>Ga0116202_10000346_pt1 | contig 25438 bp, 29 predicted proteins | sample LakKivw325mmetaG_FD_94479 | JGI IMG/M metagenome (GOLD analysis project Ga0116202, IMG submission 94479) | Anoxic lake water microbial communities from Lake Kivu, Rwanda to study Microbial Dark Matter (Phase II) - Lake Kivu water 325m metaG | ecosystem: Environmental > Aquatic > Freshwater >... | reverse complement strand
GCGTAGGCATCCCATCCGATAGCGTCTGCAACCTCTTGAATACATTCAAGCCGTTTTCTGTAGTCGAATCGCATTCCGACTTGAGCGCCAAAATTCAGGACGGCTCCTTCAGAAAGGATTGCTCCAGTTGTGGACTTGTAAGCTTCAACTTCCAAGATTTTCCAGCCGTAAGAGGCTGCAATGGTTATTACAATTCTGACGTATCGAGCAGACATCGGGGAGATTGAGACAACTATAACGGGACTTGTGCTGCTAGCGCCCTCAGCGATCTTCGTCCAGTCCGTTCCATTCGTGCTTATCTCAACTTTCCAGTTGCGAGCATACTTCGTATCGTCTTGAAGGAAGACGATTCTGGTGAGGTTAATGCTTGATCCCAGATCAAGCTTCCAATATTGATCGATTGCCTGATTAACGCCGCTTTCCCAAGCCGTAGAAGTATCGCTATCACAAGCCAGTAAAGCCTCGCCAGCATTGTGGCTTGCAGTCGCATCAACATAGGGTGATTCGTTCTTGCGGTAGACAAGTTTGATGTAGGGCCTTGTGCTTTCAGTTGGATACTCTCTTGAACGCTCATCAAGCCAATACTTACCTAGATTTGGGCCCTCATATTCAACTGAATCCTTTATTTTCCAACCGTAGTTCGATGTGCCATCAGCGAATAGTTGAATGTCGCTCTTAACGTCGCCTGAGATCCACCCTAAAGTTGTGGGTTGGCCGAAGTTGACGGTTGCCGTACCATTATGTGTAGGCTGATTGTTCCATGTCGGCCCTGTTTCCGTCCAACTACTTGTGACTCTGTGTAGACAGATGTCTCCAGGAACGAACCCGTCGATAAAGCGATCTTTCGCAGTGACGTAGAGCCATATCCGAGCATACTTGACTGAGACACCTGAAAGATTAGAGGGCGTCGCCATTCTTAGCAGGCTTCGCCAGTGACGAGCCGGACTACCCTCTACTTTCTGAGTTCCGTTTCGCAGAATGTTTCCGACATTATAGTTATTGTTGGGATTAGCACTATCAATATAACAGTCTTGGTCATCTTGGCAAGTTGCCGTATAAATATTTGAGAACTCAAACTTATCATAGGGAGCGTTAAGGCCCTTCACGATGTTACCGGGATCAGTGTTGCTATAGAGTTCACGTTGGACTATGCGGTAATCAAGCTTCGCAGATACGCTTCGACCTTTCAGCGTGAAGAGAGTTCCGGATTCACCGAAGTCTCGAAGCTCCCTGCCTTCGTAGAAGCCCTTGAAATCAAGCAGACCATCAACATAGATTTTGACTAGATCACCCTTCGTTAAGCCGGTAATATTCGAGGGAACTGTCAGCGTGAAGTCGTCAATCGTGGAGAGGTTGACGTTCTTACGGTAGGAGAGGCTTTCAAACGGAATCTTTTTCCCGCCAATTTGGACCTCAACATTTCTCAAACCCCTACGCCCCTCTTAGTTGCGTCATAAGCCATCCGCATAATATCGACTGCCAACTCATGCTTCCAATGCGGATCCTTGGCGTCAATCATCTCGTTAATATTAATTGTGAAGTTGAAAGTTGACTGACCAAAACCAAATCCTCCAGCCTGATTAAGTGGAATGACGGCTTCTCTACCCCTCTCTCCCAACAAGCCTAGGGTTGGTCTAGTGACTACGCCTCCTTCCTGGAAAGGCCACCATGAGCCAACCCAATTTGAAAATGGATCAAATATGTTCTGGTTAAGCCAGTCATAAACAGGATTAACGATATTCTGCGAGAGCCAATTCCCCGTTTCCCAGAATGGTTCGACATATGGTTGATACCAGGGTTCCTGCGCCACGTTTGTCGGATAATTCCAGTTTATATCCTGTCCCCAAGGTTGACCCCAAAACTCCGTAACCTCACCCGTCTGAGCAATTCCAATTGGATACTGCCAACCTCCTTGCGGAAAAACCATGCCTGCATAGGGACTTGTACCCATATATGGCCTCGGAGCCCAAGGACTTGGACCGCCTGTAGGGCCATAGCGTGAAACACCAATGTTAAAACCGCCTAGAAACCCCGTCATTCCACCGCCGAGGCCGGCTAAAGACGCTCTAATGCTAGCTACCGCTTCGTTTGCTCCCTGCTCAATCTCGTTAAGAGCGTTAAGTATGCTCTGTTTCATCTCGTCAAAAATCTGGGCAACTTTGTCAGCAAGTTCCTGTAAGGCTGACTCAATACGACTGCTGAAAACGTTAACTCGATCCTCAGTCTTCGACGTATATTCTTCCGTTACGCTACGTATTTTCCGCCACATTTCAGGCCAAATGCTACGTGTAACGATCTTAGCCGCAGTCTCACCGAAGACCTTACTCATCTCATCCAGTTTCGTGGTGACTATGACTGAGGAATCTCCCATGACGGCTTCGGTAATGTCGCCGACTTCACGCATACCCTGCTTATATTCAGATGTATCTACTCCGGGAAACTTGTAGCGGTCTCCGGCTCGAGTAGTCCAAGGTCCACCTGCTTCCCACCATTCACGCGGTTTCTCAGTTATTCCAGCTGCTTTAGCGGCAACATATCCTCCAGCTAATAGGCCACCAGCCGCCAAACCGATTATTCCGGCTGTACCTAATCCGGCAGCTAAACCGGAAGTTGCAGAGATCGAGGCATTAACTGAGGCAACAACACTGCCAAGGGAAGTATATGCGGTCCTCAGGTTGCCGAGAGCTGTAATTAATGTTGGAACGCCGAAGAGGGCCGCTTGTACAAGAGCCTCATTCATATGTTCCTGAGCTTCATCAGCCATCGCCTGAGCAACCTGCTGCCTCTCCAGCGCAAGCTGATAATCTTTACTGGCGGCTTCAGCCTGCTCGCTTCCCTCCCCAAACTTAGCTATAGCATTGTTCAGTCGTCTCTGAGCATCCTCAACCGCATTGTTTGCCTTAGCCAGAGAGTATTGGCTGCGTTGGAGGCGGAGAGAAGCATCATCGATTCGATCATAGATTTGGTAAAGAGCGTAACCTGAAGTGGCTAGGGCGCTCCAGCTTTTCGTAGCTTCTTTCGCGCTTACTTCAGTTGATTTGCCCGCGCTAGTTACTTCTTTCCCCATCTGTTTGGCTGACTGAGAAACTTCATTAAGCGCTCGCTTAGCCTGTTCAGAATCACCCTTAATCGTGATCATAACTTCGGGATTAAGCGACAATTCACTTCACCATTCCAGATAAAGCCTCAACCATCTTCCACATGAAACCGAAATAGCGCTCCATGTCGGTGAAGACTCTTCCTTCTTTATCGTAGTAGTAGCTGCATGTTCTGAAGACCCAGAGCCAAACAAAATCAGCAATAGACAAACTTATTCATGTGTAGAGTTTCGCATATTTCTCGATCAGTTGAGCCTCCACCGTCTTCCTGCCAGCAACATCAAGATCCTCGGTTACCGCGAAGATCTTTAGGTCGAAGAGAAAATTCTCGAAGGGAGACTTGTTGAGACGTATTATTTCGCTTGGAAACTTACCGAGTAGAACCGCCAGATCTCTTAGTGTCTGCTTGAACTGGAGGGGTATTTGGAAAAAAGATTTTGTCAACCTCAGACAGTGATTTCGCTGTTAAACCACTGATATATCGATAGAGTTCCGTTACGTCTTGAGGATTCGGTTCCGGCGACACACATTCCTTCATTATTTCCTGTAGCAACTCTTTGATCTCGGCAGATCTCTTTCTAGCATCATCGATAGTAGCAACTTCTTCAGAACCGAGTTTAGCGATCATGGATGCGAAGGGAGCAGCGTAAGGCGGAAGAGGGGCGACCTCATAGTTTCGACTGTTCACGGTGACTTTCAAAGTCTGCCACCTAAATCGTGCTGAGAGCATTAATTATAGTTATTTTGGCGTCGCAGGAATCGCTTGTAGACCATATCGCTCTGAAAGGCGCCGTTAACCTGAATGGTGTTTGCCTGTCGATATGAGGTGCTGTGTCGCTTAGATAGATTGCCTTCGGAATATCAATTTGGAACGTGTATTTCGCTGTGGCGCCAACCAATGCGCCTTCAGCTTTGAGTTGTACAGCGAAATCGGTAGCGGCTAGGAACCGGTCGTATTCAGTAGTGTCTGGGAATAGAAGGTCAAGCGAACCATCAGCTAAATGTTGACCTACTTCTATGCTTTGAAAACCGGTGTAGCCAACCGTGAACAATTCATCGATTGGAATGTTATTGTTGAGTCTCAGCCTGAAGGCTCGTACATAGTCTTTTTGTGCTCCTTCAATACTGATCTTGGCGTCTGTAAAGTTGAAGTCGGCCACTGTCGAGTAGGTCGGGGTTCCAATTGTTCCTTTAGTTTCCTCCTTGCCATGAATGGCCGCTGTCAGGACGATTGGTCTACCAACTATTCCCTCAACCGTCAAGACATCGATTAATGAACCAGCAACCTTCCTTGTCGCCGATTCAACGCCTAGCTCACAACTGAAGCTCTTGATCGTGTCCTTAGGCACAAAGACATGTTGGTAAGCTCCAGTCTCAACTAGAGTTGTTGTCGGCGCACCCATATTCCATTTGCAAGCGTAGGGCGTCAGGTTTTCGGGAGCACAAATGAAATTTATGTCTCCGCTCTGAATCGGCATTCCACTCAACGTTTTCGTTGCCGCTCTAGCTCTTGAGGTTTCAGGAAATTGCAGCCTCAAATTTGGAACAATTGACTCCGCTATGATATCGCTGTATTTTGTCGGGGCCACCCATGTGCCAAGCTCAGTCTCCTCAGCGTATCCTACATATCTTGTTCCAGCCATATTCTAATCATCTTTTCTTTTTCGTTTAATTCCTGTCTCGAAGGATTTCTCCTCCGTGACCTTAACGAACATTTTTGTTTCAAGAAGCTCAGGGATCAAATGGTCAGGCACCTCAACAGGCTGATTTGGGAGGAATACTCTCACACCATCGATCTCGACTCCCGAGCCTCCCCCAACATACTTAATCTTCAAATCAAGTCACCTCCAAACGATCCTTATACGCCTGAAACTCAAGAATAACCCATGAAAGAGTCTTAGTGTCTCCAATTGAGTAATCAGGCTCAAAAAGAGCAGGAGCTAACCAGTCGGATTTACCGCCCAGTTTGATGTCGCTCATCAGTTTATCGTAAGTGTCACAGCCTAGGTCAATGGCTTCCTTCAAACATGTTTCTGGATCCGTTCCCTGAGTCATGAGTACAACTCGAATACCGACACGGTGACGAATATAACCTGTTGAAATAAACTCTATTGGATCACGGATAGGAACTACGAAGGCCAGAGGAAACTGGTAAATCTTTGTTTGCTCACCAACAGTAACTCGATTCTCTAAGCTTGTTATTTCTTTGACTTTCGCCACTACAGCATTAACTATATCCCAATAATCCGATTTGAAAGTCATAATTATCCGCCTGAAACTGAGCCGACTACAAACTCTGTGACTCCCCTACGAATTTGATCTAGGAAGCGACCTTTCCCCGCATCTGCCGCTTGCTCAAGGAACGGATTAGGCGCTATTCCTGGATGAGTGCCAAAAGAGGGATGTTCAGGATCTACAAGGCGCCTCTCAATCGCAGGAACATAACGTCCCGGAGAAGGTCTTGTTCCTCGAATAACGTATGGAGCATAATCAACTGTTGGACCTATTAAGACTTTGTCAGGTTGCCGTTCAATTATGATGGATGCCCTCAATCTGCCTGTACGAACCGGCGCTCGGAATTGAGCTTCCTGCTGAAAAACCGGCGCGTTTTCCTCAATGGCCCAAAGTACAGCTTCATCCATTCCTTTCGAAGTTGCTTCACAGTAACTGTTAAGTTTGCTGAGATCCACCGTTATTTCTACACTCATTCATCTGCCCCTCAACTATTCTAGCAACGACTCGATCTCCCTCAGTCTCTCCATGACTTGCTGATCGCGCAGCAGCCTTTCAAGAGCCCACATTGGAAAGCCTGAACCTGTCAGGACTGGTAAGAAAAACTGCGATTGATAAAGAAGCGTAAAGATTAAGGCGGTGCCCCAAGCGAGAACGACTAGTACAGCGCAGATTGCTTTCGCTGCATCTACAAGCCAACCCAATCTAAAGAATCACCTCCTTTATTCAACTTTGCCGAGTTTTCCGCAAATAGGACAGATAACCAGATATTTGCCGTCGTCCTGCTTTTCTACCGCAGCCTCTTCGTTTGGATGATAAGGACAACTATAGTGTCTAGCCAAGACTATTCACTCAATTTCTTCTCGATTGTGACGAGGTGATTATGGATATCCACTAAGAGACGGATCACCGTTCCCGTATCGCGTCCTCTCAGAAACGGTTCAGAGCCGTCAAGATAATCAGCCAAAGCAAAACCGCCAATAAACAGAAAGGAAACTACAATATTGCAGATGACAAGGAGTTGGATTAGCTACTCCACAATACATACACTTCTCCACTATTCATCCCAAGTATCCTTGATGTCGTTAGTTTGGTACTCCGTTGATTTGACGCGGCGCCGAAGTTTTACATGGGAACCCAAAAGATCTTTGAGATCTTCAGAAAAGACTTCGAGGCTTGCCGACTTCACTTGCCAATCATCAATTCTCACAATGGGTCCCGTTGCATTCATGATCATGAATTGCAGGGTTCTGGCTGCGAGCATGGCGCAGACTGTCTTAACACTCTCACTCACAGTGACGTCTGAAAACTCTTGACCGCAGTAGTCTTCGATTATTGACTCACATCTGGGTAGTAATGTTCCGTTGATCCAGGTTTCATAATCCGCGTCTAATGTGAAGCCTACCATGTTGTACTTGACTTGGGAACATTGTTTGACGTCACTCGCAGTTATCCAGGTCAAGCAGAGTTCACCTTGCCAGCTGACCCATCCTACAATCTTCGCAGCGGTAGGTTCGCCAGCTAGGACCCTCATGTATTAGCTGCATTGGTTTGTGACATCCGGGGCAAATCGGAATTTCGGGTGTCACTTCTACCTTCGGCTTAAGCCTAGGCTCCGCTGTCTTTTCCCGAATCTTTCTTGGCCTACCCTTTTTTCTCTTCGACAAACTGTTCCCTCCTTCATGATGTTGTGAGAACATTTACAGCCGAGGCTTGCGGCCTCGGCTGATGATCCCCTAAAAACCGGGGGGAGTTTAGGTAGAAAGTTAGGTGTATACATAGGTATACACTTAGGCAGAGATTCTAGGCTGTTACGCCCGTCAATTTGCGGATCGCGTCGCCAACAACCAGCTTCGGCTCAAGCCACTGTCGAATTATGAATGCGTCATAACCTGAGGGCTCGTTCCGGTAGCGGGCTGACTCGGTAGGGCCGTTGCCTAGGACGACTGCAGGTGCTGTACTATCTCCGATTACAGCTACAGTGTTTGTCATTGCGTAGTCAACGATGACTTGTACGGCCGGCCATCCTGGGAGGCTGAATGATCCTCCCTGCTGTCCAACATTGACTATTCCAGCCTCAATCATGCCTTTGACATAGCTGTTCCTGATGAAGGCGTTCCAAGCCTTGTGGGACACAGCCATGAAGTTGGGCTCGTAACCGTTGCCCAGAATAGTCTCGATCACACCACCAATCTTGTTGAATGGATCGTAGTCGTTGTTTGGCGCAGTGGTCATAGCGTTCCAGCTCTCACCTACTACAGCCGTCGCAGTCTCAACAACTTCTTTGATCTGTTTATTCTCCATTCTGGCTAGGTCTCTTGCAGCGTCTTCGGTGTGGACCCTGAAGATGTCGTGAACAGCCCTTTTGCGAGCCTCATCCTCAATGAGTATGTGGACAACGTTTTTCCACAGGTCGAAATTGACTCTTGTGTAGGATTGAGCGCTTATCTCGGCTTCGACAAGCGGAGGAACCTTCTCTTGCCCAGCGAGCTTTGTGGCTATGTCGACGCTCAAGACCAACTCAGGCATGTTGACGATTCTGCATGCCTTCCTGAGATTGTACTGTGGTCTTGCAAGCCCCAGAACCTCCTCAAGAACAACCTGAGCCTCGATCGTTGAGACATCGAAGACTGCTTGGCCTCGATATCTCTCGCCGGCTCTGCCTGCGTAGATCTGGTCGTCTACAGGATTGTGCCAGACGCTTCCGACCAGCCTCATGTCCTTTCCTGTTTGTACTGTCTGCATGTTCTATTCACCTCTAGAATGGGAGTAGACGTATCAGCACTGTAGTGTCGGCTGAGGCGGCTTCTTTTTCACAGCGTCCAACACGCTGCTCAATCTTGCTAAGCTCAGCCTGCATGTCCGCCTCAGCATAAGTTGCGGGAGCATCCAAGTTTGCGTAGGCCTTTACTTTGCCGGCTGTGGTTGAGAGCGCAACCCACGCACCCTGATTGATTGCGCCACTGACTTTGCTGACTTCAACAACACCCTCCTCTAGAACCTTACAGCTTGCTTGGAGGCCAGCACCGGGCGCAACTACAGTCTCCAGCGCAACGACAAATGGGCCTTTATTTCCAGATGAAGCATCCGCATCAGCTGGACCCCAACCGTCAGTGTCGTAAGCCAACACATCGCCCTTCGTAACGCCAGTGTTGGTCTTCAGTGTGTACTTGGCAACCTTCATGCCAAATTCCTTGAATACGTCACCTGCAGCCATCTAGCTCACCAACTCACCTTTTCGGTTGCGCTGATAGCCGTAGAGATCAAGCCGTAATGCCTCAACTTGGTCGTTTGCTTGTCTTGCTCTGAACCTTGCCTTCGGACCCGAAGGCTCAGACTCGATCTGTGTCACTATCGCAATCAGGTCGCTCTTCATCGCGTCGAGGGCTTCAGCTGTGAGACGCTTCAATTGTTCAATACTCTTTTCTCTGTCACGTTCGTCCCCAAGTCCAGCTCTTATCCTCAAGTCTACAACTTCTGTCGCTCTCTCAGTCTGCTGTGCATCCATCATTTGGGCTTTCCAAGCTTTCAGCTCCATATTTTCAGACTTCAGTCGTTCAAGCTCGGCCTGGAGAGTCTTTATTGGCTCTCTCCGCTCCAGAATCTCTCTTTTCTGTTCGCTTGTCGCAAGCTCACCTTGCAGTCTCTTCATCGTGGCTTCTAGTTCCGCGATTCTTTTTGATTCTTCATTCAAAATCAATTCACCTCTTGCTTTGCCGCCGAGCTCTTCCTTGCAGAGGTCCGACTCGATTCCGGCTTCCTTAGCCGCCCGGCACAGTTCCCCGAGAGCATCCGTCTTCGCCTCTTGGCTGTGGAACTCGGTTTGTTCCCACCTAGCCAAGGCGTTACGCAGATGGTCGGGCTCTATCCGGCCGTCGGGCCATCGGTAAGGTAGCTTACGTTCGCTCTTGTTTCCTTCAATGCCTTTGGCTGATGGTGGAACATAGGCGAAGCAGTTGTCAGGCCACTCTGCGGTTGGATTGAACTCAGCAGCTTTGAGGTAGCTCATAGTTTCACCTCTGTAATCGCCCCATTTTGTCTTGAGGACTTGCGGCTGATTAGGGGTCTTGAACCTAGTCCTCATGGCTGCATCATCTCGAGCCATTCTGTCACTTGAGTGACCGTGAAATAGAGCGGCTGAGAGAGAATAGGCGAAGCCGTAATTCTCAATCGCCCCCTCAAAAGCAGACTCAACCTGTGATTCTGGAAAAGCGCCCTCAGGCACAAGAGCAACATGCTCAAAAACGAAGTCTGTCACTGTTACTACGTTATCATCGTCAATCTCGCCATTTGCAAGGACTTGGGGGCTAACAGCTCCCCATTCGCCTGATTGAATCTTTTCCCAAGCATCAGGATCAGTTATCTCGTAGATCGCCTCTGCAGAACCATTCGCCTTAACCTGTATAGGTCGGCCTAAAGTTCTTCCTTCATGACCAAGCCCCGGAGGACCTACGAGAGGAGCGGAAAGGAGCGTTCGTAATGCTCTGGTAAGAGCCCCCTTAGTCACCCGCCACCTAACACCATGCGGATCCGTAGGTTTACTAGTCGTAGTGTCGATAACCTGAACCTTAGCGTATCTGCCCCCGCATAAAGTGAAAGGTTCAGCTTTTACTTTGTAATTGAAGCGGGCTTTATGGGTCTGCTGCTCTAACTTTCCACAGATTTTCTTGGCGGTTTCCTCATCGTAGCCCTTCTGCATTTGATCCTTGACGCAAGACTCAAAGTCTGGATAAGGCCCTACAGGCATAACTTACCCTCCGAAGAAATCTCTAGAACACTCAGGAAACCTGACATCTATTCTATGACAGGTTGCTCCAATTCGGCTGGATCAAAATGGGTGTCTGTTCCGTCTCTGAGCATCTCATAGATTTTTTTGCGGTCAGCCCAACCGACGCCTGTTCCGTAGGCTTGTGAGGCTGCCTTAATCAGCTCAAACCAGTCGGCAGTCCTGATTTGTCGCCAGCGATGCTTTATGAGAACGGGAAGATTTCCGTCTGCAATTCTTAACTTCTGCCCAGCGAGTCTGGGATACCATTGCGCCTCCAACGTTCTCTTGAACATTCGTTGAATGTCAGTTATGGGTCCATCCACAAAACTCTCAAGTTCGGCGTAGGCGGTTGCACGGTTCAATTCCTTCTCAATGTTCAGCATGAAGCGTGGAACTTGGAAGTTCCCAACTATCCTTCGCTCAACTTTGTCACTAATATTGATCAGTTTGTCAAGGTCGGGCTCAATGTCGACGACTTGTATCTGCCACTGGTCTGTTGTGGCAATATGTTTGCCCGGCCTAAGCTCAGCAACATGGTCATCAATGATCTTCTGAACCTCTTCTTGGTTGGTTCCTTCCGGTAGTTTCTCCGTTAGGAGGGTGTGCACCGCGATTCCAGCCCAGAGGGTTGTAGCAGCCTCTGTAAGGTCTTCACGCATGATTTTGTCGTCTAATTCGGCTTCTTTGAGTATCGGCTCAATCTCGCTGAGTCCTTCCCAGTCGCCTTCCAGATCACTATTAACAAAGTATAGAACTTCTTCCGGCAGGTAGAATCCTTCTTTCCCCTCGTATGTGAAGCCTGTCAAATTCCAGTTGTCATCAATATTTGGTTTCATCTGTGTCGAATCAAGTGGAATAAGACGGGTGGGCTGAGAGGCCCAAGGCTTACCTTGATGTTCAAACTCAATCTCGAAGGCTGCTTTACCGAAGATTTTCGTCTTGATTACAGCGATTCTTAGGGCAAGATCAAGGTTTACAGCCGAGTTGGTCTTGTCGACGTAGCTTTTCACCTCGGAGTATTGGTCAAGATGTGCTTGTTTGGCCTCTTCAGTCTCGAATTTCTCTAGTACCGCCGGTCCAGGTTCCAGAACCGTCTCAAAACCTTCCTTGACACTCCAGTAGGCTAGTGAATCGATAGCTTTTCTGACTAGAAAGTTCCTTCGATACTCGCGGTAGTACTTGTTCATGCCTCTGTACGCTGTGCTTGTCGTCAAAGTCGTGCCGGGGTAATATCGTGTTTTTGCGGCAGCAAACTTCTTGGGAGATTTCCTTGGGGATGAGGGTTCCTTGTATCCTGTTGATGACACTGAAACTCCCGGTCTCTGCTCGAGTCTCCTCACTAACTCTTCAAGGACTTCCTGCTTTTTCCCATTGGCGGTTCTGGTTACTGGTTTGGTTTTTCTTCGCATACTGGACGGTCTCAAAATGTCTTGGTGTGAGGTCGGAAGCGAGGTCGCGTGGGGCCTCGTGATGCATAAGCCGCTAGAGCCAGAGCCCATAAGCGATCGTCATTGGTTCCCTGCGGATGGCTGAAGACCATCTGCCCAGTTTTGGTCAACTCGAAGCGCTCGACATTCAATTCGGCGTGAAGCAAAGGATTGTAGGGAATTAGGAGCTTCTTCTCTTGCATGAGGGACTTCAGGACACCCATGACTTCCTGTTTCTTCGGTTGAGACAGCATGACGCCCTCAACTTGAGCGCCAACAATTTTCTCAAGATCTTCGACAAAATACTCGCTTCCAGTCTGGTCAACACAGATCTTTACAACATGTCTCAGCTTATCGCAGAGGAGCTTGATGTAACCGATGACGCTCACGTATGGTGTACCCAGCTTGAACTGTTTCATCAACACAAGTCTCAATGCATCTTCATCTTTCCGCAGGACAGCGACTGCTGAATGATCCTGCTTCTTGCCCAAGTCCACGCCAACCAAGAATGTTCCGCTAAGACGGTTCCTAGTCACCGCTAATCAAGATCCTCTCATCAATATACTGTAATTCTGGGTCTTGGCAGGAGACTATGAGTTTCTGTGGGAGCCAAACGTCTTCATCTTCAGCCCATTCAGCCTCCATCTCGCGCCTCCAACGCCAAAGGTCGGCTTGAAACTGTTTTCTTATCTTCTCAAGAATTTCTCTACTCAAGGGGCCGTTGGGTTCAACAGCCTCTCGCCAAGTCACATGATGACGTGAGAAATCGGAGTACTCAGGATCGTTTGAGATCCTGTAGAAGAGTGAGTCTCGGGCCCAAGGGGTGCTTGAGCATATGAACCAGCCGTTTGTCGTACCGAGGGTGAACAGGGTCGCGTCGTAGATCTCTTCGTCGTCACGTATGAAATTCATCTCGTCGCAATATATTCCGTCTAGTGTGGGTCCTCTGATTGTCTCCGGATTGTTAGGGAAAGCCTCAACACAACTGCCGTTGCTGAACTCTATCTTGACCTTGAGGACTCTTCTTATGAGGGGTTTCGGAATTCTTGGGAGAAAGGCGGATATCTTCCGAATAATTAACTTGCTTTGTCTGAAGGATGGTGCTATGACGCCCACATGGTTGCTAGGATTTCTGAGGAGAAACCAAAGGATCTTGGCTGCCACTATGAATGTCTTTCCTGACTGTCTACACCATCTCAAGGCGACAAACTGGCCGGCGTCTTCAAGAAACTTTCTTTGGTAGCCTGTTGGTTCAAACTTCAGGGTCTTCCTGCAGAACTCGACGGGCCCGTAGGGTATCGTCTCTGTGAGTTGGGAAACAGTCACTAAGCCGTACTGTCTACGAAGCTTCTCCTCCACCCTTCTGAGCTTCTCCCTTTTCGAGCTCATTCAACATTGCCTCAACAGCCCTTAGGCGATTCTCAAGCTCCTGAGACTCTACACTCTTGAGTACACCATCTAGGACTTGGGTGAGGTATCCCAAGAGCTGGTAGTACCTAGCTCTGGTCGTGTCTGCCTTGCCTCTCTCAGTCTCAGCAGGTGCATTCTCTGCTAGGATCTCAACCTCGATCATCGCATCTAGAATTCTCTCAATAGATTGATCTCGGATCTCTTCGATACTTTGGTCCCGCTTCAAGGGCAGTTTCTGGGGTCTAAGGAGCAGGCTTTTGATCGCTGAAATCTGCTCGATAAGGCTCATCCAACACCCCGGCCAGACACCGTGTTTTACGTATTCTTTTTTGATGTATTTCGTCGGTGCCTCCCTTGCCCGTCTAAGACAGTTCAAGCAAACATTCCTGTGTTCTAACTCACCATTACTGTGGGCGATTGAGATTGCTCTAGTGTTCTCTCTTTTGAGAAGTGCGCCGCATAGGTCGCAGAAAATATAAACCTCTGTTGTCGGCTTTTGCGTTTTCACCCTTTTTTAGCTCCGAAGAAAGCTCCTAGAACGAAAGTTACGACATAGCTCATTACGCTGAAGATCGACCGCTCGAAAGTCTGCAAGAATACCAGATGTATGATCTCAAGGATTAAGAGACCGACAAAGAATAGTGCGGCTACAAATATTCCATATACTAGTACAGGGGAGGGTGGTAACTGCACCTTCTGGCTTCTCTTAGCCACTTTTTGTCCTCTACCGATAGGATAGATGACTGTCCGTGTGAGATGGCGCTCTATCCTATCCAGAAAACATTCACCTAACCTCTTGATCAGGTGGATATCACCACTTTCTCGGTTGTTTGAATGATCTTAATGGGTTCGAGAGATAGGTTCCTGAGGTGTTTCTTCGGTAGTTTCACGTGGCGACCGGCTTCTGTCACTGGAACCCTCACGTTCAGTTCAATTATGCCTCGGATCAAAAGCGAATTTCCCTCAAGGTAAGTCTCCCCATCGGTCATCTCGCTGATCAGGATGAGGTACTCTTCATCTTTCACAGAATGGAAGTATCCGACAGTTTTTTTCTCCGTTCTGTAGACACTCTTGGTGAGGTGCCTTGCGTGGCGGAAAAGGCACGAATCCAGCCAGACACATTCAACAAGGTCCCCCTTCTTCAGCCTCTTCAGTTTAGCCCATACGCGGTTACAGGGCTCACACCAAGGGATCTTGCTGTCGCAGTCGTGCACCCTCAACCACAACTCTTCATTTCCTTTGCAGATATCTTGTCGGGCTCAAAGAGCAGGAGCGGTTTTAGCTCTTTGAGCGGCTCCCTGACTGGCGGAGGTGAATAGTTCATTATCAATAGGTGATTATGTTTTCCTCGCTTCGATTCACCGTTACGGCGGCTAATCTTCTGGCAGTAACTGTAGGATTCAACCTTGCGAATCAAATGTCCACCGTAAAGTTTTCGAATGTGTGGGTGGTCACCGTATGTCAGAAGCCATTTTCCCAAGGTTTGCTTCAAGATCGCTGCAAGATCAATATGGTCTCGTTCAGTGATGGGATATCTATACAGTTCTTTGGGGCGGTCGTAGTATGGCGGATCAAGAAAGAAGAATGTGTCAGATGAATCCCAGTTCTTGATGCAGGCCCGAAAATCCAGGTGGTCAATAATCACATTTATCAGCCTCGAGTGGATCGCCTCAAGTTTTCTGTTAAGCATGGTCCGGCGCCATTTCTTGCCGGTTCTGCCGAAACTCCAGCCGTGGCCAAACTTCCCAGACATCGAGCTTGAAGCGACGTAGTAGAATCGTAAGGCCCGCTCGACTGGGTCTTGCGGCAAATCATTCATCTTGAACTGTCCAGACCATCTTTGAAATAGTTCCCGGCTGTAAGGCAACCCATTGAGTCTGTGTCTAAACTCGGCAGGATTGGACCTAATAATCATGAAGAGATTCACAAGTTCGGAATCTATGTCATTATAGACCTCTGTTCCGCTGGGCGGCTTGTTCAGTAATAGTGCAGCACCTCCACCGAAGACTTCAACGTAGATCTTGTGGGGAGGAATTAGTGGGAGAAGATTCTTCAGAAGGAAGGATTTGCCACCCACATATGGTATTAGATTCAACCTTCTCATTTGGCAACCAACTCATAGAGGAAACTAATTGAGCAGACACCGAGAAAGTCAACGAAGACATCTTGAACGGAGTTCTCGACCGTTGCCCACATCTGTTCAGGCGGAAGCAACCCGAACCAGGTTATTGCAAGTTCAACAGTCTCCCAAATAACTCCGATGACGGCGACTTGGAATGGAATCCATGCCCGCCAGAAAAGATCGTAACGACCCGGTAATCTGACGAATTGCAGAAGTACAGCGCCGAGAGCAGCAGCGCCTGAAGCATGTGCGTAGATATCGAACGTTTCTACGACGGTGTAAGTGTTTATACCGCCGGTGAAGATTCCAAGCTGCCCTGTGATCTGAATTGTTGCGAAAATGATGAGTAGGGCAAGGGTTATCTCTTCCCAAAGGCTCACAATTAGCCCCTTCCTGCGACGTTCTGCAGGTCGTCGAAGAATCTTGCAAGATTAAGAAGCCGGATCTGTTTGGGATTCTTGGCATCTACGATGCCATAGGCTTCGTCAAGCATGGTGACGTTCAAGTACGGAGATCTTGACAAGCAGTAACCCCAAGAGACCACCTGAGGCGAGTAGTGTCCCCTCCAGGTATGCCGAACAACTATTCCACCCTGATCATAGCCGATCATGCACATCGCGTGGCCGCCGAGGACAGGTTCCTTTGCCGCTTCAGGTGGGGCGGGGTCAGGATACGAATTCACGAAAGACTCGGTAACCAGTATACCAATCTCAAGGATCCCAAAGATGTAGCTGGCAAGCTTGAGTTCATACGCGCTGGTCTTTACTTCTTGGTAGCCATCAATCCTGTATGGAATGCAGGTTCTACGTCTTCTTGCCAGAAGCTTCTGCAGCCCGCAATTACTGTAGCTTCTTCTCTTTGTACAGCCTATGAATCCTTCCTTCCGCCAGAGGTTGTTGAGGTCGAGGAGGTAGGCTCCTCCGCCAGGCTGTTCGATCTTTCTGTATTTTCTCTTTAACTCATCTCTAGGGAAGCTCACGATCCCAGATTGTTCTCGCCACTCAAATCTCAACTGGCCTGTAGCGGCGGAGTAGACCGTGCAGGCTGGAAGGTTGCCTTGGTCAAGAAGTGGAAAGTATTCTCTTGAGAGAACGTCCTTCTCAAAGCTGAAGCTTGGCGGCGGAGTGATCGCCCTAACATAATCGGCAAATTGGAGGTTTCTTTCATCGTCTTTCTTAGGAAGCTTTCCAAGAGTATATCTCAATATTCATCCCTTCATCTTTTCCAGAAGATTTCACAAGAATCGGCAGGAGACTGTTTCCAAACCGCAAAACAGAACGTGTCAACAACAAAGTATCAGTATCGTTTGGCTCTCAGGAGGTCTCTAACGATACCGCTCAGAGACTTAGGCCAGAGCAACCGGTAGTTCGGGTGAACATACCCTATCTTGGGATCGCAGAGGACCTCAGCGTTGAAGATCCCCAAAGTTGGATAGTCACCTATGCAGACCTCCTCACCCTTCGACTCGATCAGGTCACGAAAGAGAAGTCTTCTCGCCTTAGTCTGCTCTTCCTTGATCCTTTCTCTAAGGGCAATGGCCTTATGCCGGACCTTCCGTCTCTTAGCATGACTGCTCCAGCGAGAATGTCTATGGGTCAAACTCAACCACACCCACACGAGGCGGGCGAAGAAGAAGCCGAAGACAGACGCAACAAATAACCAAGAAAATACTTAAGGTTTCGACGCGTCACCAAGAATAGAGAATTATCCCAAGAACGTGCCGCAAGAGTCGACCGAAATCACAGGATACCGGATGCCCATCCACCGAAAGACGGCTGATGACCCCCCCTAGGGGGGGTGGGGGGTGGGTCCCCCTCTCAAGACAGAAAACGGAAAACCCCGGAGAGATAGTCAAAACTGTTCAGACACTGCTGGTCAACCTTTCTGAGCCCTCCTCAACCAGAAGGCGTGCTTGTTCAAGTTACTCTGACGGGCGCGCTATGGGAAAGCCTCTGATAAGTTACGCAATTTGCTTCCTAATAGTTGCGATCGGAGTCACGATCATTCTCTTGGCAATAAACTTGCTACTACTCTAGTTGTCTCAACACCAAGAGCAGAAGACCTTTCGAACATAATCTCAGGCTGATTGTATGAAATCACATAACTGAAGATGAAGCTAGTGTGCTTCTTGCGATGAGGTAATGAAGGAACTAGTTATTCATTACGTGTTGCCATTAGGATTTGCCGATGCCTGCCATTTCCTTCATCAATTCCATTATCACAGAGTAGTCGAGTTCTCCTTTTCCTTTAGCTTTCGCCGATGTGTATATCTCGTTTGCGATGCTTGCGGTTGGAGTTGGCACATCGAGGTACCGAGTCTCCTCTTTAACTAGGCCCATGTCCTTGCACATATTTTTCAGTGAAAAAGCAGTCTCATAGTCTCCCCTTATCATCGACTTGCCTTTTGCTTCGCTTCCACCAGATCTGGCTCCAGTGGAGTTTATTATCTCAACCATCAACTCAGGGTCTATTCCTGCCTTAATTCCAAAGACAAGGCCCTCAGCCAGGGCTTGAAGATTGATGGCTATGACCATGTTCATGACGAGCTTCATGTATGAACCCATTCCATTCTGGCCAATATAGATGGAGTTCTTGCCCATGGCCGAGAAGATCTTTGAGTTCTCTTCGTAGACTTGCTTCTTGCCCCCGACCAAAAAGATTAAAGTTCCCTCTTCAGCCTGTCTTTTGCTCCCCGCAACCGGAGCGTCAAGCATCTCAACACCCCTCTTACTAGCTTCATTAGCTATCTTCACAGAGACTCTTGGAGATATGGTGCTGCAATCTATTATGGCTGAGCCGCTCCCAGCTCCTTCTAACCCCCCACCATCACCAAGTATTACTTCCTCGACGGCTGGAGAGTCTGAAAGCATAGTTATTATCACATCAGACCTCTCGCCTACTTCCTTCGATGATCTTGCTACAGATGCACCGGCCTTCCCTAACTCACCGGTCTTCTCTAAAGTCCTATTATAGACGTTTAGGCTGTATCCAGCCTTGATCAGGTTCTTGGCCATTCTGCTCCCCATAATCCCCAGACCTATGAAACCAATTCTCTTCGCCATTTCTGTCTCCCAAAGTATTCTTGCTTTTCTCACTTAAGTAACTATCCACATTATTGTCTTTGGCAAGCGCAGCAAACCTGATCGAAGAGAAAGAGAAGAGTTGTTAGGCGAGCGCGCGCTATCTCTGGCATACCTAGCTTCCTGAAATAGTGGGCCTCACCTTCCCAACCTTGATCGAGGCTGCGAAGGTCAAGTCTGAATACAAGTTGGCCCTAACAGAAGTTATCGTTTAAGGCCTTAAGGCCAAAAGTTTTTAGGAACGTAACGGCAAAGAACAATCTCAGAGGACAGACCATGGCCGTCGTCAAGGGCTTTGTCTCAGAGGCTCTGGAGGAGAGCTTTAGGCGAAAGGCCATGGAGAAGTACGGCTACTCTAAAGGCGCCATATCCAAGGCCTTGGAGAAGGCGATCGAGATGTGGCTTGAACTGGAGACAGATGAGACCGAGGATGAGAGGGTCAACAATAAGGCGTATGCCAAACTCAAGGACGAGATTCTTCGGAGTTACACTGGAAAGTATGTGGCCATAGCCGAGGGCAAGATCGTGGCTTCAGGCGACTCCTTGACCGATGTGTACATTGAACCTAAGGGCAGAGTCTCTCACAGGCTGGTCTTCAAGGTTGGAGAAAAGCCTCCTAGAAGGGTACATTTGGGTTGGAGAGTCACGAGAGAGGAAACTGGCCCTACAAGCAAGTGAATGGTGTCGATGTTCCAGCGGTCGGCGTTGGCATAATGGGGCCGACAGGGACTTTTCCTAGAAAGGACGAGCTGCTCGTAAGGGTGGATACAGGATATGACGGCTTCCTCCTAATCTCCGAAACCCTCTACAAGAAGCTGAGGCTGAGGCTCTCCGAGATGCCAAGAGAGCTCTGGGCTACAGGGAAGTCAGTGACTGGAGAACTCTTCGTCCTGAGAAGGGCATCACTTATGATCCAAGTGCCGAAGGCGAAGCTCAGCCTCGAAGGATATGGAGAGACCTTTAAGGGAAACGTGGAGAACCTTCTCGGCCTGAGATTCTTGGAGGCCCTCAGGATAACTTTGGATGGCCCGGAGAAGATGACGCGCCTTCTTTAGCCGTACATCTCGACAAGCAACCGGGCTGGAGCAGACGTATTCTTGAGCGCGCGCTGAAGAGCCTTTTGTGGAGCCGCCGGAGTGTAGAGACTGCAGATACCCAAGATGCCCACTAGGAGCAAGAGCCTAGTCTATGAAATGCGCATTGAACATTACCAAGCCATGTCCTAGTACACTGTCTGAAGAGTTTACATGTATGAGACATTAGTTCAGTATGGGAGTTCAATTTGTTCATGCCGCGGTTGGGTCGGCATATTCTGCACGAGACTGCAGAACTCATCTTCAAGAGTAAGCTTCGCTTCACCATCCCCATTATTTTGTCGGGTATCTCCAAGATACATGGTAGCCTCTGGATATATGACAGGTCACTTCAAGACGGCGTCTTCAGCACGCCATGGATGAATCTTTGGGGTGCGATAGAACCTCGATGGCTTTACCTCTTCATGGCGTGGGATACGGCTTGGTACGTCAATCTAGCTCAGAGTCTATCATTCGCACGCACATTCTTTCCTGGATATCCATTTCTAATAAGGCTATTTGGAGATGTCACCGGCAACTACTGGCTTGCAGCCTTCATGCTTTCTATCATTCTTGGCTTCGCTTCGTTGCCGCTCTTCCATGCTATTGCTGAGGACTACATGTCTAAGGGTGAGGCTCTAGGAGGCACCATCATTATGGCATTCTTTCCATACATTTTCCTATTCACCACAGTCGCATATTCAGAGTCTCTCTTTCTCGTTGCCGCATTGGCCTCTTGGTACTTTTACCTAAGAAATAGGGTACTCGCCTCAAGCCTCTGCACTCTATTCGCCATATTGACTAAGACCTACGGAATTCTAATAGTCTTGCCTATCTTGTTGGACTTGATCATCCGCCGGAAATGGAAAGAAATCTCACTTAGATTGACACCTGTATTCTTTGTAGTAATTATCCTTCTTCCCTACATTCATAAGGACATGTTGAACCGTCTTATTCTAGAATTTAACACAGCGACGTGGGCTGTTTCGCGTGAAACTCTAGGCAACTTCTGGTTCAGAGACTATATTCTTCCGATCTTTGCATCAACTCGCCCTATGAGTTTCTTTCATTTCTTCCATGCCTACGCCCTAGCCTTCATAGTCTTAGTCGGATACCTAGCTGTGAGTTCTGCAAAAATAGATTGGAGGCTTGGAGTCTACTCAATAACAATGTTCACGGTCATCATAATCTTTGGATACGTCAATGGCCTAATACGCTATACATCCTTTATCTTCCCAATCTGGCTAAACATCAAAACAAAGAACCCAGCGATACTATTTCCGATTATACTTCTTTTCTATATCCATTCCCTCATTCTCTGGCACCAATTTCTCTGGGCCCCATATCCCATGTAGAAGCTATCAGATATTAGGGAATTGTTTGATAACCATCAAACACAATGAACTCATCTGAATATGAATGTGCACCTACGATAGCTGACTAGTCGCGAGAGAGACGCCATAAGGTCTGATTCTTGTCTGTGCTCACCAAATGAACCGCCACCTGTGAATAGCCGATCACATACTAATATACACGGCAAGCTCTTGGCGCACCCTGGGTTCCTGTTTTCTGTCTTGAGAGAGGCACCCACCCCCTAGGGGTGTCCACTTCAGGGTTGGTACCTACTATTGTTACGGGTCTCGCCAAGCCGCCTCAGGCGGCAGGTCGATGTTGCCTACAACACTAACACCCAAACTTCATTGAGGGGCATCACCCCACTTGATTGGGCTCTCTCAGAGGCAGGCAGTTACTGGCGCCCGCCTTGACTACGTGGAACCTGCTAACCTTAGTTTATGCGGCAGGTCAAAGATTAGGGTTTCTATGTAGCCTAGGAAAAATCCTGATGCTTCAGCCGAAGGATTAGAGCGTACATTTATGTACTAGCACTTCAAAGTCTTGAGGAAAGAGTTTCTAGATCTGAGAAGCTGACTATCTGGTCTGTGGAGGAAAGCTATTTTGTCTCAACGGATGGGCGCGTTCCACACCAAACAATACGGAAATACATAGAGATGTAAGAAAGGGAGTATAGGTGCAAACAACCTATAGGTTCAGGCTTTATCCATGTGAAGAGCAGGAGGATAGACTATCGGAAACATTAGAGCTGTGCAGAAGGGTCTACAACCACTTCTTATCCCAATGGAATAGGGGGACCAGAATTCCATGTAGATTAGAGCTGCAGGCGCAACCACCTCTACTGAAAAAGGAAAGACCTGAACTGAGTAAGGTTTACTCCAAAGTCCTTCAGATGGTTCTATATCAGCTATACTCCAACCTGAAAGCCTTATCGCAACTGAAGAGAAACGGAAAGAGAGTTGGCAGGCTTAGGTTCAAAGGGAGAGGAAGGTTCAAGACCCTAATTTACAACCAAAGTGGTTTCAAAATCGTAAAGACAGGTAAGCGCTTGAATCTGCTCCGCCTCTCCAAAATTGGAGACATACCGATAAGAGTTCATAGAGAAGTCGAAGGCAATATGAAACAGGTTGTAATCAAGAGACATAATTCCGGCAAATGGTTCGCCTGCATTTCCATAGAAAAAGGCACTCATGTGGAGAAGAGAAACGTGAACAGACCCATCGGCATTGACATGGGCATAAAGCATTTCCTCACAGACAGTGAGGGAAGACAGATAGAAAACCCGACATTCTATGAGAGAACTCTCGGAAACATTAAGGTAGAACAGAAGAGACTCGCGAGAAAAAAGAGGGACTCTAAGAACCGGAAGAAACAAAGGGTGAAGCTTGCTAAGCTCTGCGAAAGATTGGTAAACCAAAGGAATGACTTCCTCCACAAGCTCTCAAGGTTCTATGTAGATAATTATGATGCAATTTGCGTTGAGGATTTAAACGTAAGTAACATGGTCAGAAATCATAACTTAGCTGGTAAGATCCTTGACGCCTCTTGGGGAAGATTCCTCCAGATGCTGGCTTACAAGGCGGAAGGCGCTGGTAAGCTCGTTGGGAAAGTAAATCCAAGAGGCACATCAAAGGAGTATAAACATGGAGAGTTGGACCGAGATTACAATGCCTCTCTAAACATACTGGAGAGAGGCTTATCGGGGCTGGGGTGGCCCCCTGTGCCTGTGGAGATGAGGCCCCTACAGGCCATACCTGCAAACCTCATCGTTGAAGCAGGAAACCCACTAAAGCCGTGGGTAACTCACGTTGGCCAACTCGATTTGTACCGTTATCGTGGTGAACCCTAATGGACCTCGATGACAAGATATCTCTGGTAACCAGAAACACGGAAGAGACTGTCACGATCGATGAGCTGAGGGACCTGCTCAACTGTTCATCAAGACCAAGAGCCTACTGGGGCTTTGAGTGTTCAGGGATGATGCATCTGGGGATGGGTCTAGTATGTGGAAGAAAGATCAAAGACCTCGTCGAGGCAGGCTTCGACTTCACAATATACTTGGCAGACTGGCACTCTTGGATCAACAACAAACTCGGCGGAGACATGAAAAAGATCAAGATCTGCGGAGAGTACTTCAAGGAGTGCTTCACCGGGATAGGCATAGACCCCCAGAGGGTGAGGTATGTCTGGGCCTCTGAGTTGGCCGAGAAGATCGAGTACTGGGAGAAAGTGATTAGGATAGCCAAAGCATCTACGGTCAACAGGGTCTGGAGAACCCTGCCGATAATGGGTAGAAGTCTAGATGAGGCTGAGGTTGAAGCCGCAACCATGATCTATCCATGCATGCAGGCCGCAGACATATTCCAGATGAACCTCGACGTGGCCTGCGCGGGAATCGACCAGCGGAAAGCCCACATGCTGGCGAGGGAAGCTGCGGATAAACTGGGATTGAAGAAGCCCGTATGCATACACACACCCCTACTCACAGGATTAACAGGCCCAAAAGAGAGACTAGAGGGAAGATTTGACGAAGACGGAAAGATGAGCATCCTCATAGGGTCGAAGATGTCGAAGAGCATACCAGGCAGCTCAATCCTCATACACGACCAACCAGAAGAGATCAGAACAAAGATCAAGAACGCCTTCTGCCCGCCAAGAGAGACCCGAGCAAACCCGGTCATAGAGATTGCAGAGCACATAATAATCCCGGAGAAAAAAGAGATCATGATCCATAGACCCCCAAAGTATGGGGGAGACATAACCTTCAGCGACTACGACAGTCTAGAGGCTGAATATAGCAGAGGCTCGATCCACCCATTAGACCTCAAGAACGCAGTAGCCGAAGGACTGATAGAGGTCCTTGAGGGGGTCAGGGAACATTTCGGAAGAAACCCCAAGCTACTAGACGATATGAAGAAGATAGAAGTCACGAGATAACCCAGACTTGAATGCTAGCCTTAGACGAAAACTTGAGGAGATAGAGAGAACACTCAGCAAGATGACGAGTAAATCCCAGGTTGGGGTCCCAATCATAGTTGAGGGGAGAAAGGATGAAGCCGCCCTCAAAGCCCTGAGAATCCCAGGCGAGATTATATGCCTCAAAGCAAGAAAAGTCGGCTTCTACGACTTCACAACAGGACTCGCCCACAACTCCGAAGTCACCATTCTGACAGACTTCGACAGAGAAGGAGCCCGCCTAGCCGCAAAGCTGACTGATGAACTGACACATATGAAGGTAAAGGTAAACCTCACAACCTGGAAGAAGCTCAAGGCACTATGTAGACCAGAGATAAGGACCGTGGAGGAGCTGGCAGGCTACCTCGAAAGGTTGAGAAGAGAATCCGCAGAAGGCTGACGGGTAAGACCGTAAAGAAACGGTTTTTAAAGGTGGATAGATACAATCATCTCTCCAATCACACTCACATGGAGAGTGAATACATGTTGGAGGTTACATACTCATGCATGAAAATGAAAAATTCGCACCCACCACAAAATACGTGATAAAGGCAAAGTTTGAGGTGGAGGGTGTTGTCGAGAAGCCTGACGTAATCGGCGCAATCTTCGGGCAGACAGAAGGACTCTTCGGACCAGACCTAGACCTCAGGGAACTCCAGAAATCTGGGAGGCTGGGCCGCATAGGAATAAAGATGGAGTCCAAGAACGACCGAACGACAGGAGAGATAACCATACCTTCCAGTCTGGACAAGGCCTCGACAGCAATCATAGCCGCGGCCGTAGAGAGCGTCGACAGAATAGGGCCCTGCAACGCAAAGATCAACCTCGAACCTTTACAGGACGAGCGTGACGAGAAACGCCAAACCATAATGAGGAAGGCCAAACAGATACTGCAAGACTGGATGGTTGAGTCAACCCCTAGCGCAGAAGAGATGGTCAAGGAGGTCACAGAATACGTAAGGCCGGCCGAGGTCACAAAGTACGGCCCTGAAGAGTTGCCTGCGGGCCCAGACGTAAGCCCAAGCGGCTCCATCATAATAGTTGAGGGAAGAGCAGACGTCATAAACCTCCTACGATGTGGAATAAAGAACTCCATAGGGATGGAGGGGACGAAGGTTCCCCAAACGATCATAGACCTATGCAAAAGCAAGGAAGTCACAGCCTTCCTGGACGGAGACAGGGGCGGAGACCTCATACTGAAGGAGTTGATGCAGGTGGCTGAGCTAGACTATATAGCGAGGGCCCCGCTTGGAAGAGAGGTTGAGGACCTGAACCCCAAAGAGTTGATGAGGTGCCTCAGGGAGAGAGTTCAAGCCGGAGCGAAGCCTGAGACGCCGCAACCACCAGCGGCCCCGCCTCAGCCAGAATACGTAGTGGAGGCTGTTGGGGAACTGAAGGAGACCCTTGAGGCGATAGTCTTCGACGACAAAGGAAACCCCAAAGAGAGAATACCTGTAAGTGAACTCGCTGAGAAACTGAAAGCGTCCGAGGGAGTCCACACAGTCGTATTCGACGGCATAATCACGCAGAGGCTCCTCGACATAGCCGAGGAGAAGAAGATAGAGGTTATAGTTGGAGACCGAATCTCTAACGTAGCCAAGAAACCTGCCAACCTCAAGATCTTGACCTTTGCCGAGTTGACACTCCCACGGCTGAAGCCTGTGGGATTCTAGCTTCTATCATGTTCATTGATTGATGGGTCATAGCGTTGTTGCGCTCCCACCTCATTCCATCCCACTTTAGAAGGTTAGGGTGTGTCATCACCCTGATAGCTGTTCCTCCGTAGAGGTTCGCCATGTTCAAGACTCCAATAGCATCTCTATGAGCTTCCAATCCACAGTCTAGACATTTGAAGAGCTTCCCCTGTCTTACAACATTTTCTGAGCTACATCTTACGCATCTGCTTGAAGTCTTGTATTC
>Ga0116202_10000344_pt1 | contig 25471 bp, 24 predicted proteins | sample LakKivw325mmetaG_FD_94479 | JGI IMG/M metagenome (GOLD analysis project Ga0116202, IMG submission 94479) | Anoxic lake water microbial communities from Lake Kivu, Rwanda to study Microbial Dark Matter (Phase II) - Lake Kivu water 325m metaG | ecosystem: Environmental > Aquatic > Freshwater >... | reverse complement strand
CTTCATCAACCATCTTCTGGACCTCGACCGGGAGCATAAGAAGCCTTAGTGAATTTGTTATTGAGACCCTGCTTTTACCTATTTTTTTTGACATCTCTTCATGTGTGAGCTTGAATTCATCAATGAGCTGTTTATATGTCAGTGAGAGCTCTATAGGTGTCAGGTCCGCTCTCTGGATATTCTCGATAAGCGCCATCTCGAGAGAGGAGAGATCATCAATATTATGGTTGATTATGCACGGTACAGTAGAAAGCCCGAGTATTTTTGCTGCCTTGAATCTTCTTTCACCGGAAATAATCTCATACATCCCTCCCCTGTCCAGGTTTCTTACAATTATTGGTTGTATTATGCCGAATTCTTTTATGGATTCTGCCAGCTCATTTAAAGATTCCTCCTGGAACATATACCTGGGCTGGTTCTTATTTGGCACAATCTTAACTACGGGAATTTCCAGTATGCTGTTATCAAATACTTCTTCGCCGGTTTTTGTTGTAACTCCCGGAATCAGGGCACTCAGTCCCCGTCCTAAACCACCTTTACTTTGGGCCATTTGCAATCACTTCCTCTGTCAAGCTTTTATATGCAAGCGCGCCTTTGCAATCAGGGTCATATTCAATTATTGGTTTTCCATAACTAGGAGCCTCGCTTAATCTTACATTTCTTGGAATTATTGTAGAATATACTTTATCCGGAAAATATGCCTTTACCTCATCTATGACCTGTTCCGACAGCCTTGTGCGCTGGTCAAACATCGTCATAACGACGCCGGTTATTATCAGCTTTTCGTTTAAATTCTCCCTGATAAGATTAATGGTGTTTATAAGCTGTCCAAGGCCCTCAAGCGCATAGTATTCACATTGTATTGGTATCATTACTTCACCTGCACCCGTCAGGGCATTTATAGTAAGCAGCCCAAGCGCTGGAGGGCAATCTATTATAATAAAATCAAATTCAGCTTTTAAGCTGTCTATAGCGTGTTTCAGTTTATACTCCCTTTTCATCGCTGAAACCAGCTCCACCTCGGCACCGGCCAATTGTATTGAAGAAGGCATTATATAGAGATTTTTATAATTTGTCTTAAGAATTGCCTTCCTGGGTTCTTCATTATTTATTATTACTTCATAAACACTTGCCTGTATTTCTTCCTTGTTTATCCCGAGTCCGCTTGTCGAGTTACTTTGCGGGTCAAAATCTATTATAAGTGTTTTAAAGCCGGAATTCCCAAGATAGCCCGACATATTCACAGCAGTAGTGCTTTTTCCTACCCCGCCTTTCTGGTTTGCAATCGCAATAATCCTTCCCAGATATTTTTTATCTTTTTCTGTATCACTTTTACTATAATTCATGAAGTTTTCCATCTGTTTGCTCTTTACGCCTTCCGGAGTCCCCGGATTTTTATATTGCTCCCCTGCTTTATCATCACTTACATTCCCGGCAGGATCTTTAAGTAATGTTTCCCTGTTTGTGCCCTGATTTTGTATGGGAGGATCGTTTTTTATCCCTGTAACGATATCTGCTGCTTTACCTGTTTTTGAAGCCTCGTCCTTATTGATTTTCCGTCTAAATAATCTTTTAAAGCACATCTGTATTTACATTATTACCCATAAGTATATTTATACAATTAATTATAAGCCTTTTTGGTCAATTAAAGATGTTTTTATAATTTTAGCATATTTCCTTGGATATTTATATAAAGAAGGAGATACTTTTTTTATTACCAGCAGTGCCCTGTATTCATCAAGATAAGGGGACCTGATTTCTTTTATATCCTCTATTTGTCCCCCCAGATTATTGATTACAGCAGTTGCGTCTTTGGCTTCTTCAAAGACCTTACGGCTTTTATAAAGCACCACTCTGCCGCCGGGTTTACAGAATGGAAGTGATAACTCAGCCAGTACAGATGTTACAGCAACTGCTCTTGCGGTCACAAAATCAAAACTCTCCCTGTACCTGTTTTCATGTGCCAGCTCTTCGGCCCTGCCGGATATTACTGTAGTGTTTTGAAGACCGAGTTTTTTAATAACTTCCTCAAGGAACATGGTGTTTTTCTTTTTTGCATCTATAAGAGATATCCTGAATTCTTCAAAAAAAATTGCAAGCAGTATTCCGGGCAATCCTCCGCCGGTACCGATATCAAGCAAAGAAGGGCTGCTTTTTTCACCTGCCAGTAAATGGAAAAAACTGTAAGGTGAAAGGCAGTCAAAAAAATGCCTCTTTAATATTTCTTCCCTTTCTTTTGTACCGGTTATGCCGGTTTTTAAATTCCAGACAGTTATAAGGTCGAGAAAGGCCATCATGCGGTTTTCTTCCCTGTGTCCGGATGCGATATCCATTGCCTGAAGTGCTTTTTTTATTTCTTCTGCCGAAATCATTTTTGTTTAAGATGAACCATAAGTACTGATATATCTGCAGGTGAAACACCTGCTATCCTTGACGCCTGGCCAAGAGTTTCGGGTCTTATCAGTGAGAGTTTTTCCTGAGACTCGAATGTCAGGCCCTTTATCCTGAAGAAATCTGTATCTTTATTTATTTTAAAATGTTCCAGGTTTTCAAGGCGTTTTACTCCAGCCTGCTCCCTTTCGATGTAGCCCTTATATTTTATATTTATTTCAGCCTGGTCAAAATCTTTATAGTTAAAACCCGAAAGATCTGTTTGTCCGTTTATATATTTAACCAGGTCAAAAATCTTGACCTGCGGCCTTTTAAGTAATTTATAAAGACTTGTCGGGGTTTCAATGGGCGGGGTATTATACAGATCTAAAAGTTCGTTTATTCCTGTTTTAGGGCCAATGGTAACAGTATGCAGCAGTTTTATTAATTTCTCTATCCTTTCCTTTTTTGTTTTAACTTTACTGTATTGTTCTTCTGATATCAGTCCTATTGAGTTCCCTTTTCCGGATAACCTTATGTCGGCATTATCCGGCCTCAACAGCAACCTGTGTTCGGACCTGGAGGTGTACATCCTGTAAGGCTCTATTAATTCTTTAGTTATAAGGTCATCGATCAATACGCCTATATAGCTTTCATTTCTTTCCAGGACCAGTGGTTTTTTGCCCTCCAGTTTTAAATATGCGTTGACTCCTGCAACAAAACCCTGCGCTGCAGCCTCTTCATATCCTGATGTCCCGTTTACCTGTCCTGCAAAAAAAAGATTATCGATGCTTTTTGTTTCCAGTGTATGTTTGAGCTGGTTTGGTAAAAGATAATCATATTCTACAGCATAACCCGGCCTGACGATGCGGGCATTTTCAAGGCCTGCAACAGTATTTATGATCATTTGCTGTATATTTGCAGGCATGCTTGTTGTCAGACCCTGCAGATATGACTCGTTTGAGTATTTCCCTTCCGGCTCAATAAAAACAGGATGCCTCTTTTTTTCTTCATAATTAATTACTTTCCTGTCAATCGAAGGGCAGTGTCTTGGGCCGTGAGTATTGACCATGCCGGACCTTATTGGTGAAAAATTTATATTTTCTTTTATAAGGCGGTGTGTTTTTTCATTAGTGTATGTCAGGTAGCTGGGGACGTTTTCAAAAATTTTTTCATCGTCCCGGAATGAAAAACTTACCGGATGGTCCTCCCCGGGTTGAATCCTGGTTTTGGAAAAATCTATTGTCCTCTTGTCTATTCTTGGTGGAGTTGCTGTCTGGAACCTGTCCATTTTCAATCCCATGTTCCTGATGCTTGCAGTCAGGTGCATTGCCGGGTACTCCCCCATCCGGCCCGCATTATAATCTTTTTTCCCTATTATTATCCTGCCCCGTAAAAATGTGCCTGTTGCAACAATTACTGATTCTGAGTTAAATATTAAACCGCTTTCCAGCTCTATACCATTTATACGATTCCTTTTAAAAATTATATTCTTTACAGTTCCCTGCCGCAGAGTAAGATTTTTGGTGTTTTCTATTATTTTTTTCATTTCGGTCTCATAAGATTTTTTGTCTATCTGTGCCCTCAGAGCCTGTACAGCGGGACCCTTACTCCTGTTAAGCATCCTGACCTGGATAGCAGTAATATCAGCAGTAACGGCCATTTGGCCTCCCATTGCATCAAGTTCCAGCACGAGAGGTGTTTTGCCCACACCTCCTATCGCAGGGTTGCAGGGCATTAACGCGACTTTATCAGGATTAATAGTTAAAAGAAGGGTCCTTAGACCCAGTCTTGCACATGCAAGTGCTGCTTCGCAGCCGGCATGGCCGGCGCCTATTATAATAACTTTAAATTTTTCATTAATAGACATGATTTTTATAATTAATTTAACTTCATGCTGGCCTATGTTTCACGTGAAACATTTTTTAAATAAGCAATAATAGATAACACGTCCAGGGGCCTGACACCCTCAAGTCTTGATGCCTGCCCGACAGTTTCAGGATTATGTTCATTCAGGCTTACCAGCGCCTCTTTGGATAAGTTCTTTATATTATCATAACAAATATGAGCGGGGATTCTTGCTGTTTTATAATCCTTAAGCTGGTTTATTCTTTCTTTCTCTCTCTGGAGATAGTTTTCATATTTTAAATTTATTATTACAGACTCAAGCATTTTTTTATTTATATTTAATTTTTCATATAGCGAATCCAGGCTGCTTTGATTGAGTCTGTCCTGCTTTAAATCCTCCATGAAAGCAGGGTCAGAATAAAGACTGCTCTTTTTAAATTTTAAAAGCGCCTCATCTATATCCATGTATTTTTTTTCTATTGTTTCAGCTTTTTGAAGATTCCCTGCTTTTTTTAAAAACCCTGACATTCTTATATCTGCATTATCATGCCTGTTTGATAGCCTGTATTCATTTCTCGAAGTTAACATCCGGTATGGCTCGTGCACTCCTTTTAATACAATATCGTCTATAAGAACACCTATATAACCGTCGCTGCGGCCGATTATTATTTTTTTCCTGCCCCTGGCACCAAGTGCAGCATTTAATCCTGCAATCAACCCCTGGGCCGCAGCCTCTTCATATCCTGTTGAACCATTAATCTGTCCGGCAAAAAAAATATTTTTGTGTTTTTTGCTTTCCAGGTCACTATTTATCTGGAAAGGGGCCAGGTAATCATATTCAACACCATATCCCGGGCGCGATATGATTGCATTTTCAAGCCCTTGCAGCATATTTATTGCTTTCTGCTGTATATCTTCAGGCAATGTAGTAAAAAGCCCGTGAAGATATAATTCATTTGTATTTTTTCCCTCAGGTTGTATAAAAACTATATGTCTTTCTTTTGCTGAAAATCTCTGTATCTTGTCTTCTATGGAGGGGCAATACTTCGGGCTCCTGGATTCGATGTCCCTCTCAGATATTGCAGATTTTTTTATATTTTCCTGTATAAAATCTATGCACCCCTTTTCAATATAAGTTATATGCGTATCTATCTGTTCCCTGCCGTCATATTCATTTCCAAATGAAAACATGGAAGGGAGGGCATCATATGGCTGGACCTTCAATGACGAAAAATTAACTGTTTTTTTATCAATTCTTGGCGGTGTCTCTGTCCTTAACCTTCCAAATCTATACCCCATCTTCTCAAGTGATTTTGAGAGATTTATAGAATTTATTTCTCCCTGCCTTCCGGCCGGCATTTCAAATTTTCCCCAAAAAATCTTACCCCTTAAAAACGTTCCGGTTGCTATTACTATGCTCTTGCATTTATAACAATTTTCATCACTTGTGCATACTGAATATCCCTCTTTTTCCCTGCTTATATTTGTGGCAAGACCCTGCTTAAGGTCAAGGTTTTTCTGGTTTTCAAGCCTTTCTTTCATCGATAAAAAATACTGTCTTTTATCTACAATCGTTCTTATTGTCTGCAAAGCAGGTCCTCTGGAAGAATTTAACATTCTGCTGTTAATAAAACATTTGTCTGTATTTTTTGCTATTTCTCCGTCAAGAGCATCTATTTCCCTGACAAGCTGCCCCCTGCCCGGACCGCCGATTGCGCAGTTGCACGGCATAAGAGCGACACTGTCTATGTTAATTGTAATCATTAAAGTCTTTGACCCTGATCCTGAAGATGCAAGTGCGGCTTCACATCCGGCATGGCCGCCCCCAATAATTATAACGTCATATTTATAATAATTTTCTCTCTTATTGTCCATAACTGATTATAACGCGTGTGCTTCTTTTATATAACGGACCTGTAATGTTTCACGTGAAACATTTTTTTATATTATTATTTTAAAATTATGCCAATTATCAATACGATGTTTAATTTTGGCACACATCAGTACTTTTATTTTCCAATGCAGAATTTAGAGAATATTCCATCCAGTATGTCTTCATTAAATGTTTCTCCGGTAATCTCCCCCATTATGTCATAAGCATTTCTAAGATCTGATGCAGGAAATTCTTCAGACATTTTAATCTCCATTGCTTTTTTAGCATTCTTTACCATATTTGCTGCATCACTTAAAAGTTTTTTATGCCTCTGGTTTATAAGCACCATATTGTTTGCATCTATGTCATAACTTCCGAGTATTATTTTCTTTATTTCTGCTTCAAGTCTGTCTATGCCTGTTCCGTTTTTTGCTGAAATTTCCAGTGCTGCCCTGAATGTTTTACCACTTGAAAATTCACTGCAGCTTAACTCCTTCCCCAGGTCTGATTTATTGAGACAAGCTATCGCTGTTTTTGATGAAACCATTTTTATTATTTCCAGGTCTTCTTTTTGAAGTTTTTGGCTGCAATCAAATACTGCAATAATAAGGTCCGAGTTCTGTATGTGATCAAGGCTTCTCTTTACACCTATTTTTTCAATATAATTTTTTGTCTTTCTTATGCCTGCAGTATCAATTATTATCAACGGTATCCCTTCCATATAAAGGATTTCTTCCACTGCATCCCTTGTCGTTCCGGGGATATGAGTGACAATGGCTTTTTCTTTTTTTGCTATTGCATTTAAAAGGCTGGATTTTCCTACATTGGGTTTTCCTATTATAGCCACCCTTACACCATTTTTTACGATTTCAGCTTTTTTTTCATCATCGATTAAGATTTTTATTTCCTTAAATATATCTTCCACAGACTCTGCAAGCAGGGGATAAGGGGTGATCTCGAGATCTTCTTCTATAAAATCGATTGAAGCTTCAAGCTCAATTATCACCTCCAGTATTTTTTTTCTTATTTTTTTTATTCTATCCTTTAGTCCTCCCTCAAGACTTTTTGCGGCAATCCTTGCCGCCTGCTCTGTTTTTGCCCTTATTATATCTATTACAGCTTCTGCCTGTGTAAGGTCTATCCTTCCATTTAAGAAAGCTCTTTTTGTAAATTCTCCCGGTTCAGCAAGCCTTGCGCCATAGTTTATGCACAGTGATAATATTTTTTCTATAGCCGCAAACCCGCCATGGCAGTTTATCTCTATGACGTCTTCTCTTGTGTACGATTTTGGAGCTTTCATAATTGACAATATTACCTGGTCTACCATGGTGCCGCTTTCATCAATTGCATGCCCGAATGCAATTGAATATGTCTCCATATCCAATATTTTTTTACCGCTTTCTGCTCTGAAAATCCTGCCTGCTATTTTTACTGCTTTGCTTCCACTGAGTCTTACAATACCAATCGCGGATTCTCCTGCTTTTGTGCCTAATGCAGCAATTGTGTCTCTTTCACTTTTTATTATCATGGTGTTTTTTTTCTTAATATAAATTCAGTTAAACAACGTGCCGATTAAGTAATATAATCCAATTTACAGATAAAATAAAGGCAAGGAGGGAAAAGGAAAAATACTGTCGGCGTTTATTGTTTTACGGGTGGCTCTTAAGACTCTTGCAATAACTTAAAAATTTTAAAAATCATTGGTTATTCTGTTTTATTTTCAACAGGATAAATTACTATCCGCCTGTTTGGCTCATTATCCCTGCTTCTTGTCCTTACTTCCTTGACTTTTGACAGCAGGTCGTGTACGACTTTTCGCTCATATGGAGGCATTGGCCTTAAAGCTATCTTTCTTCCTTCAGCAACAGCTTTCCGGGCCATTTTCAGTGCTATTTTCCGTATTTTCTCTGAATTTTTTTTGCGGTAGTCTTTTATATCTATTAATATTCTGGTCTCAGACAGTTTCTTTCTTTTTGCAATAAGATTTACTATATATTCAATAGCATCTATATTCTTCCCGTTCTTTCCAATAACAATTGAGAGGTCCCTTCCATAGACACTGATGCTTGATTTATCAGTATCGTTTTCAATTTTTAAATCTTCTTCGCCGCTTATTTTTTCAATTATTTTTTTTGTGACCTCAACGACTTTTTCAAAAGCGTCCCCTGGTATTTCCTTTACTTTTGAAGATTTTTTTTCTTCCTCACTGCTGCTTTTTTTAACGGGCGTTTCTTCTTCTTTTGGGGGCTGTATTTTTTTTGAAGTATCTGCCTCTTCTTCCAGAGACATGACAAACGAGTCTATAGCATTTTTTAAAGAATCGTCAGCAGGCAAAACTATCACTCCTTATATAGTTTCCTATTTCCTTTTTTTCCTCTTTTTTTTCTTTGCCTGGCTTTCGGTACTGTCTGCGGAAACCAGTTCGAGCTTTTTCAGTTGCTCAACTTCTTTTTTTCCCGCTTCTACTTTCTTTGCTTCTTTTTTTACAAGTTTATTTACAAGATACTGCTGGCCAATGGACCAGAGGTTGGTTGTTACCCAATAAATAAGTATCCCGGATGGCATGTTCCAGGATATGGCGCCAAAAACAACTGGCATGAGGTATGTTATCATTGACTGTTTCGGGTCAGTTGTAGTCATACGGGTAGAAATAAACATTGTAACAACCATTAATATAACAAGTATAAAGAAGGGGTCTCTTGCATTAAGGTTAAGCCACAGGAAATTAAAATTCGGATTCGGAATATTCGCAATGAAATTTTTTATATTACCCAATAAATATACAGGCACAAACGGCCCCCCGAGCACATCTGTGACAATGTGTGAGGGGGTTCTTAATGCCTGAAATAATGCAAAAAATACTGGAAGCTGCAGAAGAAGGGGGAGGCACCCTGAAAGCGGGTTGACATTATTTTTCCTGTAGAACTCCATGGTTTCCTGCTGGAGCTTTTGCTTGTCGTCTTTATATTTCTTCTGAAGTTCCTGTATTTCAGGCTGAAGCCTTTGCATTCTCGCCATTGAGCGCGTCTGGCTTATTGTCAGTGGCGTAAGCACCAGCCTGACAATAATTGTAAGCAAAATAATGACAATCCCATAATTTGCAATTATATTATTGTATAGAAAGACGATTACGTATTCTATACCACTTTGTATCGGTCTCAGTAAATTCAGAATCTGGCTCAAATCCAGGAACCTCCAATCATATTTCTCACCTTACAGGGTCGTAGCCGCCTTTATTAAAAGGATTACATCTTAAAATCCTGTATATTGATTTAATACTACCTTTCAGTATACCGTATTTATTTATTGCTTCGATTGCATATTCCGAACAGGTAGGATAAAACCTGCAACTATTTGGAAGGACCGGCGAAATATGCTTCTTATAAAATCTTAAAACTGATACTGCAATTTTCTTCATGTAATTTTACAGATAAATACGCCATTAATAAAGTATCATAAACAATGAATATTATCAGCTATAATAAAAATATTACAATGCATAAAACAAACTAATCGTAAAAAAGCAGGGAAGGGAAGTATCAGGACAGATAGCTGCCAATGGTGCTGTAAATCTGATTGCATAAATCATGAAAACCGAGGTTTACAACCTGACTTTTAACTACAACAAGAAAATCGATGCTTTTGTTATTATTCTTATCCAACTTCCTGAAAGTTTCCTTTAAAAGTCTTTTGATCCTGTTCCTGGTAACTGCATTCCCGGTCTTTTTGCTTATTGCATATCCCAGCCTTACAATATCTTTATCATCGTTGGTAATAAGCATAAATATGCGGAAATAATCATTGTTTATATGAATGCCTTTTTTATATACCTGCTTGAAATCTTTAGCTTGTTTAAGGGTTTCGAATATAATTTTTATTCCTTATTGAATAATTCCCTTTAAAATATAATCAAAAAACCAAAATTTTCTTTGTATTAAGCTGTTAAGACTTTTCTGCCTTTTCGCCTTCTGCTGGCAATTATTTTTCGTCCTGCTTTAGTGCTCATCCTGACCCTGAAGCCATGCGTCTTTTTTCTCTTTCGCTCATTGGGCTGAAATGTTTGTTTCATCATATACCTCTTCTATAAAAACTTCTTTTATGCATAATTAAAAGCGCTATTATACATTTTTATCTTTTTCTTATCAAGAATGTTTTATTCTTTTGTTTTGCAGGTTATATTGAAAAAATACTGCCCGTCCGGTCAACACTATCATTTATATTATATTATTTTTTTTTATTTTTTTAACAGTTGTTTGTGAAATCTCCGGCTGTTTTACAGTATTTTTTACACTTTTATTATAATTATATTATATTCTTCCTGCAAACATATGTTCTTCTGAAATATCCGGTGAAAACATTTCTTTAAACCTTTTCACTGTTAAAAGAAATTATTATTTTTATTTTCATATAGTTATCAACAGTTGTGGAAAAAACTGTTGATAACTTAAAAAATGCCGCTGTAGAGCATGTCAAAACACTACAAGTCCGGTTGCATTATATCTTAAAAATAATAATTTCGGGCTGTTAAGAACTTTATTTTTTGGAAAGATTTGAAAAAATGAATTTGATAATTAAAATGACATCAACTATAATTTTTCCATTACTTCAGGCGGATTTTTATTCAAATTTTAATTGTATGAATAATATCTGCTTTCCGGGCCGGATATATAAATAGAACCTTTATTAAATTATTTTTTCGCAAATGACCTTATTATGCAAAATACGCCTGAAATAAATAACCAGAACGGTTTACAGGGTATCAGGGAAGATAGTTTTTCCATTTGCGGAAGGATTGCGGTGTATGATAACCTTAAAAGCATTCCAAGAATAATTGATTTTAATTATGTTACCATACAGCATTTCCTTGACGAGGTTCCCCAGAAAACATACCTTTTTTCCCGCGAACTGGGGGGCAGGATACCATATACGATAATTAAAGAGGTTGTTGAAAACCTTATCCATGCAAGTTTCAATGAAATAGTAATAACAATCATGCAGAGTGGTAATCATATTATTGTTTCGGACCAGGGCCCGGGTATTGAAAATAAGGAAAAGGCTTTCCTTCCTGGTTACTCGTCTGCAACCAAAAGCATGAAAAAATATATAAGGGGGGTCGGCTCCGGCTTGCCCATAGTCAGGGAGACTATTATTTTTTCAGGCGGAAATGTAGATATTACTGATAATATAAAGAAGGGCACCGTTGTTTCTTTGAGGATCGAGGAAGGTGAAAATATCAATGGAAATATTCTGCAGACAGGCACAATTGGGCATCAGGCCGCCCAGCAGGGTGCTGCCCAGGGTATAAAAGAACCCAGAACCGACGCCGAGCCAAAAACGCCGGTCCCGTCCCAGAAAAAAGATAAACCGCCTGAAAAACAAAAAGTAGAAGAGTTTGACAGCCTCAAGCTTTCCATAAGGCAGATAAAAATACTTTCACTTGTCCTTGAGCTGGATGAGACCGGACCATCAAAAATTGCAAAAGAGCTCGGATTCAGTCTTTCAACATCTTACAGGGAACTTATTTTCCTTGAAGAATCCGGTTTGCTTGTGATGACAGAGTCCGGCAAGAGACAGCTTACCGATACGGGCAAAAAATGTCTTGAATATTATTCAAATAGTTTTTAATATATTTACATGGATGACCTCAACAGTATATGGAAGAAAGTGCTCGATAATGTTAAAGACAAGGTAAATACCCCTACTTTTAAAACATGGTTTGAGCCCATTAAGCCAATATCTATAAAAAAAAACCTGGTTACGGTATCTGTTAACAGCCCCTTTGCCAAAGAATGGCTTGAGTCCAGATATCTTCAGATGCTGCTTGAGTCTGTCCAGAAAGCAATTGATATTTCTGCCAGATTAACCATCTCTGTTGATGCAGGAATTTCTGACAAGGACCGGCGCACAGGCGATGACGAGCCAGGCATAAAAACACCCAAGTCGTCGCCATCTTCTTCGATTGGTTTTAATTCAAAATATACCTTTGATTCCTTTGTTGAAGGAACCGGCAACAGGTTCGCCTATACAGCCGCCCAGGCTGTCAGCGAAAAGCCCGGAAAGGCGTATAACCCGCTTTTTATATATGGCGGTGTTGGTCTTGGCAAAACACACTTGCTTCATGCGATAGGCCAATATGTTTTAAAATATCATTCAAGTTTTGTTGTTAAATATGTATCTGCAGAAAAATTCTTAAATGATTTCATAAATGCATTAAGATATAAAAATATAATTTCCTTTAAAGAAAGCTATAGAAACAATGACATCCTCCTGGTTGATGATATACAGTTCCTTGAAGAAAAAGAAGCCAGCCAGGAAGAATTTTTTCATACTTTTAATGCGCTGCATGGCACAAACCGCCAGATAGTGCTTTCAAGCGACAGGCCGCCCAGGGACCTTTCCACGCTTGAAGACAGGCTCCGTTCACGGTTTGAGTGGGGGCTTGTTACAGACATACAACCGCCCGATCTCGAGACAAGAATAGCAATACTTGACAAGTATGCCGAGAGGGAAAACCTTAAGGTTGACAGGGAGATAATTAATCTTATCGCTGAAAGAGTAACCACAAATATCAGGGAGCTGGAGGGTGCGGTTACCAGGGTTGTTGCATTTTCATCTCTTACCGGCACCCCTGCAGATATAGACTCCGCAAGAAAAGTATTAAAGGATATGATGCCGGAAGACAGCCAGGCCCGGGTGACAAGCCAGCGCATTTTAAAAGAGGTTTCCAAATATTTTTCAATACCTATCAATGTTCTTGTTGGAAGTAAAAGAAACCAGTATATCGCCCACGCCCGCCAGGTTGCAATGTATCTTTGCCGCGAACTTACAAGCGATTCTCTTCCCGCTATAGGCAGGGTTTTTGGAAACAGGGACCACGCTACTGTAATTTATGCAATTACAAAAATAAATGACCTTATTTCCAAAGAAAGTGACGTGTATAAACACGTAAAAGAGATAACAAACAGGGTAAGGTCCTGACTGTCAGCAACTGTCTTAAAACCTGTCAGTAACACGGGTTGAAACTGTGTTATTTTGTTAATAAAAACAGCACACCGCGGCCCCTGTCAATAAAACGCCATGTTTTCAACAGTTTTTAACTGTTTTTTCAACAGCTCTGCAGGTTTTTATGATATACAGACAACCCTGTTTTCTGTTTTTATTAACATTATCAACAGGCATTATTATTACTACTATTTATTTAAATTAATATTCTATTATAATAGAGAAAATGTTAATAATGTTTCCATTTTACTTAAACCTTATTGTTTATCTTTAATAAAGAAAGGTAAAAAATGAAAATCCAGACAACCAGAGACGAGGTTCTTAATAAGATTTTATTTGTAAGCAGGGCAATGTCCCCAAAGGTTTCCAATTTTATATTAAACGGCATAATGCTGGAAGCCGAGGAAACAACATTAAACATATACGGTACCGACCTGGAAACAAGCATAAAAAGCAATATCCCTGTAAAAGTGGATGTGCCGGGAAGGGTGGTGGTTCCATCAAAGATACTTACTAATATATTAAAAAGTTTTCCGGAATCAAAAATAGAGATAGAGCTCCTGGGCTCGACAAACGAGCTCAAAGTTACCTGCCAGAAAGCAAATTTTATGCTTAACACTTTTTCGCTGGAAGAATATCCGCAGTTTCCGTCAATAAAAAAAGCAGGCTCTTTTAAGATAAAAATCCAGGATTTAAAATACCTGATCTCAAAAGTCCAGAAAGCAAGCTCCACAGATGAAAGCAGGGTGGTTTTGACAGGCATTCTGCTGGACCTTTCAGGTGAAAAACTAAAACTTGCCGCAACAGACAGCTACAGGCTTGCTGTTGCTGAAAGCGGTGTGGCATATACAGGGGAGCCGGTGAAAGTAGTGGTGCCTTCAAGAGTGCTGGACACTATTGCAAAAAGCGAATCACATAATGGTGAAATAGAGCTTAATATAGAAGAAAACCAGATAAGTTTTTATATAAATGATGAAAAGGGCATGCAGACAACAATAATATCGAGACTTTTATCGGGCAAGTTCCCCGATTATGAAAACCTGATTCCTGAAAACTTCAACCACAGCATAATCATAAAAAGGGAAGTAATGCTCGATGTCATAAAAAGGATATCATCCATATCACAGGACAACATCCCGGTAAAGCTTGATATAGAGAACGGAAGAATCATAGTCTCCATGAATATAAGGGAAGTTGGCAGCTCCAGCGAAGATTTTGAGGTCAGCTATGGGGAAGAGAACATCCAGATAGCTTTTAATCCGGATTTTTTAATAGACGGATTAAACACCATAGACGATGAAAAAATAATCTTCAATATTGTTGAACCCTTAAAACCCATTATGATAAAACCGGAAAAATTCGAAGGGCTTCTTTACCTGTTAATGCCCATACGTATATCCTGAGCCGCACAGGAGCCATGCATTGAAACAATCCATTAAAAAAAGCATAGGAATAATAGGCGCTGGCCGCCTTGGCACTACGCTTGCTGCAGCGATAAACAAAAAAAAGATAAGCGGCATTGAACTCGTGGCAATCTCTTCAAAAACCGGCGATGCGCTTATCAGGGCGCAAGATATAATAGGAACGGTAAAAAATAACCTGATTTTTACTACTGACAATAATAAGTGCGCCGCAGAAGCAGATTGTATTTTTATTTGCACGCCGGATGATATTATTGAAAATGTATGTAAAAGCATAGTCCAATCAAACCCCGGGGATATTAAAGCCAAGCTTTTCATACATTTCAGTGGTGCTAAAACACTAAAAGTTCTTTCAAGCGCAAGCGAAGCGGGTGCACATACCGCATCCATACACCCGATTAAGTCCTTTGCGTCCATTAATGATTCAATAGAAACATTGCCGGGAACGATTTACGGGGTTACTTACCCCGTAAAACCGCACAGCGAAAGCAGGAAGTTTATAGACTATTTTGTTTTAAGCATGGGCGGCACTATAATCGAAGTGGAAGATGAAAAAAAATCGCTTTATCATGCGGCAGCATGCGTGGCCTCGAATTATCTTGTTGCCCTTGTAAATTATGCAGTGAGCATACATGAGGGCATTGGTATAAAAAAAGAAGACTCATTGAGGGCTCTTTCCGGCCTTATTGAAGGGACCATTGCAAATATAAAAAAGCTCGGGCCTCAGCAGGCGCTTACCGGACCAATTGCTAGAGGCGACACCGGTACGGTTGAAGAACATCTCGCCAACTTCAGCAAATATCTCGGGCCGGACCGGGACCTTGTTTACAGCATAATGGGCTATGAGACAGCAAAGCTTGCCTGCCAAAACGGGTGGATAAAAAAGCCGGTGCTTGAAGAATTCAGAAAAATTTTTAAAATTCAGTAAAAGCAGTAAAACAGGCAAAGCGCCATGACTCTTTAAGAAAAACTCTCATTTAATCTTTGGGAAAAGGTGGAACAGGATTGGAAATCATTTCAAACATAAGTAAAATGCAAAAAATTTCCCGGTCCCTGTTTCGTAATGGTGAAACAGTGGGGCTTGTCCCGACCATGGGCTATCTTCATGAAGGGCACATAAGCCTTATAAAAAAAGCCAGGAAAAATGCTGCAAAAGTAATAACCAGTATATTTGTAAACCCCACACAGTTCGGCCCCGGAGAGGATTACGAAACTTACCCGAGAGACATTGAAAGGGACAGTGAAATGGCTAAAAAAGCCGGCACGGATTATGTTTTTGTGCCCGGGGCGAAAGATATGTATCCAGCGGATTTTGCCACCTTTGTCGAAGTAAAGGAAATGGACAGTATTATGTGCGGGGCTTTTCGCCCCGGCCACTTCAGGGGCGTATGTACAGTTGTTCTTAAGTTATTTAATATCATATATCCGTCAATGGCATATTTCGGCCTTAAGGACTACCAGCAATACCTTATAATTAAAAAAATGGCAGCAGAACTTAACCTTCCGGTAAAAATCGTTGGTTGCCCGATAATAAGAGAAAAAGACGGCCTTGCAATGAGCTCAAGGAACAAGTATCTTACAGAGAAGGAGCGCAGAAGCGCCACAGTATTATACAGGAATCTGATATTTGCAAAAGCTGGAATAATTGAAGGCGAAAGGGATATGCTGAAACTGCAGAAGAGCTGCATTAATAATATTAAAAGTAATGAAAGTATCTCAAAAATCGAATACTTTGATTTCAGGGACGGCACAACACTCAAAGAGATAAAGTCGCTTGAGCGGGCAGAAGGTATGAAAATTCCGGAAAAATTACTGGTTGCAACAGCGGCCTATATTGGCAGGACCAGGCTTATAGACAATATTGTTTTAAATATTAAAAATATTTGTAAGCCGGGCGCTAAAGGTGTTTAAATCCTGGCAGTCCGGGCACATAAACTGTATAATCAGCAGTTTAAACCAGGAAAAGAATCTTATCAGGTGAAATTAAATAAAAAATCTTTTAAAAGGGGAAGGTTAAAGTGTTTATAAATGTTTTAAAGTGCAAGATACACAGGGCGACGGTAACTGATGCACAGATACATTATCATGGCAGTATTACTATTGACAGGGAGCTTATGGACAGGGCAGGGCTGCTGCCATTTGAGAAAGTAATGGTTGTCAGTCTTGACAGCGGGGAAAGGCTTGAAACATATGTAATCGAAGGCGCAAGGGGAAGCGGTGAAATATGCCTGAATGGAGCTGCTGCAAGGAAAATCCTGAAAGGCGACACAGTCATAATAATTGCTTTTGTAACAATAGATGCAAGGGAATATGCCACATTTGAGCCTGTTATAGTACATGTAGATGCCAACAACAGAATCGTAGAAGAGGACAACGGGGAAACAGATGACCAATGTTAGAAAAACCTGCAGGAAAGAAAATTAAAAAAAATACCCTCTTTTTTTGCACCCTTTTTTTGCTGCCTGCAAGCCTGTTTTTTATTTTATCCTGCAGCAATATAAAAATAACAACCCCTGACGCCGGTTTTATACAAATGGAGCCGGATTCAAGCACAGGAAACAGCAAAGAAGGCACTACCGGTGAGGGTTCGGCAAATACCACAGCGCCTTCATCCGGAAAAGATGTAATTTATTTTTTTGACTACAGTTCTGTAGAAATCGAGCCGACACAGTCAATAGATCTTTTAATAAAGAACTGTAACATTTATATGGATATTTACGGCGACATTATTGTTCTTGGTGAAATCGAAAATCTTTCAAATGCCTGGAAAACAAATATCGAAATTACTTTTAACTTTAATGACAGCTCGGGCATGGAAATAGATTTTGTAAAAACCCCTGCGTTTGCAAGCTATTTGCAGCCCGGCAGCATTATGCCTTTTTATCTTGTATATTCAGAAAGGTCAAACTATATAAATATATCCAGTGTTAAAATAGGCACGAATTTCAGGAATTATAATAAAAGCCCAAAAGGGCTGCCGATTGTTGCAGAAGAAAAGAGGGGTTTTATAAATAAAATATTTAATGTAAGCGGCAAAGTCACAAATATTGGAGACAACAGCATAGAGGACCTGAAAATATTCTGCACATTCTATAATTTAAAGAACCAGGTGGTTTTCATAAAGAAATGCTACATAAAAGAGGACATGATGGGCCCGCTTGAGGAGCAGGACTTCAGGCTCGAAGTGCTGATGGATGAATATCTTCCGGAATTTACTCACTACAGATTTGGAGCATTTTTCAGAGATTCGCTTAAAATCCCGGACCAGGAGTAAAAATATGGCTTTGGCCATGACAAATTCCATTAAAATTTAAGTTTTTTATATATTAATATTATAATAATAAACCAGTAATCCTTTAAGTTATAAAATAAATATAAGGGAAGAAACTTGAAAAAATTAAAATCATCCAAACAGGTTTTTATACCAGCAGCAATATTAACAATATTATTGTGCTGTTTTGTGCTTGTTTCCTGTTCCTTTTTCAGTGAAAGTGAAAATGCGCAGGAACAGGCAGTCTCTACAGAAGCAGAAGCATCACCCCAGGAAGAGCAGCCCGCAGATGTCTTACTGATAGAGGAAGTAACGATTTGGGACAAGCTGGAGCCCGGGGAACAGATACAGCTAATGGACACGATAGAAAAATATACTGCATTAAACCAGCAAATAAAAATAAACACCCGTCATTTCCGGAGCGAGGAAGAGCTTGTCGATCAGTTCAGGGCAGCAAGCCTGGCTGGTGCAGGGCCGGAAATTGTTCTTGCCAGGCTGGAGTCCGCATCAGTTCTTGCAGGCGCAAGTGTTTTAAAGCCCATTACTGACGACATGGCATATCCTGATATTCTCGAAGGGCTTGCTGAAATATCTGCTGTCGAAAATAAAAGCTATGCCATACCCTTCAGGGCTTTTGATTTCCTCATGCTCTTTTATAACCGTGATTTTATCAGTGAAGCGCCGGAAAGTTTTGAGGAACTTATAGAATACTGCAGGGAAGTAAATAACCCGAAAGAGGAAACTTATGGTTTCATACTGAATTCTTCTGAAGCAGACTGGATACTTCCATTTATTGGAGGATACCAGGACTGGGTATATGATTATTCAACAGGGGCCATAAATCTTGACACCCAGGCAACAGTTAAAACACTGGAATTTTTAACTATGCTTTATAACCAGGAAAAAGTGGTTCCGCAAGGTTATGAATATGAAGATATCAACAATGCTTTTAAAGAAGGCAGGGCCCACATGATAATAAATGGGAACTGGGCCGTGGAAGAATATATTGAAAATGGCCCGGACTTCGGCATTGCAGAAATTCCTGTTGTATGGGGAGGATTGAAAAATCCCACCCCGATGATAGACGGCATAGGATTTATGATAAATGCCAATACATTCGGTAAATCACTTGAAAATACAAAAAGCTTTATTGAATACCTGATGTCAGAAGAAATACAGCAGAAATGGACAGAAAATACGGCCACAATGCCATCTTTAAAATCAATGGCTTCCAGCCCTTTTATTTCTTCAAATCAGTATTACCTTGCCCAGGCCAGGCAATCAGCAATTTGCAGGGGCAAACCTCCCGGGGAAGCATTAATAGCAATACGTGAAGCATTGATGATGAATTTAAAAAATGTGCTAAGCGGCAGCATCATACCTGAAGATGCTGTAAAGAAAATACAGGAAGACGTTATAAAGCTGAGATCCGGTTCAGAAACAGGGACAGATGCGTTTACGGGCGGGCCGGACGAAAATGCCGATACTTCATTAACAAGCGAAAGCCTGGCGGAATGACCAGCATGAAAGGCTCCGGGCATTGGACGATTTAAAAGAAACAAATCAGGTTAACAGTAATGAATACGGCAACGATGATGCTGAAGAAGAAAATTTCCAGGGCACAGCAGAAAGCCGTGTTCGCGAGCAAAGGGACCAGGATGATAAAAGGCTTGTTACACTTTCCCAGAAAGGGGACAAAGCAGCTTTTGAGAAACTTGTAAGGATGTATTCAAAGTATGTCTATACCAACGCCTTTTTTATGCTGCGCGATACCCATGAAGCAGAGGATGTCAGCCAGGAAGTCTTTGTAAAAGTATATCTGTCAATAAAGAATTTCAGGGGGCTTTCAAGCTTCAAGACGTGGCTGAGAAAACTTACCATAAATACATGTATAGACAAGTTAAGGATAAAATCAAAAACAACTGATAAAAAAGTGAGCCTTGAAGCCTTTGAAGAAAATTATGACGTTGTTTTTACGGACCTCAACCATAATATAGAGCGGAACTTCATAGCAAGGGAGACAATAAAAGAGGTACTGGATATAATTGTGAACCTGGAAGAAAGCTACAGGATACCTCTTATCCTGAGAGACTTCCAGGATTACAGCTACAGGGAAATTGCAATACTCATAAAAAAGCCCATCGGGACAGTAAAAACTAATATCCACAGGGCAAGAAAAATAATCAAGGATAAATTGAAATATGAGAAAGAGAAGAAAATCTGATGGCTGATATAGACAAATACATGAAAATGGCCAAAAAAGTAGTAATTAAGCCTGAGGACCATAATATCGAGGACAGGATAATCGAAAGAATATCCTGTGTTGATGAAAAAGATAAGAGCCTGCTGGATAGTAAATTCATGGAATATCTGGAAAAAAACAATTCCCGGCTTTATCTTTTTTCAGAAGGCATTAAAAATAACCCCGGAAAATTCGTATTGGTCCTGGCGTCTATTTTTATGGTACTGGCTTTTATAGTGCTTATTTTCAGGAACAGTTCGCGCCTGACAAAAGGGGATGGCAGCAAACCCCCGGAAAATTAAATTTACCCGGGCTATCTTCTCCTGAAAATGAGTATGAGTATTATTATAAATACAATAATTACCCAGAACCAGGGGTTAGTAAGAAGGTCCCTGATGGGGGAATACGGTATTTTTCCAAAAAGGGTATTTAAGGTTATTTCAAACCAGCTATATATCCGGGTCCAGAGAAACTTCATGTTTTCTGCACTGAAAAATTCCTGGAGCCTGACAATAAAAATTTCCATACTTTATATAATAAATTATTTTATAAAATAATATATATTATAGGTTAATTTTCCAAATAAAAAAAATATTATCCAGAAACAGCAAATGAGCAAAGGCAAAAAAATTCTTATCGCAATGAGCGGGGGAGTGGATTCTTCGGTGGCTGCAATGCTGTTAAAAGACGAAGGCTTCGGCGTCGCAGGAATGACAATGTGTTTCGGGGTAGAGCTTGACCATGCAAAAGGAACAAAATGCTGCGGTGCGGAAGCAATAAATGATGCAAGGAGAGTCTGCAGCTATCTGGGGATACCCCACTATGTTTCAGATTATTCCAGGCATATGAAAGAAAAAGTTATAAAAAAATTTATAAGGAATTATCTTGCAGGGCTCACCCCGAATCCATGCATAGACTGTAACAGGCACTTAAAATTTGAGCTCATGCTCAATCACGCAAGAAGGCTGGGATTTGATTTCTTTGCAACGGGCCACTATGCAAGGATACTTGAAGATAAAACAGGGTTTTACTTATCCAGGGCGCATGACAGGCTGAAGGACCAGAGCTACTTTTTGTATGTGATTAAACGCAGCGACCTTGGCTTTATTAAACTGCCTCTGGGAGGATACGATAAAAAAACAGTAAGGAATATCGCATCCGGGGCAGGACTGCCGGTTGCCGGCAAGGATGAGAGCCAGGACATATGTTTTTTAGATAATGATTACAGGGACTTTATTTCAGGTTTGAATCCGGTTGCGGGGGTTCCCGGTGACATAATAGATAAAGAAGGCAAAATCCTGGGCAGGCACAAGGGTGTTGCACATTACACAATAGGCCAGCGCAAAGGGCTTGGAATAAGCCACTCCGAGCCACTTTTCGTAACCGGCATAGATGCGGTAAAAAACCTGGTTATAATTGGGACAAAAGAAGACCTCAAATCCGGCGGCTTTACTGTAAAAGATATAAACCTGCTTGTTGATAAAATGCCTTCTGAGGCAAAAGTTAAGATAAGATACCAGGGAACAGAAATGCCCTGCAAGATAAAACAGTATAAACATATACTCAGGGTTGTATTTACCTGTCCCCAGGAAGCTGTCACCCCGGGACAAAGCGCAGTCTTTTATGAAGGCGACAGGGTCCTTGGCGGGGGAGTGATTTTAAAAAAAATAAACTGATGTTAATGAATATAAGTAGAGAAAATGGTCCTGAATTGGCCGTAGCTTATTCCTGCTTCACCTATCTCTCTTGGATTGGCTGCCCCCTTTTTTGCATCATTATGATAATCAGAACCGCCGGTAAAAAATCTGATGCGGCCCCTGTAGCGGTCTTCCACCTCTTTTTGTATTTGTTCATTTGTAAGGCTGCCCTTATATGTTGTCTTGCTGTAAGTATAGCAGGACTCAATACCATCAAGGCCGGAAACAATAAGCTTTTCTATATAATCCGTCCTGCTGCCTGCTTTAATATCTTGTGAGGCCAGTGACTCATCAATAAGATAGGGGTGGGCAAGCACAGCCAGGCCCCCGCATTTTTTTATTATTTCTATAGCTCTAAGCGGGTTGATTTTTCTTCTCCTGACATTGAGGGCGGGATCGTCTCTTACAAAAAGCTTTGCTTTTTCCCATGAGGGAAAATAGCCCCTGGCTGCCAGCAGTTCAAAAATATGTTTTCGCTGTACTTCATCCGGTGTCCTTTTTTTCAGGTTTCCTTTACTATCCCGGAAATTAAGTATTTCTTTTTCATAATCTATTTCCAGGCCCCTTTCCGTCAAAAGCATGCACAATTCCTTATATGCGCCGGACTTCGATTCTTTTGCAAATTCCTGTGCGGAAACAACAGAAGCAGCGCTCCAGTCAAGCTCATAGCCTATTATGTGAACATCATCAACGTTGCTGTCACAGGAAAATTCATAACCAAAGACAAGCCCAAGCCCTTTTTTACAGGCTGTTTTTTTTAATTTATCAGGACTTTCAGGGCAAATGTCATGATCCACCATGGCAATAGCCCTCATCCCTGCATTTGCAGCTTTTGTGATAAGTTCTCCGGGGGCATCATTGCCATCGGAGCGGGTTGAATGGCAGTGAAGGTCGACCTCATACAAAGGCTTACAGGCATTATGCTGCGAATGCATCTTAAATCTTTGCCTTTCCTGAGCTTTTAAATATATCCATGTATTTTTCGACAAGTTCTTTTACCCTGTCTTTTACATAACTGATTTTTTTTACGGGCTCATACTCATCAGGATGCTGGTCAATATATTTTTTACAGCTGTCTATATAAACATGCTTGATCTCAGTTGATATATTCATTTTTGAAGGACCGAATGAAATCAGCCTTGCAAGGTCCTTTTCAGCGAGCCCGGAACAGCCATGTATTACAATAGGGAAATCAGTGACATCCATTATCCTTCCGAGCCTGTTAAAATCCAGCTCATAATGTGAATCATAAAATCCATGCTTTGTGCCAATGGCAACTGCCAGAGAATCAATGCCTGTCTTTTGTGCAAAATCATTTACTTTATCCGGGTCGGTTAAAAGGATGCTTTTCTCATCTACATTTATATGTTCTTCCTTGCCTCCTATATGCCCGAGCTCACCTTCTACAGTAACACCCTTTTTATGCGCAGCATCAACTACTCTTTTTGTAATTTCAATGTTTTTTTCATAAGGATAAGAAGAGCCGTCAACCATTACCGAGCTCCAGCCTGATTTTATGCAATTGTCTATGATATCCGGGTCGGTACCGTGGTCAAGTATCATTGCGACCGGGACCCCTGACTGCTCAGCAAGCTCTTTTATTACAGCAGGAAGGATATTATAACCCATTTCCACAACTGTCTTCTGGGAAGTCTGCACGATTACCGGTGAGTTTTTTTTACTTGCCGCTTCAATAACAGCAACAAGGGAAGTGTGGTTTACTATATTAAAACCCCCGACTACATATTTGCCCTCCCTGGCACTTATTAACATTTCTTTTGTATTTACATAAGGCATTTTGCTCTCCTGTCAAAATTTTATGCTTGTTTGAAATTATTATCTTTATAAGCAATTATAAGAGCAAATTCTATTAATTGCAAGATATTGCATTACTGCAATTTTATTGAAGATTAATTATTGATTAATTAATGATTTTGTTAAAAAAACTATCTTTTAATACTATTAAATACTATTTAAACATCCTTATTTTATCTGCAGCCTGCAGGAGTATAATATTAAATAAAATTTTCTGAAAGTTTTTAATTAAAGGGCTGCATATAATCTATATGGACGGGTTTTCCACAGGTTTGGCTGTTTATTGGCATTAGGTTCTTTATCATCATTATAGAAAAAATAAAAAGAAGGAGGGGGCTTTGTCGTACTTCAGGTTCCAGGAGAGAAACACCAATGTCAGGCGGGAAATTGTTGCAGGCGTAACAACATTTATGACCATGGCGTACATAATATTTGTCAATCCTGCAATACTTTCAAGCGGCGGTGCAACAGGGATACCTTTTGAGGCAGCAGTTGTTTCAACCTGCCTCGGTGCGGGTATCATGAGCATCATAATGGGTCTTGTGTCGAACACCCCGTTTGCACTTGCTTCGGGAATGGGGATAAATGCCGTGGTTACGTTTACCATAATACTGGTGCTCGGAATGACATGGCAGCAGGCCATGGGAATTGTTGTAATAGAGGGGCTGCTTGTTGTAATAATGGTTCTTACAAAACTTCGGGTAATATTGATGAACGCTATACCAATGGGGCTTAAATATGCAATTGGCGTAGGCATTGGACTTTTCATTGCATTTATTGGCGCCCAGGAGGCAGGCTTTGTTGCGGTAGATTCTGTAACTGCAGTCAAACTGGGAGATTTTACTGCACACTATACGCTACTTGCTGCTTTCGGGCTGGTTCTCACAATAATACTTATTGCTTATAAGGTCCGTGGAGGAATCCTGATAGGAATTGCAGGGACTACGGCAATAGGCATGATTTTTAAAGTTATACCATTGCCGGCCAGGATAGTCAGCCTTCCCACAGCGGCAAGCTTCTCGACTTTCTTTAAAGCAGATATTCCGGGCGCAGTATGGAGCAACGGGATGCTGAACGTTGCGGCAATAATAATGATTTTTGCCCTTTTTATGACAGATTTCTTTGACACAATGGGAACAGTTATAGGGGTCGGTGAGGAAGCCGGACTGCTTGATTCAAAGGGAAGGCTCAAGAATTTAAACAGGGTACTGCTTGTAGACTCAGGCGCAGCAGTGGTAGGCGGCCTGTTTGGCGCAAGCTCAATTACCACATACATAGAAAGCGCATCAGGCGTTTCAGAAGGGGGCAGAACGGGCCTTATGCCGACAACAACCGGCGTGCTCTTCCTGCTTTCAATTTTCTTTGCCCCGCTTATTGCGGTAGTGGGAGGCGGTGTACAGATAGCAGAAGGAGTCTATAAATATCCCGTGACTGCGCCGGCTCTAATAGTTGTCGGATTCTTAATGATGAGCGTCATATCAAAAATAGACTTCAGGGATTACGAGATCGGCATTCCTGCTTTCCTGACAATAATAATTATGCCGTTTACATATAATATATCGTATGGCATAGGATTCGGTTTCATAAGCTATACGCTTATAAAACTTTTCAGGGGAAGGTTCAGGCAGCTGCACCCGCTCATGATAGTTGCAAGTGTCTTGTTTGCAGTGGCCTTTATTGCACAGGCTCTTGCTTCAAAATTCATGGGTAAGTAAGCTATATTAAAGCAGGAAGTTTTTAAAAAAAGGGGGTATATGGAACATACAACCAGCAGTAAAATTACAGATATAATCAGGCATAGAAAATCAGTCAGGAATTATTCTTCAGCCGGCATTACAAAAGATGCAATGGAAGAGATTAAAGGATTTTTAAAAAAAGATTTCAGGCTGCCATTTAAGACAACCCCGAGGTTTGAATTTATTGATTCCGGGG
>Ga0116202_10000343_pt1 | contig 25478 bp, 26 predicted proteins | sample LakKivw325mmetaG_FD_94479 | JGI IMG/M metagenome (GOLD analysis project Ga0116202, IMG submission 94479) | Anoxic lake water microbial communities from Lake Kivu, Rwanda to study Microbial Dark Matter (Phase II) - Lake Kivu water 325m metaG | ecosystem: Environmental > Aquatic > Freshwater >... | reverse complement strand
GACTTCCTCCATGTTTATATTTTTAATCAGCTTTTTCAGCGCGTCAACGAAGGCAAATGATTTATTGGCCTCCGGCAGCCTGTCGACGTCCTCGCCCATTTTGCGGGCAATATCCGCCAGCCGGGGAACGTTTTGCCCGGCCAGGTAAGAAAAATAGGCCACCGAGGTGGCGGTTAAGCCGGCGCCGTGAGGGACGTCAGGATGGTGGCCGCTGATAGCGTGCTCCAGCGAATGGTGAGAAATAAGGGTGGATAGCGATTCTACGAAGCCGGCCTGCGTGCTGGCCCAGGCCATCGCCGAGCGGGCCTCAAGGTTGCCGCCGTCCTTTACGGCTACCGGCAGGTATTGTTTTATCAGGCCAATGGCGTCGAGGGCGAAGGCATCGCTGGCAGGATTGTTCTTGGTGGAAAGGTAACCCTCGACGGCGTGAAAAAAGGCGTCCATCCCCTGGTAGGCGGTCAGTTTGGGTGGTATGCTGAGCATTAGTTCGGGGTCGATTATAGATAGTACCGGAAAGGTGGAATCGTTGCCCCAGCCGATTTTCTCGTTGGTTTCGGTTTTGGTTATTACCGACCAGGGGTTGGCCTCGGTGCCAGTGCCGGCAGTGGTGGGGATGGCCACGATGGGCAGCGCCCCACCAGTGGGGCGCATCTTCTTGCCGGTGCCTCCGCCGAGATAGTCCCAGTACTCACCGGGATTCCTGACCATGACGGCAATGCTCTTGGCGCTGTCGATGCTGCTGCCGCCGCCGAGCCCGATGACGAAGTCGCAGCCCTCTTTATTTGCCAGGGCTGCGCCCTCGGCCACATGCCCTGAGACCGGATTGGGAAGTATTTTGTCGAAGACCACCGATTCCACGCCGCGTTCTTTAAGGTAGTTAATGATTTTGTCCAAGTATCCCTGTCGTTTCATGGAGCCGCCGGAGCTGATGACAATTAAAGCTTTCTTACCCGGCAGGAACCGAGTTTTGGCCAGCTCCTGCAGTTTGCCGGCACCGAAAATAATTCGGGTCGGCACGAAATAGTTGAATTCCATCTTCATGTATTGTCCTCCTCAATCCGTAGTCCGTGCGGGATAAAGGTTGCCCCAACCCAGAAGGCACGGGAAAGCATTATTGTACTATTCCGAAGGCCGTTGTGTAAATAAAGTTCCCTGCCGCGAGGAGGCTACTGCTGGGTCCGGTATTTTATGGTCAGAGTGGCGTTGTCGAAACAGAGCATGTCGGCAATGGAGTCCCAGTTGGTGGTCGTAAAGAACTGAATTCGGAATTGGGCTCTTGAGCCGCCCTGCTGAATCAGGTCCTGGACAACTGGCTGACCGCCACTGGAGCTTTGCACATCCCAGGCCCACGGCGACATCGGATAGTTGATGAAACTGCCGTTGGCGGTGAGCAGGCCCGCCTGGGTGTAAGCCTTAGAATCCAGGTTGGAATATTGCACGTGATATACCTCCAGGGCGCCCATGTTGCCCCAGGTCCCGCGCATATATGAGGGCGAGCCGATTACGCTGTAGTTACTCAGGTCGAGTACGGCCTCATTTATTAAGGCGTTAGCGGGTATGGATGAAATATCGAAGCTTAAGAAAGCGCGGCTTGGTGTATTGGCCATAGTATCGCCGGCGCAGACGGCGGAAGACACGGCATAGTCCAGATAGCCGGCGCCTTTTATTAGCGAACCGGACTCCAGCGAGGTTGGATGCAGTATCACCGTTGTCTCGCCCGATGTCCCGACCGGAAGCGACGCCTGGACGTTCACGGTAATTCCTGCTGTCGCGGTACCGGTAGAGTTGGTTGCGGTCAGAATATAAGTAGTGGTGGAGATGGGCTGTACGGCGACAGTGTCTCTGGGATTCACCTGACCCATAGGAGTTATGGTTACGCCGGTGGCTCCGCTTACTTCCCAGCTTAAGGTGACAGACTGGCCCGGAGTTATAAGTTGCCGGTCGGCGTGAAACGATACTATAGTAGGCGGCGCTGCCGTCGGTGTGGGTGGTTCTACCGTTGTGCCCTGAACGATAATCTGGGTTCGCGCGGAGGCCTGCCCGGCAAGATTTGTGGCTGTCAGGTTATAGAAGGTGGTGGACGCAGGAGACACCGGTATTTGACCGGAAAGAGCCACGCTGCCGATGCCGTTGTCGATGGACACCGAGTCAGCTTCCGATACGCTCCAGCGGAGATAAGCTGCCTCTCCCGGATTTATTACCGAAGGCGAAGCATCGAACTGGATTATCTTAGGCACGAATGCCGACTGCGGTGTGGTTACAGGATTCCAGTTGCATGCCGGAACCAGCAGCAGCGCGAATACTAGAATTACCAGCTTTTTCATAGTGAACCTCCAACCCCCAAATTACATTCTATTTTTGGTTCAATTTGCCACAATTATAGACCATTTTCGATTTAGGTGATAATATTCGTGGTGCCGTTAAAGTACACCTCTAAACGGAAGGAGCCGAAATGAAACACGTATTAGCTCTTTTTGGCGAGACCGAAATCTTTATCTTCGTATTTATGGAGATAGTCTCGAGGATTGATACTATTCAGCGGGTGATGATCGATAAAGCGAAGTGGATTGACAAAGTAGTTTTCGTTACCGTATTCGGGGGGTTCTCCATATTCGGCACCTATATCGGTATTCCCCTGCAGTCAGGAGCCATAGTCAATATCAGAGATTTTGCCCCTATAATGGCCGGCCTGACTGCGGGTCCGCTGATGGGTCTGGCGGTGGGGCTGATCGGCGGAATACACCGTCTATTTCTTGGAGGGCTTACCTGGCTTCCCTGTGGGCTGGCTACAATTGTGGCCGGGGCGATCGCTGGTGGTGTGCATTATTACCATAAGGGCAAACTTGTGGGGATCCTTGAGGGTGTGCTGGTGGCTATTGTCGTCGAAATACTGCACGGCCTATTGACACTGGCCATAGCCCGACCTCTGGCCGATGCTATTGAAGTCACTAAAATTGCCATCCCGGCTATGATGCTGGCGAACGGCCTGGGCGTAGCCGTGGGAGTGATACTACTGGAGCACACTAAAGAGCTAAGGGCGCTGCGTGAAACCGTACAACGGGGAGCAGCCCGCAAAGCTTGATTACGACAGGCCGTCGGTACGGAATTCAGCGGCCCTTGTACTTGCTGCGGGAAAGGTTTTCTTCGGATAGATAGAGCTTTCGGTCTTCAGTGATCTGAATAACGCCGGCATTCCTCAACACCATCAGGGCAGTGGGTTTGTACTGCATCCCGCGGAATACAGCCTGCAGCATGGACTTTGGTCTGAGCCCCAGTTCATCGATGGGTCTGGCGTTCTCGGGACTTAGAGCTTTCTTCTCGCGGAAGGTACGAATTACCGAGGAAATGGCCATTCTTAAAAATACCTGCGGCAGTACGAAAACCACAACGATTACCAGTGAGGTCAGTAAAATTAGGATAGTGTTTTGGTTCATCCGAGCCTTTCTGCTTAGTTACCGATGCAGTGCAGGTTTTGCCAGCGTGCTACTGCTGCTCCCTGATTACGTTCATATTCCTGCCCATCGCATCAGCAAAATCAGTGGTAACTTTATCCACGGTTGGATCATCAGCCGTCTGAATATCATATGAGAATACCTGTCCAGGTAAGGCAGGGCTGCGATAGACGTAGACTTCATATTTCACTATGGTGCTACCGTTCCAGCAATTCATGGTAATTATGGTGGCTTTCAAGCTTGCCTGGCTTCTGTTCTGTGCTTGACCCTTGACATACAGGTACGTTTTTCCGGGTACGCTGCTTCCTTCCAGGCCGATGTCGAGGGTTTCGGTTCTCCTGCCCCATTCTTCGGAAAGGATGGCAACCGAATATGACGACTTCTCCTGCGCCGTGGCAAAAATATTGTCCTCGGATGAAGTCTGGTTGCCGGCCTCGTCCTTGGAAGTTACCTTGAAGTGATAGGCGGTGTTAGCCGTAAGCCCGGTCAGTGTGACGGTATGGTCAATCGTCATGCCGGTCGAAGAGGCGGTCGAGCCGTAGTTGGTCTCTATACCGTATTCGACGTCGCTGGTGGCTGGCTCATTTGTAGTCCAGGTAATTACGGCGCTGGTATCGGTTTCGGATGAGGTTGAGACATCTTTTAGTACGGGTGGTGTGGTATCAACCGACGGCTCCACAGGTTGCGTTGGCGCTGGCGGTTCTGTCACATACAGGACGATCGATCGGGTGACGGTGCCTCCAGCGTTGGTAGCGGTAAGGGTGTACGCCGTTGTTCTCGATGGTGTTAGCTGGCTGGAACCAATGGCAGCTACTGTGCCAATGCCCTGATCGATAGTTACGCTGGTGGCGGCCTGCACCGACCAGTTTAAGGTGGATGACCCGCCGGCGCTTATTTCAGAAGGCGTCACATTTAACACAGCGATGGATGGAGGCTGCGTACGGCAAGAAAAGCCGACAGCCGCGAGCGCCACCAGGCTGCAAAGAAAAACGATACTCAGTACCTGCTTGCGTTTCATACGATAAACTAACCCGATTTGGCTAATTATATAACGAATGATAGGCAAAAGAGAATTTTAGGACTTTATCAAGAACCCGGGACAGGTTGATTAGACAGGTCTATGACCGTCTGCCTGGCTTCCTGTAAATTTCGAATAAATTCGTCATATAAGCTTATGTATTCATCGGACCTGGCCGTAAACTTTTCCAGATATTTCCGTTTAATTTTTTCATCGGAAGCTGTAAAACCAGCAAATACTTTGGGGAACGCGTAGCCGGCTACGATAGCCTTATCTCTGGAGGCGAGATATTCAGCTCCCTTAAGGGCCGATTCCAGTTGAGCGCATGCTTCCAGCCATCTGGCGGTGATATTTTCCGAGCCCGAGCTAGATTCGGCAAAATTGTCGGAGCACAGCACCCTGGCGAGCTTCAAACAACTGGCGCATTGCACGGAGTAAGTCTCGGCAGTAGCAGGGGAGGGTAGTCCGTCCAGCAGCCCGACGACGCGAGGAAGAAGCTCAGGCTCGACCGAACTCTTTTCCACTATGGGGAGGTCCCCCACCGGGCAAATCCCCGGAGGCGGATACAATATGCCGATGCCTGAAAATTCGCCCCAGTCGAAACGCTGTAGCTGTGAAGCGATTGACTGAGCTTGCGTGATATTTTCCTGAATTCGATCACAAGGGTCGAGCTCCTCTACAGGGCGACTTGCCGGTTGGCCGCAGGCTGCCAAGGAACCTGTCAACAGGGTGGCGATTACTAAAAATATCAACCCAAATTTCATGTTCGTAGTCCTCTTTTTGGAGAATAACCTCTAAACCATTTTGGTGGTTATTCCGTTATATATTTTAGAACCAAGGAGAGGTGAAGGAAAAGGCAATGAACAAAGAGCTTATAGCCATAGTCGGTAGTTTTGCCCTTGTCTGCTTAGCCCTCTTTTTCTGCGCCTGGTATCTATTTTAAACAGACCTCATCTCTTCGTTTTATTCAAACTATTTCTTTTAATGGGGGTAATAATGGAGAACATTTTATGCGAAAGGCCGCTAGTCTGGCAACCGAAGGAGCTAGTTGATATTGGCAACGGCTGCAGAATGGGAATAACGTGCGATGACGGTTACTATATGGTACTGTCCCCGAGCTACACGGGTTCGTGGAAGCCTTCGAGCTGGATTCCTCCGGTTGTAGCCAAGCGACTGGGTGAACTGGCTGCGCTGCAAATAGCTGTCAGCAATTCATTTAGTCAACGAGATTTAGCGGTCGACCAGACTATCGAGTTAATAGTGCGTTAACCGCCTTGATGGTTTGGCTGGAGGTTATAGCTATCATCACGATAAATGGTATACCGGCAAGATAAGCTACGTACGGCACGTTAATACAAACAAACAAAATGCAGAAGGCCAGAAAATGGCCTTCTTTCATTTTCGGCGCTTTTATTAAATGGCGGGCCGTGTAGCTATTACAGTCACGGGCAAAACCGTACCAGGCTTTGAAAATCCAGTATAGCTGGTAGAACGGTATGAAAACAAAGCCCACCGCTTTTTCGGGCGTAGTGGTAGCATTACCATCCTGAATTATCGCCCAGGCCTTGTAAAGCAGCAACGCCCATATACTGCACGCGTAAAGTACAGCCGCACAACCGGTGAGGAGTAGCAGACTGCAGGTTATTATCGCCGATGTACCCGCATAATGAAGGTTGATGGCATAGTCGGTGAGTATTCCGGATAAGACCAGCAGAACCAGCGCACTAAAGAGTAAAATGATTCCGGCAACCAGGCCACAGACAATCGATCCCAGGTAGAACCATTTGGACAGTCTCTTCATGTTTGGTGCCTGTCCGTAACGCGTGACTATGGTAATGGGTCGGGTATGAGGGTTGCTACCGGGTCTGGTCTTGTGATTCTCTTGACCAGTCCTGCATGAGTTTCTTTATTTGTTCTGCAAGTCTGGGATTCGCACGAAGCCGGCTGATAAAAACCGGACAACCTTCAAGTATGGAATTGTCGGCGGCGGCGGCAAGGCCCGATAAAAGTTGCTGCATGCCGTATGGAGCCGAGCCACTGCCGGCTGCCCCTTGCATTGAAGCCTCCAGCTGCTTTCTTAAATCGTCCTCGGTGACTTTTACCGGCAACACGCAGCTCTTATACCAGGGGCAGGCCTTGCACTGGACCAGGGCCTGAGCTTCATTCAGAATATCATCCACTTCTTCTATTTCCAGATCAATTCATTTGTCTTATCGTTGAAAGACCAGGTGTGGTCGTATTGGGGATCTACAGGACAGGCCTTGGTGACGCTCCACATCCCATTGCCCCCATACGCGGCGGTATACGCAGAAGCGACCTCCTCATACTGAGGAGCAGCTGCATGTCAGCCGCAATTTGCAGGATCTGGTGGTATCAATTTCTGACACGTCGGGCTTAAGCTCTTAGCTATTGACGTCACCTCATCGGCCGAATGACGTGGCGCGCTGCTCGTTAAGGCACAACCTCCAAGCGTGATTATAAGAAGGGCTACAGCCAATAGTACGATGTATTTCATCCGGACCTCCCGCTCGAGTTACAGCTAATTAAACTATTTATCGATTATACAACTTGCCAACCAAAAATAAAACAAGCGAATGGACTTAAGGTGCCAGGCATGTCCGGACGGAAAGTGGAGTTACTCTGCGGTGGATTCGGAGGTGGTAAACGTTTTATCGTCCGACACGGCCAGGTTACCAGCTTTGTCCTTCGATTTGACCCTGTAATGGTACTCGGTGTTCGGCTGAAGGCCGGTTAACACTACAGAATGAGTCACGACACCGCCCGAAGTACCTCCAACAATAGTTGGGTCATCTGCTGGCTGCGCTGGCTGCACGCTGCCGTACGTCGTGCTGGTGCCATATCAACCTGTGAGCTAGATAGCTCATTGGTTGTCCAGTTAATACTGGCACTGGTTGCTGCCACAGCGGGCGATACGGGGAAGGTAATGACCGGTTTGGTTGTATCGACAACTGTTTCTCCACTGTTGCTGTCAGAACTCCCTATCCCGATTATATCGTTTATCGTCTGACCGAGCGGGGTTTGCAAATAAGCCAGTACACCCATGCCGAGAAGAAGTATAAACAGGAGCAGCACCAGAAACGGTCTTGTAGATGAAGATGACTGGCTCTTGGGTACCGGCGGCGCCCAGGACTGTGGCTGCGGTCCGCCCCATTGCTGTTGCTGGCCCCATCCCGGCTGCTGCGGCGGCATTCCTCCACCGCCGGGTCCGTATCCGGGGGGTTGGGTTGGTCCGCCACCCGTTGGTCCGCCACCCAATGTAGCGCCGCAGTTAGGACAGTATCTCGTTCCCGGGCTGACTGTTATCCGACACTGCGGACATGACAGGCTTAATTGAGCTCCACAACCTCCACAAAATCGCTGGCCCGGCACAATGGGTGAACCGCAATTAGGACATCTTTGCTGCATCTTAGGCTATTACCTTACTATCTCCAAATACCCTATAATGCTGTTTTGCCACAGCATTTGGAGATGATTATACATCTGATAATTAAAAGAAAGCAATAGCCAAGTATTTAGTTCAGGAGGTAATACTACGATATGTTTGGGTAATCTTTTGGCTGTCACAGTGGCGTACTATAATTTGGTACGCTGTGCTTACCCGGGATGATCGTGTAGCTTCTGCTTGACACTTCCTGCCCCTCGGCGTTATATAGAACTGCAGTGTCGGGTGTCACATTATCCCATATATTACCCGGATAATAGTAAAAGCAATAGCCGCCTGATTCCCACTGTGGATCTCCGGTATATACTCGAATGCTCTCGCGTGGGGCTATCGTGCATGGCCGCTTTGGGTAACACTCTTTAACGCATTTACTCCAGCTTCCCTCATAGGTACAAGAACAGGGTGTGAACATCGGGAAAATGAATGTGGGTGCACCTTTGGTAATATCTATTAACGTCCAGCCAACTAAATTCTGAGGGGAATCGCTGAAATTATGGATTTCTACATATTCATCCCATTCGACAATAGTATGGCCTAAAGCTATAGTGTCGTTATAGTTCATACCCAGATAATGGACTTCCGTTATTTGCACCGGTTGGTCACCGGTTTCCGCCCCGTACTCTTCGATATCGATAGTCCATTTATTCAGGTTGGAGGATATAATTTTAAGGTAGTAGTCGTGGCCGCCCTCACTCACTTCAAAGACGTCGCTGGCCACGCCTGAAGAATATTCAGAACTACCTATGATAGCATTGGCGCTGTCCTCACGGAAGACCAGTACGTTGAATACGGTATATTTGGGGTCACCGGCATCAACAGTCCACACAAAACGCCATTTGCTTCCTGAAATATAGAATGCGGGGGTGGTAGTTGATTCCTGCCCGCTGAAGCTTTTAACTGTGGTCCATCCCGGCTCACTGGGTATAGCCGCAACCGTTGATGCTTCAACTGGTGGCTGTTGGGTTTCAATGCTGGCCGGAGGCTGCGGTGACTGAGGTACTACCAGTGTTGGTGAGGCACAACCAATGATAGCGCCGGCAGCCAGGATTGCTAACACGACGTAAAGAAGAGATCGCCACGTAACGGAAATATTTATAATAACAAACTCCTATAGTGTGTTCCTTCTGCGTATTATTACGGCCGCAGCTATTCCGCCGCCAAACACCGTTATGGCTAAGATTACCAGATAAAGGCGAATATAGTCATTTTGCCAGTTAGCGGTGACCGTCTTGTCTTTATCCATGATTACGGTTGCTGCGGCTTCTTGCCCGTTGGCTTGTGCGCTCCATCCTGTGAAGGTATGCCGGATGATGTTGCCGCATAAAGGTTCTACGGAAAAGGAGGCATTTGAGCCAGCGTCATACCAGCCGCCGCCCTGAGGAGTGCCGTAAGGTGATTCTACGGTTAATTTATGCTGAGTTTTGTAGTGGGCTGTATATTCGCCCCCTCGCAAGACGATTTTCGACGGTGATATGTCGCCATCGCTCCACGAGGCAAATATAAATCTCGTTCCATCGTCGATGTTAACCTGCACTGGAGCGTCGAGGTTATGGCTCGTGCCGGAGAGCCAGACGGATGATACGGGCAGCTGCGAAGCAATATATGATTTGCCGTCAACGGTTAGTGCTGTGCTCTTCGAATCGGGTGTCATATCGCTGTTTGCTGTAACCTTCATAAACAGATTAAATTCGTCAAACCTATCCGGTGGCAGGTAGAGCTGGGGGTGTTGTACATAGCCACTGGAGAACGCCGGAAGATTGGTAAATGGCGCCACGACTTCAGCCACCGTCTTTGGCGAGGCGTAGTCGAATATCTCCTCGGCCGAGAGTTCATAGTTGCCATCGGTATAGCTGCTGCTGAAACTGCTTAATGCCTGCAGTACATAATTCGTGAAGACACCGTTCTTGAACTCGCGGTCCTCGAGTGAACTCTCCATCTGCTGACAGCTCATGAGCACTACTCTGCTGTTCCGGCCGAGTTCCTGGACGAACGAACCGGCAAAACAAGTGTCCAGGATAACTACGACCTGTTGCGCGTGTACAGCATCCAACCATTCACCCATTTGCTGGTCTGAGACCAGATAATCGTATGAACCAAAATAATGCGGCGCGCTGTGCCCAGAGAAATAAAATACGGCCGTATCTTTGGGACCGGAATTTTCAGCTAACCACTTGACTCCGTAATATATACCTGAATTCGTGGCCTGCTCATTCAGCACGAGCTTGATATGCTCGTCTCCAGCAATCGGCGATAGTTGAGCTGCCAGGTCGAGCGCATCATCGTCGGGGAATTTTATTCCGACCGGATATTTATTCCATTCCTGATCGTATATACAGTCCTGGCATCGGTACTCCGTCACACCGACCATCACTGCCCACAGCTGTGGTTCCGATGTCGCCGCCAGTGCAGGAGCGGGATGTGTCTGAATATATGCCAATTGAGCTAAAATCATCAAGCCGGCAACCAGAAAAGAGAATATATATTTCATTATAACCTGGCGGCGTCGCTGCGGCATTTTACTCTGTGGCTCCGTTTAATTTTATGGGAAGCGTATAGCTTTTTCTGGAAACTTCATTACCCTGCGCATCGTAGAGCACGGCTATGTCCGGATTATCATTACGCCACAGGTCGCCAAAGCCGTAGTAGAAAGTAAATCCTCCAGTTTCAGGATGTACTTCATCTGTATACACACGTATTATTCCACCGGGCAATATATAGCCCGGAGGGAACTTAAAATAAGGGGTGAACCGGCTTACGTTTTTAAGAGTCCATCCGGTTAAGTCCACGGCACAATCACTGAGGTTTTTTATGACCACGTATTCATCCGGTTCGACCCTTTCGAAGCATAAACCGTTAGGCGGGTCCGGAGGAAAGTACGTGCCATGATAATTAATATAAGTAATCTGCACGGGATAAGAAGTGGCCGCTATGGCATTGTCCTCTATCTCAATGGTCCACTGTTTCAAATTTAAAGCGGTGACTTTGATAAAAAAATCGCGCTTGTCCGGCCCTGACATGAAGAAATTAACCGTATCTGAACTAGCACCGGCACTGGACACCGTCTGCCAGAGCGCGAATGGCTCAGCTTTGCGGTATATGTCCAGCTTGAGGACGGCGGTATCGAGGTTATCCGCATCTATAGCCCATTTGAGGTTCCATTCGGTGCCATATATATGAAATTCAGGAGTAGTTTTATTCACTATCCCGTCAAAGCTAGCTACCTGGTACCATGTCTCGTCTAACGGCTTAACTGGGGGAGGCGTTTCAGCCACTATCGCCGACTGGTTATCGGTGATGGTGGGTGGTGGTGTTGTCTGAGGAGTAGGCAGCGCCGGTGCGGGTGGCGGGGCTGCGCTCGAGGAAGATCCCGAACAACCCGGTATAAAACCCAGGAATACCAGAGTGAAGACCACCAGTGTCACTAACGTTGTAGCTGCTTTTTTCATCTCAATCCGCATAATTTATCGGTACTAATTACTATTACAGTGCAAATAGTATACGTTACATAATTAAGGGACATCAATTTTGGGCAAGGCAAACGACTAGGACTTTAGTCCTCAGGTCAGGCATGAAAAACTTTAGTCTATTCCTCGACCATCTTGATTTGAGAAGGCTCATTGAGGACCATTTCGGGAATTCCAGATCTTGCAGGGTATTCCTTGATTAGGCCGGTGACCTGGACCTTCTTCTTCAGAAAGTAACTTTCGGGATTCGGCTGGAACTCTTTTAAGAACTTATCTCTGTCGCTACCCCAGATTATGCACTTAAAGTAGTTTTCATAAGGTTTATGGAAATCGAGGAAGGTAAGCCGGCTTTTAGTGTCTGAGGCGTAGTAAGAGTTAACTACCTTGCCCTCGACGACCAGATATTGTCCTATATAGCTGCCAGCCTCCTCCCAACTGATGACTCCGGTAGAAACTTTAACATATTCGGTCTTGGTCTCGACATCGCTGCCTCCCGGCCCCATGATAGCCAGGGTAATGGTATAGTCACCCGCTTCAGAATAGACATGTTCAGGTTCCATGTCGCTGCTGAACTGGCCATCACCGAAGTCCCAGTGCCGGTCGCTTATTTCTCCGGAAGAAGAATCAACGAAGGTTACTTTTAGTGGAGACGACCCCTGTTGAGGGCTGGCATCAAAATCTGCTATGGGCGGTTCCAAAACCGCCGGCTGAACGTGGCTCGAACAACCGGCTATAAATAGAACTAAGAGAAAAATCAGAAAAAAATGCCTGGGCATCGGTTGTATTTTAGACTTAAAGAGTTCGAATCTCAACAGTTTGTTAAGTAGATACGAATTTGCTATACTTTTTCCTTAATTATCGTTATAGCCAGCGTTGCTGGCTGTAATTGCTTTTATAGAGGGTGAAATATACCCCTAGCGGTGTAGGTTCAGCTATGAAGTTATGGAGAAAGCCCTTTGATTCGGTCGATAAGGCTACAGGACCGATAAAAGTACACCTCGACACAGAGAGATGTAAGGGCTGCGGATACTGTGCCGAGTTTTGCCCGCGCGGTGTGCTAAAGATGACCGATGAATTAAGTCCCCGAGGCTATAATCTGGTTAGGGTAGTCGACGAAGCCAAATGCCTGGGTTGCGGGCTGTGCCAGGCTATATGCCCCGAGTTTGGAATATTTGTCACACCGGAGCCCAAGGAAGAACCGGTAACCTATGGCCAAGAATGACATTCTAAACGGTGAATTTTTCATAAACGGCGATACAGCCTGCGCCGAAGGAGCTATAAGCGCGGGCTGTCGTTTTTTTGCCGGCTATCCCATTACGCCGGCCACCGAGGTCGCCGAGAGAATGAGCGAACGTATGCCTCAGGTGGGCGGCGTGTTCATCCAGATGGAAGATGAAATAGCTTCCATGAATGCTATACTCGGGGCGTCCTGGGCCGGTATGAAAGCCATGACGGCCACTTCCGGACCGGGATTCAGCCTGATGATGGAAAATATCGGCCTGGGGGTAATGCTGGAGACACCCTGCGTGGTAGTTGACGTGCAGCGGGCGGGACCTTCCACCGGGCTGCCTACACTGGTCGCCCAGGGCGACATGATGCAGGCGAGATGGGGCGCGCATGGGCATTATGAAATCATTGCCCTGGTACCTGATTCGCCGCAGGAGATGTTCGACCTCACTATACAGGCATTCAATTTCTCCGAAAAATACCGGGTACCGGTTCTGCTCATGGCAGATGAGGCGGTCGGCCATATGAGCGAGAAGGTGGTCATTTCTGAGATAAATCCAAAGGAACTGGTTAGTAGACCACGACCAAAGGTGACTCCTGATAAGTATTTGCCTTACGACTCCAAAAAAGGATTAGTGACTCCAATGGCCGTAGCCGGAGAAGGTTATCGCTTCCACGTCACCGGTCTTACTCATGACGACCGGGGCTATCCGACGATGACAGCGGAGGCGCAGGATAAACTGGTAAGACGGCTGGTGGACAAAGTTCGCCTAAACATAAAGGATATAACCAGAGTCGAAGAGATAAGTATCGCTGATGCCGAGGTAGTTGTAGTTAGCTATGGTATCACGGCACGCATTGCCCGATATGCAGTGCAAAAGGCGCGCGAAGAAGGCATCAAGGCCGGACTGTTGCGGCTGATAACAGTGTGGCCTTTTGCCGATGAGCGCATTAAAGAGCTCGCGGCTTTAGTAAAAGCATTTGTCGTACCTGAGATAAACTACGGACAGATTGTAAGAGAAGTGGAGCGTTGCGCTGGCGGAAAAGCTCACGTCAAGAGCCTGCCTCACATGGGCGGTGCGGTACCTCTCCCCGATATGATTCTTCAGGCCATACGAGAGGAAGCATGATGAGCAAGATGCTGTCTGTGGAAGCTAATCCTCTCGACTGCTACCTGAGGGTCGACCGCATACCGCATATCTGGTGTGTGGGCTGCGGCATTGGGCCGGCCACGGGGTGTTTTATCAGGGCCATCGACCGTGCCGGACTGAATCCTGATAAGGTTTCGGTAGTTTCCGGAATCGGTTGTTCGGGACGTGTGGCGGGCTATATCAAGCTGGATTCCTTCCATACCACGCACGGCCGGGCGTTGCCCTTTGCTACCGGGCTGAAGCTGGCTAATCCTGAGTTGACGACCGTAGTCTTTTCGGGTGACGGCGACATTGTGGCCATAGGTGGCAACCATCTCATCCATGCCGCCCGCCGTAACGTCGATATGACCGTTATATGCATTAACAATTTCAACTACGGCATGACCGGCGGCCAAATGGGGCCGACGACGCCAATGGATGCGTTTAGCGCCACTTCTCCTTATGGCAACTACGAATATCCGTTTAATCTGCCGTATCTAGTAGCCGCGAGCGGTGCCACCTATGTGGCCAGATGGACGGTGCTGCATCTGCGCGAACTGGAGAGGTCTATTGCCGAAGCCTTGACTAAACCAGGGTTCGGCTTCATAGAAGTACTCAGCCCCTGCCCCACGGTTTATGGACGTCTGAATAAATTGCCGAATGGACTGGATGAAATGCGCGTTTACCGGGAGAAGAGCGTAATACGTAATGGAGCCGAGCCAAAAGAGGTAGAACTGGCGGCGAACGGGCCGATAGTGGTAGGCAAATTCGTCGACATTGAACGGCCCACGTTATGGGACTGCTACCAGCAGGTGCTGGACCGGGCGGCGAAGCATAAAAAGCGATAAACTTACCGGGGAATTAAGATTATTGGATTAAATAGATGAGGCGAACTGAAATAAGGTTAAGCGGGGCAGGTGGCCAGGGAATCGTTCTTGCGGGGCAGATTCTTGGCCAGGCAGCCTCGTTATATGAAAAGGGTAAATCGGCTACTTTTACGCAGAGCTACGGCCCTGAAGCCCGGGGTGGTTCCTGTTCCGCCGAGGTGGTTATTTCAAACGATGCAACAGGATATCCTTATGTAATAAGTCCCCACGTACTGGTGGCTATGTCTCAGGAAGCCTATAACAAATACACAAAAAATTTGGATGCGGACACCCTGGTAATTATTGATCGGGACCTCGTAAAACCCGGAGCCGCCGATAAGCAGAAAATACTTTCGATACCGGCTACAAACCTGGCACGAGAAATGGGGAGGGTGGTTGTAGCCAACATTGTTATGCTGGGCTTTGTGGCGGCAGTGGCCGACGTTATATCGGACGAAGCGCTAAAAAAATCTATACTGAAAACCGTTCCTGAAGGCACAGGGGAATTTAATATAAAAGCTTTCACCGTCGGATATGAGTACGGGCAGAAGCATGGAAAGAATAGTTAGGTACATTTTCTATGGCAAGGAGCGTTGCAGTAATTGGTAATAGTGTTGGGGCAGCTCAATGTGCTCTGTCTCTGGCTGAAATTGGCGCCGACGTCAGCTTTATTATCTCCTCCCGTTCCTTAAGTTTAACAGATAACCGCAACCATACTACCCAGAAGAATTTCGCCAATGATTATTATCGTCTCTGGCCTCTGTTACTGCGAGCAGCCAGCCATCCGCGGGTCAGAGTCTACACGGGCTCTAGCGTAGAAGCCATAGCACGAAACAAGGGGCGATTTAACGTAGCACTGAAGAAACTGCCACGATATGTTAACGAGAGCCTATGTACCAGTTGCGGCCAGTGCCAGCAAGCCTGCCCGGTCAGAATCCCTTACTCCGACCGCGACACAACCTCTACCCATGGAGCTATTCACGCGCCGCTCGCCGGTAAGCGTTCCGTACCGGCAGCGTATGTTATAGATAAGGCCGGGACCGCCCCTTGCCGGGTCGGCTGCCCTTTAGGCATAAACATTCCCGGGTTTATTTGCCTGCTCGGTAAAGACAAAGCGGACGAGGCGCTAAATCTTATCAGCGAGGCGGCTCCTTTATCCGGCATACTGGGGCGCGTTTGCAGTCATCCCTGTGAAGATAATTGTAAGCGGTCAGAAGTCGATAGTCCCGTATTCATTAAGGCGCTGCATCGCTACGTTGCAGATAATGCATCGATCAGTCTCAACTATCGTAAAACCGGAGTAAAAGCCAGGAGCGAAAAAATTGCTATTGTGGGCAGCGGGCCATCGGGTCTGGCTGCCGCCTGGGACCTGGCTCGTCGCGGCTACTCACCGACTGTATTCGAGTCCCATGCGGTAGTGGGTGGTATGCTGGCGACCGGAATCCCCAGATTCCGTCTGCCGCGCGAGGTGCGTGAAAGGGAGGTCGAGGCCATTAAAGCAATGGGAGTCGACTTTAAAACAGGTGTTATCGTAGGCCGCGATATAACGATTGCCGACCTCAGGGAGCAGGGCTATAAAGCTTTTTATCTGGCCATAGGCGCTGGATTGAATAATACGTTGAATGTGCCTGGTGAGGATCTGGAGGGTGTCGTTGATGTGATATCAATGCTTTTTTCCCTCAATTTGAAGGTGGGAGCCACCGTCGGCTCTAACGTCGTAGTCATTGGCGGCGGCAACAGCGCCGTCGACTCTGCCAGAGCTGTAAAAAGAAGGAGCCAGGGAACAGTTCGAATACTTTACCGGCGCACAGCTCAGGAGATGACCGCTATAAAGGAACATGTCGAAGAAGCTATCGAAGAGGGCGTGTTGATAGAATACCTCACCGCACCGGTTGAAATAATCGGAGATGGTACCCGGGTTACCGGCATTCGCTGCCAGCGAATGAAGCTGGGGAAAGTAGACGCTAGCGGTCGTCGTCAGCCGGTACCTATCGAGGGCTCGGGATTTACTATAGAGGCTGACCACGTAGTGGTGGCCATAGGCCAGAGACCGAGCACCATGCTGCTGCGGATCAAGGACGTAGGCGTAAATGAGGATTCGACTATTAAGGTTGATCCACTTACGTTGCAAACTAATATGCCGGATATATTTGCTGGTGGCGACTGTGTTACCGGGCCTAATACAGTTGTCGACGCCATGGCTGCCGGCATTAGAGCCGCTGGCTCTTTGGACAGATACGTCCGCGGCGTCGAGTTGAAGGAAGGACGCAGTCTTGACAAGCCAGCGCCCTTGGAAGTGGACATAAAGCAAAGGTACGTATCGCCTCAGAAACGTGCCAGGATGCCCGCCCTGTCCAAGACGGACAGGATGGGTAGCTATGAAGAGACTACGCGGGGCCTATCTTCTGATATGATGAGACTGGAAGCGGGAAGATGCCTGAGTTGCGCCTTATGCAGCAGCTGTTTGGAATGCGAACGGGCATGCCAGGTTAATGCTGTTTCACACCAGGATGTAATTGAGTCCAGGAACATAGAGGCTAATGCCGTGGTAAATTTTATTATCGACGACGCTGGCCTGTCAACTTCAATTACCGGTCCCGGTGTATTTATAGCGGAAGCTCATAAGGGTGATGGTTTAGAAGATACGCTCAGCCAAGCTGCGGCGATAGCCGTGGAAGTAGCACGTGATTTGAGGTTGTCTGACAAAGATGCCCTAAGTCATAAAAAGGTTCACAGTCACGGCGACAATAGCTCTATTTTGGTGCCTGGCGACGTTAATCAACGAACCGGTGTAATCCTCTGTCGCTGCGGCGGCAGTATAAGCTCGATAATCGACCTCAACGGCGTAGCCGGGGAACTGCAATCCATCCCAGGCGTCTCCCGCATCCGTGAATTAACTCAGGTTTGCACGGAAACAGCTGCTGAAGAAATTAAGGCGCTGGTTGAAGACGAAAAATTTGACCGGCTGGTTATCGCCGCCTGCCGGTGCTGTAACCTGGAACAGGTCTGTTTCAGCTGTACTGAGCAGCGCGTCAGGTGCCAACAATATATGAACGAACAGCTAACCGGCCTTAACCTGCCGGTGGAATACGTAAATATTCGGGAACAGTGCGCCTGGGTACACGGCCATAACCCGGCTGAGGCAACCCGTCAGGCTGTTGACATAATCACTTCGGGAATTCTTCGGATTCAGGGTACTTTGCCTCGGATGCTTCTGGAGCGTCCGATAAGTGCAGGTATACTGGTTGTCAGTACCGGCCTTGCCGGTCTGGCAACGGCGGCTGGCATTGTCTCACAAGGTTATCCTGTCAGTGTTATTTATGAATCCGAATTTAAGAAGCATAAAGAATCGTCACAGTACCTGCAGGCTGAATCGCGGTTACTCGAAGCGCTGAAAAAATCTGGCGCATCGGTAATGTCATGGCCTGGGTCGATCGAGCTTTCGGGAACCGCAGGCCATTACGATGTAGAAATTGAACATACGGACGGGAAGAAGAAGTCTGCTGTAGGAGCTCTAGTCGTTGATTTGGAAGCAGTGAATAAAATAATGGCTAACGCTGATCCGTCTGTTAAGCAAAGCCTGCCCGGCCGTATTTTTTCCTGGTATAAAAACATGAACCGCAAACGTATTTTAAAGCTGGCACTCCGCGAAATCTCAATCGGCGACTTCACTGGCATGTACATGATGACATCGAAGGCGTCTGAATTGCCCAGCAAACAGATTATAGAAGGGGAAGCTACGGCGGCTAGAGTTATAAGGTATTTAAGCCTCGGTGTGCTAAAGGCTCGCGAAACTGCGATTGAAATAGATCGACAACTTTGCCGGGGTTGTGGCGATTGTATTGTGGTATGCCCGTATATAGAAATGAAAACCGATAACCAGGGCGTTCAATATGCCGACATCGACCGGCTGTTATGTCTTGGCTGTGGGGCTTGCCTGGCATCGTGTCCTACCGGCGCCATAACTCAGCCGGCGCTGACGGATTTGAGTATAATTACTACACTGGAATCTTTGCTGGAGAAACCGGGTAAGATAGGCGTTATCACATGAGACATAACAATATCGTAGTTTTCACCTGCAACTGGGACGGCCTGAGCTGCGTTGAAGCGGCGGCGCAGAACCGGCTCAGCTACCCGGCATCAATAAAGCTGGTAAAGGTGAGTTGCCTTTCCCGGATACATTCGGGTTTGATTTTGAAGGCTTTCGAACTGGGGGCCGATGGAGTGATGCTCCTTGGATGCCAGCCGGAGAACTGCCTTTATGAGAAGAATGGGAATTTTAGCTCCAAAGAATACGACAAAGCCCTAGGTCTGATGGAGCTACTGGGGCTGGGAACTGAAAGGCTGAGGCTCAGCCGTTTGCCGCGTGGCGACGGCGATGCGTTTATAAAAGAGGTCGAAGATTTCATTGGGGCTGTATCAAAAGCCGCATGGTGTAGTACAAAATCATGACCAGGCATAAACAGGAAATAAAGGATACCCGGATACATCTGTGCCTCGATTGCGGCAAGTGCACTGTGGTCTGTCCCGTCGCCCGCTATAATCCCGATTTTAATCCAAGGCTTATAGTTCAGAGAAATATGCAACATGGCGGTGGGAATTACACCGACGAGGCTATCTGGTCTTGCCTCAACTGCTATATGTGCCTGGAGAGGTGCAACTACCACGTCCAGTTTCCCGAGTTCATTCGCATTCTGAGGACCGAGGGGCTGACCAAGGGCAGCCGGGCGCAGTGCAGCCATGGTGGAGTGCTGCAATCGACGATGCATTTAATGGCCGATGAAAAAGTTAAGCAGCAACGACTAAACTGGCTGCCACGCGATATTAAACTTTCGGAACAGTACGATACCTTATTTTTTGTGGGTTGTGCTCCTTATTTCGATATTATGTTTAAAGACCTGGGAGTCAATACCTTGCAGGGGGTGCAATCGGCTCTGCGACTGCTGAACCGCGCACAGATAACATTCAATCTGCTCGATGATGAGCTTTGCTGCGGTCGCGACCTTCTGTTGCAGGGAGATAAAGAGGGCTTTATGTCTCTGGCTCAGGCGAATGCCCACAAATTTCATCAGCTCGGTGTCAAGAAAATTATTACAAGCTGTCCCGAATGCTTCTATGCGTTGAAAGTCGACTATCCGAAGATGCTGGGAAAATCGGTGGCCGAAGTGGTGTACTGGACGGAAGCCGTGGCTCCCCTGTTAGAAAGCGGCAACCTTCGTTTAGGCGCTTTAGCGAAAAAAGTGACTTATCAGGATCCGTGTACTTTGGGCCGGGGGCTGAGAATATTCGAGTCGCCGCGCAAGATATTAAAGGCCATGAGTGGTTTGGCACTGGAAGAGATGCAGCCGAACCGTGAGACGGCACTTTGCTGCGGCGCCAGTTCCTGGGTGCACTGCGGTGCCGCCAACCGTCAAATACAGGACGAGCGGCTTACTCAGGCGGAGGCTACCGGAGCCGAAATACTGGTGACATCCTGTCTCAAGTGCCGAATACACCTGAAGTGCGCGCAGCAGAGCCGGAACGGGAAAAAGCCGAAAATCGAGATTCAGGACCTGGCAACAGTGGCAGCCGGGTCGCTGGACGAGGAGGCAGATTAATTGGCTGAAGAAGAGCTCAGAATAGGCGTTTTTGTTTGCGACTGTGGACTTAACATCGCCGGGTCGGTAGATACCGAGGAGGTACGGCTCTCGGCGGAAAAGCTCCCCGATGTGACGGTTTCGGTGAGAAACAGGTATACCTGCGCCGACCCCGGCCAGGCGGAAATAAAGAGATATATAAAGGAATACAACCTGAACCGCGTAGTAGTGGCTTCCTGCACACCTCGACTGCACGAATCGACGTTTCGTAAGTGTGTCGAGGAAGCGGGTCTGAATCCTTACTTAATGGAGATGACCAGCATAAGGGAGCACTGCAGCTGGGTGCATTTATATGATCGGGAGTCGGCCACTAAGAAAGCCAAGGACATAGTGAAGATAGCGGTGGCGCGGGCACGCCTGCTTCAGCCGCAGCATGAAATGGAAATTCCAGTAACGGATGCCGCACTGGTTATCGGCGGAGGAGTTGCCGGCATTCAGGCGGCGCTTGACCTCGCCGATGCTGGACACCAGGTATATCTGGTGGAGGAAAAGCCTTCCATCGGCGGCATCATGGCTGAACTCGACAAGACCTTCCCCACCATGGACTGCTCAATTTGTGTACTGGGTCCGAAAATGATGGACGTAGGACGGCATCCCCGGATAAACCTGATGACTTATAGCACCGTTGAGTCGGTATCCGGGTACGTCGGAAACTTTAAAGTCCGCATTCGCCGGAAAGCCCGTTACGTGGATGAAACAGTGTGCAACGTTTGCGGCAAATGCGCCGAGGTTTGTCCTGTGGTACTGCCGGATGAGTTTCAGCAGGGCTTTTCTTCGCGCAAGGCGGCTTATATACCATTTCCGCAGGCGGTGCCATCGGCTTTTCTTATCGATATGGAACATTGTCTTGGTAACAAGCCGGTTGCCTGCGCCAAGTGCCTGGATGCATGCGAGAAAAAGTGCATAGACCTGCATGAGCACGACCACATAGTCGAGGTGGAGGTTGGCGCCATAATCGTGGCTACAGGTATGGATGTGTACGACCCTACCAAACTCGATGAATACGGATATACGATTTTTGAGAATGTAATCACGAGCATGGAATTCGAAAGGTTGATTTGTGGTGGCGGGCCTACCGAAGGACACCTGGTCCGTCCTTCCGACCATAAGACACCGAAACGCATCGGTTTTATCCAGTGCGTCGGTTCTCGGACGGAAAACCGCGGAAACCCTTACTGCTCCAATGTCTGCTGCATGAACACGGTGAAAGACAGCCTTCTCATAAAGGAGCACGATCCTGAAGCGGAGATAGTCGTTTTCTATATGGATATACGGGCTTTCGGCAAGGGGTTCGAGGACTTGCTGCGACGTTCCAGGGACGCCGGTGTCCGCTACATCCGCGGATTGCCCGGTGAGGTCAAGGAAGACCCGGTAACTAAGAACCTGATAGTTAAGGTGGAAAATACCACTACCTCCCGGGTAGAACAGTACGAGCTGGATATGGTGGTACTTTCCGTGGGGCTGGAACCCAAGGCGAGTCTAAAGAAATTAATGAGTGTGCTTAACCTGTCGCAGACAAGCGACGGCTTTTTGATGGAGGCTCACCCCAAACTGAGGCCGGTGGATGCACCGACGCCGGGCATATTCTACGCCGGCTGTGTCGAAGCGCCGAAGGACATAAAGGATAGCGTCACCCAGGCCGGGGCCGCAGCTGCTCGCAGCTCCATTCTACTTAACTCCGGGGTCCTAAAGGGCGAGGCCATTAAGGCCATAGTGGACCTGGAAAAGTGCACCTCATGCGGAGTCTGTGCCCGCGTTTGTCCTTATGGTGCCATGAAGGTGGATGTTAAGGCGAAGTCCGGTGCTCAGGTGGTTACGGCTGCATGTACTGGTTGCGGTACGTGTGCCGCCGAATGCCGCTTCGAGGCCATTACCATGCAGCATTTCAGCGACGCCCAGGTTCTGGCGCAGATAGATGCCGCGCTGGAAAGTGAACCCGACCAGAAGATCATTACGTTCCTATGCAACTGGTGCAGCTATGCGGCAGGAGACCTTGCCGGTGTGTCCAGAATGCAGTTTCCGCCCAATAATCGATTCATCCGTACTATGTGCAGCGGTCGTGTCGACGAGAACTTTATTCTCCGTGCCTTCGAAAAAGGATCGCCTCTAGTGCTTATATCCGGTTGCCATCTTGGTGACTGCCATTACATCAGTGCCAACCACTGGACAATGCGCCGCGCGGACAAGTTATGGAACAAGCTGGAGAAGCTGGGCATACGGCCGGAGCGTTTGCAGTTGGAGTGGATCAGCGCTGCTGAAGGCGCCCGGTTTGCGCAGATAATGCGTGAGCTTGAGGAAATGCGCCAGAAGGTGACGGCCGAGGAAATGGCCCACGCAAGCAAGGTGTTGTCCGAGCAGAGACGTAAAGCTAAGAAAGAAGCAGAGGTCGAGGACGAACTGACCGATGCGGCCAAGGTGTAAATGATATGGAAGAACAGCTAAAGTGCCTGCACTGCGGTTTCGAATATAAGATAGCTACTGACCCCAAAAAGGGCTTGCATGAACGGGTCTGCCCAAAGTGCAAATCCAACAGTGTCAGGCGTTTGCCCGATAAGAAGGATTAAGCCCAAGGGAGACCCCGGGCTCTCGGGGTCTCCCTGAACAAAACTCACCTTACTGCAGCGTCAAACTCTTGGCAACCGCCCCTTGTAGAGTTTCATCGTAGGGAGCAAACGCGTCTACCGTGTAACAATTTACACGGATCACCTTGTCTCCCTTAATCGCATCTACAACGTAGGATTTAACTTCATAGCCGGTGGCGGAAATATAGCCCGCCGTGTACTGATAAGCCGGGCTGCCGTCCGAAAGGGTTATCTCCGTGATGTCGGACAAAACCTTGGGATTTATGTTGCCGGTGGACTTGAATGCACTGACAACCCAATCCTTAGTTATGGCGTCGGGCTTATCATAGACCATGCAAACTACGCCGGGAACAAATCCTTCTACACTAAATGCGGCCATGTGTATCGTAGGGACTGTAATAATGCTTGGATTCGGTACCCATTCCTTCGGATACTGAATTGAGAAACCATACTGCGTGTTAGCATATGTACTGGCTTCAAACGGGAGTGCGCCGCCTGCCGGAGGTGCCGCTGGCTCTTGCGCGGGAGCAGCTGGAGTAGCGGGAGTGGATGGGGCAGCAGGAGCACTCGCGACCTCGGCCTTTATTTTATCCAGTAATGGTGGGGTTATCTTCCATTTAACTATACCCGGATAATTCACCGCTCCCCAGTCAGCGGAGTATCCCGCTGCTGTATTTGCAGAGGCATAAGCCGGGTTCGGCCAGACTGCAACGTATTGGCCTTCTCCATTTGCATCAGGCTGCCACTGTGTAGCTATACCTGTGCTGAAGCCCGGGCCATACATAACATCGTGGGGATTATTCAGTTTAGCATCCGCACCGGTAAAAACGAATTTCGCAGCCACGGTACCGGGCTGGTCTGTCTTTTCCAGAGCAGACACCACGGCGTCGGAATCAAGACTCCCTGTCTTCTCCAGAGCCGATTTCAGAATATATATGGCATCATAAGTGCCTGCATTATAAGCGGGTTCCTCACCTGTCCTTTCTACAAACTTATCGAAGAACGGAACAGTAAGCGGCGTTATGGACACGCCCTTGGCATACGAACTTAGCGAAGTGTCATACATACCTAGTTTGTTGGTATTCTGCATGTAGCCAGGCGCAGCCTGAGATTCAACATTGATGCCTACAGAGGCTGCCGGTACCTTCAACTCACCAAGTGTCCTGCCATAAGGGACACCTAGCGGGCCCGATATAACCGGGGCAATAATATCGGTATTGGCGGCCTCCATGGCAGTCATCTCGGCAGAAAGCTCGGTGGCTGTAGGCGATGGCCTCCAGACACCTGAGACTTCCATGTTTAGTTTTGCAGGGACAAAATTCTTGAGGATCTGTGTCATGGAGTCAGCCCACTGCGCGCCTTCCGCGCAAATGGCTACTCTTAACGGTCGCGTTATGCCCGTCTCCTCTTTGATTACGGCTCCCGCCATAGATAGTGACATCATCATGTTGTCCACCAGATAGGTGCTGGCAAACGGAGTCACCCTGAATAAGTACTTGTAGCGGTCATAATCCAGCGATACCGGAGTCATTATTTGTAAGGCGGAACATCCACAAACCAAAAAAACCTTTTTATTGTCCATGGCCACTTCTATCATGGGGGTTATCGCTTCTGTTCTGAAGCCGCCCATGATAAAGTCCGCCTTGTCTACCAATATTAACTTCTCCATGGCCGTGGCAGCGTCGGTAATGCTGTTTATCTCGTTCGAGTCTGACTGAATCAACACAATCTGATATGAGTCATTACCGACCTTTATGCCTCCCGCGGCATTGATCTCCTCAGCAGCCATTTCAGCGCCAATCCAGTTATGCTTCCCCTGTATATATTGCATCGGCCCGATGACGCCTATTTTTATTGTTTTCTCCAGGCCGTCAACAGGGCCTTTACAGGCAGGAAGAACCATTGATACCAGCAAAAGACAGGTGAATAATAAAAATAATACCTTTTTCATTTAGCTTTACCTCTTAAAACATTTTTCTCTGGAGATTAATTTGCTGACGAACGTCTCCCGACTATTGTGTGTCCGGTGTGCCAAATTTTCGTCGCTCGATATCACCACCTCCTTGCGCTAATTTCCGTAGTCTTATCGCCCGTAACTTTCCAGTAGAGCAATAATATACCACATAGTAGCCTTATGGCATAGTTATTTCTTATAGTAGAATAGTCATAGCCTTCGATAATAGCTATTCCTCTATCTGACTGACTTTTTCTTATTCTTAAAAATAAGAAGAGGGCTCCCTATCATCAAATGCAAACCCGACAGTCCGCCGTATGCGGGATAAAAAGTGGCGGATCTGCGTCATACAAATTAAGCAGCAGTTCCGGATACTGATTTGCCAGCATCACCGGCATGTTGACTTTTTACGAATTTGTTCCTATTATTGTCGAATTAGATTGTTTAAGTAGGCTATAGAAAAACCGGGTGGTGACTTTGTGCTTAAATTGAACAGAAGTCTCAAGGGGCACAAAATTACTACCGTTGAAATTACAGTTTCGCTACTATCCATACTAATACTATTTAGGCTCTTTGTCAAATGTTGTGGAAACAGCTTCGGCATGGTACAAACCCCAGGAGCATTTTTCTCCAGTAGACCTCTGCATTTCTCAATCCATAGGAGATACGCTTTAGCATCTTGATCT
>Ga0116202_10000340_pt1 | contig 25523 bp, 29 predicted proteins | sample LakKivw325mmetaG_FD_94479 | JGI IMG/M metagenome (GOLD analysis project Ga0116202, IMG submission 94479) | Anoxic lake water microbial communities from Lake Kivu, Rwanda to study Microbial Dark Matter (Phase II) - Lake Kivu water 325m metaG | ecosystem: Environmental > Aquatic > Freshwater >... | reverse complement strand
CGGACCTGATCCCGTCGCTGCACGGGCAGAGAGATTTCCCCAGAGCCTGGCTCCAGCTCCTGTTCATTCTGCTCGGCATCTTTGTGATGCTCCTTCTGCGCCATTGATAAAAGCGGTTTGACACGGTCAAAGGGCTTCTGCTAACCTAGAGCCATAGGAGGGAACAATATGCTTTCATTTGTGCTTGCAGCCGTTATCATCATTTTTCTGGCGGGTATCAGGATAGTGCGCCCCACGCACAGGGGGCTGCTTGAGAGATTTGGAAAATACAGGAAGTTTGCCAACCTGGGCTTTAACTGGATCATTCCTGTTATAGACCAGCTGTACCTGGTCAACATCACAGAAGTTATGGTGGATGCGGCCCCTCAGGAAATAATAACCAACGACAACCTTAATGCCAGGGTGGACGCGCAGATCTATTTTAAGGTAAAGTCCGATGAAGAAAGCGTCAAGAACTCCCAGTACAATGTCAACGATTACAGATATCAGATAGTGAACCTGGCAAGGACCACTTTAAGGAACATAATAGGAACGCTTACTCTTAAAGAGGCCAACAGCGAAAGAGGCAAGATAAACAGCGAACTCCAGAAGACCATGAGAGAGGAGACCAAGAACTGGGGCATAGAGATAGTCAGAACTGAGCTCAAAGAGATAGATCCTCCCAAGGATGTGCAGGAAACCATGAACAAGGTAGTTAAGGCGGAGAACGAAAAAGTGGCGGCCGTTGACTTTGCCTCCGCAACGGAGACGATGGCCGACGGACAGAGAAGGGCCGAGATAAAGATGGCCGAGGGCAAAAAACAGGCCAGCATTCTTGAGGCAGAGGGCCAGGCCCTGGCGATAAAACTGGTCAACGAGGCGGCGGACAAATACTTTGTGGGCAATGCCCAGCTGTTAAAAAAACTTGAAACGGTGGAAAGGTCCCTTGCTTCCAACGCCAAGATCGTGGTGCCCACCAATTCGGAATTGGTCAATGTTATCGGTGAGCTGGCAGGGGTGGCGCCTATTAAATAGATCGTTACCCCCTCTGTATCTCCCCCTTGGCAAGGGGGAGAGGGAGCCCCGAGCTATGTCGAGGGGCGGAAGAGGGGGTAAAATAGGCAATTTCCGATTGACTGCAAAAAAACAGTCTGTCATAATGGGGCAGTATGAAACTACTTCTTTTGGGTCTGCAATTGATATCGGGGCTTTCTCTCATAATCCTTGTGCTGCTGCACAGCGCAAAGGGCGAAGGCCTGGGAGGTATAGGAGGCTCTGCGCATATGTTCGGCTCGCAGCAGGGGCTTGAAAAGGGGCTGGACAGACTTACTATGATAGCAGCCGTCACTTTTGTGACGGTCTCTCTTATCCTGACGATAACCGCCGGCTGACAAAAGGAGGGTTTTCTATGACAGGCTCCGCCGATATCTTTTCCCTGTTCTCAACTCCTCTGGGTGTCCATATAGTTAAACTTTCCTGGGCGCTGGCCGCGCTTATTGTCGCTGTCCTTATAGGCAAGGCCCTGCAGGCCGCTGTTGTATATCTTCTTAACCTGACAGGTGTCAATTCATTGTCGGAGAGGATAGGGCTGGAAAAGCTGCTTAGAAAGGCAGAGATAAAGAACCCCTTTTCGGAGCTGGCAGGCGATATCGCTTTCTGGGCATTTTTGTTCTCCTCTGTAGTCTGGATAATCTACGCCTTCAAATTTTTGCGTGCCATTTCTATCCTGCGCTTTACGCTGCACTATATCAGTGTCAATGTGGTCAGCGCGGTCTTTGTGTTCATGCTTTCTGTTCTGCTTGCCTTTCTCCTTTCGCAGCTCATCTCTTTTATCGGTGCCCTAATCCATCTGCCGAGCTACAAATTAATCGCCAGGATCAACCTGTATGTAGTGGTGATCTTTGGCGCGGTGGCCGGGCTGGAAAAACTGGGAATACCTTCTTCCGACATCTTCAGGCCGGATATTATACTCGGCTTCTTTGCGCTTTCGGGTGCGATAGCTTTTGGCCTGGGCTGCAAAGATATCGCGGCTAATTTTTTGGCTAATTTCTTGAGGGGAAGCAGATAAGGGATAGGGGCAAGAAAAGGACAAGGACGAGGACAAGGTTATACGAGAGGGGGTGACGAAATGAAGAAGATCATGGGAGTGGCGATGGTGTCTTTGCTGGTGGTTACATCAACTGCCTTTGCACTGCCTTTTGCCACGACCAAGAAAGCAGCACCAAAAGCTACCGTTAAATCGGCAGTGCCGGCTCCTCCGGCTCTTTCCGCTGCTCCTGCAAGGATGATGCACTCTGGTGATGCGGGCAAGTGGGGACTGGGACTTACGGGAGGTATGCCTTCTGCAAGGTATAATTTTTCTGATGACGCGCGCGGTTACGGAGGGATCTCGTTCTCTTCGGCGGCCGGGGCCAGCACTTTTAATCTGATGCTGGCAGGAGATGCCGACCTTACAAGGATCTCGGGAAATGAGGTCAATATGGGCGGCGCGTTCTATCTCAACTCGACAGCAGGCGCCACAACATGGACCGGGGCTATAACCTGCGGAGTTGATGCCAAGCTCAATCCTGGGCTGGTAGTAGAATTCAAGGTGTGGCCGATATCGATCACATCTGCGGCGGGGACCACGACTTTCTCGATCCTCGGCGCCGGGACTGTTGGAGCCCACATCTATCTGTAGTCTGAAAACGGACGCATATTAAGGCCTTTTGTATTCTAGGGGTACAAAGGCCTTTTTTTTGCGCGCAAAACAACATAGACCCGACGCTGAAGCGCCCGCCTGCCAAGCCTTCCCGGCTCGGCGGGATGGCGGGCAGGTCGGCTCCATTGGGAATCGAACACGGAGCCGAACCTTTAGGTTCGGGGATGATCACCAAACCAAAACTTCTTGACAAAACCGCAAACCTCGACTAAAATCACTCAAGAAAAGGGGGTGAACAAATGAAAAGAATATTGATATCGATTGCTATTGTTTTTGCGCTTACTTCTCTGGCGGGAGCCGAGCTTCTTATGCCGGCAAATACGCTTGGAGCAGGGAAGATGGGCTGGCTGGCCGGAGCTCGCTATGACATGAACAGCCAGGCAAACTCCAACCTGTATGGCGTGGGAGGCTTTTTTGGATACGGCCTTACGGGAGAGTGGGACCTTTACGGGAAGCTGGGGTATGGCATAAATTCCAATCCAGCAGCAGGTACGACAGGGAATGCCATAGCCATGGCGGTCCTGACAAAGTACCAGTTCATTAAGGAGTCAGCCGCGGGATCGCCTGTCTCGGTTGCGGGGATCCTAGGGTATGAGGCTAGCACTGCTACGATGTCAACATTGGGCCTCAATCTGCCGTTCCCGTACGGGGATATAGGAGCAGGGGCTGTTATCAGCAAGATCATGGTGCCATGGGTCCCTTACGGGGCAGCTGCATATCACAGCTACACTGCTGATACAGGCAGTCTGCCGGGCGGGACCAAGACCACCGGCTCAAGGATAGAGGTGCTGGTGGGTACGCAGCTTTTGCTGTCGAAGGACTCTGCGATAGTGGGCGAGTTTTCGTATAACTCGTTCTCGGTTGGAGGCACTTACACCAACAACCAGATATCTCTGGCCTACGCGGCCAAGATATAGGTTCCCTTTTGATGCATCAGAGGCCTTCATTTATTGTCGTAAGTGAAGGCCCCAACATCTCTAACACCCGGACACGAATTAATGCGAAAGATCTTCCTCGAAATCAGGCGCGCGAAATCCTCGAACATACTCGAATGCAGAAGATTTGTGCTTAGCAGAGTCTTTTCTTTAGCGATATTTCGAGCTGTTTGCGGTCTCCTTTCGCGGGAAGTGTTTGAGATCATTCGCGAAGCGTGTTCGTGATAAGGTTCGAGATATGCAATACGCTTTTTGTTATAATCTATCTGTGATATATTTTATCCTCCTTGGCGGATTTTCGTTCGTGCTGTGCTTTGGGCTTACCTATATGCTGATAGCCGCGTTCAGGCATCTTGGCCTGGGGCAGAGCATAAGGGAAGAAGGTCCCAGGAGCCACCTTTCAAAAGCCGGCACTCCTACCATGGGAGGCGTTGCCATAGTGATCTCTGCTGCAGCAGCCTGTCTCATCTTTGTCGATTTTGACGCAAGATTTACTGCTGTGCTGCTTCTTATGCTTGCTTACGGCCTGATAGGCTTTTTGGACGATCTGCTTGGTCTGCTCCATGGGAAGAACGCCGGCCTGTCCCCTTCGCAGAAAATGGGGCTTCAGATCTTTGCCGCTCTTGCTTTTGGCTCATACCTGATATTCCTCGGGCACGAAGCCTCGATAGAGGGTCTTTTAAGAACGATAGGTCTTGGATATGCCTGGCTTTATCTGCCTTTTATCGTATTTTTGACCGTTGGATTTTCTAACGCGGCCAATCTTACCGACGGGCTCGACGGTCTTTTGGCCGGCTGCCTGATCTTTTCTTTTGGTGCACTGACCCTGATCTCGCTGTTGCAGGGCAATATCGAAACTGCCGCGCTCTGTTTTGCAATAAGCGCAAGCCTGGGCGCTTTTCTTGTTTTTAACCGCAATCCGGCGCGCATTTTTATGGGAGATACCGGCTCTCTTGCGCTGGGAGCGCTCCTGTGCGCGGCAGCGGTCATATTGCATAAAGAGCTGCTGCTGCTCCTTATAGGAGGCGTCTATGTCGCAGAAACCGTTTCAGTAATGGCCCAGGTTGCATATTTTAAACTTACGGGGAAAAGGCTTTTAAGGATGAGCCCTCTGCACCATCATTTTGAACTGTCAGGAGCCGGAGAAAAAAGAACTGTCGCCGGATTTTGGCTGGCGTCATTTGTACTTGCTGTCCTGGCGGTGGTCATAGGATAGGATAATGGAAATAGAAGAACTCTCAAACAAAAAGATCTGTGTGGTCGGGCTCGGCAAAAGCGGGCTAGCCGTCATAAAAAAACTCTCGGGGCTGGGAGCGCAACTCTGTGCCTCGGAAAGCAAACCGTTGAACGGGATCCCGGCAGGGACAGCGGACTTTTTGAGGACGCTTAATGTTCCTCTTGAGACCGGAGGCCACACCCCAGAGTTTTTGTCCGGCTGCGATCTTATTGTGGTAAGTCCGGGAGTGCATCTGGATGATGCAGCCGTCGAGGGCGCATCGGCAAAAGGCATACCTGTCATTTCCGAGATAGAACTGGCCTTTGGATTCCTAACAAAACCCGTGATCGCCGTTACCGGGACCAACGGGAAGACCACCACCACCACACTGATAGGCAGGATGCTGGAAAAAGCAGGATACAAGGCTGCTGTTGCGGGAAATATTGGAGAGCCCCTGATCAATGTTGATGACACAAAGTACGACTTTGTTGTTGCTGAAGTAAGCAGTTATCAGCTGGAAACCGTGCTCAAGTTCAAGCCTCATGTCAGTGTGATACTGAACCTTACTCCGGACCATCTTGCAAGGCACAAAACCATGGAAAATTACAGTGCAGCCAAAGGGCGTATCTTTGCCAACCAGACCATGCAGGATGCTCTTGTCTACAATGCAAAAGATCCTCTTGTTGAGGCGCTGGCAAAACAAGCCCGCTGCCAAAAAATACCTTTTGGCCAGGGGGTTATCTCGGAAAAAGGGGCCTTTGTTAACGAGGGCTATCTATGCAGGCTCAGGGGCAATTTTGTGGATGCGGTCTGTCCTGTCTCCGCTATCAAACTAAGGGGCTCGCATAATCTGGAGAACTGCCTGGCCGCCTCAAGCGCCTGCCTTGCCCTTGATGTTCCAAAAGAAGCCATTGCTTCGGTCCTGATGGAATTTGCGGGAGTGGAGCACAGGATCGAAACTGCCGGAGTGATCAACGGCGTTGAATTCGTAAATGATTCCAAGGCCACAAATCCGGATTCGACGCAGGCCGCTCTAAAGGCCCTGGCAGGTAAAAAGAACATAGTGATCATACTCGGCGGCAGGGACAAAGGAGTTGACCTTGCGCAAATGTGCCGCCTGATCAAGGCAGAGGCAAAGGCGGCGGTCCTGATAGGGGAGGCAGCTTCCAGATTTGAAGAAGCACTGCTTAAGGAAGGCTTTAACACTATCCGCAGGGCTTCTTCCCTTGACGAGGCCGTTAAACAAGGCTTTAGTCTTTCTCAGCCGGGAGATGTGGTTCTGCTGTCTCCTGCCTGCGCCAGCTTTGACATGTTCGACGATTATGAGCACAGGGGAAGAGCGTTCAAAGAAGCGGTAAAAAGAATGGAAGACGCAAGTGAAGGCTAGAACTTTAAGGCGCCGGCCCGACTACTATCTGCTTTTTCTGGCTCTGTTCCTTACGGCAGCCGGCCTTGTTTCTGTATTCAGTGCAAGCGCAGCAGAGGCTATAAAATACGGGAACCAATTCTATTATCTTACTAGACAGCTGATCTTTACGGTTCTGGGCCTGGGCGCGCTTACTGTGGGGGCCCTGCTGGACCACAATCTTTACAAAAGATGGTCGGGACTTATCCTGGCAGCCGGTGTCCTGTCCCTGCTGCTCCTTTTTGTTCCCTTTCTGGGCAAGTCGGTGGGAGGAGCTGTCAGATGGATAGACCTGGGCTTTGTCCAGTTCCAGCCGTCCGAATTTGTTAAGTTCGCAATCGTGGTCTATCTTGCCAGCGCCCTTTCCAACAAGGGGGAAAAGATAAAAGACCTGTTCTCGGGATTCTTTCCTCTACTGGCGGTGGTCGTTGTGATATGCGTCCTAATAATGAAACAGCCGGACCTTGGAAGCGTGCTTGTGATCTTTGGCTCCTCTTACCTCATGTTACTTCTTGCCGGAGCGCGTCTCCTGCATCTTGGTGTTCTGGCAGCTTTTTCTGTCGGGACCGTACTTGTGCTGAGCATCATAGAGCCCTACAGACTGGCCAGGCTGCTTGCCTTTAGAGACCCGTGGAGCGATCCCAAAGGCATCGGCTACCATATAATACAGTCGCTTATCGCGGTCGGATCAGGAGGCCTGTTCGGGCTGGGCATAGGCTTGGGCAGGCAAAAATTCTTTTATATCCCTCAGCCCCACACGGATTTCATTTTTGCGGTCATCTGCGAAGAAGCCGGGTTGATAGGTGCACTTGTGCTGATCGCGGCCTTTACCGCGCTTATCTTCAGATGCTTTCAGATAGCTTTAAACTGCAAAGATAAATATGCTTATCTGCTTGCCTGCGGGTTTGCTTCTTCTATCTTTCTCCAGGTGGTCATCAATATGGGAGTGGTGACCGGGCTGGTCCCGACCACCGGCATCCCGCTGCCCTTCATAAGTTTCGGCGGCACTTCCCTCATCTTTACTCTGTTCAGCGTCGGCGTGATAATGAACATCTCGTGCTTGGATCCATCCCGCGGAGAAAAAAGATGAAGGTCCTTATCTGTGCGGCAGGGACAGGAGGGCACATTTACCCGGCCGTTGCCGTGGCACAGCGGCTGCAGCAGGAACTGCCATCGGTTGAACTGCTGTTTCTGACCTCTTCAAAAGAGGTGGAAGACATAATACTAAAGGCCCAGCCTTACCGTACAGTAAGGGTGCCTCTGCGGGGTTTTCAAAAAGGCAGGCCGCTGGACTATTTTCCGGCGTTGTTGTCGATAATATCAGGATTCATCAAGATCTTTGCGGAGATGAAGCGCTTTGATCCCGACGCCGTTTTTTCTACCGGGGGCTATATGAGCCTTCCTTCCTGCCTGGCGGCCTTCCTGCTGGGCAAAAGAGCGGTCCTGCACGAGCAGAATGTGCTGCCCGGCAGGGGCATCAGGGCTTCATCAAGATTTGCAAGGATCACGGCAGTGTCCTTTGAGGAAAGCCTCAAATATTTTAAGAGCGGCAGAACTGTCTTTACGGGCAATCCCGTAAGAGAGCAGCTTAACACATCTTCAAGAGAAACCGCCGCAAAAGCCCTTGGCCTTGACCGGTCAAAAAAAACTCTGCTGGTTACGGGCGGGAGCCAGGGCTCGGCCTCTATAAATTCGCTCGTGATAAAAATGCTTCCATTTCTTTCTTGCGGCAATTATAACCTGGTGCACATTACCGGCGCGGCGGACTTTGACAGAGTAAAAAAAGCCGTGTCAGGGCTTTCTTTGGGAAGTATTTCCTATCAGTGCCATCCTTTTCTTCATAATATATGGGATGCTCTTGCCCTGGCGGACCTTGTTATAAGCAGAGCAGGGGCCACGATGATAAGCGAACTTGCCTGCAAAAAACTGCCGTCCATTCTTATTCCGTACCCTTATTCAGCCGAAGGCCATCAGGAGCTGAACGCGCGGGCCCTCGAGAAAAAAGGGGCATGCGTTGTGGCGCGTGATGATAATTTAAGCGCAGAAAAAATATCAGATATGATAATAGAATTAATGGGTGATGATAATGCTTTAAAAAAAATGGGGCGGGAGGCGGGTTCGTTCTACAGGCAGGACGCGGCAAAAAAGATAACGGAGCTAATACTTGAAGACCTTTGATATGGGAAGGATAAAGAATGTCCACTTGATGGGCATCGGAGGCTGCGGGGTCGGGGCCATTGCCAAGATCCTTATAGAGATGGGGTACAAAGTGTCCGGCTCGGACCTTAAGGAGAATGCCAACACCATAAGACTCAGGGACATGGGCGCCCATATCTTTTTCGGCCACTTAGAAAGCAATGTGAGAGAGGCGGACCTTGTGGTCTATTCTTCCGCCATCTCAAAAGACAACCCGGAATTAAAAGAAGCGCAGGCAAAACAGATACAGACCGTCCCAAGGGCAGAGATGCTTTCCTGGATCATGAGCCAGTCCAAGGTGCCTATTGCTATTGCGGGAACGCACGGCAAGACGACCACAACATCAATGGTCTCTCTTGTTTTTGACCGCACTGCACAGAAGCCGACTTTTCTCATTGGAGGGGAAAATAACGATGTGGGAGGCAACGCTGCTCTTGGAGGAGGGCAGTATTCTATAGCGGAGGCCGACGAAAGCGACGGGTCCTTTTTGTTACTGCGTCCCAGGGTCGAAGTGGTGACCAATATAGAAGCCGACCATCTGGACCACTACAGCGGGATAGAGGCTGTTTTTAAGGCTTTTCTTGACTTTACCGCGCTTCTTCCTCCGGACGGAACGCTGATAATATGCACCGACAGCGAGTACAACAGGAAACTGCTTGCGGAAGCGGAAACAGAGGCCAAAATAATAACCTACGGACTTGACAGGGATGCGCAGCTTACTGCAAGGAATATCGTCCCCGGGGAGGGCAGCTCCAAGTTCGAGGTCTATGACAAGGGTAAATTACTCGGAGAAATTAAACTGAATGTTCCCGGAAGGCACAATGTGGAAAATTCTCTTGCTGCCGTTGCCTGCGGGCTGGAGGCCGGGATAGATTTTCTCGGCATCAGTTCGGCTCTCAGGTGCTTTACAGGAGTAAAAAGAAGGTTCCAGCTTATAGGCAAAGCAATGGGGGTGCTCATCTATGACGATTACGGACACCATCCCACCGAGATATCGGTCACTCTGCGGTCTGCCAGAAGCAGCTGGGCCAGCGTCAGGCGCCTTATCTGCGTGTTCCAGCCGCACAGGTATACCAGGACAATGCACCTCAAAAAAGAGTTCGGCTCCTGCTTTACAGATGCCGACAAGGTGATAATCACCGACATTTATGCGGCCAGCGAAGCTCCGATAGCGGGCATCTCCGGCCAGACGCTTGCCGATGAGATAGCAAGTAACGGGCACAAGGATGTTACCTATATCCAGAAAAAGCAGGAAATAACGGACCATCTTGCGGGGCTTGTGGAAGAAGGCGACCTTGTGCTGACGGCCGGGGCAGGGGACATACACCTTATCGGTAAAGAGCTTTACGCAAGGCTTAGAGAAACCCAGCGAAAGTTGAACTCTCCAAATGGGAAATAAGAACAGCCTGACAGACCAGCTCAGACAGACCGGCGCGGCTGTCTCTGTCAACGAGCCGATGTCAAGGCACACGACATTTGGAGTGGGCGGGCCCGCGGAGCTTTTTGTCTGCGTGTCAGATACCGGGCAGTTGGCCGGGGTCCTTTCTATCCTTGCAGGAGCCCGAGTGCCGGTATTTGTTTTTGGCAGAGGCTCAAATCTTCTTGTCAGGGACAAAGGGATAAAAGGCGCGGTCATCAGGCTGTCGGGCGATCTTGAGGCAATAAGCATTGAAGGCAGCCGTGTGTCTTGCGGTGCGGGAGCGGGGCTTCCAAAGCTCATAAACCGGTGCTGCGGTATGGGGCTTTCCGGTCTTGAGGACCTTGCGGGCATTCCTTCCACCGTTGGAGGTGCCGTTGCCATGAACGCCGGTTCCTTTGGCTCTTCTATAGGAGACAGGGTTTCTAATGTGGCCGCGGTTTCTTATGACGGAACAGAACACTCCTTTGACCGCTTAAAATGCGGTTTTGGTTACAGGTCCTCCGTTTTTCTCCATAACAAAATGATCATCTGCCGGGTACAGCTTGATCTCGAAAAGGCCGATCCCCAAAAAATAAAAGCAAAGATGGACCGGGTGTTGTCTCAAAAAGCCGCCGCCCATCCTCTTAAAGAGGCTTCTGCCGGCTGTGTGTTCAAGAATCCAGAAGGACAAAGCGCGGGAGAATTGATAGAAAAAGCAGGGCTTAAGGGTCTTTCTGCCGGAGGGGCCAGAGTATCGGAACTCCACGCAAATTATATAGTGAATTCAAAAGGCGCCACAGCCGCAGATGTGATCTGTCTTATGGAAATGGTGCAAAAAACCGTGGAAGAGAAGTTTTCTGTACGGCTTGAGCCCGAGATCAGGGTCGTGGGGGACTGATTTTTGACACCATGGAGCGTTTCTGATATTCTTTATATTATAAAGAGGATAAAATGCCGGACAAAGAAAAAGTAAAAGAACTGCAAAAAAAAGCAGCCGCTATAAGGACGGATATTATAGTCATGCTGGGCAAATCCGGCTCGGGACATCCCGGAGGCTCTCTTTCTATTGCCGATATCATGGCTGTCCTGTATTTTTACAAGATGAATGTGGACCCCAAGAACCCGGAGGACCCGGACCGCGACAGGTTCGTCCTTTCTAAGGGGCACGGTGCCCCCGCTCTTTATTCCTGCCTTGCCAACGCGGGCTTTTTTTCTAAAGAATATCTAAAGACCCTGCGCCAGATAGGTTCCTCTCTGCAGGGCCATCCCTGCAGACTCAGCCTTCCTGGAATAGACATGACAACGGGCTCGCTGGGGCAGGGGCTTTCAGCCGCGCACGGAATGGCGCTGGCGGCAAAGATGGACGGCAAAAAATACAGGGTCTACTGCATAATAGGGGATGGCGAATCCCAAGAGGGCCAGATCTGGGAGGCTGCTATGTCTGCGGGACAGCATAAAACGGACAACCTGACGGTGTTCCTTGACCATAATAAACTGCAAATAGACGGCAAGGTGGAGGACATAAAAGGAATAACACCGATCGCCGACAAATGGAGAGCGTTCAGGTGGAATGTCATAGATGATGTAAAAGGACATGATATAGAAGCCCTTATGAAAGCCGTGGACGAGGCATCAAGGACAAAAGGAAAACCCTCCATCATAATCTGCGACACCGTCAAGGGAAAGGGTGTTTCTTTTATGGAGCACAATGTGGACTTTCACGGCAAGGCTCCCAACAAAGAAGAGACCGACACCGCCCTTGAAGAATTGAAGTGCCATTTATGAGCAAAAAACTTGCGGCTACCAGGGACGCTTACGGCAAGGCTCTGGTGGACCTTGGCAGAGAAGATCCCAGGGTCGTGGTGCTTGACGCCGACCTGGCCTGTTCCACAAAGACAGGCATGTTCTGCAAAGCCTTTCCCGACAGGTTCATAAACTGCGGGGTTGCCGAACAGGACATGATAGGGACCGCGGCCGGTTTGGCAGCCTGCGGTAAAACAGCGTTCGCCTCCACTTTTTCGGCCTTTGCCTCCGGCAGGGCCTGGGACCAGATAAAGATCTCGGTTGCCTATCCAAGGCTCAATGTCAAGATAGTGGCTACCCACGGCGGAATAACCGTAGGAGAGGATGGGGTCACCCATCAGGCGCTTGAGGACCTTGGCATAATACGGGTCATGCCCAATATGACCCTGATAGTTCCGGCAGATGCGGTAGAGGCATATAAAGCCGTAAAAGCAGCCGCTGCCTTTAACGGGCCCGTTTACATAAGGCTAAGCAGGCAGGCTACAGGTATTATTTATGAGGATGAATCCTATGAGTTCAAGATAGGCAAAAGCGTTCTCATGAAGAACGGTGCGGATGTGTCGATAATTGCCTGCGGCCTGATGGTGGAGCAGTCGCTTCTGGCGGCGCAGCAACTGGAAAAAGAAGGGATCAGTGCCAGAGTAATAAATATGCACACCCTGCGGCCTCTTGATGAGGATGCAGTTATCGGGGCGGCCCAGGAGACAGGCGCTATCGTTGCTGCAGAGGAGCATCAGATCTCGGGAGGCCTGGGAAGCGCTGTCTGCGAGGTTGTATCAGGGGCTTTTCCGGTCCCTATCATCCGCGTAGGGGTAAAAAACACCTTTGCCGAATCAGGCAAGCCTTCCGACCTGCTCGAAAAATACGGGCTCACCTCAAGTGACATAGTGAAAGCCGCAAAACAGGCTGTTGCCAAAAAGAAACGCTGATGAAGAAAAAAACAAAGCCGGAGAGGCCGTCCTGGGACAAGTACTTTATGGAGATCACCAAGGTGGTTGCCACAAGGTCCACCTGCATACGAAGACAGGTGGGAGCGGTCATAGTCAAGGACAAAAGGGTCCTTTCTACTGGTTATAACGGTTCGCCAAAGGGTCTTGCCCATTGTGATACCGTGGGATGTGTAAGGAACGAAAGCAATGTCCCCTCGGGGCAGAGGCATGAACTCTGCAGAGGACTTCACGCCGAGCAGAATGCCATAATTCAGGCCGCCTGGGACGGAGTAAAGATCCAGGATTCCACCCTCTACTGCACCCACCAGCCCTGTGTGATCTGCGTAAAGATGATGATAAATGCAGGGGTAAAGAGGGTCGTTTTTGAAGGCGACTATCCGGACGACCTGGCTGCCAACATGCTTATAGAATCGGGGCTCGAGATCTGCAAGATAGACGACAACAGAAAAAAATCACGGAAAAAGAAATAATGGACAGGGCCTGTGTAAAAGTCTCTGTCAGCGGTTTTGTCCAGGGCGTAGGATACAGGTATTATGTCCTTGACGCCGCCAACATCCTTAAACTTACGGGCTATGCCAAGAACCTGCCCGACGGGAAAGTGGAAGTGGTGGCCGAGGGGCAAAAAGAGGACCTTGAGATCCTGCTCAAAAAGTTAAAGAGGGGGTCCTACAGTTCCAGGGTCGAAGCACTTGATATAACCTGGACAAAGTGCGAAAATAAGCACAGGGAATTCAGAATATTATGAAAAAAATAGGCTATCTGGGGCCGGAAGGGACTTTTTCGCAGGAAGCTGGAAAAGTCTATTTGAATGCGCTGGAAGGCAAGGCGGACCTTGTCCCGTATTCGACCCACCATGATCTTCTTTTTGCCGTGGACAGGGAAGAAGTTGACGAAGGCATTACTCCGATAGAAAATTCAATAGAGGGCTCTATCGGCATCGTTTATGACATGCTTGCCAAGGAAGTGGACCTCAAGATCAGGGGGGAGATCATACTTCCCATCCATCATGCTCTGATGGCAAAAAAGCACCTGGAACTTAAGGAAATAAAAGAAATAGTCTCACACCCCCAGCCGATAGAGCAGTGCAGAGGCTGGATAAGAAAACATTTACCCAAGGCCGCCGTCAGCCTTTCATACAGCACTTCCGAGGCGGCAAAACTCGTTGCCTTTTCTGACAGGGGAGATATTGCCTGCGCCGGACCGGCAGGCCTGGCCAAGCTCTACGATCTTAAGGTCATCGCTAAAGATATAGCCGATTACAAAGACAATGCCACGCGCTTCGTTATACTGGGCAAAGCCGACCATAAAAAGACAGGCGCGGACAAGACTTCCATTGTTTTTTCCGCGATAACCGATCAGCCTGGAGGCCTGCACACCATTCTCGGGGAATTTGCTATAAGGAACATCAATCTTACTAAGATAGAGTCAAGGCCGTCAAAAAAAGCGCTGGGCGACTATTACTTTTTTATAGATATGGAAGGGCACAGGCAGGACAAAGAGATACACAGGGCGCTTGCTGATATCATGAACAAAGTATCTTTCATAAAAGTACTGGGCTCATATCCAAAAGGAGGTAAATAGCATGTCCGGTAAAAAAGGCTCTTTTCTTGACCTTCTGTTCTTGGGAGGCATAATAGGTGCGGGGCTGGGGCTGCTTTTTGCCCCTTCCAAAGGAGAAGACACCAGAAAAAAGATCAAAGAAAAGATGGATGAGCTGAGCTCTTCCTCTTCGGGGGCCTCGGAAGGGATAAAGACCGTCTCTCAGGAGATGATACAGAAGACAATATCCTCGATAGAAGAGGGCATAGACAGGCTTACTCTGGCGGCTCAGGAAGCGCAGAAAGCCTCTGACGAAAAAAGACGGGAGCTTGAAGAAGCCAACCCGGGCAAAGGCGGTGAGTAATATGGACATGAATCTGGTCATCTCGATCTGTGTGATCATAGTCACGGCCTCTGTCGTTGCTCTTGCGGCGCACACCATCCTGATACTTGTGGATGTGAGAAAAATGATCAAGCCCATTGATAAGATGGTCAACGAGTTCCACGGCGAGTTCAAGCCTCTGATAAAGGACTTTTCCGGCATCACCGGCACCGTCAACAGTTTTCTTGCCAGACTGGACAGAATATCAGGGCTTTTTCTTGCGAAGTTCGACATGATGGCTCAGGGGAGCGAAAAAGCGGTTTCCTTTGTCCAGAATGTGGTTAAGAACCCCAGGGTTGAACTGGCCAGTATCGGAGCCGGCATAAAAAAAGGTCTCGAAGTATTATTCAAAACGAAAGGAGACAGCGATGGGAAAGATTAAGACGCTTTTGACCGGAGGCCTGATCGGTGCGGTGCTGGGAGTTTTGTTTGCGCCCAAAAAGGGGGAGGAGATGAGAAAAGAACTCTCCGGTGAAACAGAAAAATGGAGCGGCAAAGCAAAAGAAGCGGCCGAGACCGTAAAAAAGACGGCAGAAGACCTGAAAGCAAAAGCAAAGGACATGTTCAAGGGGAGTAATGGCTAAGACCGGGATCGCTCTTGACCTTGGAACGACCAATTTAGCCGGGTTCATCATAGATCTTGACAAGCCGAAAGACCGCTTTGCGGCGCAGATAAAATGCTCGCTCGCAAAGCACGGCAGGGATTTGGTGACCCGGCTTACTTTTGCCTCATCCAGCGAAAAACTTGCCGTGCTGCAAAAACTTCTCGTTTCGGATGTGAACAACCTCATCCAGATATTGAGCAAGAGGATAAAGATCAACCGCAAAAGGCTGGACCGTCTTGTTGTCAGCGGAAATACACCGATGCTGCATTTTTTGCTGGGCAGGGATGTTTCGGGGCTCAAAGCCTATCCGTTCTCTCAGCAGGTAAAGGGCTCCGAAAGTATAGGAGCTTCTTCAATAGGGATCACAGCGGGTAAAGATACAAAACTTATCACTCTTCCCATAGTGAGCGCTTTTGTCGGGGGAGATGCGGTTGCGGGGGTGCTTTATACCGGGATGAGCAAATTGTCTTCGCTTAAGCTTTTGATAGACCTTGGGACCAACGCGGAACTGGTCCTGGGCAGCAGCAAAGGCCTCTGGGGCGCCTCGGCGGCGGCAGGCCCCGCCTTTAGAGGCAGCGAACTGCTTCTGGGCTCAAAAATGATCTCAAAAGTTGCAGGAATGCTGAGAAAGGGAGAAATAGACCGGACGGGGAGAGTGCTAAGTCCCGACCTTAAAAGGTCGGCTCCGGTTTGTTCTGAAAAAGAGCCGACGCGACTCGACCGAGCTCGTCGAGATCTTCAGCGTCGGGACATTTCTATAACCCAACAGGATGTACGCAATCTGCAGCTGGCAAAAGCTGCTATAAGGGCAGGGGTAGATATTCTACTGGAAAAAGCCGGTAAAAGAATAGGGGATGTCAGAAAGATCCTGTTGTCGGGGCTTTTTGGGGAAAAGATAGATATTGCCGATGCCATGGAGATAGGGCTTGTCCCAAAGGTTGAAAGGACAAAAGTGCGCTCAATCGGGAATTCGTCTCTTGGCGGGGCAAAATTGGTGCTGCTAAAGGACGGCTTGCTTGAGAAAGCCCTTTCGGCGGCTGCTGCCTTTGACCATGTAGAACTTTCGCTCCAGAAGAACTATCAGGACCTTTTTCTCAAGAATATCAACTTCTTCTGAACTCTTCCACAGCTTAGCTGCGTCTTTCCATTGCTTTTCTGAAAGCTTCCAGCATAACTTCCGAGTGTTCATTTTCTTCTCTGTGCGAGCGTACTATGAGCTGTGTATATCCTCTGTGCGGCTGCAGCCTCATCAGGGTCACTGCAAGAGAGACCCCGACAAAAGTCTCCGTCTCAGCCTCCGAAGGCCTGATCCATTCCGAGGCCGGGAGAAAACCTTTGAGGAGTTCTCTGTAGAGCACTTCAAAACCCGCAAAAGAACCGTCCCTTTTATAGGATGCCTCTGTTACCATGACCTGGAAAGGCCAGGCAAGCGCGCCCTCAAATCCGGAAAGGAGCTCGTCCTGGGCAAGAGCGGTAGAAAATTTGCCGACGAACCTGCTGCCATCTACCTCGAACACTTTTCCTGTAAGCCCCGTATCTATGAAATGTGACAGAAATGATATCTTGTTTCCGACGTCGGGTCCGGCGTATCTTGAAGTGTGCGACAGCGGCAGGAACAGATTGGGAAGTCCCGTCTTAAAGGACAGAACTGCAGTTGTGGGGGAAGAAGGCCTGTTAAAGCCCAGCATGTCAGCTTCCACAAACGCTCCCGACCTTTTGGCTTCTTCGATCTCCTGAAAGGTGTCATCCTTTTCTATAAGGTCAAGCACATAATAGTTGCCCGCCGAAGATCTCCCTATATCTCTTGCCCGGGCTATTACGGACATTCCGCTCTCGAGTTGTTCCCTGGTAATCAGGTTCCCGGGTATGTCGCGGGCGGTAATGACCCTGTAACCGTTGCCGAACCTGCTTCTTGTAAGAGGCTCGCCAACTCTGGCGAACATCGGCTCGGAGGCTCCGACCTCGTCCTCCATAAACAACCTTTGTGCGTCTCCCCTGTAAGAGAGGATGATAAGATTGTCCTGCGGCCTAAAATAAACGGGAGTGGCCAAAAACTGTCTTATGCCTCGGGCAAGATCGCTTGTAAGGTCGGACCTGAAGAACCTGTTCACATGCATCAGGCATTTCACCCCTTCAACAGCCACAGGGATAGAACGCAGTCCTGGCAAAGGTTCTGCCAAAAGCTCTGAGACCACCGGCATTCTCCGGTTGGCAGAGGCCTCTATCCTTGCCAGTTGTACGGCGGGCGCGAATTTTGGTCCTGTCAGTTCCATACGCTTATTAATCGAAGATTGCAGGGCAAAATTTCACTTTACGCGTGCTATAATCACAGCAAAAGCGATGAAGAAAAAGATAGAAGAACTGCTTAAACAGGCTCTTGACGGAGGTAGAGCGGAAGTCGTGATCCCAAAGGATGGCGCCCACGGCGATTATTCCTCTTCCGTTGCGCTTTCTATGGCTAAACAGGAAGGCAAAAAGCCCAGGGAAGTTGCAGAAGGCATCCTAAAGAAGATAGAGAAACTGCCGGGATCGGATATTCTCAAAAAAGCGGAGATAGCCGGGCCGGGACATCTCAATTTTTTCGTAAAAGATGAAATGCTGGCTGCCTCGCTAACTGAAATATGCAAAAAACAGCAACTATACGGATATTCAAAGGAAGAAAAGGACAAAAGCGTTCTCTTGGAATTCGTCAGCGCCAATCCTACGGGACCTCTCCACATTGGGCACGGAAGGTGGGCTGCCATCGGCGACAGCATGGCAAGGATACTTAAGGCCGCAGGTTACAGGGTGCAGACGGAGTTCTATGTCAACAATGTCGGCAGGCAGGTTGAACTGCTGATACAGTCGGTCCTTTCTCATATGAACGGCACTCCTCTTCCTCGGGACGGCTATGCCGGAGCATATGTCAAGGAAATAGCCGATGCCTGCAGGGACATGGAGCCGGAAAGGCTAAAGGCTGGAGTGCTTGAAAAGATATTGAAGGAACAAAAAGAGACACTGTCTTTGATCGATGTGAACTTTGATAATTGGTTCAGCGAACAGACGCTTCATGAAAGCGGAAGGATCAAAGAAACCCTCGAAACTCTTAAGAAAAAAGGGCTTGCCTACGAAAAAGAAGGCGCCCTGTGGTTCAGGTCCACTGATTTTGGGGACGATAAGGACAGGGTTCTGGTAAGAGAGAGCGGAGACCCGACATATTTTGCCGCTGATCTGGCTTATCATGAAGATAAATTCAAAAGAGGCTTTGAACTCTTGATCAATGTCTGGGGCACGGACCACCACGGTTATGTCAAAAGGCTTTTGTCAAGCCTTGAAGCCCTGGGACATCCCAAAGGCAGCCTTAGGATAATAATCGGCCAGTTGGTCTCTCTTTACAGAGGAAGCGAGCCGGTTAGGATGTCAAAGAGGACCGGGGACATGATAACGCTGCGGGAGGTCATAGAAGAAACCGGAAGCGATGCCACCAGATTTTCTTTGCTGATGACGGGGGCCGACTCGCACATGGACTTTGATATCGAACTGGCCAAGAAAAAGTCCATGGACAACCCTGTTTATTATGTTCAGTACGCCCATGCCAGGATCTGCTCGGTTTTTGAAGAGGCAAAAACAGAGCCCGACTTTTCCAACCTTTCACTGTTGTCCCATGCCTCGGAGCGGGAATTGATCAAGAAACTGGCCGATCTTCCTGATGCGATAGAAAGAGCAGCGGCTTCTTTAGAGCCTCACCACATCGCAAGGTATGCAAGGGAACTGGCCGCTCTCTTTCATTCCTATTATCACAAATGCAGGGTTATAACAGAGGACGCTGCCCTTACAAAAGCAAGGCTGGCACTGCTTTTTTGTGCTCGAATAGTGCTGGCAAATGTGTTAAAATTGTTGGGAAGCAGCGCTCCCGAAAGGATGTAAAGATGAAATACGCTTTCTTCAAAGGCGAGATAGTCCCGTTCCAGGACGCAAAGATATCCGTTATGACGCATGCCTTTAACTACGGCACGGGCGTTTTTGAGGGTATACGCGGCTATTACAACACAGAAAAAAAGCAGATGTTCATCCTCAAACTGAAAGAGCATTACGAGCGTTTTCTAAGGTCCTGCAGGGTGCTCAAAATGAAGCCAAGGTTAACCGTGGAAAAGCTCTGCCAGGTCACGCTGGAACTGGCAAAAAAGAACTCGTATCATGAGGATGTTTATATCAGGCCGCTGGCCTATAAATCGGACGAAAAGATCGGACTCGGATTAACGGGGATAGGGGACGATCTGTGCATTTTTCTTTCTCCGTTCGGAGAATACCTTGACATCTCCAAGGGTATCCGCGTCTGCACCTCTACCTGGCGCAGGATAGATGACATTTCTGTACCAGCCAGGGCCAAAGTGACGGGATCATATATAAACTCATCTCTTGCAAAATCCGATGCCATAGAATCCGGCTTTGCCGAGGCTATAATGCTGTCCCACGACGGTCATGTTGCCGAAGGTAGCGGAGAGAATATCTTCATGGTCCGCAGCGGAAAACTTATCACTCCTCCGGTCACGGACAACATTCTTGAGGGTATCACAAGAGAAACCATCATGGAACTTGCAAAGGACAAACTCGGACTAGACACTGTAGAAAGGTCTATCGATAAGTCCGAGCTCTATATGGCTGACGAGCTTTTCTTTACCGGGACGGGGGCGCAGGTATCTCCCATAATAGAAGTTGACAGGCACATGGTCGGCGACGGCGCGATGGGCCCCATAACACAGAAGCTGCAAAAAGCTTATTTTATTGCTGCAAGAGGCGAAGATCACAAATATCCTCACTGGGTCACTCCCGTTTACTGATGATAAAGGGAACCGGTATCGATATCGTTGAGATCGACCGGATCAAGGCCGCGGTAAAACAGTTCGGCTCAAGGTTCCTTGAAAGGATCTACACTCCCCACGAGATCTCCTATTGTACCAAATTCAATAAACTGCGCTATCCGGAGCTTTCTGTCCGTTTTGCCGCCAAGGAAGCATACGCAAAGGCATTAGGCACCGGGATGAGAGGCATCTACTGGAAGGACATAGAAGTTAACAATGACAAAAAAGGCAAACCTTTTCTTAAGATAAAAATGAGAACGGCAAAGAGGTCCCATCTTACGCTTTCGCACAGCCAAAAATACGCTGTGGCCTCTGTTGTCATAGAATGATGCCGTGTTTTGTTGACTTATTTTCAGTGGCGTAATATCATACAGGCAGCAGGAGGAGGAAATGGAAACAAGACTGCATTTTAGATGGAAACTGATACTGATCCCGGTCATCATTTTGTCGGTGCTTTATCTTCTTTTTAAGGTGCCCAATACAGTTGGGACCTTTGTGGTCGGCCTGCTTATTTACATGATACTCAGCCCCATGGTCGGCAGGCTCTGCCGCATATACGATATCAGGCCTCTTTGGACGGCACTTGTAATGCTGTTTTCCTTTATCGCCATTGCCATCCTCCTTTCCCTGGCAAATTATCTTGTGATGAACGACCTGCCCGACTTTTCTAAAAAGCTCCCGGCCTTAAGCGCAAGCCTTAACTCCATCCTTTCGGGGCTCGACAGCAGGTTCTCTTTTGCCGAACAGCTGCTGCCCAAAGGCAGCGGCGGCCTTTCTCAAAAAGTGGTCGGCGGGGTACTAAATTCCGGTGCTGTCGAGGCTTTTCTTAACAACTCCACTCAGGCTTTGTTCAGGATAATGACCATGTCGTTCTCATTTGTGATGGCGCTGATAATTTCGGTCTATCTTATCCTGGACGAGGCCAGGATACTTGATCTGATAGAGGAAAAACTGCCCAAAAAGTTCCTGTCGCTCAACAGAAAAATGTGGCATGACATGGTGGCTTCTATCTCCGGGTATTTTACCGGCCTTTTCATTCTTGGCCTGATACTCTTCTTTGCCGGCTGGATAGGACTGTCTCTGCTCAAGGTCAATTACGCATTTCTGCTCTCTATCTGGATGGGTGTTACGGTGATCATCCCTTATCTTGGCCCGTTTATCGGAAGCTTACCTGCGGCTGCTCTTGCGCTGTCACAGGGGGTCCTTCCCGGGGTCTATACCATCCTGTTCTTGACCGTACTTCAATTCTTTGTGACCAGTGTCCTGGCCCCTAAGATAATAGGGGAGATAATAGGTGTTCATCCCGTCCTGGTGATCCTCGCACTGATAGCAGGAGGAGAACTTGGCGGAATGGTCGGCATGATAGTGGCGGTCCCTTTGACCAGTGTTGTCCTGATATTCCTCAAATATTACTGGCCTATGTTCCTTGAGGATTAGACCAGAACTGTCTTTGCGCTTGGGAAACCGTTGAACCCCGGGACTGCCGAGGCTGATGAATAGGCTCCTATATTTTTGACATATACCAGATTGCCGACCTCAAGCTCGGGAAGTTCTTCGCTTACAGAGATAGTGTCAAAGGAATCGCAGGTGGGGCCGGCCAGCGTGCTCAAGAACTTTTGGCCTCTTTTGATCGCGTTGAACTGATACTTGCAGTGGTCGAACACTGTTCCCGAAAAGTCCGCATACACCCCGTCGTCAAGATAGTAGTAGTTCTTGTTGTTGCGGAAAGTGCGGCCTACAACACTGGTAACCAGAGTGCCGGACGGCCCTACAAAGAACCTTCCTGGTTCGGCGATCACCCTGATGTTTTTGTCAAAAAGTCGCCTGATCTCCCTTTTTATCACTCCCGCTATCTTTCTAAAGTCGATCTTTTCCCTGTCAAAGTGGTTGATAGGGAACCCCCCGCCGATATCAAGCATGTTAAGCTTTAACCCGTGCTGCTTTGATTCGCGGAAGATCTGAGAAGTTATCTCAAGCGCCTTGACATAATTGTCCACATTGACGCACTGCGAACCCACATGGAACGCCACTCCTGCGGGCTCAAGGCCGAGCTGCTTTGCTTTCTTGAGAAAGAACACGGCCTGGTCGGTGTCCGCGCCGAATTTGAGAGAAAGCTCCACCATGCTGCCGATGTTCTCGACCTTTATCCTTACAAGCACCTTTGCTTTGGGGCAGTTGCGCGCTATCTTGTAAAGCTCCGGCTCGTTGTCAAAGGTCATAAGTGTGACCCCGTGCTTTCTTGCAAGCCGTATGTCCTTTTCCGACTTTATCGTGTTGGCAAAGATGATCTTGTCAGGCTTTGCCCCCAGGGACAGCACCAGGAGCATTTCGTTGGCCGAGGCCGTGTCAAAGCTGCTCCCCAGAGAAACGAAGTGTCTGATGATCTGCGGGTCAGGATTGGCCTTTATGGCATAGAAAGGCTCAACGAACGGCAGGCACTTCTTAAAGGAAGCGTACTGGCCGTTAAGGGCCTCTTTGCTGATCAGCATCAGCGGGGTCGAGTGCTTTTTTGCCTGCGACCTGATCAGTTTTTCCAGTTTGTTCTTTTTCATTGTTTTTGCCTATGCCCCGACGCTAAAGCGTCGGCTCCTTGATTGACGAACGGAGCCGAGCCTTTTAGGCTCGGGCTTCATTCTACTGCACCAAAAAATTATGGAACTGCCACGGGTCTTTTTCGTCTATTATATTGCTGTTGTAGCCTTTGTAAAAATCAACCTTTGTTTTTAAAGGCGTCCAGTCAACAGCAGTAGATACGAAAGGCCCAAGATACTCTTTTGCAACAGCAAGGACCTGGTCATGCGGCAGCTGGTCCGGCACACAAACTCCTTTTTTTGGGTTCCTTATCATCCACATCACAGCCGCTATTACCGAGCAGGCCACCTGCAGGGTAGTGGCATTCTGATGAGGAGCAAGTTCCCTTGATTCTTCTATGTCCAAAAGGCTTCCGACCCACCAGGATTTGAAATCGTGTCCCATCATGAGAACGCCGAGCTCGTCCCTGCCGCTGATTATCTCGTCCGTCATTATCCTCTGGTCCTTCTGCAGGTCAAAATTCCTCATCTCGAGTTCGTGCAGGGAATTTATGGCCGCTTCCGAAGGGCAATAGGCATAATGTACGGTCGGCCGGTAAACGGGTTTTTCGTTCTCCCACACCGTCAGATGGTCCGAAATGGTAAAGGCTTCTCCGTGGCGTACGATCATTCCCGTTATCTCGCCGCAGGGGACCCAGCTCCTTACCCAGGTCTTAATGCCCATCTGCGAAATGCAGATCTGGTTGCCGGGGCCTCCCTGGTGGAACATGGCGCCTTTGGGAAGCCTTTTTTCATGCGTTCCCCAGCCTAGTTCCGCGGGAGCGATGCCTTCTTCCCGGAATCCCTCTATGCTCCAGGTGTTGACGAACTCGTTAAGCTCCTTGGGCCTGTCCGAGATCTGCGTGTCCCTTTCGCTGATATGGATGACTTTTACCCCCAAAAGTCTTGAGAGGGCAGGGAAGTCCTTTTTTCTGAGAGCCGACTTTATCTCGGGGATCCTTTTGTCTTTCTTTTTTGTCTTGATGAGTTTTTCCGCAATGTCTATGAGCCCCACCTTAACAAAGTGGGAAACAAGCCCGGGATTAGCCCCGTGTTCAATTACGGCAGTAGCTCCTTTTTTGTTCTTCCAGCCGTCCGCCATTTTCCTGATGGCCATATGCCTGACATAAAGGGTCCTCTCGGTCGGAAGTTTATCTTTTGCTCCCGCATAAGGGTCCCAAAGTTCTACGGAGGTGTTTATGTACAGGACATTATGGTCGTGGCACCACTGCAGTATCTCAGTACATTCTATGTTCCAGGCCAGGTCTATTATCATGTCGCCGCTACCCACATAGCCTGCGAGTTTTGTCTTAAGGTTCTTGGGGGTTATTCTGTCGAGTTTGAACTTGACTCCCTGCTCCAGCGCCTCTTCTATATAGTCCCTGCGGTCCTCAAAATCTATCACGGTGATCTTTTCTGGCGGCATGTCTATATGCTTTAGTATAAGCGGCACGGTGCATCTTGACACATATCCGCATCCGATAACAAGAACTTTTCCGCCGAATTTTATTCTTTTGCTCTTGATATCAATAGACCCTCCTTGTGCTTTCTATCAACAAATATATCACAAATAGGAACAGGGGACAGTTGCGGGGATCAGTCTCTTATGTAGATCTGCTTTATCGTGATGGGGGAAAGCGGCCTGTCGTTCTTTGTCTGCGCCTGCGAGATCTTTACTGCAACATCATAGCCTTTTGTTACCTTGCCGAAGATGGTGTGTTTTCCGTTAAGCCACTGGCAGGGGGCCACAGTGACAAAGAACTGCGAGCCGTTGGTGTTTGGCCCCGAATTTGCCATGGCCAGAATTCCGGGTGAGGAAAAATCAAGGGAGTCATCGAACTCGTCCTCAAACCTGTATCCCGGGCCTCCAGTGCCGTTGCCAAGGGGGTCTCCGGTCTGGATCATGAAGTCCGGTATCACCCGGTGGAAGATAACTCCGTTATAGAGCGGTCCGTTCCCGGCTTCATTAGTCTTAGGATCTATCCATTTGCCCGTGCCTGTTGCAAGCCCGACAAAGTTTTTCACTGTCAGGGGCGCTTTGTCAGGATAGAGCTGGCAGGTGATATCTCCCATGCTTGTCTTGATCACCGCGTATGTTTTTTTTGTTTTTGCCATCACATTTGAGTATAGGACAAAACACAGTACGAACGCAACCACTGCAGCAGAAAAATATTTAATTTTGTTCATATAGGACATTATAGTAAACAAATGGGGAGGAAGTCAAAAATAGTATTTACAAACATAAATGTTCATGATAGCATTTGCGGCATAGACCGGTCATTAATAGGAGGGCAAAAGAATATGGTTAACATGAATCCTTTGGATCAAATGCTGGCAGGCATGAGAAAAAATGATACCCGGGACTTAAATGGAAAAGTTAAAAAGGGCGGGGACGGCATCTTGAACATAAACTTTCCTGAAATAAAAGGGCCATGGGATCCGCATTCAATAGACAAGGCTAATCCGGAACTGGGGAGAGCGATTAGGACAGTAAATGAGACATTTGGCTTAAGTAAAGATCAGTATTCTGTTGCCCATGATATTCTCCATTATTTTGACAGATTAGACGGAAAAGAAGACGGACTGATAAAACTGGATATATTGGAGAAATTTGTCAAGAACATCGCGGATAAGGGCAATGAAAAGGACAAGTTCATAAAATACTTAAAGGACAGGATAACATCCTGCAGAGGGCAAGCAAAGTACGCACCTGTGAGACATGCTTTGTCAAATAAATGCTTTGATTTTAGGCTGACAAAATTCGAATTGTGGGAAATGGAATTTGGCTACGGCAAAGTTTTAAGCGCTTTGGAATGAATTGTCCAGGTAAAGAATATTAACTAAATAAAGGCCCCGACATTTCTGCCGGGGTCTTCTTACTTACTCCTTACTGCTTCCTACTTAGTTTATCCCATCTCTCCCAATCTGCTCATCCACGCGGCGCCAAGGCCCATGGTGCAGATGACAGCTGTTATAAGCTGTCCAAGCACGGGGATAAGGTT
>Ga0116202_10000339_pt1 | contig 25639 bp, 17 predicted proteins | sample LakKivw325mmetaG_FD_94479 | JGI IMG/M metagenome (GOLD analysis project Ga0116202, IMG submission 94479) | Anoxic lake water microbial communities from Lake Kivu, Rwanda to study Microbial Dark Matter (Phase II) - Lake Kivu water 325m metaG | ecosystem: Environmental > Aquatic > Freshwater >... | reverse complement strand
CTGCTATCGGGATGGCGCAACCTGGCGGTTCCTCGATGTCGGGGTCGGCGCTCAGTGGCTGGACGTGCTCGTCGACTCCGTAGGACGGCCGGTCATCGCCTACTTCACCGGTGACGCGGTATTCACCGCCACGGGCGTGGACGTCCTTGGCCAGAGCGAGGAGAGCGCCGGGCCGGTCCTCTGTCGCACCCAACCCTTGGCCACGATAGTCCGCGGAGCGCTGGAGCTACCGAGGAGCACAAGCCCAAGCGCAAGCACAAGCTGGCTGCTCGACATCTCGGGTTGCAGGGCGCTCGACCTGCACGCGGGCTCGAATGACGTGAGCCGGCTGGCCCCCGGCGTCTACTTTGTCCGTTCTGGGCCGTTGGCCGTGAGCCGCCAGTCGTCGGCTGTCACCAAGGTCGTGATTACGAGGTGAGGAGGCGCGACGAAACCAAGACCCATCCTGCTCGCTGTTTGTTTGTTGGCGACCCTGGTTGCTGCACAGGGCTCGGATTCGTTGATTCGCCAGTTGGTTGCCGAGGTCAGCCAGGACAGTGTTGAAGGCACCATCAGGTGTTTGCAGGACTTCGGTACGCGCGAGGCCAAAACTGACTCGAACAAGGCAGCCGTGCAGTATGTCCTGCGGCGGATGACCGACTTCGGATGCGACACCGCCTACCTGCAGCCCTTTGATACGCTGTACGGGTTCGGACCGAACGTGGTCGGGATGAAACGGGGAAGGCTCTTCCCCGACATTCAGTTCGTTCTGCTTGGTCACATCGACTGCATCGCCGACCCGCCCGACTCGGCACCCGGAGCCAACGACAACGCCTCAGGTGTCGCCGCGCTTCTAGAGGCATGTCGCGTGCTCGGCGGCGAATGGTTCAACTACACGATCATATTCATTACCCAGAACGCCGAGGAGTACACGTCGGGCGCATCCTATTACGCCATGTGGGCGCGGCAACGCGGCGACTCGATACTGGGCGTCTTGAACCTCGACATGGTGGGCTATGCGCTCGACGGCCAAGACTCGGTCATAGCGCTCGGCAAGATGGTAGACCCTGACTGCTCGGTGCTGCTCAACGGGTTCTGCTTCTCGACACAGGAATACACGGCCCTGAAGGTCAGGAGAGTTGCGGCATCCATTGACACTCTCTACGGGTATGACCATATTTACTTCTGGATGTTTGACTACCCGGCGTTGACTGTCACCGCAACCGTTACTGACCCCTGTCATCACACCCGGGGCGACACCATCGGGCCTTACCATTACGAGCAATGCGGGGTTAACGACCTGCCGATGTGTACCGAGGTTGCCAAGGCCGTCGTGGCGACCATGGCCGTACTCGCACAGGTCGAAGGTAGGCCGGCTGTTGCCGAGCAGCAACCGGGGGTCGCGCAAGGAGGGGGGACCCCAAGCGTCGTGCGTGGCTTGTTTATGCTGCACGGCGACAGAACACAGAACACGCGGGCTGAACTAACGAACGTGGAGGGCAGGAGCGTGCTGGTACCGCATCCCGGTCCGAACGATGTAAGCAAGCTCACGCCCGGCGTCTACTTCATCCGCGAGCGGTCGGCGGTCGGCGGTGAGCGGCCTGCGGTTCACAAGGTCGTCCTGACCCGCTGAAGGAGTTCAATGAAGCATATCTTGGCGTCCTTGGCGTTCTTGGCGGTTTCATCCTCCGCGCAGTTCCTGGACACGACTTTCGTGCTCCCCGATTCCTTCGGCGGCCTGCAGAGCCTGCGGTGTCTGGCGGTGAATACCGTGAACAACCGCGTGTACGTCGGTGGGCAGGAGGGCGAGGTGACCATTGCCATCGACGGTGTGACCGGCGACAAGTTGGCCGCGGCCCCGACCGGCTACTTCGCCATCGAGATGTGCTACAACCCGACCAGCAACAAGATATACAGCGTCAACTACTACGACAACAACCTGACCGTGATTGACGGCGCGACCAATGAGGTGGCGGCGAACGTGAGCATCGGCTGGTCCCACTACTCGATATGCTTCGACTCGCACGACAATCGCGTCTACGTCGGGACCTACGAAGGGAACACCGTCGCCGCGGTTGATGGCGTCACCAACGAGGTTATCGCCACGGTGCCGACCGGCGAGCGGACGCTCTTCGTCTGCTACGACTCCCGCGACAACCACGTGTACTGCGCGAACCAGGTCGGCCAGACGGTCAGTGTCATTGACTGCTCGACCAATACCGTGACCGCGACTGTGACCGTCGGTTCCTTCCCGAGCATCCTCTGCTACAACCCGGTGGACAACAAGGTCTATTGCGGCGACGGGCTCGACAACACGGTTTCGGTCATCGCCTGCTCGACCAATACGGTGGTGGCGACGCTCGTCATGAGCAACACGCCGAGCGTCCTCTGCTACAATCCGAGGAACAACAAGGTCTATTGCGCCATCTTGAATGCCGATGCCCTGACCGTGATTGACGGAGCAGGGGACAGCGTGCTTCGCACCGTGGCGGTGGGCGACCGGCCCAATGCCCTCTGCTACGACTCGCTCGATAACCGGCTCTTCTGTGCGAACCAGTCGGGCAACAGCGTCAGCGTGCTCGATGGCGCTACCGATTCGGTGATTGGCACCGTACCCGCAGGTGACTATCCGTGGGCAATCGCGTACAACCCGGTGGCGAACCGCGTGTACGTCGCCAACTGGCATGGCTGTGACGTGACCGTGATTGACGCCGCGTCCATGGCCGCACTCGATACGGTCACGGTCGGCTGCTGGCCCGCCGCGCTGGCCTGCGGACCTCTTCCCGGGTCCCTCGCCGCCTGCGCCAACCAATGGACCAACACCGTCACTCTTCTTCATCCCGCGGACAGGCGCGCAGTCGGCAGCGTGCGCGTTGGCGAGTGCCCGTCGTCGGTCTGCTGGGAGCCGGAGTTCGGCCGGAAACTCTACGTCGCCAACAAGAACGGCAACAGCGTGTCAGTGGTCGGCGAGTCGCTTACGGTGGAGAAGATGATACCGGTAGGGCAGAAGCCCTCGGCGGTAGTCGAGGGTAGACTCTATAGTGTTGCGTGCCTGAACTCCGCAGGGAATTCGGTGTCGCTGATTGACACACGGACCGACAGTGTTGTCGCGACCGTGCCGGTTGGAAACCGTCCCGGTGCGTTATGTCAGGGCGGGCATGGGTCGGCGCTGTTGTACTGCGCCAACACCGGCAGCAACAGCATCACTGTCATCGACCAGGACTCCAACCGGGTTCGCAGTACAATCCCGGTCGGGACGCGGCCGGTCGCGCTGACCATCGGCATGCCCTGGAGAGTCTGGTGCGCCAACAGCGGCAGCAACACGGTTTCGGTCATCGACATGGTCAACGACAGCGTGGTCGCGACGGTGTGTGTCGGCACATCGCCCGCGGCGGTGCAGGCGGCGCCCGGGGACGAGTGGTACTATGTCTACTGCGCCAACAGCGCGAGCAATGACCTAACCGTGATTGACGCAATCGGCGACAGCGTCGTCACGACGATTCCGGTTGGCGACGGGCCGAGCGCGCTCTCGTACGATGAGCGGAACCGGAAGCTCTACTGCGCAAACACGTTCTCGGACAACGTGAGCGTGGTTGACTGCTCCACGAACACGGTCACTGCCACGTTCGCGGCTCACTGGGGCCCGACGGCGGTGCTCTGCAATCAGTGGGGCAGGATGCTCGTCGCCAACACCAACGGCTCCACGGTCACAGTCATCGCCGACAACCCGGCGGGGATTGCAGAGAGCTCCAAGCCGCAAGCCCCAAGCCGCAAGCGCACAACCACTGTTATCCGTGGCGTGCTGACCCTCCCGACTTCCTCTTTCACTCTTCACCATTCACTATTCACTATTTCCGGCCAGAAGGTCCTCGACCTTCGGGCCGGAGAGAACGACGTGTCGCACCTTGCGCCCGGCGTCTACTTCATGAGAGGCGAAGGACACAGAGCGGCGGGGCAACGGGCGCGGGTCCGAAAGGTCCTTATCGTCCGCCAGGGCCGGTGACGGCTTGACTTGAGGCGCGGGCGGCGCAACATCTTCGAGCAGCGCGTCGGTCATTCTGCCAACTTCCGATAGAGTCTGTCACAGGTAACTGTCATGAAGCGTTTGCCAGTTCTGTTCGCAGTACTGGCCCTGGTCGCGGGCAATGCTCATGCCCGGCGCTGGGTACCGTTTGAGCCGGGTGCGCCTGAGCGCGCGGCGGCAGCAGGCTGGGTGAGGTGGTTTGACAGTGGCTACGGGGCAGACCGAACTGGCGTCATCGAACTGTCCTCATCCGGGCACCATACGTGACGGGATTTGGGACTGGCTACTCGGTCCGTCTGGTAGCAGGACTCACGGCAGCGTGACCGTCTTCCGCCCGATGACCGTGACTGACCGCCCGCTGCGGTCAGCCGATGCTACGAAGCCTTCATCCGCGGGCGTGCGCAGCGAGAGCGGGCTGCGTCCGACCGGAATGTGCGCTACCACCGTGTTGTCCGCAGTGCGGATAACCGTGGCCGCCCCGCCGCCGTAGTTCGTCGCCACGTACAGGTAGTCGCCGCCGTTCATGAAGCACATCCCGGACACCCGAACCCAAGCGCCGGTGTGAATCGTGGTGACCACTCGGTTGTCCCCCACCCGCACGGCGGCTATCCTGTCCCCGTCGTAGTCGGAAACGTAGACGTACTCGCCGCCGGGCATTGCCCGGACCCGGAGAGCGCGGAAATCCAACCTGATAGTCTTGACGACGGTGTTGTCCGAGGTTCGAATCTTGGTCGCTGTCGAGTCGCCGGTGTTGGCAGCGTAGGCATACTGCCCGTCGGTCGTGCAGTCAACGTCTCGCGGCATGCTCCCGACCGGCACCGCGGCAACGACGGTGTTGTCCGAGGTCCGGATTACCGTGACCGTGTTGTCATTCTCGTCGGCCGTGTAGCAGTGGCTTCCGTCGGGCGAGAAACAGAGCCGATGCGGATTGTCGCCGACCGGCACCGTGGCAACGACCGCGTTGTCGCCCGTCCTGATAACAGATACGTTGTCGTCGATCTCGCTGGTGGCGTAGACGAACTGACCGTCGGGCCGGGCGGCAACCATGTACGGATTCGTCCCACAGGTCACCTGTGCGACTACCGTACGGGTTTCCAGGTTCACGACCGTCACATACTGCGCGCCCTGGTTGGCGACGTACGCGAACCGGCCGTCGGGGAGAACCGCAATGTCAGTCGGGTCGCCGCCAACCGCAATCGTGGCGAGCACGCTGTCGGGGTAGGAGGACGATTTCACCGTCAGCGTGCATGCCGCCGAGGGTGCGGAGACTTTGCCGTCTCGATCCCTTGCCCGGGCACTGATGGAGAAGATACCCACGTTTGGATACACGTGCGCGGCGCTTGCGGTTTCGCCGCTGCCGACGAAGCCGGTCAGATGGATACTCGATGAGTCTCCCCAGTTCACCTCGAATGCGACGCTGTCGCCCTCCGGGTCCGTGGCCGTGGCCTTGAAGGTGACCGTGTCACCGACGAAACCCAGACTCGGGCCGAAGACAATCGGCACGGTCGGCGGCTTGTTGGCAAGGTTGCAGGCAGAACCGAACAGCACTGCCGCGCCGATGACCGCGGCGAGAGTCAATGCGGCATTGACGATTTTGGCGGGCATCCCGGGAACGTCGTGATTCATGAAACCAGCTTAACCTTTGGCGGCGCCGTGTCAATTGCCGCCGCAGCAGTATGGGGCATTCGTCCCCGGCGCGGTTTGGCCTGACACCCGGTCCGTGTCTATCGGCTCATCCGTGGTTGCTCCAGGAAAACTAGGGACACTTCCCCTATTTCTTGACTTCCTGGCGGCGAGTCGTATGCTTGGTGCATGGCTCGGATAGCACGAGTAGTCGCGGTAGGATTCCCACATCACGTCACCCAGCGCGGCAACAACCGCTCCCAGGTGTTCTTTGACGATGACGACCGGCGATTCTACCTCTGGACCCTGGCTCAGTATCGACGCAAGTGTGGAGTTGATATCTGGGGCTATTGCCTGATGGATAACCACATGCATGCCTTGGCCGTGCCGCAGGAAGCCGACTCGCTGGCGCGGTGCTTTGCCGGCGCCAATCTGGTCTATACGCAGTACGTCAATCGCAAGCAGAACCGGTGCGGACGGCTGTGGCAGAGCCGGTTCTTCTCCTGCCCGGTGGACAAGGACGAGTATCTCTGGTCGGTGCTGAGATACATCGACCGCAACCCGGTGCGAGCGCAGCGAGTGAAGCGAGCATGGGAGTATCCGTGGTCCAGCGCCAGACACCACGCCAAAGGAGAAGCCGACCCGCTACTCAATGAGCCTAACTGGCTTGGCGAGGAGCTGCGCCGGCAGAAGTACCACCGCTATCTGCGGGACGAACCTGAGGAGGCGACAGCAGAGATACGTCGGATGACGGCCAGCGGACGGCCCTTGGGCGGGGCGGCCTTTCGTGCGGTGCTGGAGACGAGACTCGACCGGGTGCTTGAAATCCGCAAGCCGGGCCGACCTCGCGCGGACAGCGAGAAATAGGGGAAGTGTCCCTAATTAACCCTGATTAACCTGGTTGACACTGTCCGCCGGCGACCTAGACTCAGGGCAGGAGGTCACATGTGCCTGATTCGTTTCATTGCCGGATTGGTTCTGCTCGCCGTCTCTCTAGTTTTCGCCCAGTCGCTGGAGAGGACAATCTACCTGCCGGATTCGCTGTGCGGAGTCACCCATCCGGAGTGTCTTGCGTACAACTCGGCCAACAACACCGTATACGTCGCCGGCCGCGACCAAGGCGCTGGGGGCGGGCGTTGGGTGATAGCCATAGATGGTGCCACGGCTCTGAAGACAGGGCGCATCCCGACCGAGTGCGCCGGCAACGGCAGCATCTACGATGAGGCGCTCTGCTACAACTACGTGAGTAACAAGGTCTATTGCACGAACCCAAGCAATCACAGTGTTACGGTTATTGACGGCGCGACCAACCTAAGACTGGCGACCGTCCGTGTAGGAAGCGAACCATCCGCGCTCTGCTTCAACTCAACCAACAACAGGGTCTATTGCGCGAACTACTACGACGACAACGTCAGCGTGATTGACGGTGCGACTAATCAGTTGCTGACCACGGTTGCAGCCGGAGTCACGCCTTGGACCTTGTGCTACAATGCGACCGACAACAAGGTCTACTGCGGGAACGGCAACACGTTCGACGTCACGGTGATTGACGGCGCGACGAATCAGGTCCTTACCACTGTTCCCGCCGGGGCGTGGCCGCAGGCGCTCTGCCACAATCCGACGGATGATAGGGTCTATTGCGCCAACTATCACAGTTCGGATGTTACGGTGATAGACGGTGAGACGAACCAAGTACTGGGTACTGTAGCGGTCGGGGTCCATCCCTGGACGCTGTGCTACAACCCGACCAACAACAAGGTCTACTGCGCGAACAAGGATGACGGCAACGTCACGATAATAGACGGCGCCACGAATCAGGTGCTCACCACGGTAGCCACAGGCAGCACGCCGCAGGCCCTCTGCTACAACCCAACCAACAACAAGGTCTATTGCGCAGACAAGTTCAGCAACGACGTGGTTGTGATTGATGGGGCCACGAATCAGGTTCTGGACGTGGTCTCCCTCGGCGACCAGCCCTGCGCGCTATGCTACGATTCTGCCGACAATCGGGTGTACTGCGCAGACTACCTGGGCAACTGCGTCGAAGCGATTGACGGGGCAACGAACCGGTTGCTGGCCTCTCTGCCCACCGGTTGCTGGCCTCGGGCGCTCGGCTGCAACACGACCGACAACAAGGTCTACTGTACTTCCTACCTTGGCAGGAGCGTGATCGTCATCGACGGCGTCACGAATCAGGTGCTGGATAGCGTGGCGGCGGGCAGCTTTGCCTATGCGCTTGGCTATAACCCAACGAGTGACAAGGTCTACTGCGCGAACATATGCAGCAACGATGTGACAGTGATTGACGGCGCGACGAACCGGGTGCTGGCGACGGTCCGCGCGGGAATCTGGCCCTACGCTCTCGAATGCAACCCGGTCAGTAACAAGGTCTATTGCATCAACGACTCCAGCAGCGACGTCACCGTGATAGACGGCGCAACGAATCACGTCCGGGCCACCGTCGCCGTGGGAACCGTCCCGCGGGCACTCTGCTACAATCCAGTCAACAACAAGATGTACTGCGCCGCCCGCGGTACCATGGTGACTGTAATTGATGGGGAAGGCGACACGGCAGTTGCCAACATACTGCCGGGTGGGGTGGCTCTCTGCTACAACTCAACCGACAATAAGGTCTACAGCGTGGACAATGGCAACTACAGCATAACCGTCATGGACGGCGCGGCGGACTCGGTCATCGCGATGGTGCCGATTGCCAGCCGGAGCTATCCTTGCGCTCTCTGCTACAACCCGGAGAACAACAAGGTCTACTGTGCGTTGGCCGACAGCAATGAAGTCCTGGTGCTGGATGGCGCGGCCGATACAATCGTCGCCTCGGTTCCGGTTGGACGCTGGCCCTGGCTGCTCTGCTACAACCCGGCCGACAACAGGGTCTATTGCGTCAACCAATACAGCGGCGATGTCGCCGTCATCGACGGTATGTCGAACCAAGTAGTCCGTACCGTCGCAGTCGGACAGACCCCTTGGGCGATGGTCTGTGACCCCGGCCAGCATCGGGTGTATGTCGCCAACTACTACAGCTCGAGTGTCTCGGTGCTGTGCGACAGCATGGTGACGGGATTCGAGCAGACTCCGGTCTCGGCAAGAGACACGTCGTGCCCCGCGACCATTGTCCGCCGGGTGCTGCGCGTTTCCCAGCCACCCGGAGCCGGACGTCGCTCGACTCCAGTTCTGCTCGACGTCAGCGGTCGGAAGGTGATGGGGCTGCGCCCCGGTGCGAATGACGTGCGGGCTCTGGCACCGGGAGTCTACTTCATTAGCGAGAACCTGCCGCAAGCCGTCCGCAGGATTGTGATTACCGGGTAAGGTGGTGCGGTGAAGACCTCAATCGCTGCTCTCTGCGTCTGCTGTTGTCTGTCGGCTTTGAGCGGCCAGTGGCTGGAGAAGACAGTCTATCTGCCGGATTCCTTGTCAGGACCCACCGGCCCGCAGTGCCTGGCGTACAACTCGAATGACAACATGCTCTATGTCAGCGGCGACAACTACTGCAACTGTGTGATTGCTATCGATGGCGCAACCTATCAGAGGGTCGCAAGAATACCGGTCGGCGTAGATGTTACCGCCATTTGCCATAATCCTCAAGACGACAAGGTCTACTGCGCGCGACGTATCGGGAATTTGAGCGGCAGTGTCACCGTGATTGATGGCTCGACCAACGGCGTGATTGCCACCATTGCCGTAGGCAGAGGCCCGGACGCCCTCTGCTACAACCCGACCAACAACAAAGTCTACTGCGCGGAGTACTCCGACAGCGACGTGATTGTGATTGACGGTGCGACCAACCAGGTACTGGACACGGTTGAGGCGGAGTCCGAACCCTATGCCCTCTGCTACAACCCGGTCGACAACAAGGTCTACTGTTTGAGCAAGTTCGGGGGCAGCGTTACGGTGATTGAAGGCGCAACGAACCGCGTGTGTGCCACGGTTCGGGTGGGATTCGAGCCCCGCGCCCTCTGCCATAACCCGCGCAATGACAAGGTCTATTGCGCCAACTACGGCGACGATAACGTCTCCGTGATAGACGGCCGGACGAACGCAGTCATCACCACCGTGGCGACCGGCGGGTGGCCCTCAGCTCTCTGCTACAATTCCGAGAACAACAAGGTCTACTGCGCGAACGGCTACAGCAACAACATCACCGTAATCGATGGCGCGACCAATCAGGTCATAGCCACGGTGGCTGCAGCGGGGCTGCCGCAGGCACTCAGCTATAACGGGATCGACAACAAGGTCTACTGCGCGAACGCGGACAGTGCCAGTGTCACGGTTGTCGACGGCGCGACGGATCAGGTGCTGGCGACCGTCCAGGTCGGGAGCGGACCCGGCGCTCTGTGCTTCGACCCGGCCGGCGACATGCTCTTCTGCGCGAATACGAAGGACGCCGGCGTCACCGTGGTCAGCGGCGCGACGAATCAGGTGACCGGCACGGTCATCACCGGAAGCGGCCCGGTGGCTCTCTGCTACAACACGGCCGATGACCGGGTCTATTGCGCGGACCGCACGTGCGACGACGTCACTGTCATGGACGGGGCTACGAATCAGGTGCTGACCGTAGTGGGCGTGGGCGGCGGCCCGCGTGCTCTGTGCTACAATTCTACCGACGACAAGGTCTATTGTGCGGACTCTGCCAGCGACGAGGTCAGCGTGATTGACGGCGAGACGAATCTGGTGCTGGCCACAGTGGCCGCTGGAGGCGGGCCTCGATCTCTCTGCTACAACCCGGTCAACGACAAGGTCTACTGCGCGAACCTCGACAGCGACAATGTTACCGTGATTGACGGCGCAACGAACCTGGTGCTGGCTACGGTCCCCGTCGGGATGTGGCCCTGGGCTCTGTGCTACAACCCGGCCAACAACAAGGTCTATTCCGCAAACAAGTACAGCGACAACGTCACTGTGATTGACGGTGCTACCGATTCAGTACTGGCCACCGTACATGTGCCACTCAGTCCACAGACTTTCTGCTACAATCCTACCGACAACAAGGTCTATTGCACAGGCGATGGCATCAACGGAGTTGCGGTGATCGACGGCGCAACGAATCAGGTTGTGACTACCATCATCGTGGAAACCTACATGCATGCTCTCTGCTACAACGTTGCCAACAACAAGGTCTACTGCACAAACAGCTACACGAACAACGTTTTCGTGATTGACGGAGCAACGAATCACGTGGTGGATACCGTTCCCGCCGCCGGCTGGCCCGTCGCCCTCTGCTACAGCCCGACCAACAACAAGGTGTATTGTTGCTCGTTCACCGAAGCGGCAGTCGTCACCGTGATTGACGGCGCATCGAACCAGGTACTCGGCACCGTGGGGGTAGAACCCGGTCCCTCGGTCATGGTCTGCAATCCGCTCTGGAACCGCGTCTACGCGGCCAACTTCCAGAACTCCAGCATTTCCGTCCTGCGTGACAGCGTGCATGTCGGGACCGAGGAAGTGCCGAGCGCCGGACTTCAAGCGACGACCGTCGGGCCAACCGTGGTCCGCGGTGTGCTGGTGCTCGGCGCAGTAGGTAGTAGACAGAATACAGCATGCAGGGCGGAGTTGCTGGACATCAGCGGCCGCAATGTGCAGGACCTTCACGTTGGCCCGAACGACGTGCGGGCGCTCGCGCCCGGCGTGTACTTTGTACGTTCCGAGCCGTCAGCCGTTAGCCGTAGGCCGTCAGCGGTCGCCGTCCGCAAGGTCGTTCTCGCGCGCTAGGTCCGGTTTGACACGGGCCGCGCGCACGGCATTATCTTCGGCGTGACAATCAGGCCGATGACCGAGGACGACCTCGACCGTGTGATGGAGCTTGAGCGTGCCATCTTCGCGAGTCCCTGGCGTCGGTCATTCTTCCTCGCTGACCTCAATCGGCCGCAGGGGCTGTCCGCCGTCGCCGAGGACGAAGGGGTCATTCTCGGTTACACGGTGGCATGGGGTACGGAGGAGGTCCATCTTGCCAACTTGGCGGTGAGCGCGGATGAGCGCGGCAAGGGAATCGGCGGCAGATTGCTCGAAGAGGTCTTCGCCTTTGCGCGGCGGAGCAAGGCAGAGTCCATCTATCTGGAAGTGCGGGTGTCGAACGCAATTGCGCGGAAGTTCTATGCCGAACGCGGGTTCGTGCCGACCTTCCTGCGCAAGGGGTACTATGAGAATGGGGAGGATGCGGTCATCATGGAGAGAGAGGTCGAGGGGGAGGAGGAGACGAAGGCAGAAGCTAGAGGCTAGAGACGAGAAGCTAGAAGTGAAGGCGGACAGAAGTCAGAAGCCAAAAGGCAAAAGCCAAAAGCCAAAACTGCGGAACGGACGAAGGCAGAAGCTGGAAGCTACAAGCGACGGCGAAGGGAAGTCAGAAGCCAAAAGGCAAAAGCCAAGAGTCAAAACACACGAACGGACGCAGTCAGAAGGCAGAAGGGTCGGAGGCAGAGCAAGTCAGAAGGCAGAAGCCAAGAGCCAAGAGTCAAATCAGCAGGTCGGGTGGAACCAGAACCCCTGAACCCGTGTGCTGTCCGATAGAGGCCGCTGCGGCCAACCCTGGAACCCCTGCCTCTCAGGCGTACTTGTCGCGGCAGATGATCTCGGACAGGGGCTTGCGCGGGTTCGGTCTCGACTCCCTCGCCGGGTAGCCGAGCGGGGTTAGCGCTATCGGTTTGACTCCTTCGGGGATAGCCAGCACCTTCCTCACCTCAGCCTCAAGGAACGCGCCAATCCAGCACGTGCCCAGACCTTCGGCTGCGGCGGCGAGAATCATGTGTTCAAGGGCAATCGTGATGTCCACGGCCTCGGCCGACCAGTATCCGCCCATGCCTTTCCAGGCCTGGGCCTCAATGGCGCAGCCGCAGATGACGACCGGGGCCTGGCCGACCGAGCCCTGGCCGCGGCAAGCGGCGACCAGCGCCTGCCGTACCGCCGGGTCGGTGACGACGATGAACTTCCACGGCTGGTAGTTCTTGGCCGATGGCGCGAGACGCCCGGCTTCGAGGATGCGATTCAGCACGTCTTCGGGAACCGGGTCAGGCTTGTAGCTGCGGACACTCAGGCGCTTGCGGACGACATCGTAGAAATCCATGGAACCTCCAGAAGGAATCAAGGGGTCGAGGATTCAAGGAGTCAAGTGTCCGGACCCTGGAATCCTGGAATCCTCGAATCCTCGAATCCTGGATCCCTATCCTTGGAACAGCGCCCGACGCGAATTGAACGCGTGGCCTGCAGATCCGGAGTCTGCCGCTCTATCCATCTGAGCTACGGGCGCGTGGCCAGACTTTACCCCACAGGCTCTTCAGAGTCAAGCGCGAACCTTGACCCGGAATCCGACATTGAACCGCCAAGAACGCCAAGGACGCCAAGCATACGCCGGGCATCTCCGTCCGAACCCTCTTTGTGTCTTGGTGCCTTGGTGGTATGATTCTATATCTGTACTGCGCTTGACTGCGGCCCGTATCGGCAGTTAGGATTATCGGTATGAGTGACGTGATTCCGGTTTCCCTCGGAATGGTCAAGGCATTCATCTTGACCGGAGACAGACCGGTGCTGGTTGACACCGGTACGGCCGGCAACGCCGGTCGGGTTCTGGCCGCACTTGGACGCCAGGGCGTGAAGCCCGAGGACATCGGCCTGGTACTCATTACTCACGCGCATCCCGACCATATCGGCAGCCTGGCCGAACTGAAGCAGACCATCCCGGCGCCGGTCGCAATCCACCGGCTCGACGCCGAATCGTTACGCGCGGGCGTCAGGCCGGATGTGCTGCTGGACGATGAGTTCGACCTGCGGCAGTTCGCAGTCGCCGGCCGAGTCATTTGGACGCCCGGGCACACGCGTGGTTCGGTGTCGGTCATGCTGGATTCGGGCGAGGCCGTTGTCGGTGACCTTGTCCTGCCGCGATTCATGGCCTTCGGTCCGCCGGCAATCGCGTTCTGGGCCGCGAGCCGCCCGGACTCGTTCGTGAGCATAGGGAAAGTCCTTGCCTTCAAACCTTCGGTCATCCTTACCTCTCACGGCGGGCCGTACAAGCCGGATGCGTTGGCGAGGCTGGCGCGTTGACCCTGACGGAGCCGAGGCCGCCGGTCGGGATTGAGTTGAAGCTTGTGAAGTGAGTCGGTAGAATTCTGCGACATATGGAACGCATCGTCTCTGCCCGGGCCGCGACCGAGTTCCGAGCCCAAATGGAGGAACTGCTGGTAGCCGTGGATGAGCGGCTTGAGCTTGACCTGAAGTTCGAGTGCGCCGGGCCGGAGTGCGGCAGCCCGGAGCTTTCCCGGCATTACAATCACTGGTTCGGCCGGTTGCTGCTCGCCTGCTACGAGTTCGACCTCGTTGACGAGGTTGCCGGGCAGATGCGGTGGCTTTCCGGCGTGATGGGGCGGCGCGGATTCGGGCCGGGCTACTTCGGCCGGTTGCTGGAGGCATGGAGCCTGGCTTTCGTCAGCGAGCTACCGCAGTCCGAGGCAATGGAGTTGGCCCGTCCGCTCGACGAGCTTCGGCATAACCTGGGCGCGCTGGTTGAGTCGGCGCAGGCAGTACCCGAACCGACCGCGGAGGTTGCGGCCTTCGTCCGACTGCTGCTTGCGCGCGAGCGGCGGGCCGCGGCTGAGGCCGTGCTCCGCCGCAGGACCCCGGTAATAAGGACTGCCGACGAGCTGGTGCTGCCGGCTCTTCGGCACATCGGGCGTTTGTGGGAGGCAGCGCGGGTCAGCGTGGCCGATGAGCACGCGGCGACTGAGATGTGCCGTTACGTGCTCTATCGTCTGTTCGACAGCGTTGACCCGGCGCCTGCCAACGGCCGCAAGGCGCTCGTCGCCTGCGTCCCGGGCGAGGAACACGAGATTGGTGCCGAGCTTGTGTCCGAGCATCTGCGCCTCGGCGGCTGGAGCACATTCGCCATCGGCCACAGCACGCCCGAGGATGACACCATCGCCGCGCTACGCAGCTACGGTCCTGATATCGGTGTCTTCTCCGTCACGATGATTGCCAACCTGCCGGCGGCAAGGCGTCTCATTGACGCGGCGCTGGCCGCGAAGCCCGGCATCGGCGTCGTGCTCGGAGGCAGGGCGGCGGAACTAGCCGGCCCGAAGCTGGCAGGGCCGCGGGTTGTGGTAGTCTCCCACTTCAACGAGGCCGACGGAGCCGCTCAAAGGCTGCTGGAACCGAATGCGTAGGTTTGCTGCGGTCCGGATGCTCTTGCATGAGCGGTCCACGACCGCCGGAGCGATACTCGGCGTCGTGGCAATCGTCTTCCTCGTGGGCCAGCAGTTGGCGATAATGTTTGGGCTCTTCACTCTGATGTCGGCCGTGGTTGACAACAGTGGGGCGGACATCTGGGTCGTGTCCAAGAACGTCGAGAACACCGCTTCCGTGAGCAGCTTGCCGAGCCGCTATGTGGACCGGCTGGCCGGAATGGAGGCGATCGAATGGGCCGAGCCGGTCATCTACTCCGGCGGGCAACTGCGACTACCGAACGGGACGTTCCAGCCCGTGCAAGTCATCGGCGTCACCAGGCCGGAGTTGCACGGCGGGCCGTGGCGCTTCGCGTCCGGGGGCAATGACGTGCTGCTCGAGTACGATGGCGCGACGGTGGACAAGTTCGACCTGGAGGACCTGGGCAGCCCGGAGCTGGGCCGGATTGTCGAGGTGAACTCGCGCCGCATACGCATCGCCGGCTACACCGAGGGTTCGCGGGCTTTCGGCGCGCCGCTGCTCTTCACCAATGCCACCAAGGCAAGGGAAGTGACCGGGCTTCCGGCCGACCGCTGCAGCAATATCCTCATCCGGCTCAAGCCGGGCGCGAATGTCAGGCAGGCGCTCGTTGACATCGAGGTGCTCCTGCCCAAGGCCTCGGCCCTGACTTCGCAGGAACTGGCACGCAACACCATCATCTACAACCTCACGAGCACGGGCATCGGCTCAAGCTTCGGGCTTTCGACGCTCGTGGGCATACTCGTCGGCGTCGTCATCATCACTCTGACGATGTATACGAACGTGCTCAACCGGCAGCGCGACTTCGCCGTGCTGCGCGCGCTGGGGGCAAGGCGCCGGGATGTATTCGCCATCATCGTGTACCAGGCGCTGACCATCGGGCTCATCGGGCTGCTCATCGGCTTCTTTCTGCTCGCCGGGTTCCTGTTCGGGGTGAAAGGCTCGCGCCTACCGGCCAACCTGCCGCTCTGGCTACCGCCGGCCCATGCGCTGCTCACGTTCCTTCTCTGCTTTGCCGGCTCGGCGCTGGCCCTGCGCCGGGCGCTGAAGATTGAGCCGGCATCGGCTTTCAGGTGACGATGTACGCGCCGGTACTGCAGCTTGACGGGGTCGTGCGCGACTTCTCAGACGGCCGCGTCGTCAGGCGCGTGCTCAAGGAGACGAACCTCGACATCCTGCCCGGCGAGTTGACCGCGCTTGCCGGCCCTTCCGGCTCGGGCAAGACTACGCTGCTTACCATCATGGGGCTCGTGCTCAGGCCCTCGGCCGGAAGGATTGTCGTGGCGGGCAGAGACGCGGCCGGGCTCTCCGAGGACGAGTTGGCCACGCTGCGCATGGAGAAGTACGGGTTCGTGTTCCAGCAGGCCGCCCTGGTGCCCGCGCTCTCGGCCCTTGACAACGTTCTGGTCGCTACGGCGATTCAGGGCGCCCGCATCAAGCCTGAGACCAGGAAGCGGGCTCTTGAGGTGCTTGACAAACTGGGCATGAAGGAGTACGCCGATGCCCGGCCCCAGCAACTCTCCGGCGGACAGCAGCAACGGGTGGGCATCGCCCGCGCCCTCGTCGGTGACCCGGTGCTGTTGCTCTGCGACGAGCCGACGTCGGCGCTCGACGTGGAAAGCAGCCACCTGGTGCTCGACACGCTTAAGCGCCTTTCCCGCGACCCGCGCCGGGCAGTGGTTCTGGTGACGCATGACCCGAGGGTCTTTCCCTACGCCGACCGGCTGATAAAGATGGAAGACGGTGCCATTGTGTACGATACGCGGACCGCTTCCGCAGGAGGCATCTAGCATGGCAAGACGATTGCGGAGTTCTCTAGTCTGGATTGTGGCGGTGGCAGTGGTTCTCTTCGTTGTGTTCGCGGTGCTGCGGTCGGCCCCGCGCAAGTCCGCGCCGGTCCCGCCCAAACTGGCTGACGCGCCGGCGCGCATCTACGGCACGGTCGAGCCGCTGGGCGGGCCGGTCTACGTCGCGGCACAGGTGCCGCGCAGTATCGTTCGCATTGCCGTGCGTGAGGGAGACGTGGTTCAGGCCGGAGAAGCGCTGGTTATCCTGGAGAGCAGCGTCGAGGAAGCCCAAGTGCGGTCTGCGCTCGACCGGGCCGTCGCGGCCGATAACGCCTCTGCAATCAGCCGCGAGGCGTCCGAGCGAGCTTCAGGCCTGTACGCGACCAAGGGCATTTCGGAACAGGACTATCGGCAGGCGCTGTTGAAGGCAAGGCTCGACTCGGCGAACGCGTCGGCTGCCAGGTCCGATGCCGCGCTGGCACAGACGCAGCTTGGCCAACTGACGCTCAAGTCGCCAGTCAACGGGATTGTCTACAAGCTCGATGTTCAACTGGGCCAGACCCTGACGGCCGGCGACGACTCAAAGATTATCGTCGGTTTGGCACGGCAGCAGGCGCGGATGTTCGTCGAGTCGTTCTGGCTTGGGAGGCTCAAGGTAGGCGCTGGCCTCAAGGTGTTCGACTCGGAGACCAACCATGAACTTGGTACGGGCCAGGTGGTTTCGCTTTCGCCCTACGTCGGCGGCAGGACTGTTCGTACCGACGACATCAGGGAGCGATTCGACGCTGAGTACCAGGTGGCAATCGTAGCACTGGACACGGCCGGACTGCCATTGGGGCTCAACGTGGTCGCTAAGGTAGCGCCGAAATGAGTGACGCGCGTCGTCCGGTTGTCGTCGTCAGCAAGTGCCTCGGGTTCGACCACTGCCGGTACAACGGCGAGATAGTTGACGACCCGTTCGTGCGGCGCTTGCGTGAGTATGTTGAATTCAAGCCGGTCTGCCCGGAAATGGAAATCGGCCTCGGCGTGCCGCGCGACCCGATACGCGTCGTGATAGCAGGAGGGGAGATGCGGCTCGCGCAGCCCTCGACCGGCAAGGAGTCTTCCGGGCCGATGAACGAGTTCGCCGCCCGGTTCCTCGATGGGGTTGGTCCGGTTGACGGGTTCCTGCTCAAGGCCCGTTCGCCGTCCTGCGGTACGCGCGACGTGAAGGTGTACAGTGAGGCAGGCAACCTCCTCTCAGCGGCGGAGCGGAAAGGGTTCTTCGGCCGGGCCGCAATGGCACGGCACGGCGACGCGGCGGTCGAGGATGATGGCAGGCTGCGCAACTTCCTCATCCGCGAGCGGTTCCTGACGATGCTCTTCACGCTAGCCCGATTCCGTGAACTGGCCGCGGAACCAACGATGGCCAAACTGACCGGGTTTCACGCCCGCCACAAGCTCCTGCTGATGGCGTACAGCGAGGTCGTGATGCGGCAACTGGGCAAGGTCGGCGCCAATGAGGGACACAAGCCGGTGGCCGATGTATTCCGTGAGTACGGAGCCTTGCTGCCCCGCGCCTTTGCCGCGCCGGCCAAGTACACCGCCGCCATCAATGTCCTGATGCACGCGCTCGGCTATTTCAAAGACAGGCTGGCTGCGGGCGAAAAGGCGTTCTTCCTTGATTCGCTTGAGCGTTACCGCGCCGGCAAGGTTCCGCTCTCGGTCCCGGTGGGAGTACTCCGCTCGTGGGTCGTCCGGTTCAACGAGCCCTACCTGTCGCAGCAGGTCCTCTTCGAGCCATACCCGGAAGCGCTGATGGACATCGCGGACTCGGGCAAAGGGCGGTGAGGGCAAACCCGAAGCACGAAGTTCGAATGACGATTGAATGACGAAATCCGATTTCCCAAGCCGCGATTTGCCTGCATTCGAGCTTGATTCGGAATTCGGGTTTCGACATTCGAGTTTGGTCTTCCCAGTTTCTTGAGAATCGGCTATCCGTGTATTAATCGCAGCATCGGGTGTACCTCAGGCCGCACCTTCCGGCTGGCGTCCTACTCTGAGAAGCGGCTGGTCGAGACCGTCGCGCAGAACCTCGACTGCCTTGAGGCGGTGCTGCGCTGGAACGTCGCAAATGGCATCGGGTTCTTTCGTATCACCTCAGACCTGGTGCCCTTTGCCTCGCACCCGGTCTGCACGTACGACTGGGCCGGGCACTTCCGCGACCGGTTCAGACTGCTCGGCCGCCTTGTTCGGCGGCACCGGATGCGTGTATCGATGCACCCGGACCAGTTCGTACTGCTCAACGCGCTCGACGTGCGGATTGTTGAGAGCAGCGTGCGCGAGCTTGCGTATCACGCGCGCGTGCTCGACCTGATGGGACTGCCCGCAGGCGCCAAGCTCCAGATTCACGTCGGCGGAGTCTATGGCGACAAGCCTGCAAGCATCGGCCGGTTCGTCGAACGCTATCGCTCGCTGCCCGTCCCGATTCGCCGTCGCCTCGTGGTGGAGAACGACGACCGATGCTATACGGTTGCCGACTGCCTGGAAGTGAACCGGCTCACCGGCGTGCCGGTGCTGTTCGACGTGTTCCACCATCGCGTCAATAGCTCAGGAGAGAGCGTACCCGAGGCGCTTCGTCTCTGCGCGGCGACGTGGCGGAAGCGCGACGGGCTGCCGATGGTCGACTACTCCTCGCAGGAGCCCGGCCAGCGCCGCGGCAGGCACGCCGAGCACATTGACGGTCGTGACTTCCGCCGGTTCCTCGCGCAGACCCGCGGCATCAACTGCGATGTGATGCTGGAAATCAAGGACAAGGAAAAGAGCGCCCTTGAGGCCGTCGGGCGATTGGGCAGCCGTCGAAACCGGTCTACACTGAATCAGTGAGCCGACTGGTGGCGGCCCTGCCTTGCCCGGGCCGGGCGGCTGAAGCCGATTGGTGATTACCCGCGCTTGAGTCAACGGTCGAGGCCGACGACGCCGGGCTGTGTCAGGTGCCCGTCTTGTCAGCCAGTCTACAGTCGTCACTCAGCAATCTTCAATGCTGTTGGGCAGGATTGCGTCGGCACGAGAGTCAGGATAGACGGAGTCCGTTCGACATCAAGCCAAACAAGCGGGTGTGTCAAATGGGCGGACGGAAGTTGGCGGCTGTCCCTGACTTCTCACTTCCGTCAGCCCGCTGCGTGGAACTCTGGCACTTGACTTCGGTGGAGTCGTGGCTATTCTCCGGTGGTCTGTTGAGGCGCTGCCTGGAGGCGGAACAGCCGCTGCGGACTGGCTGTGACCCAATCTGACGGATGGAGCCGTGTACACGTCGAGCTCCGAGGTCCGTCGGGTCGGTCTGCCCTGGACGGCAAAAGCAAGAGGAGACGGGATGCGAGGAAGGAATCCGAAGACTCCCGCGGGAGTCAACCTGAGATGGCTCATGCTGGCGGTCGCAGTGGCGATCCTGCCGGCAATGCTGCCCGCTCAGACTACGACAATCGGGGCCAGTTCTGTGCCGGCCCCTACGACCGTGCTGGCAAACCAAGCGAGCAGAGCAGGCCTCAGGCCGTCTGGGCCGATGGGCTCGCCCGAACTCCACCGGATGCACGCCAATTCTCAAACCGAACCTGCCGGCCGCGTCCTTTCGCGAACCGGCAGCCCGCCCGGCCCGAGGTCGCTTGGTCTGGGCGACCTCTTCCAGCGCAACTGGCTCGAGGCATACTACTTTGGCAGCGGTGAAGTCAACTTCCCGCGTGACGCTACCACCGATGCCGCCGGCAATGTCTACGTTACCGGTACGACCAACCTTTTCGGTTCAGGTGACTATGCGACTATCAAGTATGGACCAGATGGCTCGCTGAAGTGGACCGCGACATACGACAACGGCGGCGACGATTATGGCCACGCCATCGCTGTTGACGCCGACGGCAACGTCTACGTCATCGGGGAAAGCCAGGGTAGCGGCACCGATTACGACTTTCTGACCATCAAGTACAGCCCCACTGGCGCGGAAGTATGGGAGGCACGCTTCGACTCAGCCGGCAAGTACGACGCCGGGGCCGCGATCGCGCTCGACGTTACAGGCAATGTCTACGTCACCGGAACCACCACAAAGTCGTCCGGCGCCCTTGACTACACTACGATCAAATATGCTCCCGACGGTGGCGAACCGCTCTGGGTAAACTCAACTCCCGGTCCATCTCCATATGGAGCCTGGGCCTTCCCTTGGGCCATGGCCGTCGACGCCTCCGGAGACGTCTATGTGACTGGACGTATCGCCAGCTCCAGCCAAAACCTGGGGCAAACCATCAAGTGCAGCGGTTCGGATGGCCACACGCTCTGGCAGAAGACGGCGGGCGAGGCATTCTGGGCTCTTGCACTGGACGGCTCGGGCAACCCCATCGTGACCGGGTACAACTCCAGTATCGAATACCTTACTGTAAAGTACGCGTGCTCGGACGGCTCGGAGCTGCACAGCGCCACATTTGCCAACGGGGAGGGCTACGGTGTGGCTGTAGACGCACAGGACAATGTCTACGTGACGGGATTCGCATACTCAGGCTGGGGTCGCTGCGGGACAATCAAGTACGACGCAGACCTCGTACAGCAATGGGTCGCTCTCTCGGATTTCGGCGTTGATGACGAGGCGCGCGACATCGCCCTTGACGCGTCGGGCAATGTCTGGGTGACCGGACATACCGTAGACCACCATAGCACTGGTGGTGCCCTCACGATTGCCTACGACGCCGCCACCGGCAGCAGGCTGTGGCATGATATCTACTACGGCGGCGCTGAGGCGTACGCAATCGCTGCCGACCCCTTTGGCAACGTGGATGTAGCCGGGTTCGCCAATGACCCGGACGGCGGCCTCTTCGCCGACTATCTCACCATCCAGTATGGTCCTTTGCAGGCGGCTCAGGGCTGGAGCACGCGCGCCGCCTTCCCGGGCCTGCCACCAACCGAAGAAGAAGGTCCGGGCGGCTGGCTGGCCTACAATCCGCACGATGGGCTCATGTACGCTGCCCGCGGCGCCAACACCGCCGACTTCTACGCCTACGACCGGAACAGCGACAGGTGGACGCCCCTGAATCCGATCCCGGCCGGCCTGGAAGGGAAGCTGCCCGAGAAGGGCTGCAAAGGCGTTGCCGACGGCGCGTACACGATTTACATGACCAAGGGGAACAACACGCTGGGTTTCTGGTGCTACTACACCTTCGACGGGACGTGGTACCAGTTGCCCGACGTCCCCGTCGCCAAGGACAGTGTCCGCGACGGCGTCGCCCTTGCCTGTGTGAACATCGGCTGGGACGATATCTACCTGCTCCGGGGCCCGGGCGGCGAATTCTGCCGATACAACACGAGCGAGGAGTACTGGGAGGTCCTGCCCACTGCACCCAGCAAGACCAGCGACGGCGGCTGGGGCGACGGTTCCTGGCTCGCGTACGACGGCAGCAAGTGGCTCTATGCCCACCAGGGCGGTTCTCAGGACATGTATCGCTTCGACATCGCCGGCGACTCGTGGGACCCGAATGTCATCGGCGGAATGCCGCTGGAGAGCGGCTTCGATGGCAACGGGAAGAAGAAGACCCCGCTCGGACCCGGCGGCTGTGCGACATGGCTCGCTGGTGCGATCTACGCACTCAAGGGTAATAAGACAACCCAGTTCTGGAGCTATCTGCCGGGTTCGGGTTGGACCGAGTTGGACCCGATGCCTCAGGTCGGGACCAGCGGCAAGAAGCACTCGGTGGGGCAGGGCGGCGACATCACTAGCGATGGATACATCATCTTTGCCTTCAAGGGCAACAGGTCCAACGAGCTGTGGCGCTACCGCATGCCGGCGCCCGTGATTGGATCCGGCGGGACCCAGCTCGCATGGGTAGGCCCGATGGGTTCATTGACGGGCATGGAGCTGTCACCTAACCCGGCGCATGCCGGAGTTGTCACGGTTCACTACGCTCTGCCCGCGGGCGGACCGATGAAGGTCACGCTGTTCGACATCTCGGGCCGTGCCGTGCAGACACAATCATGCAGAGCGGTCGGGTCGAGCGGGTCCCTCGCCCTCGACTTAGGCAGGCTTAGTGCAGGCATCTACGTCGCACGGCTGCAGAGCGGTGACCTCAGTCTCTCCGAGAAGCTCGTGATCGAGCGGTAGCCCGGACGGGCTCCACCACCGACACGATGCACCTGGATTGACTCCGCAGCCGCCCATCCTGCCCCAAGGACGGGCCGTTGCACAGAGAGGGGCCGGCTTCAACCGGCCCCTCTCATATTGACGGGCAAGACCGCGACACTCACCATATTCCTCTGAGCCAACATGCTCGCAATCGGGGACCTACTGGAGTGGAGTTGCGGGGACGCAATGAAAGACTATGCCTGTGAATCGCGAGTCCCGTCCCCCTTGAGGGATAGGGAGGGGTGAGGGTGATGCAGGCGGCCCATTACTTCCGCGAAGTTCAGTAGCGTGAGGTGGTGCGAGGCTCAGTCGTTCTGTCCCGGCCTGGTCGCGTGCAGTCGCCCGATCGAATCGAGCAAGGCGCGGGCCTCGCGGTTGTCCGGGCTGCGAGTCAGAAACTCGGCCAGCCTGCGTTGGGCAGACCGGATGTCTCCAGCCAGTAGCCGTGCACGAGAGATCCGTAATGCCGGGTCCGGTGCGCCTGGGAACCGAGTCGCGCAGTCAACCAGGACAGACTCGGACGCATCGAACCGTCCAGAGCGGGAAAGGGCATCGGACAATTCGTCGTAGCCGTCCGTGCAATCCGGGTCAAGGTCTACGACGGCACGGAACTCCAGTATTGCGGAGTCGCAGTTTCCTTGGTTTGCGAGCATCCGGCCCAGTTCCAGGTGGCTGTACAGACACCATTCATCGATTGCCAATGCCCTTTGCAGGTTGACCTTTGCGGAGTCGTCTTGTTTCATCTTCAGGTACGTTCGGCCAATCCTCTCGTACCCATACGCGAAGTCGGCTGGCGCGAACTCGCAGCACTGGCGGAAGGATGCGATTGCCGAGTCATATTTCGAGCCCCAGGCGAGGTTGATGCCGGCGCTGTATGATTCAATGAACTCGGTGTTCGCCGCCGGAGTCTCAATCGGCACCGAATCCGCCCCGGGTTTGGCCTTGAATATCTCGTAGGTCGACATGCCATCACCCGCAATCATCGATATGCGATATGGGAAGTAACCGCGCCGGAAGCGCGAGCGCAGGAACAGGGCGCGCTCGGCGGCGGCGCTCGGCTTTGCGCCGGTCGAGAAGCAGATGAAAGCGGGATTGCGTTCGAGCACGTGGCGGCTATTGTACCTGCGTTCCTTCCAGTAGACTCGGGAACCGAGGATGCTCTCCGGTTCGTGCGCGACAACAGCATCGGTCAGCCCGAGCATGTCAACCTGGTTGCGGTCCGAGAAATACCCGACAGCGCCGATCGTGCTGCAGGCAAACCAATCGTCCGGACCCATGTGGGCGTTGAGCCACGTGCCGGTTGCGTGCATCATGCGGACGAGGTGCCGCTCGGCGCCACAGTCAGCGTTCAGTTCCAGCAGTTCGGTTGTACTCGGAGTGAAGGGGCCCCAGAAGGTCAGGAGTCCGACTGCCATCATTACCATGACGGCCAGAGACCTGCGGATGGGCGGGAGCCAGATAGTTTCCGACAGGATGAAGTAGAAGAGGACATACAGCGGGACGAAGAAGCGGTACTGCCGCAAGACATCGCCCCCGACCGAAACGACGTAGACGGCGTGAACAGCCAAAGCCAGAATACAGAAGCCGAAGAGCGTCACCGGAGTTTTCTTGCGGAACCAGAGTCCCGCCGCGATGGGAATGAGCACGCCCAGTCCCCAGAATCCATAGGCTCGGTAGAAGTCCGTGAGGTACTTCAGTCCCAGTCTCAGAGATGTCGCGTCCAGACCCGCCTTGGCATAGAAGGTATTAGGAAACGGATACCCGTAGTAGCCCAGTCGCCACAGGTAGAGCGGAGCGACGACAACGAGGAACGGCGCAATGAGCAAGACGAGACCTGTCATCGATGAACGCCGGTACAGGCTGAGGACTGCGAAGTGAAGCAGAACGATGCCGAAGAACAGAGCGCCTTCAGGCCGGGTCAGGGCGCTAAGTCCGAGCAGATAGGATGCCCACACCAGACCCCGATCCGATTCGGCAACAAGATAGGAGTAGAATCCTCCCGCCAGAAGCAGGCTGAACAGCCCGGTCTCCATGCCGCTGACACACCAATAGGCGAACGTGCCGTTGGCGGCAAAGAGCAGCGTGGCTAGCGGAGTCAGCACCGGTGGCCCCGTCGAGAACTTCCGCAGCAGCAGAAAGAAGATGACTATCACGCCAATGCCTGACATCACGCCCAAAACCTGGGACACCGCTATGATCGCGGAGAACGGCACGCCGGCGGTGCCGAAGAGTGTCAGGACCATCATCCAGAGGAAGTTGGTGTAGCCTTCGACGCGCTCGCCCGGGTTATACACCGGTCCAAGACCGCGCACGACATTGCGGGCGTAGCGGTAGGTGATGTACGAGTCGTCCTGGACGAAGCGGAACGAGTATGCTCGTCCGACGAAGGCCACAACTGCCACCAGGAGCAAAAACCAGGGCACGACCTGCGAGATAAGTCGCGGGCGGTGCCGAAACGCCGGTGTAGTCGTGTCGGTCATGGTGTTCGCCCGGAGACCTCGGGTCGGCCATTCTTGCCGGGACTCGACGTGCCTCTCAGATTCACCTCAACGCAGACCGGGCACACAGCTCAATCGATTGCTCCCTTTGTCAAGTTGACCGGCCGCCCTTGCCGAACTGCCGGAGTGGGAACCTTAGGCACGCTGCATCATACCAGATGCCCGGAGCTGTTCAACTGGGAGAAACATCTGCGCCTGCGGCGTCTACTTCTGTACGCTCACCGCTGAGAACCAGCGGTTCTCAAGGAAGGTCGTGCTGACCAAGTAGCGCCGATACTGCTTTTCCGCGGCTGCGAGGTTGTGTGCTAGACTGTCTGCAAAATGGTCAGAGGATCAGATCGGCCGGCGGTCTTGGTAGGAAGAGATGGACTGGCCACGGGGCCTCGTGGAAGAT
>Ga0116202_10000338_pt1 | contig 25686 bp, 27 predicted proteins | sample LakKivw325mmetaG_FD_94479 | JGI IMG/M metagenome (GOLD analysis project Ga0116202, IMG submission 94479) | Anoxic lake water microbial communities from Lake Kivu, Rwanda to study Microbial Dark Matter (Phase II) - Lake Kivu water 325m metaG | ecosystem: Environmental > Aquatic > Freshwater >... | reverse complement strand
TTAAATAGGTATGCATGACACTCCTTGTACCATCCATTGTTCATTTTTTTCCAATTAATAAAATTCAACCCTCTCCGCTTTAAAAGCGATGTTTCACCCTATTTCCAGAGGAGATATTCAAAATTACCCAGTAAAAAGGTCTGGAAAAGCAAAAAAAATTCTTGACAATTTTTCTAAGATATTGTTAATATGACCTTCAATTAAATTTAGGGGGGTAAACTGGTTCCCAGTTTACCCTTTTTTTTTGTGGGGGCCAATCACGTGTTCTGTAAAAATTCTTAGAGTTGAATGTGTTAGAACGAAAAGACATAAAAGAGGAGATGAGAAAAGGGGAATTTATTAGCGAAAATAAATTCTTAACTTGTGTTTTAAAAATTAGAATTTAATAGGAGGTGTTAATATGTCTATTAATCGAAGAGAGTTTTTAAGAGGTTCAGCTTCGGTAGCTGCACTTGCAGCTATGGGGGATATTTTTTTCAATATCTCCAATGTTGTCGCAAAGGAGTCCATGAGCGAGATTCCTTATGCACCAAAGGAGGATGTCCTTATCCCTTCTACTGATACTATGTGCGTGAACTTCTGTGGTATAAGGGTAAAAAGGGTTAATGGTGTAATAAGGGCAATCTATGGCAATCCTGAAAACCCTCAAAATATAGGACATCTTTGTCCGAAAGGTATTTCAGGGCTCTTTGACACCTACAATCCTTATAGAGTAAAGAAACCCCTTAAGAGGACCAATCCAAAAAAAAGCCCGGGTGAAGACCCAAAATGGGTTGAGATAAGCTATGAAGAGGCCTTTGATGAGATTGTAAAGAGGCTTAAAAAGATTAAGTTTGAAAATCCAAACAAGTTTGTCTGGCAGCATGGTCATGGTAAATACCTTATCGGTGATCAATTTCCGAAGGCGTTCTGTAAGGCCTTCGGAACAACAAATGTGGTTCATAGAACAACCATCTGTGAGGCTGCAAGACATGTCTCTGATGAGATTACATGGGGTAATCATGCATTCCTGCCAGACCTTGATAACTGTAATTACTTTATAAACATGGGAGCAAACCCCATGGAGGCTGAGCAGTGGGCAAGGTGGCTCGACAGAAAGATAATCGAAAATAAGGAAAGGGGTATGAGATACATTGTCGTTGAACCAAGGCTCTCAAATGCTGCGGCGAAGGCTCATGAGTGGGTTCCGATAAGGCCTGCAACCGATGTAGTATTCCTTCTTGCTATGGGAAACGAACTGATAAAAAATAATCTTATTGATGAAAAGTTCCTTGCAACTTACACAAATGCCTCCATGCTTGTTGATAATGATGGGAAGTTTGTAAAGAAAGATGGAAGGCCTTTAATCTGGGACAAAAAGACCAATTCAGGAAAGCCCTATGAAGGCGACGTCGAGCCTGCCCTCTCAGGTTCTTATAACGTTGATGGCAAAGCGTGCAGAACAGCCCTTGAGATCTTCAAGGAGAGCATAAAGGATGTAACACCTGAGTATACGGAGGGAGTTACGGGTGTACCTGCTGATACCATCAAGAGAATATCAAAGGAGTTTGGCGAATATGCAAAGATAGGTTCAACTGTAATAAGGGATGGCAAGTTTCTGAGATACCGTCCTGTGGCAATACACACCTTCAGAGGATTGAGTACCCATGAATACGGTGTCCAGAACAACAGGGCCAGGCAGATTGTGATGATGCTTGTGGGTGCCTTTGATGCAGTGGGGGGAATGCATCTGCACGACGTATATAAGACCCCAAAATATATGGAGCCCTCAAAGTGTGAGTTTCCTCCAAAGAGGGTGGATCTTCAGGAAAGCGTTTACTTCCCTCATGGCACACACAATGTTGCCCAGCAGGTTGCATTAACACTTGCCGACCCAAAGGCATATGGACTTCAGTATGAGCCTGAATTCATGATGTCCTATGCCACAAACAGGCCATTCAGCACATCAGATATCAAAAAACAGATTGAGGGCTATCAGAAGATTTACAGTGTGGTGATGGATACAATTATTACTGAGTTGGCGGATATGTCAGACATAGTGCTTCCTGACAAGACCTATCTTGAGTCCTGGCACTGGTCTGATACGAGATGGAATCTTGAGTCCAAACATATGGCTATTAGACAGCCCATCGTGAATGCCTATAATCTCAAATATGATGCCTTTGACATCCTTATGGAGCTCGCCGAAAGGCTGGGTATTCTGGACAAATACATCGAGGGCATTAACGGCGCCTGGAAAATTAAACTTGCACAGGGTAGGAAATATACCTCAAATGAAGTGGTGGCAGAGATTGCAAAGGCAAATGGCACAGACATAGAGTATCTCAAAAATCATGGATTAAAGGCAAAGAAACTCCATTCAGAAGATATCTATCTCAAAGGTGTCGAGGCAAAGTTTAAAGGGCCAGGAAAGCCAAAGATGAATTTCTATGCTGAAAACCTGGTGCTTACAGCTGAAAAGGTCAAAGAGACTGTTCAGAAAAATGGGATCAAGAATATCAACACCTCTGACCTTGATATAGTTTACTCGCCCCTTCCGAGGAGAGAGCATGCATTCCCGACCCCACACAAAGAGGCAAAGGGTTATGACCTATATCTCATTACCTACAAGAGGATGTATTTCAACCAAAGTAACAATGCGATGGTGCCTTTGCTTAGGGAAGTTGCCCATGATGCTGATGAGAATTTTGTGGCCATAAACACAGAAACTGCAAAGAAAAAAGGGATAAAAGATGGGGATCATGTTTATGTTGAATCCCGTGCTGGTAAAATCAAAATCAAGGCAAAGCTAACAGAGGGCATAAAACCTGATACAGTGGCAATAAGCTATCACTATGGCCACTGGAGTCACAGCATACCTGCCTATGCAAAGAAGGGGGCAAATCCAAACTGGATTCTCGAGCTTCATCCTGACAGGATCTCAGGGATGAACAGCTTTAATGATACAAAAGTAAAAGTTTATAAAATATAGGAGGTGGAATATGAAATTTGGAATGGTAATTGACACGAAACGCTGTTTTGGATGCAGGGCATGCGTTGCTGCCTGCAAGACGGAGAATATCGTGCAACCAGGCAACCATTGGAACTTTGTCCTTGAATACGAGCAGGGGAAGTACCCGAATGTGAGTAGAATCTTTACCCCGATGAACTGCATGCACTGTGAGAATCCCCCCTGTATGAAGGCATGTCCTGAAAAAGCAATCAGCAAAAACGAGCATGGCGTTGTGATGATTGATTATGACAAATGTAAGGGGAGAAAGTACTGTATAGCCGCATGCCCTTACGGGGTAATTCACTTCATTGACAGGGGCAAGGCCTTCTATCCTGATGGGCAGAAGATTCCTTATGAGACATTACCGATAGAGGCAAAACATCCCCTTCACAGGAAGAAACCGGGGATTACTGAAAAGTGTACCCTTTGCTGGCACAGGATCGAAAAGGCAATCAAAGAGGGTAAAAAACCGGGAAGCGATTACGATACCTCGCCTGCTTGCATAAAGGTCTGCCCTGCAAATGCGAGATACTTCGGCGACCTTGATGACCCTGACAATGAGGTTTCCCGTCTCATAGCAAAGAAGAGAGCTATACAACTAAACAAAGAGTACGGCACAAGGCCTCAGGTCTTTTACATAGTTTAGGAGGTGAGAGATGAGGATAAAAATAGCCATAGCAGTTGTTCTGGTGACGGGGTTACTTCTCTTAGGTTATGCCTTTGCCCTGAATATTCCCCAGACCGCCAAATCTATAAAAACAGGAAAGATTAATGTGGGAAAAACTACAGGTATGGAACTGGGAAAGCGGTTTCACAACATACACAATCAGGCCCTCGGCCTTGAATGCTCATCCTGCCATATCTCAGGCTTTGCCCCTGATTATGCCTATCAGAAGAAATACAAGGATATAAGTGGTATGGGCCATGTAGATAGAGGAATCTGTCTGGGCTGTCACAAGGAAAACGGTCCTGCAATAACAAAGCTTTACGGAACAATAGAAAAGTAAATCTCCCTACCCATAAGGCGGGGCTTTTGGCTTAAGGTCGTCTCATTAATATTTTGATATTTTCGGTACGGACTCCAATTCTGGAGCCCGTTAACGCCTTTCCCGCTTATAAGGCGGGACGTTCAACCGACTTTCCCTTTAAATAAAGCTCTCCCTTTCGGGAGAGTCTTACTTAAAGTTACAAAAGGCATGCCATGAGGGAAGATATCCATTTAACCGAAGAAGAAACCCTTTTGCTCGGTAACCAGGCAGAAAATAGAAGTAGGATATATATGCTTTTGAGTACTTTTTACACACAGAGGCCAAGAAAGGAATTCGTGGAAAAACTCAAGAAGGATGAATTCGTTGAAAACCTCAAAATTGCAATTTTAGGGGATGAAGGTGAAATGAAAGAGGGTTTGAAGAACCTTGAACTTTTTGTGAATTCAATAAAGGATATTTCCGAGATGGAGGTTGCAAAAAATCTTTCAGTTGATTTCACCAGGCTTTTCGGCGGAATCAAAAAAGGATATGGGCCTCCTCCGCCTTATGAATCTGTGTGGAGAAGTGAAGGCAGGATCATGGGGGAATGGACTGAGGATGTCCTCAGGGAATATTATGAAGCAGGTATTGGCATAGATCTCTCCGATGAATTACCCGATTCCATAGGGGCAGAAATGAAATTCATGGCACTCCTTTCATACCATGAGGCTGAGGCATGGAGGAAAAACGATGTGTCGAATGCATCGAGATTCTTGCAGATGGAGCAACAATTTTTAAACGAACATCTCCTTCAGTGGATTCCGGAGTTCTGCATTCGTATGGAAGAAGAGGCAAAAAGCAGTTTTTATAAAGGCATTGCGATCTTCACCAGGGAATTTATAAAATTGGTAATAGGTTCTAATGAACCCTTATTACTCTTCTTCAAAAACAGGGGGGCCTTTGGTTCATGAATCCCATATCAGACGTAATAAATCTTATTTTCCACATTGACATTAGACGATCCTTAATTTTGGAGGTATGGTATGCGTTCTTTCGATGAACTATTGATCGATGCGGAGACAATGCATCGGGGATGCATCTGCTCTGGCCAGGTGCTGGGCGTTCGGATGGCAATGCTTGGCTGCCGTCTCCTTGGAATTGATGAGCCAACCCATGACAAAAAGCGCCTCATAGTTTATGTAGAGATCGATCGTTGCATGGCTGATGCTATTGCTGCGGTCACAGGCTGCCGGCTCGGCAAACGAACTCTGAAACACATGGATTACGGAAAGTGTGCTTGTACTTTTATTGACACCTTAACAGATCGCGCCGTGCGTATCTCAGCCCGAGAAGAGGCGCGCGACCATATATGGACATACATTCCACTCAGCCTTGATAAAAAGACAGCCCAGCGGGAGGCTTACAAAATCATGCCCGATAATGAATTGTTTTTGGTCCGAGATGTTAGGGTTCACATCCCCGACCACGACAGGCCTGGAAGGCCAGTCAGTCGGGTAAGATGTGCCATTTGCGATGAAGGGATCAACGACCGTCGTGAGGTTCGGCTCAATGGGTTGGTCCTTTGTCGTCCATGTGCCCAAGGTCGATATTATCATGAAGTAAATGATTCCGATCAGAGTGCCAATGGAGAGGTGATCCGTCAAAGACCTACCTGAACAAGCAAGATTTGGAACTCCTTATCATCCCATCATCTAAAAACTTCACCTTCCCTTTAATCCCTTAAAGAATTCTGTTCTTGATCTCCTTGCCATGAAAATGAAAAAAATCACTCTTGACAGATTCCTCATTTTTGATTATATGATTAATGAATCATATATACATGGAGGATTTTATGGACGAGAAGGTTCTTGAGTTAAAGGCAGAAGTTCTAAAAGCCCTTGCCCAGCCCACCCGCCTGAAGATTCTCGATCTACTTCGGACCGGGGAAAAGTGTATCTGTGAAATTGTCCCGGCAATCAACGGCGAGCAATCGAACATCTCTCGACATATTTCCTTGATGCAGAAAAGCCATCTGGTTACCACCAGAAAAGATGGCGTAAAGGTGATGGTAAAGGTGAGCGATCCGAAAATTTTTGAAATATTGGACAGTATCAGTTTTCTGCTGAAGAAACAAATGGTAGAGACCGGGAAGCTCATCCATAAATTGGCTTGAGTGAAACTCCCCGCCCACAGGGCGGGGCTTCCCGGAAAGGAAATCTCATTTATATTGTGCCCCTTGACCCCGCCTACAAGGCGGGGCTTGCGGGGCACTTGCCGGTCAAAAGTCAAAAGGAGAAAATAGTATGGATTTTGTTTTGACAATGTTAAGAAGTGGTTTGGAAGCATTGGAAGACTATATTTTAGCTCATACGTTCAACTGTTTAGTTCCTGCTTTTTTCATTGCAGGTGCGATGTCAGCATTATTTCCAAAGGATAAGATATTGAGGTATCTTGGGGAAAAAACAAAGGCTTATATTTCTTATCCTATTTCAGTGGTGGCAGGTTTATTCCTTGCCGTCTGCTCCTGTACGGTTCTCCCTCTTTTTGCCGGTATCAGGCAAAGGGGTGGAGGATTAGGACCAGCAGTTGCTTTTCTTTATACAGCTCCTGCGACCAATATCTTAGCAATCATCTATACCGGTGGCCTAATTGGGACTGATCTGGCCCTTGCCCGAATTATCCTTTCCGTCAGTTTTGCAAGTCTCATCGGGATGATTCTGACCGCAACCTTTAAAAGTGAAGGAAAAGTAGCCCTTGCAGAATCCCCTACCCCATCCATCCCACAAACTCTAACAGATGGTGGCGAAGAGGTGAGATCAAAGCGATTTTGGATTTTCTTCATCATTTTGGTTGCCATCCTCTTGGTGGGTGCTTCATCCCTGATCACCTGGGGAGTGAAAATTCCAATTTTAGCTGTTTTGATAGCAGGGGTCCTCCTTATCATCATATTCTGGATGCCAAAAGAAGAAACTGTATCCTGGCTTAAAGAGACCTTTTTCTTTGCCCGGACGATTGTTCCGTTGCTTCTTGTAGGGGTATTTGTCGCAGGGATTCTAAAAGTGGTGATTCCGGAGAAGATTATCACAACTTATGTGGGGGGCAACAGGATAAGTTCAAATCTGATCGCTGTCCTGTTCGGTGTTTTTATGTACTTTCCAACTCTTGTGGAGGTCCCCATGGCCAGGACCTTTCTTGACTTAGGGATGGGGAGGGGTCCTCTCTTGGCTTACCTTTTAGCTGATCCCGTGATTTCCCTTCCAAGTATTCTTGTCATTAGCAAATTGATTGGGCTGAAAAGGCTTTTCGTCTATGTGGGATTGATTACCTTTTTCTGTACTATAGCTGGCCTGATCTACGGATTTGTCATTTCCATTTAGCATAGATTAGTTTAACTCATTAAAGGAGGGGGCTGGAATGAAAAAGATTGAAATCTTAGGTATGGGTTGAGCAAAGTGTAATCAGCTTGCGGAGCGAGCCAAGGATGCCGTCAAAGAATTGGGAGTTGACGCTGAAGTGATTAAAGTTCAAGACATCAAAACTATAACCAATTATGGTGTGCTTGTCACTCCAGCTCTTGTAGTGGATGGTGTGGTGAAGGTAGCAGGAAAGGTCCCAAAGCTGGACGAAATCAAAGAATGGATTAAATAAATTAAATAGGAGGTACAAGGAGATGAAAACAACACATATTCCACCTGATTGGGCTTTTGAGTTCCATGGTCATCGTTGTCCCTTCATGCCGATTGGCTACCGGATGAGCAAACTTGCAATGGAATACCTTAATGTAGAGCGCGAGAAGGATCACGGCTTTTTTGTGTTTCCTGAAATAGGTGAGGGTCATCCGCAGACCTGTATGGTTGATGGGATCCAGGCGGCCACTGGAGCAACCTACGGCAAGGTATTGATGGAAAAGACCTTCTACGGGAAGCTGGCTGCTACCTTCTATCATCCCAAGAAAGGCGCAGTGCGCTATTCTCTCAAACCTGATTTCATGGACGAAATGGGTAAGTTTGAGTTCTTTGTGTACCGAAAAAAAGGAGTGGAACCATCCCAGATTCCACAGCCAGTTATAGAGGAAGTCATTAACTGGGTCTATAAACAATCAGATGATTTTATGTTTAAGATTGAGCCAAGGCCTGATTTTAAGTTTGCTCCAGTGAAGGGCTCATTCAACAAAATAATGTGTTCTATCTGCGGTGAGTATGTTTTTGAGCGATATGTGCATATGAAGGATGGAAAGCCAGTGTGTATCCCGTGCTCCGGCTTCGCAAAATCAAACCCGAATGCCTGAGAAAAATGTAGTAGAGGCTCAAGAATATGGATCTAAATGTTACGCTTCTATTAGCCGTCACCTTTGTCTTTGTGATAGCTTTTGTATTCTCCATGTTTGGCCAGGGCGGGGGGTCGGTCTACTCTCCGCTATTGATTCTTCTTGCTTACCCGGTATTACTTTCCACTTCTACCTCTCTGGTTTTGAACCTGATAACCTCGATTTCTGCAGGTTATATTTTCTACCGTAACAAGATGATTGACTTTAAGACGTCACTGATATTCGCACCGGGTATCTCCATTGGCGCCTTTATGGGGGGGGCATTGGCCAAGTTTGTTAACACCACCGTTTTATTATGGTTATTCGTTTTTTTTCTGGTTGGTGTGGGGGCAAGGATGGTCTATGCCTACTGGGAAAAGGGGAAGGCTGAGGAAAAGCCCCCCAAAAACCTTTCCCCTGGTATGTACGCGCTCATCGCGTTTTTCGGTTTCGGCGTGGGAATCATCTCCGGCTTGTTGGGAGTCGGTGGCGGTTTACTCATCGTTCCCTTCATGGTCTATGTCTGCAAGTACCCGACGAAGTTCGCAGCAGGGGCGTCGCATTTGATAATATCCTTTTCGGCGCTTGCCGGAATAATAGGCCATGCGGCATCTCACCGTCTTGATATTGTGTTGATTTTAATAACTGGCGTTGCCGTTCTCATCGGCGGAAATCTCGGGGCGAGAGTCAGCATGAAGGCCAAAACTAAAATGATCAGGTCCGGGCTCGGTCTCTTGATGTGGGCTCTTGCGGGTCAGCTCGTGGTGAAGCTACTTGGGGTAATGTGAAGGATTGATACAGAAGCGGAAACCGATGTCAATTGGAGAGAGCTATGGAAGAAAAAGACTACCGCCTTGTTCTCGTCGGAAATATGCAGGTTGGATTTATTGGGCTGAAGGGAATCTTTGAGGGATTAAAAGGCCAGAGAAAAATACCTGAAGCAGACTTAAAACAGATGTTGGTGGAGAGGGCAGGAAAAAGAAACTATATTCCAAACTCTGTTAAAGAGGAATATAAAAAGGCTCTTTTCCGGGAGTTTAGAAAATTCTTGGGCGAAAAAGTAGATGAAGGAAGGAGTGAATTTCTCGAGGTTACTATCGTAGGCCCCGGTTGTTATTCCTGTGACAAATTAGAAAAGGATGCCATGACCGTGCTATCCGAATCAGGTATACAAGCAAATTTGAACCACATCTCCGATCGAAAATTGATGGTTCAGCAGGGGTTCATGGTAACCCCTGTTCTTGTTATCAACGGCAAGGTTAAATCAAAAGGTACCCTCCCTTCAAAATCAATGATCAAGAAGTGGTTAGAAGAGAAAAAGGATGATGATCCACAAAGTCATAGTAAGCTTTAATTCAGAGGAAATCTCCCGATTGACAAGGATTGTCATTGACGAAGATAAAGAGGATGCCCTTCTCTTTCTCAAAGAATTGCTGAAACCCCAATTGGATCAGGTAACCAGAAATCAATGAGACCCCTTCTCCAGATCTCGGGAAGATCTATTCAAATTCTTAGCAAAAAATGAGGAAGGATGACCAAAATGAAAAATCTTACCCATCGCCCATTGTACACTGATCTTCTTAGCTGGGATGGCAGCCGGCTTTGCTGAGAGTTTCATCAAATCGAGGGAAATCTCAAACATCAAGACTTGGGGGAAAAGAATCGGAGGTTCTATTGTTGTATTCGTTGGAATTTATATGTTTTATTTAGGAATCACACTTTAGGAGGTAGAATGTTACTCAACTCTTGCAAAATCACTCGCATCCTTCCTTGCATTGCTGACCCTGAGAAGATCCGGGTCATCGCAGAGGCTTCGGACGAAATTCACGAGGTCTTTCCCTATCTCAATGCGATTATTAAAGGGTGTATCTACAATCACCCGGCTCTCACCTTGACCATAAGGAACGAAGAAAAGCTGATCACCCTTCATGCCAATCATGTCACCATGACATTAATTGAAGATGAAAAGGAAGCCTATGAAATTCTAAATTGGTTAAAAGATTTGATTAATGAAACTTACGAGAAAAAAGACCAAATTGAGCCCAACTACTCGGATGGGGGTCAATTAAAACCATCCGATATCCAAAAACTTCTTCCAGGGACGAATTGTAAAGAATGTGGTTTCCGAACTTGTCTTGCCTTTGCCTTCAAACTTGTAGATGAGAAGATCGAAATAGTAAAATGCACTCCTCTCTTTTCAGATCTATTTAAAGAGAAACAAAAGGCGCTTCTTGAAATCCTCCAGAATGCTGGGCTCAAAGTCCCCTCGGAGTTCTTGGAATCTCAAAAAAGTTAGGGAAAGGGATTGTCGAGACATTAAGAATATCAATAAAAAAGGAGAATATCGAAGATGACCGAGCAACAAGTTGCCCGAAGGCTTTCATTTCTGGACCGTTTTTTAACACTATGGATTTTCTTGGCGATGTTGACCGGCGTGGGCTGGGGATATATCTTTCCAGGTGTTGTAAATTTTTGGAATCAATTCCAGGTGGATACCACGAACATCCCCATTGCTATTGGGTTGATTCTGATGATGTACCCACCTTTAGCCAAAGTAAAATATGAAGAGATGGGAGAGGTCTTTCGTAACTACAAAGTTCTTGCCCTTTCCTTAATTCAGAACTGGATCATCGGACCCATTCTCATGTTCTTTTTAGCCATCATCTTCCTCTCTGGCCACTTTGAATACATGGTCGGTTTGATTTTGATTGGACTGGCCCGCTGTATCGCCATGGTCATTGTCTGGAACGACCTAGCGGCAGGGGATAGGGAATATTGCGCCGGCCTGGTGGCCTTTAATTCAATCTTCCAGGTCATTTTCTTCTCCATCTATGCTTATATCTTCATCACGGTTCTCCCTCCCTGGTTAGGATTAAAAGGAATGGCGGTCCGGATCACCATCGGACAGATTGCCAAAAGCGTTTTCATCTATCTCGGAATACCCTTCATCGCTGGTGTTCTTTCCAGGTTTATTGGCCTGAAGATACTGGGACGGAAATGGTACGAAGAGAAATTCATTCCGAGAATCAGCCCCATTACCCTGATTGCCCTCCTCTTCACCATTCTGGTCATGTTTTCCCTCAAGGGCGAATATATCGTTCAGCTTCCTCTGGATGTCATAAGGGTTGCTATCCCATTATGCATCTATTTTATTGCCATGTTCTTCGTCTCCTTTTATTTATCGATGAAGGTGGGGGCTACCTATGAGCAATCCACCACGTTAAGTTTCACAGCAGCCTCAAATAACTTTGAGCTTGCCATTGCTGTGGCCGTGGCGGTCTTTGGGATTAACTCCGGCCAGGCTTTTGCAGCAGTCATCGGGCCCCTAATGGAAGTTCCTGTTTTGATCAGCCTGGTCAATGTGGCCCTCTTTTTTAAGAGAAAATACTTCCCTTATGCGGTGGAGACACCAACCGGGGTCTGTCATGTATCCTGTAAGCCATAAGATGAGGAAAATCCAATTGTGGAATGGGCGAAAAGAATTGACATTTTCCTTGTGATTGATTAGCTTTTTTATCTGGTTCAAAGGTAGAGGGGAAAGCCGCTCAATGATCGGATGAAGAGCCTTAGGATTTCATGAATTTCGTCATCAACGATTATAGAGAAAGAAATCACCTTGAAAAAAGAGACCCGATTTTATAAGAGAGCACTCAGAAGGGAAATAGCTTCCTAATCAAGAAAAACCATCATGGGAAAGCGTTTTACTCCCGTTCTTATCCTCATTCTTCTTTTCTCCCACTTTTATGCCCAGGCACAATCTTCCTCTTCCATTCCGCTCTACTTCTTTCATACGGAAAATTGCCAGCCCTGTCAGGTCATCCTGCAAAGTTACCTCCCCACACTCAAAACGACTTTTCCCTCTCTCGATATCAAAACCTTCGATGTTGGGAATCCGGCCTATTATGAACTTCTCGCAAGATGGGAGACCCAATTCAATCGAAGGGAAAGTGAACTCCCTGTAGTCATCATCGGAAACCACCTCCTCTCCGGGGAAAGAGAGGTGATGGAAAAGCTCAACTCCCTTGTCCTCGATTATCAGATCAAGGGCGAGGTTCCCCCTCCCCCTATCGAAATTCCATCTTCAACTGATTCCCCGATTGGAATCACCGAGACAGTCTCGTTGGATATGACCTATTTCTATCAAAAGGGCTGCCCGAAATGTGATCGGGCGGGTGCCCTTCTAAAATATCTCATTAAAAAATATCCAAAACTGAATCTCAAAGAGGTCGATCTGAACACCCCTGAGGGAAAACGTTTGAATGAAACCCTGTCGAATCGACTCCATCTCCCCGCTGAAAGCCGTCTCATAGCACCGAGTATCTTTATCGGAAACGATCACCTGCCGCCGGAGGAAATCATTCAATCGAAAGTTGAGCTTCTCATTAAGAAGTACGCTCAGCCGGGGGTCCGAAAGACCCCCCTCCCCCCTACCCCGGATGAGCTGAAAAAAGCGGAAGAAATGATCATCGAACGCTTTAAGTCCCTTGGAGTTTTTGCCATTCTCGCAGCAGGTCTGGTCGAGGGCCTCAATCCCTGTGCCTTAGCCACCCTCATCTTTTTCATCTCCTACCTCACCATGATTGGCAGAAAACGAAAAGAGATCTTTATGGTGGGAATGGGTTTTTCAGCGAGCAGTTTTCTCACCCATCTCCTGCTGGGTATCGGGATCCTCGGTTTTATCAGGTACTTCTCATTTTTTCCTCTATTTTCTAAGATCATCTACTCGGTCACTTTCATATTATCCCTCTGCCTCGGGATCTTCAGCTTATACGATTATGTCCAGCTAAAGAGAGGACGACCCTCCAAAATGAGACTGCAAGTTCCGAATTTTTTAAGAAGGAGGATTCACCAGCTCATTCGAACAAGAAGTGGTAAATTTGAAGAAAGCAAAGAAGTTCACTCTCTCCGTTTTGTTCTGGTTGCTGTCTTGATCGGTTTCATCGTCACCCTTTTACAATCAACCTGCACCAGTCAGGTCTATCTCCCGACGCTCCTCTTCGTTACAAATATTACGTCCCTGCGGGGGAGTGCCACTCTATACCTCATTTTATACAATTTAATATACATTCTCCCCCTGCTGGCTATCTTTGGTATTGTCTACTGGGGAGTCACTTCGGAACAACTCTCCCTCTTTCTCCAGAGAAGAGCCTCCACCCTTAAACTCCTCACTGCCCTCTTCTTCTTCGCTCTCGCGGGGATATTGATTTTTAATCTAATATAGGGGATAACTATCCATGATCAAATCCATTTAGAAAGCAGTGGGGACGGATGATCATCTGTCCCTCCGTATGGAGGAGCAATGAAGGCAAAACACTTCATCATCTCAGGAGCGGTCATCCTTCTGGCCGCAATAGCCCTTTTCTATTTTTTATTTTTCGAAGGCACGGGCAGGCAGGTCCTCGCCCAGGTGAATGGCGAAATACTCTCAGTGGAAGAGTTCAATAGAGAGCTGGAAAAAGTGGAATCTCCACTCAAAGAGATGTTCAGGGAAGAGCCCCAATCCTTTCTCGAAAGCCTCATCGTTAAGAAGCTCCTTCTGCAGGCGGCAAAGAAAGAAGGGCTGACCATCCCGGTGAAGACCTACAAGGATACGACAAAGAATTCCAAGTCGCCCGAAGATATTCTGATTGAAGACCTGATGAAAAATAAATTTCCTGCCCCCCCGGCGGTCACCAAAGAAGAGGTGAAAACCGTCTATGTTCAATTGAAAGACCAATTGGGCGGAAAGTCTTTAGAGGAAGTATCCGCTGATATCGAGCAGATTATCCGTGAGGGGAAGCGCCAGAATGAAATGAGACAGTTCATGAAAGAACTCCGGGGCAATGCCAAGATTGAAATTGACCAGATCCGGCTTCAAAAAATTTCAGCAAAACCGCCGGAGTCGAATTCAGAAGACGATCTGAAGAAGGCCCTGGCAGCCCAAAAACCCTTCCTGGTCGATTTCGGGGCCAATTCCTGTGTCCCCTGCCGTCAGATGAGACCAATCCTGAAGGAGATCGGCAAGGAGTATTCCGGGAAGACCGAGGTTCTGGTCATTGATGTCTATAAGTATCAGAATCTCGCCCGGGAATATAAAATCCAGCTCATCCCCACCCTCGTCTTTTTTGATGCCAAAGGGAAAGAACTTTTTCGTCATGTGGGGATAATGGATAAGGAAAAGATAGTGGCAAAGTTAAAAGAGATTGGAATGAGCACATAACCGTTTTGATCTCCCCAGCCGAAGATTCACACAAAACCCCATTAAAGTGACCCTTGCCTTCAGATAAGTCCGCCACCTTTAGATTTGAGTTCGGAGCGATTAAAAACTCGGGTGCCCCTGAATTTCTTATTCCAAATTTCACTCGAAAGTCGAACCCTTCTAATCTTTTTATTTCTTTCCCGAATTGATTTATAATGTATGGGATGATCGGGTTGACCATCGGACAGAAGAAGAAAGCCCTTGTCCATATCGCTAAAGAGGACCTCCATCTGAGTGAGGAGACCTATCGTCAGATCCTGAAAGGAGTGGCAGGGGTCGAGAGTTCAGCCCGGTTGACAAGAGAAGGTTTTGCAAAAGTGATGAAAAGGTTTGAGGAGATGGGATTTAAAGGACTTCTCCCCCACCCTGATCATCCCATACCCAAAGGCCGTCTCATCCCTTTTGAGACTCCCATTGGCCTTGAATCGACCACTTCGGGTCAACAGGATTTTATTTCTTATCTCTTGGAGGAACTGGGCTGGGACGAAGGACATTATCACGCCTTCTGTCAGAGAATTATTAAACGATCCGATCCCTTAACCAAGCGAGACGGGCAGAAGATCATCATCGGCCTGATGGCGATATTGAGGAAAAGGGCCCTGTCCCGGAAAAGGAGAGAGAGATGAGGAAATATCTCATGTTAGGACTTGCGGGCCTGCTGGTCCTCTCACTTGTATGGATCACTTTGAGCAAGGAAATTTTCTCTCCATTTGTTGAAATGGAGGTGAAGGGGGTAAGAATGGATTCGATCGGCCATACCCCTGTCGTCATCCTTGCGGATAAGGAGGGAAAGAGGGCGCTTCCCATCTGGATCGGTCTTCTCGAAGCCAATGCCATCGATAAAGAGTTAAATCATCTCTCCAATCCAAGACCGATGACGCATGACTTGCTCCATTCCATTCTCACCCAGGCTCAGGTAAGGGTGAAAGAGATCAAGATCGTAAATTTAAAGAATAATACTTATTATGCGACCCTCTTTCTTATCCTGAACAAAGGTCAAATTGAGGTCGATGCTCGACCCAGTGATGCCATCATCATCGCCCTGAAATCGAAAGTCCCTATCTTTGTCTCAACGAAGATATTGGATGAACAGGGAATCGCTCTTAATAAAAAGGAAGGGCTCGGGGAAAGATACGGAATACGGGTGCAGGAGCTTACTCCCTCTTTAGCCTCCCACTTCAATTTCAAGGGACAGAAAGGGGTATTGGTCTCCGAGGTGATTCCTAAAAGTGCCTCAGAGGCTTCCGGAATCAGGGCAGGAGATATCATTACCAGAATCCATCTCAAAGAAGTGGGAAGTATTCAGGAATTCGAAGAAGTGATTGACGCCTTAAAGGCAGGCAGTACGGTTCGAATCGTACTTTTCAGAGATGAAAAATTTCAGGAGGTCAACCTCTTTCTGAGGCCCTGAGACCGCTTTTCCTCTATGAAAGTATGATTTCAATTCAGAAGTCGTTTGACGATCGGGACCTTAAAGAACTGAACCCCTTCTTCTTTTAAGATAACCTCCTCTGCTGGAGTGGCTGTTCCTCTGATATTTCTCTTCTCTGCCTCTCCGGAGTGGATTTTGAGGGCCTCTTTGGCAAAACCAGCTCCGACATCCTCAAAATGCTTATCGATGTATTCCTGGATCATCTGATAGGCCTGATAGACAGTCTCTTGCCCTTTCTTCTTTTCTCCGTCCCCTTTCTTGATCATAAATGGAGAAAAGGCCCTCACCACTTGAGTATCATTACAGACAGGACAGTTGATCATGCAGGCGGACATCTGCTCATCATAGGAGGCGCTGTCCTTAAACCAGCATTCAAAAAGATGACCATTTGAACAGATGAGATCGTAGGCTATCATTTTTACCCTTTTTTATAATTTAACACTCATCAAAAGATTTTTGCAAGATTATTTTAAACTTTCAGGTTGCTTAACTATCAAAAATGGTTTAAATTTTAATAAATAGCTTACTCCAGGAGGTCCTTATGAGAAGAGCGATGGTCTTCAAATGGATATTTTTACCCCTCATTCTCTTCCTCCTTTTTCTCCCCACTCATGGAGATGCCAAGAAAAAGGAGGTGTTGATCGGTCGAGAAGCACCCAATTTTACTCTTCCCTCCACGGATGACCGATTGATCAACTATGCGGAAGAGTATTATGGCAAATACCACCTGATCATCACTTTTTTCCCGGCTGCTTTCACACCCATCTGAACGGGTGAGATGGAGGGTCATCAGAGGAACCTATACCTCTATGACCGCTTCAACACCCGGGTCGTGGGTGTCAGTGTCGATGACGTGATCATATTAAAATACTGGGCCAAAAGTCTGGACCTCACCTTTCCCCTCCTCTCCAATGTGACGGGTTTTCTGGGCGCCTCCTTGGGCGTTGAGCCTTCACCTGAGATCAAGGGTTTTCCTGTCTTTGGCAGAAGGACAGTCATCATTGATAAGACAGGGACCATCCGGTATGTGAGAGACGGGTCTCCAAAATATAAGGATATTCTCCTTTTCCTTAAAAAACTGAACCAGGAAGGTCAACTTGCCCCGACCACAGGAGGAAAGCCATGAAGGGAAAATGGATGGTGATATTAGGGTCCTTATCCGTTCTTCTATTTTTTCTGAATGGATGTGCTACCCCAGGGTCCACCCAAAAACCATATGAAGTGACCTCCCGCGGGACGGTGATTTACGGAGGGGAATATGAGTTCATCTTGCCCCCTCAGGGCTGGAATCTATTCTGGCCGGAGGGTGAGGAGGATGGGGAATTTGCCTTTGGATTCATAAGAAAAGACCCGGGTCCATTCCCCTCCCAATCGGTCTTTGCCTACGATGAGGAACCTTTCGGATGCTCGACAAAATTCGAGGAGCGAGAGAAAGAGTTTTTTAAACGATTCCTCTGGAATGCCATCCTCAAGTTTGAGATTCTGGAGAAGAAAAGGGTACCCGTGCTCGGAGGGGAAGGATTAGCTGTGACCGTTGAAGGAAAAGACCCCGTGAAGAAAGAAAAGGCAAAGGCCAAAGTGATCTTTGCAAAGCGAGGAGATCGTGTCGTAGCCTTTTACCTGACCCAGTGGAGGCCCATGGAAGGTACCTATGATACCTCAGCCTTTGAGATTTTCGATCAATTTGTGAAATCCTTCAAGTTTCTCAAGAAATCCTTCTATGAAACCCTCTGAAGATCCCCCCCACCTTTCTCCCCTCTGACAGGGAGGAAGGTGGGGGGGAAGGCAGTCAGGATCAGGCAGAGAAAAAAGCCTGCCAGCGAAACAAGAAGGGTCAATTGAAAAGACCCTGTCCAGTCTTTTAAATATCCGCCCGAGATTGTCCCCAAGAACTGTCCAATACCGTGGGTGAGGGTGACCAACCCATAAACAGAAGCCCGCTTCTCCATCACCTGGTCACCAATGGATGCCGCGATGATGGTCACCGTGCCTAAAAAAGTAAACCCGAAAAGAAAAGCGGAAAGGGCGAGAAAAAAAGTCATGGGTAAGGCGAGGGCAAGAAGAACGGCCAGTGAGATGATCCCGTTGTTCCAGAGAAGGGCCCTCCCCCTTCCCATTCGATCCGAAATATATCCCCAGACCAATCCGCTTGCCATACACATCCACCCGAAGATCGCCCAGATATTTCCTGCGGTCTTTTCCGAAAGGCCAATCTCTCCCACTATATAGGCGACAAAGTAGGTCGCATAGATGTTATAGGCAAATCCAAAGATAAAATAGATGATGAAGATGGCCTTGAGAGGGAGTCCTTTTCTATCCCTGGAAGGGGGAGAGGAGCTTCCCGCTCCATCAGGACCGGGAGGAGGAAGCGTGACCTGCTCCGGCTTTTCTCTCAGGAATATCCATCCGATGATGGCAACTAAAAATGTGATCAAGGCAAGAAGGAGCCAGCATTGTCTCCATGCTTCCTTACCCAGATTGGCCAGAAGATGGGGGAGCAGCAGGCCTGTCACAATAATGCCGAGGCCTGTCCCCCCTGTAACGATACCCAGAGCACCGCCTAATCTCCGCTCTCCAAACCATGCCATGGGTAATGTGGTTACGGAAATGTGAGACCCGGCGCCTCCTGCTCCCATGGTAAAGGCAAAGGAGAGAAGAGGGAAAAATCCTGATAATCTGCTCATCAAGAACATGGAAAAGGAACCACAGAGAAGGGAGGCAATGACGATTCTCTTGGGACCGAACCGGGTTGCCAGTAGCCCGCCGATTAAAGAGAAGAGGAGATAACCCAGCATGATCGCTCCGCTTAAAAGTCCCATCTCGCCGTAGTTGAAGGCAAGCGATTCTCTCATGTTGGGAATGAGCATGGGATAGGCGAAACGTCCAAACCCAAGCCCTGACATTTTAACCAGAACTCCAATCCCGACAATGACCCAGCCATATTGAATGGGTTTCATCGCCCGAACCTTAACTCCATGTATTGACGATGTCAACTCTTTTTGATATGGATAAATTAAAATCCAGAAAAGGAGACGGCGATGAAAGCAACTGTCCATCAATCCACCTTAGACATTGTCCAGGGAGATATTACCCGTGAGGATACAGAGGCTATTGGAAATGCGGCCAATTCCCGGCTCGCAGGAGGAGGAGGGGTGGATGGTGCCATCCACCGTGCGGGTGGACCTGCCATTATGGCGGAGCTGAAGGCAAAGTATAAAGGTTGTCCAACTGGATCCGCGGTGATTACAGGAGGAGGAAATCTTAACGCAAAATATGTGATCCATGCGGTTGGACCGATCTATTCCGGATCGCCCAACGATGCCGGGCTTCTCTCAAACGCCTATCAAAAGAGCCTGGAACTCTGCACCCAGCACAACATCTCCTCCATCGCTTTTCCTTCGATCAGCACAGGGGTCTATGGGTATCCTGTGGGGGAGGCTTCCCGCGTTGCCCTAAAAACTGTGATGGATTATTTAAAGGAACACCCTGAAATTCAACTTGTCCGATTCGTCCTCTTCGATTCGAAAACCTATGATGTCTATGAGGAAGCCTTAAAGGAATTAACCGGGAGGAAATAAAGCTCCCCGCCCACAGGGCGGGGCTTTCGGGTTAAGGTAGTTTCATTAATATTGTCGGCTTTGGCTCCAATTCTGGAGCCCGTTACCGCCATCCCCGCCTATAAGGCGGGGCATCCAGCCGACTTTCCCGTGAAGATCGGGGAGTCCCGGTATTTCAGGCCGGCGTGTGTAAGAAACAGGGAAAAACTATTGACAATTGAAGGGCCTGTTGCCCAAATCGATTCCATGCTTCGACAAGCTCAGCATGATCGGAAAAGTTACATAATTTCAATAAATCACCGTTCGCCCTGAGCCTGTCGAAGGGTAAACGGCGATTTAGACAAAAGCCATGAAGAAATGACCCCGTTTTTATTAGAAAACTCTAATCTTTCTTTAATCTTCCTTTAATGTGAGGTGTGTATAATGTTTAACAAAGAATAGAGAAAACTCTTTCCTCCTTAAATCAAATTTAATCCACCGGACCAATGATCCGGTGGATTTTTTATTTCAATTGGCTAAAATCAAATCCATCCTTAAGGATGGAATCCTTAAATTCTTTTACATTGACCTGCTTTTCAATGGCATCATGGATCTCGGCCCTCCCTTTCACATCTCCGAGAAGGATGCAACCCACAATCTTATCTTCCCTGAATGTCACCTTGGAATAGGTACCCTTCTCATGGTCACTTCTTATCTTGCATTCCAACTTCCCTTCCGCATCGATCTCGCCCGCAGAGGTGAGGTCAATTCCAACGACCTTGAGAGTGTTTGAAACGACCGTCCCCTGATAGACCTCACTGCCTCCTGCCATATTGACCCCGGCAATCTCACCCTGTCTTTGAGCGGCTGGCCATATTCCGTAGTTGCGGCCCCTGTGCTCTGCCACATCTCCGGCTGCAAAAACACCTTCGGTCTTTGTCTCCAGACGGTCATTGACCAGAATCCCGTTCTTTATCTCCAGGCCCATCCCCTTGGCTAATTGGAGATTTGGCCTCACTCCAGCGGAGATGATAGCCATCTGACCTTCAACCTCTCTGCCGTCCTTAAGACGAACTCCCTCCACATTCTCTCCTCCGAGAATCTCCTCGGACTGACCATTGAGGAAAAATGAGAACCCCATGGCCTCCATCTTCGCCTGAAGGATCCGGGCTCCCTCCGGATCCATCTGCCTTGGAAGGATCCTGAGATTATGTTCGATGACCGCAACCTTGATCCCCCGTCTCAGCAGGGCTCCTCCCACCTCCAATCCAACAAGCCCCCCGCCGATGAGGATCGCCCGGCTTATCTTTTCTGAAAAGGCTTTCATCCCTATGGCATCCTTCATCTTGCGAAGGGTAAAGACCCCCCCCTTTTCCGTTCCCTTGATGGGCGGAACAAAGGCATTTCCTCCTGTCGCGATAAGGAGAAGGTCATAAGGATAGGTTTTCCCGGGTTGGCTGATCGCCTCCTCCTTTTCCGGATGAACCTCGATGACCGGTTCCTCCAAATGGAGAAAGATATTCTTGCTTTGATAGAATTCCCTGGAATGAATGGTCACCTCCCTGATGGTCACCTCTCCTGCGACCAGTTCCGGAAACCGCACCCTGTAGTAAAAGGGATAGGCTTCCTCCGTGAACATATGGATATCCCCTTTGGGATCCCTTTCTCTGATCTTTACAGCTGCTCTTGCACCCGCCACCCCATTTCCTACAATAAGATACCGTTTCATCCCGGCTCTCCTCTCCTCGTTTATTCTATCTCTTTTCTTAGGACGATGCTCCATTCCGCCGCTTTCCGTATTTCAGTAGTAAATTGATATCAAAATTTCCAGACCTAAACAAGTGGTTTTTAGTGGCCTTGAAAAGATGACTCATGAATAGAGGATTGAAAATAAGCCTAAAGGTGGGAAGTTATAATTCGATGCGGTTCAGTAGCGTAATCCCCGTATAATAACAGCAGCAGGTGTTGTCGATGGAGTTGTCAAAGACCCTCTTTTTACCGTCCTGAAATAGAATGCGAACATAGCAGAGCCCTCCCGGAAGGTCAGAAGACCAGGTTTCGAGGACAATCCCGCCACCCCAGGATTTAAACTTTTTGTGATAAACCTTATCCCCGACATGGAGATAGGTACGTTTCTCACTTTTTGGCTTTGCGGCCAAAACCCTCTCTTCTCTCTTCGCAGGAAGCCTATTCAAAGTTTTCTCCTGATCAAAACATACCTTATTCTTCGGCTTTGGGCAAGCGCCTCGGGTGATGGGGTCTCTTCTTTCTTTCCCATCTCCGATGTACCCAGAACCATTGATCCGGATATTGCCGGATCACGGATTCGAGGGTATCATTAATGATTTGGGTGTTGGTCTCCACATCCTTCTTGATATCCCCGGTATCCACGAGTTGAAGAAATTCCTTGACCAGTAGATGATGCCTTCCATGTTCATTTCGAATCATAAAAACAGGGAGCACCGGAACTCCGGTTCTCATGGCTAAAACGGCTAATGCAGGCGTGGTTGGGGCTTTTCTGCCAAAGAAGTCCACCCATACTCCCTCGCTTCGCTTTGCCCTCTGATCAATTAATATCCCGACGATTCGATTTTGAGAGAGGGCTCGGATCACTTTTTTGCCTGCCTTTTCGGATGGGATGACCTCCAGGCCTGCCGCTTTCCTCACTTCGAAAACAAAACCGTCTAACCACCGATTCTTTTTGACAGGCCTGGCGAGTACTACGACCGGCTCTCCTAAGACTTTTGACATCAAACCCATCATCTCCCAATTGCCAAGATGAGAGAGGAGTACAAGTATTCCCTTCTCTCTCTCCACCACTTTTTTAAGGAAACTTTCCATTCCCTCCGGGGCAACCTTCTCTTTAAAGTTCTCCACGGTCATCTTCGGGATTCTCAGAAATTCAACGGCGGTCATTCCAAGATTCTGAAAACTCTTTTTTGCAATCGAGCGTATTTGTTCTTCTGTCTTCACATGGCCAAAGGCGATATGAAGATTTTGAATGGCCACCTCCCGATGTTCCGGGTCCAGAAAATACATCCCATTTCCCAGCTGCCTTCCGATCCAGAGGGCAGCCCCTTCCGGCAGAAGGTTGATCATAAAGCTGCACACTCTTATAAGCAAGTAGATGGGATAAGCAAACATTTTTGATTCTCAGATATCGAGGTTGACAGAACCATAAATCACCAATCACCAAACCCAAATGACAAAAGGCTTTTGAGATTGGTTATTGGAATTTATTTGATTATTGGTGTTTGCCTGCCTGCGGTAGGCAGGGAGTTTGATTATTTCAATTACTCTTCTTCCTGATAGGGAAGCGCTTCGTCGATGAGCATCACCGGGATGTCATCCTCAATGGGATAGACCAGCCGGCAGGCCTTACAGATCAATCCATCTCCTGCCCTATTTAAAAAGATATCCCCTTTGCATTTCGGACAGGCCAAGATATCCAAGAGTTCCTTGCTGAGTGCCATCTTCTCCCCTCCTTCGAAAAGTTCTCCCTTACCCTCCGCCTTCCCGGTTAAGAATCCACTGGACCGCTTCGTAGAGATCCTGAGCAACGTAGTCCGGCTTCTCCTCCCACCGGTTCCCCAAATATTCCCAATCCCCTCTCCCGTATCCCGTAAGAACCAGGATGGACTTTGCTCCGATCAGATGTCCAAATCCGATATCCTTACCCCGATCCCCGACCATATAACTTCGAGAGCAGTCAATGCGGAGAGCCTTCACCGCCTCTTCGATTAAGCCTGTATTCGGTTTTCTGCACCGGCATTTCTGGCGATAGGGGGGCTCCCCCACATCAGGATGATGGGGACAGTAATAGATTCCATCGAGATAGGCCCCCTCCTTACTCAAAAGGTCCTGCATCTTTTGGTGGACGAGGTGGATCAATGATTCAGGGAAATATCCCCTTGCTACTCCGGATTGATTGGTGATGACCACCGTCTTGATGCCATTTTGATTCAATCGGTGAATCGCCTCCCCCACCCGGGGCAGGAGAATGAAACGGTCAATATGGTTCACATATCCCACCTCTTCATTGATCGTTCCATCCCGGTCAAGAAATACTGCCTTGTTTCCCATAGGGGAATTATCATGGCTGTGTCCGTTTCCCATGTCCGTCCCCCTCACCCAGTTTCCTCATCTTCCATCCCTCCATCTCCTTAATTCAAATTGATCAGGAGGCGTGAATCTCAGGAAGGACCGGTGTTGCATCCAGTCCCCTACATTAAGATAGAGACATCTCCTTCCATCAACGTCTTCCTCCACCCTCTCCGGAAAATGAGAGTGCCCGAGGATGACGACCCCAAAGCCCTCTAAAAACTTTTGATGGGCAAAGGCCCTGAATGCCGGAGGCGGAATCACGGGAAAATCTTTATGGGACCTCTGATAACTTCTCTCGCTTAACTTCCGGGCAACCCGACAGGAAAGGTCAGGGCCGACAAACTGGATCAGACGAAAACTCAAACGATTTTTGAGCACCCTTCGAAAGATCCGGTATCCCCAGAGCCGGGGATTGGAAAGATCTCCATGGGAGAAGAAGGCTCTCCTTTCTCCCAGCCTCTCTTCAAGCCCTTCCGGATAGACCTCCACTTCCATCCCGAATCGTTCATCAAAGAAGGCGTTGAGGAAGAAATCGTGGTTCCCTTCGAAATATTTGATATGGATCCCCTGCTGATACAGATGCTGAAGCCCTTTTAGAACAGGAAGGTAATCCGGGAAGGGAAAGGGTTGTGAAGCGGGAAGGGTCTCTTTAAAACCAAAAAAAAATTCAAAAAGATCGCCCAAGATCACCAGATGGCTCATCCGCTCTTTTTGTGAATTCAGAAACTCTAAAAATCCTTCCATCTCTTCCGGTTCTCTCCCGGTAAGATGAGCGTCGGAGACAAAGATCCAGTCCTTTTCCATTTGAGCCAAGGGCAGTCCCTTACCTCCCCACGCCACAATAACGAAAGCCCAGGCGCTTCATCTGATCGGGGTCATAAACATTTCTGAGATCAATGAAGACCGGTACCTTCAATAATGTTTTAATCCTCAAAAGGTCTAATCGCCGGAATTGATTCCATTCGGTAGCCAGGACCAATGCATCCGCTCCCTGAGCCACATCATAGGCATCCTTTCCGTAGGTTACCTCCGGGAGAATGGCCTCCGAATCCTTCATGGCCTCTGGATCAAAGGCCTTTATGCGGGCTCCCATCGAAAGCAGCTTCCGGATGATCGCAATGGCCGAAGATTCCCGGATGTCATTCGTATTGGGTTTGAAGGAGAGGCCCAGGATACCGATCGTCTTTCCCTGAAGATCTCCCACCATCTCTTTGATCTTCTCCGCCATCCTCTCCTTCTGTTCCTCATTCACCTGGATGACAGAGCCTAAGATTTTAAATGGATATCCCTTCTCATGAGCCAGTCTGAAAAGGGCCCGTGTGTCTTTGGGAAAGCAGGACCCCCCGTAACCCGGCCCCGGATGAAGAAATTTTCTTCCGATCCTTCCGTCAAGTCCCATGGCCTTCGCCACATGGTGAACATCGGCCCCTACCCTTTCACACAGATTGGCCACTTCATTGATAAAGGTGACCTTTGTAGCTAAAAAGGCATTGGTGGCATATTTAATCATCTCGGCGGTCTCCCAGTTGGTGACCACAAAAGGGGTCTCGATGAGGTAGAGGGCGCTGTAGATATCCCTCATGATGGCCACGGCCTGTTCACTCTCCGCACCGATGATGATCCGATCGGGCCGGAGAAAGTCATCCACGGCCGAACCTTCTCTCAGAAATTCGGGGTTCGAAACAACATCAAACGGGATGGGCCGTTGCTGATGTATTTGGATGAACTCCTTTAACCAGCGAGAGGTTCCGACAGGAACGGTCGATTTCATGACCACAACCTTATAGCCATCCATCCATCGGGCGATCTCCTTGGCCACCTCCTCCACGAATCGCAGGTTCGCAGAGCCATCCTCCCTGGGAGGGGTTCCCACGGCAATAAAGACGACCAGGCTCGACTTCACACCCTCCTCGATACTCGATGAAAAACGAAGCCTCCCCTCCCTCACGTTTTTACTGACGAGGTTCTCAAGATTCGGCTCGAAGATGGAGAGCTTGCCCTGCCTGAGAAGGTCAATCTTTTGAGAATCGTTATCCACACAGATCAGATTCATCCCGAATTCTGCCAGGCAGGCCCCGGTCACCAACCCCACATAACCCGTACCGATGAT
>Ga0116202_10000337_pt1 | contig 25690 bp, 21 predicted proteins | sample LakKivw325mmetaG_FD_94479 | JGI IMG/M metagenome (GOLD analysis project Ga0116202, IMG submission 94479) | Anoxic lake water microbial communities from Lake Kivu, Rwanda to study Microbial Dark Matter (Phase II) - Lake Kivu water 325m metaG | ecosystem: Environmental > Aquatic > Freshwater >... | reverse complement strand
GGTGAATTAAGGTAATATTCAACATTTGTGGTTATTCTGATTACTTTCAGAACATGAAGCATGCCGAACCAAGCCCCAATAGGGAACATAAACGAACCGCCATAGGTAAACACTTTCGGATTAAAGTCTCTTTTTTTAATGTTCATATTTGAAAATGTTACCAGAATGGCTTCATCGGGATAATAAGTTCTCAAAAGAAAGGTTCTCATAGCATTCAAAGTTCCCTTTGATATGGAAAGATTCCCCTCTTCGGTTTCTGATGTTATCAATTCTTTTTCATCATAATCAGCAAGATAATTATCTCCAGGGTAAATAATCATTTTTCTGATTTCTTCTCTGGTTCTCTTCATTTCGGGAATCAAGCTCTGCAAAATCTTCTGATTCCCGAAAATCAACATGGTTGTTTCTTTTTCAGGAACACCCCAATTGACACCGATAGAGTTGATTGTTAAAAAGCATAGCATAATAAGCAATAGTGAAAATTTTATCTTCTTCTCTGTCATCTTTCAGCCCTCCCCAAAATATTGCTTAATGTCACAGCGACAAAAATAACGAAAAAAGGCATCAATGCTTCGCGGTATCTGATAATTGTCTTAAAAAAAAGTATTATCGGGGCAGACCACAAGATAATCAGTAGATAAAAGATAGAAAACTCACGCCATCTTTTCAGGGAAAATATGAAACCTGCAGCGGCAAGGATAAAAATCGGAATGTTCGTAAGCATGGCAATTCTTACATGGTAGGACTTGTAACTTTCACCGGGTCCCGAAAATGTGTGTGGGAAAGGCCGCCAGAATCTTAGAAATCTGCCTGCTACAAGACGCCAGTATATACAGGGATTCTTTTTGATAAAATTAATTGCCGCGCGGTAAAAATATCTGTCTGTCTCAACCTCGGATAAACCCTTTATATCCTTTATCACCGGTTCGTCCTGCCTGCCTGTGGGGTCCCAGTAACCCGACGGCTGATAAATGGATTTTTCGTTGTTTGCGATATAACAAACGATTCCACCTTCCGTAGATGTGAGTACGAATGTCTTATGTATGGAATAGTTCCTCACTACCCATGGTAAAACTGCTATCAGAGTACCTGCAGTATAAACAATAAATTTCCGCCATGAGAATCTTTTATTTTTTACAATCAGCCAGATTAAAACGGCAGGAAGAAAAATAACAAAAACCGACCTTGTTAATATACCCAGCCCCGTGAATATACCTGCAGAAACAAACAAGAAAAGATTTTTCTTCTTTTCCCCTGCAATGAGAAACAAGACAACCAACAGCATCATGAATATTTCATTTGTTACCGGTGCAAGGTAGCCGGTCCAGAAAACGGAGGATGGATAAACAGCATAAATAAGTGCACACCATATACCGGTTATACTGCTGCTTAACAAGCTTGAAGCGATGAAAAATAGTAATAAGCAGTTCAAGGCACTTAATACAGCAATACCCATTTTAGCAGCAAGATAACTGTGGCCAAAAATCCTGTATATGCATGCAAGGAAGAGAGGGAACCCGGGAGGACGCCATGAATAGAAAGGAGTTCCTCCTTGAAAGTACGGGTTATCAACCCAGAAACCCTGCCCTGTTGCAATCTTTACTCCCAACTCATCCCACCAGTCACCCCATACATCAACTGTATTATTCAGCGTAAGTATGAAAACGATTCTTAGAATTAATGCGAATAGAAATAGTAATCCCATTTCACATATCATGCGTTTAATAATACTTCTGTTTTTCATATCACGCACCATCCGTCCCTCTTCTTATGAACACAATGACTTCGGGATTAATATCTGCCCAATCCCAGGGAGAACTTCCATCCCTTCGGAAAGACATTCCAAGAATTCTTGGATATTCTTCGAATCTCCTCAACTCTATATAATCCTTCAGATATTCTTTAAGTTGCCCATAGTCCTTTCCTCTGAGCCATTGGTACTCGGTAACCACAACATATAGCGGTTCATAATTCTCCAGCAGGGTCTTATCCCAGTATATATTCACTATTTCATACTTGAAAAAATTAAAAGGAGGAGTTCTCCATGGAGACGGCATATCCAGCAATCCTACAGAAGATCCCGGAGGTATATTTGAATTAATCCATTCACCTGCAGATGTCTTAGTGTTTTTTCTCCCGGCTGCAACATCCATAGAAAGAGAGTACGCGAATGTGTAAATAAATACTGCAAAGAGAACAATCAATCCTGATATTTTTTTCACCTTTTTCCCGGAAATAAACCAGTCAAGAAATCTTGCTCCCAACAAAACTAGAAACGGATAAATAAAAAGTCCGTAGTGCATATGACGCGTTGTGGAAAAAGCAAAATATATCAAAGGTGTTAAAAGCAATATTATCAACAGGACATCTTTTTTTCTATGGTTGTGAAAAACAAACAGGAGACCAAGAATTGCTATAAACCAGAGAGGAAAACCAAGACCATACATAATCACATGTCTTGCATAATATGAAATATTGGCAAATGAAGGTGAGAATTGCCAGTATGTCGAAGCCATATGAAATTCTCTGAAAACCTGTTTTATGGAAACTAACCAGTAAGGATTTACTGCAATAAATCCGAAAATGAAGGCACCGAGAGCAAACCACATGTTTTTGTCAAAGAGTGAGATTATAGCTTTCTTAAAACCTTTTTCAATATTTTTCGTAAACTGGATGAGAGGAAGAGCGAAAAGTATTAAACCGTAAATTAGCAGAGAACCGGCAGTTATCCCGGAAGTGAATCCCGAGTAAATGTAAGCCTTTCTGTTTTCATGCTTGTATATTTTGAAACCTGTGAACAGCGATAGCATCATCCAGAATATTGTAAAAGCATGCGGATTAAGATAGTGACTCCATATCACAATAGCAGGTGTCACAGCAAATAAAAAACTGGCAATTAAACCTGTCCTCTTGTTAAACAACACCTCGCCGCATAAATATATGTAGAAAACGGAACAGGAAACAAAAACAGCGGAGATTAATTTACCATAGGTAAACATCAAACCTATCTGTCCGGGATTCAGGAAATAATAAGAAACATCTGAAATAAGTTTTATGGTGCCCGTAAGAGAAACAATCTTCAAAAAAATGCTTATTATATAAAGATAGAGTCCCCCGTAGATAAAAAATCGAGGATTGAAATTGAACCGGGAGGGATCCATATTACTGATGGCTTTGAGTGTTGCTTGTTCATCGGGGGCATAGGAGCGCAGAAGAAAAGACCGTGCTCCATCAAGAAGTGAACGCTTAACTGTCAAAGGTTTTGCATTGTCAATAGATATATCATAGTCCTTATAATTTTGCGGTTGGTCATAATATTCTATCCCCTGATAGATATCGTCCATGCTTTGAAGCATTGCTGGAGATAATTTTTCTACCATCGCACGGTCCGAAAAAACGAGTTTAATTCTTTCCTGTGAAGGCCCTGCCCACCAGATTCCATATGTATTCAGACAAAGCGAAAGTAAAAATGCACAAAAAACATATTTTTTCATCTTTTCCATCTTTTCAGACTTAGAACCTGCATAAGCAGGCCATATCCTCCAAGCATATAAGTCTTCAATCTCTTCCATGTTCTTACTTGTTTCAGAATCCGGTAAATCTGAAAGGGTCTCAGATAAAATGAACAGTTTGCTTTGGAAACCAGTCTCTGCAATTCATCTTTCGGGATGGAAGAAGAAAGCACTGCAGAGTTTGTACCTATGGCAACGAAATCTTCCCAGTTGTCAATTGTATATGAATTGAGATTCAGGTTATTAAATACTTCTGTTCCAGGATAGGGCACCATCATATTAAAAAAAGCCAGGGTTGGTCTTATTTCTTTTGAAAAATTGACCGTTCTTTGTACAGAATCCAAAGTCTCTCCTGGCGAGCCCAATATGAAAAATGCGTATGTTTCAAGACCAAACTCGTTGCATATTCGCATAGCCTTGCGTGACTGCTCAAGTGTAATCCCTTTCTTCAAATTTCTCAATACAGTTGCATCCCCTGATTCTATCCCAAAACCAATAGAATTGCAGCCAGCTTTGATCATCATGGACAGAAGTTCTCTATCAAGCGTATCTACTCTTGCAAAACAATACCATTCAATTTTCATATTCTTTTGCAGGATAAGTGAACATATTTCCATTACACGGTTTTTGTTCATAGTAAAGGTATCATCGTTAAAAATGAAATGTTTTATACCATATTTTCCCATAAGATATTCCATTTCATGAAGAACATATTCAGGGGAATGGGCCCTAAATCTCCTGCCCAGAGTAGTATGAGATGCACAAAAGACACACCTGCTCGGACATCCTCTACTTGTTATCAAGGTCACGCTATTTTTTCCCCTGTCCACATAAGTATTCGGCCGGTATAATCTCAAGTCAACCAGTTCTCTCGCAGGCAAAGGAAGAGAATCCACATTAGAGATCGGATCTCTTGGCACTGTAAATTGAATTTTTCCGTCTTTTCTGTAAGCAATACCATCTATTTCCTGCAACGACTTTCCGGCGCACAATTCCGACATTATTCCTTCACCCTCCCCTATTGCCACCAAATCTATATCAGCACACTTTGTAAGTACTAATTCCGGCACACTGGAAGCATGTGCCCCACCCAAAATTATAGTTGACACATTTTCTTCCCTGGCAATACGAGCTATCTTGCATGCCTGGCCAAAATTTGGTGTTGCTGAACTCAATCCAACAATGTCAGGATTGAAATTCTTCAAGGTCTCTCGGACATCGGAATAGTCCAGTCCTTCTGCTTCAGGGTCAATTATTCTCACCTGGCAACCTTGCATTTTCAACACGGCTGCAATATACCCTATGCCAAGAGGAAAATATCTTCCAGCAGCAATTTTTATGGGTCCGTATAATTCAATAAACGGCGTGTTTATCAGCGCAACCCTCATTTTTTTCTCTCCCTAATCGAAGAATCTGTATTTCAGTAGTGCTATAATAATTGAGAAGCTATCAAAAAAATTTATTTTCTTTCCGCTCATGAATTTTCTGGGGATATAGGAAATTGGTATCTCATAGATACTGTAGCCAAGTTTACAGATTTTACCTGCTATTTCTGGCTCGATATCAAAACAGTTGCTCCTCAAAACCAGCTTACTGAAAACTTCTCTGTGAATTATCTTATAGCATGTCATGACGTCTGTAATATGCGTTCCGTAGAGAAGATTTGTCAGAAAGGTGAATATCCTGTTGGCTATTAACAACCATATATTTGCTCCAGTGACTTTCTTCTTGAATCTTGACCCGAAAACAACCTTTGTTTTTCCCTGCAAAATAGGAGCCAGCAGGAAAGTATATTCGGATGGGTCCAATTCCAAGTCCGCATCCTGTATAACCAATACATCCCCCCCTGTTTTCTTCAGTCCTTCCCTGATCGCTGCTCCCTTTCCCTCGTTTTTCTCCTTGAGGATTATTTTTATTTCTTCTTGTCTTTCACTATCCCCCAACCACTTTCCACCAATCACCTGTTTTAATATCTCACTCGTGCCGTCGGTACTTCCGTCATCCACAATTATTATCTCCTTCTCAACAGGTACATCCATGACTCTCCTGATAACCTCCAAAATTGTATTCTTCTCATTATAAGCAGGTATTATCACGGACAGTTTCATAGTGCCTCTCCCTCTATAAATATTCTATACCATATTTCAAATACCAGTAAATTCCAGATGCGTTGTGTATGTATTGCCCTGCCTGTGACGTGCTCCTCCACCATTTTCCCCACGTTTTTCTGGTTGAAAAAACCCCGGCTTGAAAAACTACCTGACAGTAGGTATGATTGTATGTACTCTTTTAAATCTTTCTTGAACCACTCTCCAACAGGTATGCCGAAACCCATTTTTTTTCTGTGAAGTATCTCTTCAGGAATGAATCCCTTGAGTTTCTTTTTCAGGATATACTTGGAAGTGAATCTTCTGAATTTGAGTTCCGGCGGGAAAGACGCCATTGTCTCAACAAACTCATGGTCAAGAAAAGGGCTTCTACTTTCAAGTGAGTTAGACATAGCCGCTATATCCATTTTAACGGTTAAGACATCGGCAAGGTAGAGATTAAAATCTGAATAGAGCATTTTCTCAAGAATAGTGATGTTTCCCGCCCTGTCCCAGATTTCTTTTATCAGTGACATTGCATCCTTGTTTGCAATTTCCGCTTTGAAGTAGTCGGAGTATATGCCGTTTTTATATTCGGCAGAGAAAGAAATGAGCCGCCGTGCATAAGCATATCCATATCCTTCTTTTTCTGCTTCTTCCAGCCATCGCCATATTCTGAAAAACGTGCTTGAATAGTATTTTTCGTAACCCTTCATCAGCCCTGATAATATTGTTCTCCGCATGCCGTGAGGCATTACCCCTGCAACCGTCATCATCCTGTCCAGTAAAAGCGTTTGCCAGTAACGGGTATATCCTGCAAGATTCTCATCGCCACCGTCCCCGTTCAGCGCAACAGTAACATATTTTTTCGTTTCCCTGGCAACGTAATAGGTGGGAACCATTGAAGAATCGCCGAACGGTTCGTTATAATGCCACACAAGTCTTGGAAGTATCTCCATAACATCCGGTTTCACTTTAAACTCGTGATGGTCCGTGCCGAACCTTTCCGCCACCATCTTCGCATACTTGAGTTCACTGAAGCTTTCCTCATCAAATCCTACCGAGAATGTTTTAACAGGCAGGCGGGACAGTCCGCTCATAATCCCTACAACCGTTGATGAATCAATGCCTCCGGACAGAAAAGCGCCGAGGGGCACGTCCGAAATCATCCGGAGTTTCACCGATTCTGTCAGTTTCTGCCAGAGAAGTTCCGCATATTCTTCTTCGTTTTTCAGTTTTATCTTTCTTGTAAAATTCAGGTCCCAGTATCTTTCCACGCTGTATTTTCCATCCTGCCACATAAGATAATGCGCCGCAGGCAGTTTTTTTATTCCCTTGAAAATCGTACGCGGGGCGGGCACCGCCTGATAGGTGAGGAAAAGATCCAGAGCAGTCGCGTCTATATCCTTTTGTACCGACGGATGCATAAGCAGAGACTTAATCTCCGACGCGAATATAATGCCGTTTTCCATGACAGAATAAACAACCGGTTTTTTCCCTATCCGGTCTCTCGCAAGCAGAAGTTTTTTCTCCCTGCCGTCCCATACGGCAAAGGCGAACATCCCGCGCAAATCCTGCAGGCACCTAACACCCTTTTCCTCATAAAGATGCAGTATAACCTCGTTGTCCGACCTGCTTTTGAATCTGTGTCCTTTTTTCTCCAGAGATTCGCGCAATTCCTCAAAATTGTAAACCTCCCCGTTGCAAATAAGAATAACCGTATTATCTTCATTCACAATCGGTTGTTGTCCCGTGTGGAGGTCTATTATCTTCAAACGTCTGTGTCCCATTCCGACATTATCTCGTACAAAAAAACCTTCATCATCAGGACCTCTGTAGTCCATGATGCCCGTCATTTTCATAATCAGTTCCCTGTCAATCTTGCAGCCTGAATTATTTATGATTCCACATATCGCGCACATTTATTTATCCGTTTCCCCTCTGAATAAACTTTTTCATAATTCTTGACCATGGCAGATAAAGAAAATCTATCCCTGACAACATTATGGCCTTTTTCTCCCATGCTTCTGCGCAATTCAGGTTTTTGCAGGAGAAGAATGATTTTCTCGGCAAGTTCACGAGTGTTTTTGACAGGGACCAGTAAACCTGTCGTCCCGTCATCGACAAGATACGCAATTTCCGGGATATCCGTTCCTATCACTGGCTTGCTTAGAAACATACCCTCGAGGACAACATTAGGCAAACCCTCGAAAACCGAAGGTACCGCAATGATGTCACAAAGAGCAAAGATTTTCAGGATATCTTTTCTGTATCCGGTAAAAACCACACTGCCTTTCAGTCTGTTTTCTCTGACATAATCTTCAAAATACTGTCTCAGCGGGCCATCACCGACAAAAATGAAGGTACTTTCAGGATACACCTTCAACACTTCAGGGATTGCCCTCAGCAGATACATAAATCCCTTCTGTTCAGTAAACCGCCCACCGGCTCCTATTATGAAACCTTTTTTCTCAATACCGAGATTTTCCCTGAAGAGTGGATTTTCTTCTATATCCGGTAATTCTTCCAGCTCAACTCCGTTATTGATGACAATCAGTTTCTCTTCAGGAATCCTCTCTGTTTTTTGATAAAATTTCTTCACAGCATCGGAATTCGCTATTATTATATCCGTAAAAGGTAACAAAGCCCTATCCATGAGGCGGTGATACCATCTCTTTCCCAGATCCACACATAATTCAGAACCTATGATAAACGGCACGTGCGCTATCTTCCCGGCAATCCTTCCCCATGTATTTGAAGTGAACATTGAAGTATGCAAGATATCAGGCTTTTCCGCTTTTATAACCTTTATGAGTCTAAATAAAAAAACAGGATCAATCTTCCATCTTTTACCAATGACTATGACCTTGACCATTTTTTCAAATTCTTTCCTCATCGCTCCACCCCGCAAAGCAATAAAAACAGGCAAAAATTTCTCCTTATCCATATATTTCAGAAGCTTCAGTAATTGTCTCTCAGCACCCCCGATCTCAAGCGTTCCTATGACATAACATATTTTGCTCACCCATCCTCCTCATATATGACTTCATGATATACTTTAAGGGTCTCCTTCACTGTCTTTTCCCAAGTGAAGAAATTTGCCCGTTCCAACCCTCTAATTCTCATTTCATCTCTTCTTTTCTCATCCAGAAGTATTTCTTCCATGGTATGGATAATTTCCTCTTCGTTATGAGGATCAACAAGAACAGCGGCGTCTCCCCCAACTTCCGGAAGGGAAGAAATATTTGATAAAATTGTCGGACATCCGCAGGCCATAGCTTCAATAACAGGCAGTCCAAACCCCTCATAAAGGGACGGAAAAATGAACAATGTGGCCATTCTGTAAAAATCAGCCAGGTCTTCCGTCGGAACTTCGCTCAAGCATAACACTTTATTTTGAATATTCCTTTCCCGGACGATTTCGTCTATTTCGCTCTTGACGTTGTGCGAGCCGGCGACAATAACAAGTTTTTCTATTTTTCCCTTCCCTGACATGCTGTCGTAAGCACTTATGAGCAAGGGGATATTTTTTCTTCTGACAGACGTGGCAACCGTTAAAATAAACTTCTCCGGCAGACCGTATTTTTTTATTGAGATTTCATTGTGTGAAGTGCAGGAACTATTAAACAGTGTTCTATTCACACCAAGATAGACGACCCTTATCTTATCGGGGCTTATTCCATAAAGATTTACAATATCGTTTTTTGTGGAAAAGGAAGTTGTGACAACCATATCTGCTCTTACTGCCGATTTTTTGACATAACTGTACCACTTTTCTTTATACCAGGAGGGATTTATCTCATAGGCAAGGTCATATAGAGAATATACACTCTTTATTTTTCTGAAATACGGCATTTCCTGTGCTGATATGCTGTGGAAAAGAGAAATGTTATCTTTCGTGAGAAATTGTTCTATTACAGGAATATGCAGTTTTTCCTCCAGATTTTTTACTATCCTCCTCGGCAAAGAAAGGGTTTTTAAGGTAAAATTCGGCGAGGACGGAATTACGATCCTCCTTCTTTTTTCCCTATAGTTATGCCAGAAATATCCAAATATCAGATAACTGTTTTTTGCATCAGTATCCTTCAGCGCAGAAAGAAAGTCGCTGAGAAAGTAAGAAATCCCTCCCTTCTCCGATGAACTCAACGGACCTGCCGCATCAATCGCTATCTTCATTTTCCTGTTGCCAACCTCCATGTAAGTCCTTTTTCTGAAAACCTGAACGGTATGATTTTGCCACCCACCTGCACGAGAGATTTTCCCACAAAGGATGCTCTTCCATCTTCACAGAAAAATAGAAGACACCCTCCGCCGCCCGCTCCGCATGCCTTTCCGGCCGTGGCTCCGTTCTTGAAGGCAATTGCAAAAAGCTTCTCAGTCACAGGATTAGTTACGGAAGAGTCAAGTTCCTTCTGATATTCCCAGTTCTCATTGAGCAGACATGCAAATTCATCCAACCTTCCTTTTAAAAGAGAATTTTTTATTTCATAAGCAACCCTCTTAAGCCCCTTGAAAGCGGATACCGTCTCGCCCTTCAGGTATTTACCCCAGACCTTGTCGTGTATATTCCCGGAAAGGCGGGATTTTCCGCTGTAACACAGCACCAGTCTTTTCTCCAGACTGTCTCTTACGGTTTCTTTTATTTTTAAACGTTCAACCTTCACCTTATCGGTAAACGTCATGAAATTTATGCCACCCAGAGCCGCGGCATACTGGTCCTGCTTGCCCCCCTTTATCCTGAGCAATTGCTCCATCTCAAAAGCAGCCTCTGCTATAACCTCCGGCCTTTCGTTCTTGAATAACTCGTATCTTATAAGGAAAAGGAACACCACATTCATAGATGCCGAAGTTCCCAGCCCGCTTCCAGTAGGCAGGTCAGATCCGTAGGATATGCCTATCCCTGAGCTCCGGGAAACAATCCCGGCGGCATCCAGACTCTTCGATTGAGATTTCCCCTCATGAATTTCAAGGGTTCCCTGAACATACCTGGATATAGCCGCATTGAGAACCGCCCCGCCTTCAGACTCAGCAAAAGGCTGTATATCTGTCCATCCACCTGCAAAATCAATCCTCACCGGAGCCCTCACGATAAGTTTCATATTTTCCTCACTCCTTTTCGAAAAAGAACTTCCTGTATCAATCTTAATTTTTAAAAATATTCTTTACTCAATAATCCCAAAAATTAGAACATTGGCACCCGGAAAAGGAAACCCATATTTTGCTTCTTCAATATCCCTGAAATTCACCTCAATCCATCTATTATCCCTTGATTTTTTTTTAAAACAATATATCCTTGTAAATTTTATCGTCTCCTGTTTTAAAAATCTGTCTAAAAAGGGATTGTATCCTAAAGGGAATGTCAGAACAGCCATGCCTTTATCAGAAAGCAGATTCCTTAAATTATCCATACTGTGCAATATTTTTGAACTATCCTTAATATCTTCATCGTATCCCACATGTTCAAAAGTGGATATACTAATAATCAGGTCATATTTTTCGCCTGGATGAAAACTGATTATATCTTCATTAATAACACCTTTTCCCGTTTCGTATTTATCTAAAATAGTATGGTTGACTGTACAATAATGTTGTAGTACATTACCTATTTCAAGTATTTTTCTCCCTTCATACTGTTCTACCATACGTCGTATAATCGGAACTTCAACAGCTCTCTCATTCTTCCATGTATTATTGTATAGACTGTAGAAATACCGGAATTTCTCTCCCCGAAATGAAAAAATCATTCCGGATCTCAACATTTTGAAAGAGACGTATTCCAAATAATTTATGAATAAATTTGTTATTATTTTGCATGCGGCATAGAAAATATATAAAGAACCTTTCTGTCTTCTTTTTTCCCTGAGTTGTGTAAAAAGAAGTCTATCCACTGAATAGTAAACATTCTGTCTTGTCAGTCTCATATGCCTTTCCCCTCTCTTCGGGAAACCAATCCATTTCATGCCCTCATCGCTTCCTGGCAAAAACGACGAATTGTTCCGAAACACGAAGCAGTGCCCCTATGAGCCCGATTGGTGCCATGAAATATTTGGTGACAAAACGCAGTTTGTCCTGTTCAAATAACAGATTCATTAGGCCAGCCTGATCTTGCAGAATGTCAGTCATCATATTTCTAATGTTCTTGGGGAAATTATACATATCTGCCTGATAACATACTTTTGTTTTTTCGAATCCAGTTTTTCTTAAAAGCCTTTCCAATGATAGTGGTGAAAAATGCCATAGATGCCTCGGGATATCCCATGCCCACCAGAATCTCCCAAAAAGTATTCTCTCCCAATTCCATATATTGGGAACAGTAATTATTATTTCACCATCTTTTTTCAGGATACGCCTTATCTCCTCCAGAGTTTCCAATAACGAAGATACGTGTTCCAATGTATGGTGCAGCGTGATAACATCAAAAAAATCCCCCGGAAAACCAGCGTCAAAAATTTCCCCACAAATGACTTTCAAACCACAATTGTTACCCGCATAAAATGCTGCTTCCCTATTGACGTCTATACCATAAACATCCCAATGCAACATTCTTAGAGACACCAGATACTCTCCGCAACCACAACCTATATCAAGCAACCTCCCGCCATCTTTGTTACGGGGATATATTTCTGTTGCAAGATACCGGTAGATTGGCAAAAAGACGCGCAACATGGAAGAGATAACTGATTGTTCTATTTCAAAAGAATAATTTTTCTCTTTGAGCAAAAGCTTTCTTAATTCTCTGCGTATTTTCTTTTTGGGCGTGTTACCCTCAGGTAATAAACAATTGCTCCGTCTGGGGACAAATGAATAGTAATTCGGAGGATAGAAACGCGATAGTTCTTCTGTCGAAAATATAGGATAGGTGAAGATGAACCGACATTTTTTGCATTGAAAAACAAAAAATCTTTCACCATGCATTCTATCGCGGTATACAACCTTGAGATCTGATTTGTTACAGATTAAACAGTTCATTTCTCTTTTCATAATATATTACCAAACTGAATATCAGCAAAAAAAACGAGAATAGAACCATTGCCAATGCACTTCCCAGATAACTCATCTTCTTTATGAGATAGAAGTTCAGTCCAAAAGAAACTATAATTCCACAGGAACAGACAATTGTAGTCAGGTGTTGAAAATTCTTAACGGCAAAAAGTACCCAAAAGAGCGAAGCCGCAAAAAACGAAGGGCACATCCAGACCATTATTTTCAGGACCTTGATAGAAAGTATATACTCACTCCCAAAAATTATTCTTATGAGAGGTTCAGCAATCAGAGTCGTTAAAAAAGCAAATAGTACTCCTGCGAAAAACACAAGTTTAACTGCTCTAACAAAAATGCCATATCCCCTGTCCGTTGTAATTCTTGAGGATTGACTCATTGCCGGATAAGCCGCGCCGCAAAATGCATTTGAAAATAGAAGAATCATGCCCACAAGTTTTTGAGCAGGACTGTAAAATCCAACCGCAACTTCACCTTTCAATGCATTTAGAAGCAGGATATCCATACGCAATAAAAAAATAAGGAGAATACTGCTGACTGCAAACGGGAAGGAAAGATAAACAATCCGTTTCAAAACTTCCTTTCTAAATTCCAATTTGATTTTTCCGAAACATAGACGGGTAAATAAAAAACTCAAAATCAAGAAAAATAATTCAATTGATAAAAGAAAAACGAACAGAGCAGTCATACCCGGCAAATATTTCAGAACAAACCATCCGCCAACTGTCCTGCAACAATAATATGCTATTGTGAAAAATCCCCTGTATTCCATTTTCTGGTATCCATCACCGATATACCATAGTGTGAGATTAATATTCGAAAGAAGTATATATGGAGAAAATAATAGCAGAATCTTTTTTGTTAAGGGTTCTGCGGGTAAAAATAGAATGACCAAAAAAGCAAAAAGCAATGTGATAACGGAAAAAACAATTTTAAGTATCACAGTATTGCCGGTAATAAACATTGCATTCTTTATGTCTCCTGATATTTCCCTTATCATAAGCATATCAAGTCCAAAAGCACCTACGGTCTGACCAACCGTCATGAAGGCATACACATAAGAAAAAAGACCAAAATTAACAATGCCCAAATACCGCGCCAAGACCCCAAAGAAAACAAGAGAAATCAAGGCGCTAATAATGTGAGCAGCGTACAAAATCAGAGTATTTCTCGGAATAATTCCATGAGAATGGAAATACTGCTTTATTTTCGCTGTATTCATAATATGCAATGTAAATTGTTCAATTTATTTTAAACTATTTGAACAAAGTTGTCAAGAGGCGGGGCGAAAAGAAGAGAATCAGGGTTATCATTCAAACTGGGCAGTGTCAATCCATTCCTTCTTTAATACTGACCAGAAATCCTGTGCCAGGCCGGAAAGAACATAATCGTAAGGAAGCCATCCATAACCTTTTTCACCCCAGATTTCCCCCCACGAATTGCGGATTAACAATGCACCGGTTGTCTCTCTCTTGGAATACGGATTTTTTATTTTCATCCTGTCGTCATATCCAACGGCCATAATAGCGTGTCCTCCAAGTGTTTTTTCTTTTTGCGACGGGAAAGGGATCTTGCCCGTTTTCTCCGCTTCCCTGATTGATGAGTAAACAGAAAAACCAAACATTGGCGGATGTCCTGACACAAGATATAATTTTATCTGTTCTAACAGGCCGTTTTTGGATATGCCCGAAGTATCATGTCTGAAGTATTTTATTGTCTGGTAGTTTTGCGCAAAGGCATAACAGAACGCGGGTGGCTCAATATCAAACTTTTCTTCATCGTCGGTGTATTGCCAGTAGTCCTCGGGAGGAGACCCAAAAAGAACCATCGCCCCCATTGTGGTTCTTAGAAAAGCACCCGTATCCCCTTTCATCTTCATAAGATTCCTTGCCGCCTTATAGAGAAAAAGTCGCGATGCCTTGGTAAATTTCCCGAAAGCCCTCATTTCATAATATTCAATCATTCCAACACCCGCATGCGCTGTGCAGGAACCGAGTGAACCCTGGTCATCAATGGGTGAGCACCATTCCCGAATGTCAACGAATCCGGGGAGTGCCTTTTTTGTTTTTCGTCCTATGTTCACAAACATTTCCTCTATTTCCTTTGTGTCCTTGGTATAGTCCCTTATGTCCGGGTAGTCAGGAATCCAGCCCATTCCGTGCCTGCCAATTGTGTTTATCATTGTATACCCCCGTTTCGAGAACCACTTCTTGCGTTCCCGTCTTTGACTCGCAGTTCAAAACTCCAAAATTATTTTCTATTCATTTTGAAGTGATCATTTCATCATTTGATATATTCTAAATGATTTGGACGAATCTTTCAAAAAGGCTCGGACCGGAGGGATTGCTTCGTAATAGACCCCGCAGAACGGGCCACGGCACTCGCAATGGTAATATGAAAAAGGGCATCCCTTCCCAGGAGGCCCTTATGAATAATTATATCCGATTAGAGTGCGATGAATTTTATCCTGCCGTGGCTCACTTTTTTCTGAGAGCGCAGGAGGATGAACCGCTACATTTGTCGGATGAATCCGACCGCTACAGAGATCCTGAATCAAGTTCAGGATGACAAAAGGTTGAGATTGCCGCGTCGCAAAAAACGCTCCTCGCAATGACAAGCACGGGGTTATTTTTTGAGGAGGGATTTGAGCACATCCATGTTCTTTGTGAAAAGTTCGGCTTGCTTGAGAAGACGCTCAACCCTGGATATGCGTTCGGAATAGTGGCGCACAAGCTTTTTGTCCATATTTCCGCCCGAGGTCTTCATGGACTTTTTTATCCCCGATATTGCTTCTTCCAACAATCTGCTTCTTTTCTCCAGCCCGGTTTTCAATTTATCAAAAATAATACCCTCCATATCTTCGTTTGCATTGTAAAAACTCCTGGAATAACCTTTTCGCCAGATTTTTTTTACGGCATTCCATTCTTCAAGTTTCTTCATGTTTATACTGACGTTACCCTTGCTTATACCGAGCAGTCTTCCTATCTGGGCAGGAGAAAGCGCCTCTGGTGTGATGTAAAGAAGCGCATATATCTGGCACACGGTTCTATTCAAACCTATGCTTTCACCAAGATTGCCTATCGCCTCTATGAATTTGTCCGCCGCGTTTGAAGTTTTCATTGTTCAGTTTGTTTTGAATTATTTTAACATGAGTGAAGGAAGCATGCAAGGGAAAGCATGAGATTGCCACGCACAAAACGCTCGCAATGACAAAAGCGGTTGGGTCCTGATAGAAGGAATCACTGGTCCCGATAGACAACATCGGGATGATAAAAAACATCAATTGCCACGCTTCGCTCGCAATGACAAGAATTGTAATGTTCAGGATGTTTTGAATCATTTTAACATGATTGAAGAAAGGATGCAAGAGGATAGGTGAAAAAGTATAGATCCTGAATCAGGTTCAGGATGACATTACGGTTCGTGAAGTTATGGAGAGAGGGTGGAGAGGATGTCTTTTGCCGGCTGGAAGAAGGGATTCAGTTCCAGCGTCCTGTTGAGCAACAGTTTTCCGTTCTCCCTGTCTCCCTGTTCAAGAAAAGTGCATGCAAGGAGAAAACTCGCACGGTAATCCGCGGGTGCAATCTTGAAATATGCAAGGGCTTTCTTATGAGCTTTCTGCATATCCCTGTGCTCCATGTCATACTGTATGTTTTTTATGCTCAACCCCACAAAACCCCGATATGATCCTTCGGGAATAAGCGGCCCGGGTTTCGCATTGAAAAAAAATGCAAAAAGGCCGGCAATGATCCACAAAGAGACGGGATGCAGGAGTCTTTTCTGTCTCACTTTTTCAATGCTCCACGCTATCAGATATGCAGCGCAAACGGCAAAACATCCCACGGCGGGGAGTCTGTATCTGTCCGTGACAAAAAAAAGTACTACCCACAGGACGTTGGAAAGCGTAAAGGTTATGAAGATGAAGTTTTTCCTCCAGTTTTTGAAAAGCAGGATAAGACCGCCAATGCCTGCGGGAACTATGAAACCGAATTTAACGAATGCCAGTTTTAATGCCGGAATAATCTTTTCCATAAGATGAACGTTGAGGTTTTGCGGCCATTCGTAACTGATAAAAAACAGTTGCAGTTTTATGAAGAATAACCTCCAGAACGCGACTGTCAGAGGGCTGAGAAGTTGCCCTTTTGGATAATGGAATAACCCGAGGGAATCCGAACTGTTGCCTATGCGCCAGTTTATCGGACCGTTGGTGCATATGGGGACAAACTTTCCGCTCACGCAATAGTTTCTGATTGTAACTGGAAGTATCGTCATTCCCGAAACAACAAGAAGCATGACAAGTATGATTACCGGCTGCAATCCCTGTTTTATCCTGTGCGGCAGAAACTGTCTTTCGGGATACAGATAGAGTCCGATCAAGAGAAACGGCAGGAATATTGCTATGGTCGGTTTTGCAAGAGCGGCAAGGCCGAGAACAACCCCGCATAAGAACCACCTTGAAAAATTTTGTTTTTGCAGCGCGTAGCAGACCATCGCCATGAACATGATATAGAGAAAATATATAAGGCCATCGCTTAAAACCGTTGCGGCGTAAACTACGGACGTCCTGTAGAAACACGCGATGAAGGCAGCCGCAATCCCTGTCCATTCATTGTAAATTTTGCTGCCGATGTAATAGAGAAGGAAACATATGCTGACATCCATAAGCAACTGCACCAGCGATACGGTTATGAGACTCCCTCTGGAAAAAAAATAAAGCGCCGCGAGAAAATAGGAATAGAGAGGCGCCATATAAAAAGCATCGCCCTGAACATGCCGTGGGTGTTGCAGTATATTCTGTGCCCAGAGGATAAAGGTTTTCTGGTCGTGCCCGTCAAGCAGAAATGGATTGAAGAAAACTGAATCTTTAAAATAATAAAGGTAAATGCATCTTATGATAAAACCGGCAAGAAGGATTACTGGAAGCAGAAACATCTTTATCTGGATTTTCATATCATTGCGTCTGCCCCGAATTCTTGATATCCTCCAGGCAGTCGGCTATTATGTCTCTGACGGAAAACCGTGGGGAAAAACCTGTAAGATTTCTGATTTTTGAAATATCCGGAACACGCCTGTTCATATCTTCAAATCCTGAAGAATAGACGGTTTCCGGGTTGACGAATACAATCTCGGAGGAACTGCCTGTAACCTCCTTGACCATATGGGCAAGGTCTCTGATTGCAATTTCTTCGGTACTGCCCATATTGAAAACTTCCCCGTACGCTTCGTCATGCTCAATGAGTTTCATTATGCCTTTAGTTATATCTTCAACATGCACAAAACATCTCGTCTGCTCTCCGCTCCCGAAAACGGTTATCGGCAGATTGTTCAATGCCTGTTTTATGAATCTCGGTATCACCATGCCGTATCTATCGCTCTGTCGCGGTCCAACCGTATTGAAGAAACGCGCCACTATTACGGGCAGTTTCTTCTCTTCCAGAAAAGCAAACGCAAGAAATTCGTCTATTGCCTTGGTGCAGGCGTAACTCCATCTTTTCCTTTTTGTGTTTCCTATTATTATATCCGCATCTTCCTTGAAGGGAATCTTTTCATTCTTGCCGTAGACCTCCGATGTGGATGCGAGAAATATTTTTTTATTCTGGCTGGCGCATACCTTGAGAACGTTATAACTGCCTTCAACATTTATTATCACTGAATCCACGGGATTTTCCATCACGCGTTTCACTCCTACAACAGCGGCAAGATGGAAAACGAAATCACTTCTTCTTATGAGTTCTTCCAGCAGCGCGGAATTCATGATTGTATCTATGAAAAGATGGAAATTGCTTTTCCCCATGAACTCGCTGACATTATTGACACTGCCTGTTGAGAGATCGTCTATGACAGAAACTTCATTCTTGTCGGAAATGATTTTTCCTACAAGATGCGATCCTATGAACCCGCAGCCGCCTGTTATGAGATATTTCATGTGATATTTAAGTTTCCCCTCTATTATTATAAAAAATATTTGACAAAAATGAAAATATGTTTTTAAATAATTAAAACCTGATAATGAAAGGGGGTGATAAAATGGCTAAGAAATGCGCAAAGAAAAAAGCAGCCAAGAAGGCGGCACCGAAAAAGAAAAAAGCAGCTAAGAAAGCGAAGAAGAGATGAGAAGAAAGAAAAGAAAGTTGCGATGGCGCTCTAAAAGAGCCAATCACCGCAAGAAATCAACAATGGGTTAAATAAAGAGCGAACTTACTGAGGTTTCCAGATGGATTCTCTTTATTGCTTCTGCGAGTAACCCCGCAACTGACAATTTGGTAAAACGGGCAGGTAATTTGCCTGTCGGAATTGTGTCGGTTATTATTATTTCCTTGAAAACCGGAGAGTTAAGTTTTTTTGCGGTTTCTTCCGAGAAAACGGCGTGAGTGCATGCACCGTATATTACGGAAGCTCCATAACCCCGAAGTTTCTCAGCCGCTTCCAGAAGAGTGCTTCCTGTGGAAATAAGGTCATCAACTATTATCACTTCCTGGTTTTTTACTTCCCCTATGACATGCACCGTCTCTATCTGGTCGGGGCCTAATCTCCTCTTATCAACAATAGCAAGATTGGCAGAAAGCTGTTTTGCAAAAGCCCTGGCAGTTTTCACTCCTCCGACGTCAGGGGCGACAACCACAGGATTTTTCATATTCTTTTCTTTCAGATAACTGACGATAACCGGAGCGGCAAAAAGATGATCCACGGGAATGTCAAAAAATCCCTGTATCTGAGGGGCATGCAGGTCCATCGTCAATATCCTGTTGGCACCCGCTGAAACAAGAAGGTTTGCCACAAGTTTTGCCGTGATAGGCACACGCGGTCTGTCTTTCCTGTCCTGCCTGGCATAGCCATAGTATGGCAGCACCACGGTAAGTCTCTCCGGAGAGGCCCTTCTGAAAGCATCAAGGGTAATAAGAAGCTCCATAATGTTTTCATTCACAGGAGGACAGGTGGGTTGTATCAGGAAAATATCCTTTCCTCTTATATTCTCCTCTATCTTGACACATATCTCGCCGTCCATAAATCTGTAGATGTTTATCTTCCCGAGTTTTTTGCCCAGGTGCTTAACAATTTTTGTAGAAAGTTCAATATTGGCGTTTCCTGAGAACACAAGACATTTGTTCATCATCATCTCCCTTATTATGAATTTCCATCTTGAACATGTAATGTTCTATTGATCCAGAACCTCTTTTCCCAGTAAATATTGTCTTGCCTTTTCAATATCCTGAACATTGTTTATGCCCATGCACTCCTGCGCCTTCATTGTAGTGTATACCCCGATTTTCCTCCCCTGCGAGGAAAGTATTTCAACAACATCGGTAAGATAGTATTCCTTCTTCACCCTATCAGGCAAAACCTTTTCCAGCGCAGAAAAAAGTATTTTCTTTTCAAATACATATATGCCTGCATTGACTTCCTTTATTCTCCTCTCCATTTCCGTTGCATTTGGTTCTTCCACGATTGAAACAACGCTGCCCGAACTATCTCTTTTTATTCTACCATAACCCACAGGGTTGTCTAAAACAAAGGTGAGTATCGTTCCGCAGTTTCTGTCTTCTGCGTGCTTCGCAACAAGATTCTTCAAGGTATTCAATGTTATGAAAGGCACATCGCCGCAGAGAATCAAAATATTTCCCTTGTACCCTTCCAATATGCCCCTTGTCTGCAGAACGGCGTCTCCCGTGCCCCGGAGGATTTCTTGCTCAACATACTCCACATCCCTGCCCCTGAGTTGTTCAAACACCTCTTCCTTTCCGAACCCGACAACCACGATTATCCGGTCGTGGGAAAGTTTTTCAATCGTGCTGATCAGATACAAAAGAATGGGTTTATCAAAAATTTTTTTTACCACCTTCTGGGATTCTCCTCCGAGACGTTTCCCCTGCCCTGCAGCCAGTATGATTACTGCCAGATTGGATTCCATCGGGCTCCTTTCAGATATTCTGCTGCCCTTTGATGTTTTCACATCGCAGGAACCACGAGTGAGATGAAGCGGGCAAAACTACTGCCCGGCGAGGATTTGAACCTCGAACATCGGCTCCAAAGGCCGGTGTGTTACCGTTACACCACCGGGCACGATAAATTATTTCAGACTTCCTGCGTAACCCTCAACACTTCGGAAATGGTTGTCAAACCCTCTTTTATCTTGGCTGCACCGTCCATTCTCAGTGTAATCAGCTTTTTTTTCAGGGCTAACTTTTTTATTTCTGCGGTGGATATCCTCCCGGATATCATATTCCGTATATCGTCATCAATAAACAGCAGTTCAAAAATCCCTTTCCTCCCATAATAACCTTCATTGAAACACTTGCTGCATCCTCTGCCCTCCCTGTACTTCGTTTCACTCAGGTCTTCTTCCCCGAGAAAAACCTGTTCCAATTGTTTGACGGCAGGTTTGGTCTCTTCCGAACATTCTGGACAGTTAAGTCTTATTAACCTCTGGGCCATCACAGCCACAAGGGAAGAGGCAATGAGATATGGTTCAATTCCCATGTCTATCAGTCTTATAACCGCGCTTGTGGAATCATTCGTGTGCAATGTGCTGAAAACAAGATGTCCCGTTAGAGATGCCTGTATTGCCATCTCGGCGGTTTCCCTGTCACGTATTTCTCCCACCATGATGATATTCGGGTCATGCCTGAGAATTGATCTCAGCCCGTTGGCAAAGGTTAACCCAACCTTGGGATTTACCTGAATCTGATTTATTCCTTCAATGTTATATTCAACGGGATCCTCAAGCGTAATTATATTTGTGCCCGGATTATTTATTTTTGAAAGGGCGGCGTACAGCGTTGTTGTTTTTCCGCTGCCAGTTGGCCCCGTGAGAAGTATTATGCCGTGGTCAAGGTGTATCAACCTGTTGAAGTTTTCATAATTCTCCTTTGAAAAACCAAGCTCGGTGAGACTGAACAGAAACGTGCTTCTGTCCAGCAGTCTCAAGACAACGGATTCCCCAAAGAACGTTGGAATTATTGAAACTCTTATATCAATCTTCTTGTTATCAGTCATGATTGAAGTCCGCCCATCCTGGGGAATCCTTTTTTCCGCAATATCCAGATTTGAGATTATCTTGATCCTTGTCACGATGGCAGGGTGGTACTTTCTCGGGAGAACGAATATGTCATGCAGAACCCCGTCCACCCTGTATCTGACCTTGAGCTCGGATTCGCCAACCTGGATGTGAATATCGCTTGCCCTCATGGACATCGCCCTGTAAAGTATTTGATTGACAAGCCGTATGACCGGGGCTTTGTTTGCAAGATCCAGAAGATTCATGTGTTCAACATCAATATCTTCTTCCAGATGCACCATCTCCTCCGAATTGAGGTCGTCTATCACCTTCTGGGAGGAACTTGGATGGTAGTAATACTTATCCAGGCATCTCTGTATGCTTTCGCTGGAAGCGCGGGCGATCTTTATTTCTCTGTTTATCTTTGTCCTGATTTCGCCGATGTCCGTTTTCAGCAGGTCATCCGTCACGACAATGATTTCGCCCTGAGGGTTTTTAAGGGGGAGCAGACAGTTTTTTTTAAGGAACGCGAAGGGGAAGAGAGACAACAGTTCCGGATCTACCATCTCTTCAGGATTTTCTATCCACAAAATAGATTTTTTTTCCATCTTACTTTGCAACTTCTCCGAGAAGCTTTTCCTTTTCTTTCTTCATCGCTTCCGCTTCTTCAAACGAGGTCATGATATGAGGGGTAATGAAAATAAGGAGATTCGTTTTAATTGACTTTTTTGAGTTGGACCGAAACAGTCTGCCAATCAGCGGGATATCACCGAAGAAAGGGACCTTCTTGACCGTATTCTCGGTGTCATCTCTCACAAGTCCGCCGAGAATTATTGTCCTTTTATTGGGAACTATGAGCGTCGTGTCCACGGAACGTTTCGCAGTCGTGGGAGCCTCGGGGGTGCTTCCCTCTATGACTTTTGTCACTTCCTGGGATATCTTCAAACGGACGTATTTGTCCTGGCTTATCTGGGGAGTTATCTTGAGCGTTATGCCAACATCCTTGTAGTCATAACTTTTTATCGTGTCGCCCGTTGTCCCGGAAGTGGTTGATATGAATCTTGTTTCCTTCAGGTAGGGAATATTCTCGCTTACGTTTATCGTTGCTTCCTGGTTATCCGCAGTCATTATCTGCGGTGTTGACAGGATATTGAAATGCGTATCTTTGGCGTAAAGGTTAATGAGGGCACCCACGGTTAGAGGATACGTCAGCTCTCCCTTGATAATACCCAAAGAAAGCCCTTCGGGCGGCACGCCCGTCGTAGCATAAGATTCCAGTTTCCCGAAATTAGTTCCTGCGCCGCCGGTATACCTGTCCTCGTCAAACTTGTCTGTTACAGCCCACTCTATACCCATTTCCCGCGACGTTTCATATGAAACCTCCGCAATCAACGCTTCTATGAGAACCTGATTTGTCAGGACATCAAGTTCCTTGATTATGTTCTCAATATTGGCAAAATCATCCGGGTCGGCATTTATGATGAGGGAATTTGTGGATTTTGACGCGACCACGGAAGGCTGGATGGCAGGAGTTTCCCCTCTCCTGACCCCCTGCCTGGGCCGGGCAAGAAGCTGCGTGAGTATCTTGGCAACATCCTCGGCGTCTGCGTTTTCAAGTTTGTAAATCTTCAGAACTTCCCTGCCCGGAGGACTTGGAACGTCAATCTTTGAAACGATATCCTGTATTTTTGACACACTACTGCCGATATCCGAAACAACCAGAGTATTGGTCCGGCTGTCAACGCTAATCTGCCCGCTTTTCGTTATGTAGGATGCAAGTATCTGAGAAAGGACGTCAGGGGGATAGTATTTAAGAGGGATTATCTGGATCAGGAAATCTTCCATTTTCCCTTCAGGAACAGGTCCAACATTGATTTCACGCACACGCAGGCGTGCTTCCGTGGAAGGGATGATTTTTGATATTGAGCCTTCCTTTACGACGGAAAAACCGTAAAGGTTCAGGATTGACTTGAAAATGGCATTTATTTCTTCAACGGAGATACTGCTGTTTGAATATATGGTTATATTGCCCCTTACATTGGGGTCTATGACATAGTTTTCCCTGGTATATTCTCCAACGAACTTTATGAATGTCTTTATATCTACGTTGTTGAAGTTAAGAATAAAATCCCTTGGAAAGCATGGTCTTGAAAAAAGACTCAAAAATAACAGCCAAACAGTGATAAAGAATTTTTTTTTCATCGTAAGGTTGAAGCAGAACCTAACGTATTGCCCCCTGAGGAAGACCGGCACCGCCACCGCCACCGCCCCGCCCTTCAATATCATAGGTCTGACGGTTGCGTATGGTGTCAAGCGCGGTCTGCAATTCCGTCCTGACCCCTTCGTCCTTCTCCACCCTGAGCCGTTCCATGAGTTTTACCAGCATATCGTCCGTTGTTTCCCTCGCGGCAATGGTCTTGATTGCCTGCTTCCTTATCTCCGGGTCAGGGTCGTTAAGGTACTGGATGGCCATGGAGGCCTCCACGCCAAACATGGAACTGCCCCTTTCTCTTGAACCTGTGTTCCGCGTGTCCCCGCCGTATTTCACATACCAGTCAAGTGTATCCGTTATGGTTTTCCTCACATCAGGTTCCTTCTCGTACTTCAGCCGCACCAGCATGGTTCTGAGAGCAAGAAGGTCCCTGACAGCCCCAAGTTGTTCCTGAGCGCTGGCACTGGTTTGCGTATCTGATTGCGAAATACTCTTCTTGGCAAAAATTTGCGTGGCGTATTTTCTTATAAGCGGCTCCGGGTCGCTCATAAACCGCAGCAGGGTTGAATCTGTCTGGAAAATCATATCAAGTCCCACCGACGCAATATCCCTGACTTCAGGGTCCGGGTCGGACAGGAGAACATAAAGGTCCGGGATGAAAACTGCACCGCCTACACCTGTTGAGGTTTCATCATTACTGCTCCCGCTGCCCTCGCGTGAAACCGAGAAAAGGTTTCTTACCCCACCCTCGTTTGAAGAACCGCTTGTCCCTTCATCCCCGACCATACCCATTGATATTGCCTGGATGGCCTGTTTCCTGATGGTAGGGTCAGGATGCCTGAGCATCCCACCTATGACGGCCATCACAAAATCCCGCACCGCCCCCTTGCGCTCCTCCTTGTCCTTTTCATCCTTACGGAAAGTGCTGGAAGACGAGGAAGACCTTGACCTGCTGGTAACAGACGTCTGCGCATTCAGCATCGTGATTGAGAGAAGAAAAATACCTGTGAGTACCGCAAATACTGTTCTTTTCCTATTTTTCATTGTGAACACCCCCTCTTCTCCTTCTCATGTCCTGCTTCTATCCTTTATACTTTAGACTTATTTTACCCGTCTCGGGTTTAATCTTAAATATCTAAAACTTTTCCAGTATCCCTGCATCCACCTCATGTTCACTCTTTTTCAAATCCGGCTTGCTCAAAGTATCGGCTTCTTCATAAGTTGTGACAATATAGGGAGTAAGGAACAATAACAGTTCACCGGTGGATTTTTTATATGAAGGTTTTTTGAAAAGATATCCCAGCAGCGGTATCTTGCTCAGGAAGGGAACCCCTGTTTCGGACTTTTCCTCCCGGTTCTGTATCATACCTCCCACGACAAGTGTCTGCCCGTCAAATAATGTAACGTTCTGGGTTGTCTCTCTTGTTGATATTATCGGCTGCTCCGTTTCGTAATTGAGGCCTGCGGCGACCGCGCTCAGTTTCTTCACCTCCACAAGGCGGGAGTCATATATGTTTAATGTCAGAAAAACTGTCCTGTTTCTCTGGATAATGGGGGTAACTTCAAATTCCGTACCCACATCCTCCTCGTATACGGCGACCGTCTGACGGCTCCCTGTTATAGCTCCGGAAGTCGGGTTGTACGTCTGCTCAAACTCGGGTATGATGTACGGAAAATTCTGAACGACCCTGATTATCGCCGTTGTTCCGTTAAGACACATAACCTTCGGCGACTGTATCAATTTGACCTCTCCCCTGGTAGCAAGTGCGCTGACCAGCGTATTTACATCCTTGTTTGTCAAACCGAAGGAAAAACCAGCGGGTAAACTTGAGCTTATGCCCGGAGTAAATGCAGGATTAACCCCGAAACGCGGGCCGGTAAGGGT
>Ga0116202_10000334_pt1 | contig 25755 bp, 22 predicted proteins | sample LakKivw325mmetaG_FD_94479 | JGI IMG/M metagenome (GOLD analysis project Ga0116202, IMG submission 94479) | Anoxic lake water microbial communities from Lake Kivu, Rwanda to study Microbial Dark Matter (Phase II) - Lake Kivu water 325m metaG | ecosystem: Environmental > Aquatic > Freshwater >... | reverse complement strand
ATTGTCGAGGTTGAGGTAGATATTTCCCCCGGTTTACCCTCCTTTACCATCGTCGGATTGCCTGATGCTGCCGTCCAGGAAGCCAAGGAACGGGTGCGTGCTGCGATCCGAAACTCAGGCTGTGCTTTCCCTATGAAGCGCATCGTGGTTAATCTGGCTCCTGCCCACCTCAAGAAGGCAGGTCCGGCTTATGATTTACCCATTGCCGTTGGTATCCTGCTCAGCTCAGAGCAGGTATCTGCCGATGTTTCTCAAACCGTCTTCCTCGGTGAACTGTCCCTGGATGGCAGCCTGCGCCATACCAACGGCATCCTGCCCATGGTTGCCCTGGCTCACCAAGAAAGGATACCTACCGCTATTGTGCCTGAAATCGACGCTAGGGAGGCGTCGTTAATAGAAGGGGCTAAGAGCGTCCCTTTTGCCTCCCTATCTCAGTTAGTCAGCTATTTTCGGGGAGAAATACCACCCCCGGCATACAAATCCGGAGAAGTTGAAGTTGAGGAATATACCCCAGGCATCTTGCCCACCACTGACCTGGCTTACATCAAGGGGCAGGAGCATGTCAAGCGAGCCCTGGAGGTGGCTGCCGCTGGCGGGCATAATGTAGTAATGATGGGACCACCCGGCAGTGGTAAAACCTTACTGGCACGCTCCCTTCCTTCGTTACTGCCGCCAATGACCACCGAGGAAGCTCTGGAGGTTACTAAGATATATAGTGTCAGTGGTCTGCTACCGGCAGACACCCCTCTCATCAGACAACGACCCTTCCGCTCCCCCCACTACACTATCTCAAATGCCGGGCTGGTGGGTGGTGGACATTGGCCTAAACCGGGCGAAATAAGCCTCAGCCATCGGGGGGTATTATTCCTTGATGAGCTTCCTGAATTCGGACACGCCGTGCTTGAGGTATTGCGCCAGCCCCTGGAGGACAGGGTAATCACCATTAGCCGGGCTCAGGGAAGTGTAACCTTCCCGTCAAACTTTATGCTGGTGGGAGCGATGAACCCATGCCCCTGCGGCTATTATGGCGATCCTTTTAGACAGTGCACCTGTTCCCCCGGGCTGGTCGCCCGCTATCAGAAGCGAGTTAGTGGACCATTCATCGACCGGGTTGATATCTTTGTTGAGGTGCCACACATTGACTATGAGAAACTGACTGACGATAGGCTGGGGGAAAAATCAGAGAAGGTTCAAGCCAGGATTGAGGCTGCCCGCTCCATACAGCGCCAGCGCTTTAAGGGAACAAAATTAGCCTGCAATGCTGAGATGACACCGACCGAGGTAAGGGAGTGCTGCCGGGTAGAGGAATCAGCCCAGAGCCTGCTAAAGGCAGCAATGAAGCAGCTCTACCTCTCCGCCCGCGCCTTCCACCGCATCCTCAAAATAGGTCGCACCATTGCCGACCTGGAAAATGCCAATATAATTAAAGCCCACCACATAGCCGAAGCTATCCAGTACCGACCAAGAAGCTTGGTATAATTCAAGCAGGATAGGCGAAAAAGGAGGCATCAAGCTTGCTGTCAGCCGAATGGTTTGGTCTTATCGCTGGAGCCATTATCACAATTGGCTTTCTACCTCAGGTCATTCGTGTCTTTAAGCTTAAAAGCGCACACGAGATAAGTCTGACTTTTACCATTTTGTTCTTAATCGGAATTGGCTGCTGGCTCGCCTACGGTATTTCTCTCCGACTGACCCCGGTAATCCTGTGGAACTCGATTTCCGTTATTCTTGCCCTTGCCCTTTTGTATGCCAAGCTAAAGTATGGAAGATAAGCTTACCCCGGATAAACTGCAAACCAATACTTCGTGCCTCACCCGGGGATAATATCTCTTTATTCACCTTGCTCAACCCCAAAGCCAAAAGGCACCACCCACAGCCACCATGACCAAGCCAATAGCCAGAGCTATCCAGCCGCCTATCTTTACCGCCCCCACCCTAGGGCGCTCCGGCCAGCGCTCCAGAAACTCCCTAACATCAGCGCGAGTGGCAGTGGACTTGTAATAACGCCTTTTCTCACCCTTGCCCCACAAAATCAAGATTATCCCCAGGAGGACAAAAAAGCCACCTGTGCCCATCAGTATCAAACAATCGCTATAAGGCACGCTCATCCCCTTAGGTTATTTAATCTCGACGGTAGCACCTGCGGCTTCCAGTTTCTGTTTTACCGCAGTTGCCTCCTCCTTGCTAACCCCCTCTTTTACCGTCTGAGGGGCACTCTCCACAAAATCCTTTGCCTCCTTCAGCCCTAAGGTAGTCAGTTCCCTCACCGCCCTAATGACACTAATCTTGTTAGCCCCTACCTCCTTGAGAATAACGGTGAACTCAGTTTTCTCTTCAGCCGCTGGAGCCGGCGCTGCTGCCTCAGCCGGGGCCGCCGTGGGTGCTGCCACTGGAGCACTAACACCAAACTCAGCCTGTAGCGCCTTAACCAGCTCGGCTAGCTCAAGCACAGTCATATTTTTTATGCTAGCCATTATCTCATCAACAGCAGTAGACTTTTTCTCCGACTCCACTTTGACGCCGGGCTTCTTGGCCGCTTTTTTGCCCTTTGCTTCCGCTTGTGTCATATTATCCTCCCTCCAATTGTTGAATCCTTGCTTGTATCACCCCTATTATCCCTCTAATCGGGGTGGTAAGATGGCTGACCAGAGCCGAGATAGGGCTTTGTATCCCAGCCAAAACCTTGGCTAATAATACTTCCCTTGCTGGCAATGTAGATAAGGTGATTACATCTTCAGCAGTAAGCAGCCTGGCAGGTAAAAAGCCCCCCTTTATCCTTATACCTGCCTTTGAGGTTTGAATATAGTCGGTTAAGGCTCTAGCTGTCTCGGTTATGTCGCCATAGCCAAAAGCAACAGCCAGCGGACCCTCAAAGAAACTAACCACCTCCTCCCTGCCTGCCCTCCGGGCAGCAAACTGAGCCAGGGTGTTCTTCACCACCTTATACTCAATCCCCAATTCCCTCAGTCGGCGCCGCAATTCAGCCATCTCGTTAGCTGATTGCCCCCGATAATCGGTCAGGATACCAATGCTGCATCGGGAGAAAAGCTGCTGCAGGCTATCAATAATCTCCGCCTTCTTTTCTCTGGACATCTTTCTTCACCTAACTTTACTAGTAATTCATATTAAAAAGCAAGTCCTTGCGCCTGCCGCACAAGGACTTGCCGTAAAAGTCCTTTTTCCTCGGCAGGCAAACTAACTTAAGCCTAATCGGCACCCGCTGTCTCAGGAAATATTAAGCTATAAATTAAGCCCTCCCGAATATGGCTACCGCACAATTAAATAAGCCGTTGACACCCCCTACATTATGCACCAGTCCGATGTCAGCCTTCTTTATCTGCCTTGGGCCAGCCTTACCCTGCATTTGCTTATAGACTTCATAAATCATCCTCAGCCCGCTGGCAGAAAGGGGATGACCGAAGCATTTGAGTCCACCATCGGTATTGACCGGCAGGTCTCCGGTTAGCTCAAAGGTGCCGGCTTCAACATCCTCCGGACCTTTGCCCCTGGGGCTAAAGCCCAGGTCTTCATAGATTAGAAGCTCAGTAATAGTAAAACAATCGTGCACTATAGCGATATCTACCTCCTGGCGCGGCTTCTTAATTTCTGCCTCTTTATAAGCCGCCTTCCCCGCAGCTACGGTCTCCGGGATGTGGATAAAATCATACTCTGGCTGGAGTGTCGCTTGACCGGCGCCATTAGCAAGTGCCAGCGCCTTTACCAGAATATAGTCCTTCCTCATACTCTTGGCTATCTCCGGGGTGGTTACGATAGCCGCCGCCCCACCATCACTCATGCCACAGGCATCAAACAAGTTAAGAGGATAGGAAATCATAGGTGCGTTCATTGCCTGTTCCAGGGTTATCTCTCTACGGAAATGAGCCTTGGGACTCATCGTCCCATTATGGTGATTCTTGACCGAAATCTTGCTTAAAATTCGCCTGCCTGCCTCATAGCCTAACCCATAATGATGGAAATACCTTGTTGCCAGCTGAGCAAACTGACTTACCGGCGGCAATTCCCACTCCGCCATACTCCGGTCAAAGGGGATGGTAAGATACATGGTGAAGCCACCCAGGTGGTCCTTGGTCTTCTCCACACCGCAGGCAAGAGCAATATCGTACGCCCCGGAGGCTACGCCGTAGCAAGCATTTCTAAAGGTATCCGTCCCGCCAGCACAGAAGTTCTCCACCCTGGTAACTGGGATATACTCCAGCTTGAGGGCATTAGCCAGATGGGCACCGGTAAAGCCGCTTTCACGGCTACCATACCACGCCGCCTGAATATCCTTAGGCTCAATCCCGGCATCCTCAAAAGCCTCATAGCAGGCATCTACCATCAAATCCTTATAACTCTTATCCCACAGCTCACCAAACTGGGTACAGCCCATGCCTACTATAGCCACTCTATCTTTGATACTCCCCATAGCATACCTCCCAGCTTATTCTACCACCTAAGCCCTTATTGGTATAGACTTCCAGAAATAAATGTGAGCTCCATCCTTATCAATTATTTTTCTAAAGCTCATCTCCACCGGCAAACCACACTTAACCTGCTCCGGCTCCCGGTCAGTCATGTAGCACTCCATCCTCCCCCCACCGTCAAAGTCAATAGTAGTAGTAACCGTAGGCAAATCGGGAGCGGGGGTCACATAGTCCATAGCAAAGGTGAATATCTTAGCCCTCTTATCAGAAAGCCTATATGGCTCAAACTGGTCTTTAGCATGGCACTTGGTGCACACCCGTTGTGGGGGGAACTGGATTGTTCTACAAACCTGGCACCTAACCCCATGTAACCGGAAGTTGGCTTCACGTTCCCGCCACGCTGCTGGCGCTGATAAAAACCTAATAGGTCCTGGTATCGTTTCTTGGGGCAAGAGCCCGCGCCAAATCAGATACCTTCTATAGTCAGTGACTACCTTCTTCGACGCTAGGTGCTCTTTCATTCCCCGCCTATTTCTAATCTTCTCTATTTGTTCAGTTACCCTTAAGACAAAAGCATCGCTGCCATTACCATAGCTAGCCAGCAGAATAAGGTCTCCAGTTTTGGCTTCTTCCAGCGCCGCTATTAGTAACATCAGGGGAAAAGCCGCCCCGGTGTTGCCCAGGACAGCAAAAAGGGCGTCCTGAAGCTGGGACTTATCGTCAAAGCCTAGTTGCCTGGCTAATTCCACATATCTTCTGGCATCAGGAGAATAAAATACAACTTTGGCAAAATCCTTAGGGCTGAGTTTAGATTTCCGCATTAACCCGGAAACTGCTTCGCCAACCGCCTCCAGATAGCCATGGGTCGAGCTAAACCTGTCCTCCCAGGAGCGGACAAAGATATCACCATCAGCCCGCCAGATATCCAATATCTCGCTATAGACTGAGTAGCTGGCTTCAACAGTAACGGCAACATCCTTATCCCCAATCAGCAGAGCACCGGCACCGTCGGCAAAATTCTGCTCCAAGGCTGAGCCCGGTATCCCCAGCCGACAATCAGCAGCGGCTACCATCACCTTCCTGGCTGAGCCAGCCTTAACTGCATCTATAGCTGCTCTGAAGGCGCCCGTGCCTGCCTTCAGGGAATTGGCAAAGTCAGCGGTAATAACGTCCTGCCTGAGGTCGACAGCCATAGCCACAATAGCTGCCCCCAACTTCTCCCTATACGGAGAGGTGGTGGTGGCAAAGTATAGCCCGTCTATTGTGTCTCGGTCTATCCCATTTAAGCAATCATTAGCCGCCGCCACCGCCATAGTTATGCTATCCTCATCAAAGTTACAAATAGCCTTCTCACCCCTGGCACCTTTAGCTATCGCCTCCCGGGCTAGCCTGAACAGAGGCACATAAGCGCCATACGAGGTAATACCAACCATGCCTATCCTCCTTGCTAGGCCTTTCTAAATTCGTAGGCAATCCTGTTGTTAGGTAGTTTTACCGGGCTCACTGTCAAACCCATACCAACCTTAATATCCTTCTCGGCAATATCCCGGCTCAAACAGGCGAGGATTTGGACGCCATTATCAAACTGACCCAGAGCCAGAATATAGGGGGCATCAGCCTCAAAACCGGTGGGACCGTAATTCACCACAGTGTAACTGCTGAGCTTACCCTTTCCTTTAATTTCAAACCACTCCATATCACTGGATAAACACCCAGGGCAATCCGCCCTCGGCGGGAAGTAACTAACCCGGCACTTTTTACACCTAGTTGCCATTATTTTACCCGCCTCCAGGTAGGTGATGAAGTCTGCCACCTTTGCCTCTGTGGTGAAGCTAACCGTGCCAAAATTCTCAAAACCCATTCAGCTACTTCCTCAGGATGGTTACATTACCATATTGCCCGATGCCACCGATATTATGAACCAGGCCTATTTCCGCTCCCTTCACTTGAGCCTCAGTAGCCTGTCCTTTGAGCTGGCGGACAATGGTTCTAATCTGCGAGCCGCCGGTAGCACCTATAGGATGACCCTTAGACAGTAGACCGCCGTCAACGTTTACCGGTATCTTACCATCAGCGTACGTCTGCTTTTCCTCTATTAACCCCACCCCCTCCCCAGGTTTGGCAAAGCCAAGGTCTTCATAAGCCAGAATCTCAGAGATGGTAAAACAATCGTGAACCTCAGCAACATCAATATCCTGTGGCCCAACGTCAGCCATTTTATAAGCCTGCCTGGCGGCTTCCTGAGCACACCTCAAGCCGGTAAGCGATCCCCTTCCTGCCATGCTCATGGTATCAGTTGCCGCCCCCAGACCGATAATCCAGATTGGGATTTCGGTTATTCCTTTAGCTACATCTCCCCTCGCCAATATAATGCAAGAGGCACCATCGGCATTGGCGCAGCAATCAAACTTCTTCAGCGGACTGGTTATCACCTCTGAGCTTAAAATCTCCTCCAGGCTCAGCTCCTTGCGATAAGTAGCCTTGGAATTAGTAGCCCCGTAGTGCGAATTCTTAACCCGCACCTTAGCCATATGCTCCTCGGTAGTCCCATACTTAGCCATATGAGCCTGAGCATACATGGCATAGCCGGCGGGCATGGTTAGACCGAAGGGCGACTCCCAGATTATATCCCCTCCCCTGCCCATCCTCTCAGCAGCATCGCGAGACGAGAGCTCCGACATCTTTTGAAAACCAATCACGGCTACTACCCGGTGAAGACCAGCCTTTATCAGTGACCATGCCACTCTCAACCCGGTGGTGCTAGAGGAACATACCGTTTCCACATAAAAAGCGGGCTTGGGGGTTAGCCCCAGGTACTCCGATATCAAGCCTGCCGGCGAGCGCTGCTTATCATATTCTGGCGCAGAACAAATAATGGAGGCGTCTATATCTTTAATGGTAATATCTAGACCCTCCATCGCCTCCTTAAAAGCATCAAAGCTTAACTCCCTGACCGATACACCGCAGCTACGAGAAAAGACACTCTGCCCTGCACCCACAATAGCAACGTCTTCCGTAAAGCATCCCCCTTCCGTCTAGATTAACCAGAAGCTAACGATAAGATTGGTTTAAGGTCAAGCTTCATGCCAGGTCCCATAGTAGTGGTTAAAGTGGCGGTTCTAATATACTGACCTTTGGCACCAGCCGGTTTAGCCCTCACCACTGCCTCCACCACTGCTGCCAGATTGCCCATCAACCTATCGTCTTCAAAACTGACCTTGCCCAGAGGGACATGAATTATACCTGTCCTGTCCAGCTTAAATTCTACCCGCCCTTGGCGGGCTTCCTCAATCACCCTGGGCAAGTCATTAGCGGCTACCACCGTTCCCGACTTGGGGTTAGGCATCAATCCCTTCCGCCCCAAGATTTTCCCTAGCCGACTCACCTTACCCATCATATCAGGGGTGGCGATGGTAGTATCAAAATCTAACCACCCCTCCTCAATCTTCTTAACTATCTCATCACTACCAACGAAGTCCGCCCCGGCTGCCTCAGCAATTCTCACCGCCTCACCTTGAGCGAAAACTAAGACTCGCACCTTCCTGCCTAACCCATGGGGCAGCAGGGCCACACCACGCACCTGCTGAGTGGCATCTCGGGGGTCAACACCCATCCGCAAGTGAAGCTCAACAGTCTCATCAAACTGGGCATAAGCCGCCTTCTTGGCTAGCTCAATAGCCTCCCGGGGATGATAAACCTTTGTCCTGTCTAACAGCTTTACCGCCTCAAGATATTTCTTACCGTGTTTTGCCACTTCATTCCACCTCAATCCCCATGCTTCGGGCTGTGCCCTCAATAATTCGCTCCGCCCCTTCAATAGTGGTAGCATTCAAATCCTTAGCCTTAAGCTGAGCTATTTCGTGAAGTTGAGCACGAGATAACTTACCCACCTTTTCATGACCAGAAGTACCGGACCCTTTTTCTATGCCTAACGCCTTCTTAAGCAAATCGGTGACTGGCGGTGTTTTGGTGATAAAGGTAAACGACCGGTCTTCAAAGACGGTTATCTCCACCGGAATAATCGAGCCAACCTGATTGGCGGTACGCTCGTTATATTCCTTGCAAAAAGCCATAATATTAATTCCATGCTGACCCAGGGCAGGGCCAACCGGTGGCGCCGGATTTGCCTTGCCGGCTGGAATCTGTAGTTTAATTACGGCTTTAACCTTTTTCGCCACTAAAGCTTCTCCACCTGCAAAAAGTCAAGCTCAACCGGCGTTTCACGTCCAAAAAGAGACAAAAGCACCTTGACCTTGCCCTTTTCCAGGCTGATGTCATCCACCACCCCGACAAAATCAATAAACGGACCGTGGGTCACCCGGACACTCTGCCCCTTGCGGAAACCAACCTTAACCCGGGGTGCTTCGGCTGCCATCTGCTTCAAAATCTGATTGACTTCCTCCTCCTGCAACGGAACTGGCTTATTGGCACTACCAACAAAACCAGTAACACCCGGGGTATTACGCACTATATTCCAGCTCTGGTCGCTCATCTTCATCTGGACCAGAATGTAACCGGGCAATATCTTCTTATCGACATCACGCCGCTGCCCATCTTTAACCTCGATCTCCACCTCAGTAGGTATAATTATCTGGGAGATCTCACCCTCGCTGTCCATGAACTTGATGCGCTGCTCTAAATTCTTCTTAACCCGCTCTTCATACCCGGAATAGGTATGAATGACAAACCAGCTTTTTTGATTCCCTATCACCAATAACCTCACTCAGCTAAAACTATAAAAACACAGAATTATCCCTTTCAGTTAATCGTTTCAGCTCAATATGGAAACCAGCCAATCTTCTATCTACCCAAAAAGAATTTGTTAACCAGGTTAGTAAAGCCATAATCGGTAGCTCCCAGAATCAGGCCCACGGCAATAGCAACAACCAGCACCAGGAAGGTCAAATAAGCCGCCTCTCGCCTGGTGAGCCAGACGACCTTCTTTAGCTCGGCTATAGTATCACCAATAAATCTAAACCTTGAACGCTTGGGAGTCACACTATGGTGAGTCATGAAGGAGCCTCACACACCTCAGTTGCCGGCCACTATTTTATCTCCCGATGAAGGGTATGGGTCCGACAACGGGGGCAGTACTTCCTGAGTTCTAACCGCTGGGGGTCGTTCCTCTTGCTCTTACTGGTAGTATATGTCCTCTCCTTGCAATCGGTGCAGGCAAGATGGATAATAACCCTGGCTTCACCCTTTTTCGCCATCTTTACTCAATGATGCGGGTAAAGGTACCAGCACCTACCGTTCTACCCCCCTCTCGAATAGCAAAACGCAAACCTTTCTCCAGGGCTACAGGATAGAGAAGCTTTATTTTCATCTTTATATTGTCACCGGGCATAACCATCTCCACCCCTTCCGGTAGCTCAGCAGTCCCGGTAACATCAGTAGTCCTGATATAAAATTGAGGCTTATATCCGGTAAAGAAGGGGGTATGCCTGCCTCCCTCCTCCTTACTCAAAACATATACCTCAGCCTCAGCGTGTGTATGGGGCTTAATCGAGCCGGGGGCAGCTAATACCATGCCTCGCTCTACATCGTCCCGCTCTATGCCGCGAAGCAGAATACCCACAGCATCCCCTGGCTCAACTTGGTCTAAGGTCTTATGAAACATCTCCAGGCTGGTAGCTACCGTCTTACGCGTCTCCCTTAGGCCAATTATCTCAACCTCATCCCCGGGTTTAATTATCCCCCGCTCAACCCTTCCTGTAGGGACGGTGCCCCGCCCCTTAATGCTAAAGACATCCTCTACCGGCATCAAGAAGGGCTGGTTTGTAGGTCGCACCGGGGTAGGAATATAACTATCAATAGCATCGAGCAACTTCCAGATGCCACCACACCACTGACACTCCCTCTTACCACAGCCACACTCACCAGCCTTAAGCGCGCTCACTCTCACTATGGGAATCTCACTGCCGGGGAAGCCATATTTGGGGAACAGCTCCTCTCTTAGCTCTAGCTCGGTCACTTCTAATAGCTCTGGGTCATCCACCAGGTCTACTTTGTTCAAGCAGGCTACTATATATGGCACCTCCACCTGCCGGGCTAACAGGAGATGCTCTCTGGTCTGAGGCATTACCCCGTCATCGGCAGCAACCACCAATATGGCACCATCCATCTGAGCTGCCCCGGTTATCATGTTCTTAATGTAGTCAGCATGCCCAGGGCAGTCTATATGAGCATAATGCCGCTTCTCGGTCTCGTACTCAATATGGGAAATAGCAATAGTTAGCCCTCGTGCCTTCTCCTCAGGGGCATTGTCAATACTGTAAAACTCGCGGAATTCAGTAGGACCCGCCTTAGACAATACCAAGGTCATGGCCGAGGTTAATGTTGTCTTCCCATGGTCAACATGACCGATAGTGCCCACATTGCAATGGGGCTTGGTTCGCTCAAATTTTTTCTTTGCCATTTTTAACCCCCCTTTATTTAAAGCCCACAACCAGACTCGAACTGGTGACCCCATTCTTACCAAGAATGTGCTCTACCTGCTGAGCTATGTGGGCGCTTCAACCGCTATTAAAGTTCTTATGTATAGCGTCTAATCTACATTATATTTAGGTTCTAGTGGAGGGGGCAGGATTCGAACCTGCGCAGCCATTTCAGGCGGCAGATTTACAGTCTGCTCCGATTAACCACTCCGGCACCCCTCCCACACCAGCAACATCAAGCCTCAGCCCGAGAGGGGAGTCGAACCCGCTAACCTACCGATTACAAGTCGGTTGCGCTACCATTGCGCTACTCGGGCAATACTTTATCAAATTTAGCCCTACAGCGTCAATCAACTGGAATAGAGATTATTTATTAACCTCATCCCCTTAATCCCCCTCTCCTTCTGAAGGAGAGGGGGAAGAGACTTTAGAGAGGGGCGAAGCCCCTCTCTTACCTACACTCCCCCCTTCCCTTAATATAGGGAAGGGGGGCAGGGGGATAGGCTACTAAACGACCTCTGGAATATTATAAAAATGTAAGATACAAAAGTCAAGCTCGGTACCCGGCATCCATCATTTCCTTAATGGCAGTAACCAGTCTGCGGCACTCGGGCAGGGTTCGGGGCGCGATGCGGACATAGCTGGGCAACCCTCAACTCCAGTGAAGTGACCTTCCCCATCCAAACCACGGGATGTATGGGACGGGAAAACTCCCCTAGGGTCAGATCAATAGCCAGTGCCAGGAGTAGAATGATTATGTTTTCCACGAGGTCAGCGCTATGGTATCACCAAGTTGATAAAATTGTCCAATGTGAAAAGGTCAAAAAGGGGTAAATACCTGGATGATATAAAAAAGAAGTAAAACTACGGCTCCAGGCAGCAAATGAACTCCGCGGGGCTTTGCTCCAAATGGGCAAATACGTGGTTGCCTTTCAGTAAGACGATTGACAAGAAGGAAGATTGTGTTAAAATGTAAGTGAGCGCTGACTTTGAAGTGAGGTAACACTTACATTGAAAAGACAACACTGCATCCTAGGTAATTGAATATTGAGGAGGCAGAAAATGCCAGAAAAACTTCAGAAAGAAATAGAGCAAACACAAAAAGGCCCGGGGGAGAGTGGACGACAAAAGGAGGAGAAAAGCGAAAACAAGGCGGCGAGAATAATCAGGAATGTTCTACTATGGGTATCTACGCTCGGCTTTATTGCTCTTTTCGTAATGTTGGCCATGAGGAAGTGTAGCTGAGAAATTTAAGTCCGCAAGCCCTGAATCCAAGCAGGAAATGAGATATAGAAAAGGGCACAAATTTTGGGGTTATCGGGCTGATACTGGTGTGAATCTTACACAAAGGAGAAAGCAATGGCGAAGAATCAAAGACAAAGGGAAACCCCCGTTACTGAGGAGAAAAAGGGGAAGCGAAAATGGGGAAGTCGCATTGTTAATTTCTTAGCTATGGGTGGTTTCATGCTGGTCATATTTCTTGGCGTGGGAATTTTTATCGCTATTTCGATTCTCACCAAGGGTTGCTAACCCACTATTAGAGACTGAGACCCCCAGTCCCACTGATGTGGAAAAGCAAAAACTGTAAATCGTAGTGCCGAGCAAGAATATGCCCAAAAAATCGCGAAAACGCAGAGCAAAACGTAGAATGCGGATGAACCCTCAACCCCTGGCGGTAAAAGAAGTTAATCAGCGTCCGCAGGTGTTACCCCTTTCACCCAAGCAAGCGCCCGTGGCTAAGTCCCCTGTGACGATGGCTGAATACACTGCTCGCCATCGGTATGTGCTTTCGGAGCTTCGGCGAAGTCTTACCATTGCGGCAGTTCTATTTGTACTACTTATCGTCCTATATTTCCTACTTCGCTAAAGCACATTTTGGGCTCGGACATAGTTGCTGTTTCCGTTTTGGCTCTTTTGTGCTAACATACTTTAGAAGTGTGCAGTAGCAAATGGGGGTATTCTAGGATGGCTAGAAAACACAAAAGTACCGTGGTACGGCAGAGGCAGATAATAGATGCCGCCAGGAAGCTGATAATCAAGTATGGCAGCGAGCATGTAACTGTCAAGAGAATTGCCAAAGAGGTAGGCATCTCTGAAACCGCCGTATACCGCCACTTTAAGAGTAAGAAGGATATACTATCTTTGCTGGCGGACCACATTGAGGACAGCCTACTGGGAGATATCACCAGAGCCACTGCCGAGGGCCATGCTTCTCCCCTAGAGGTTTTAGACAGCGTGCTTAGAAGTCATCTGTCGGCTGTCGAACAAAGGCATGGCATCTCTTTCCAGGTCATCGCTGAGATTATTAGTCTGGGTGACAAAAAGCTTAATCAAAAGATAACCGACACCATAAGTAAATACATAAGTCGCCTCAAGGACCTCCTAGCTGAAGGGGTTAAGGCTGGAGAAGTGAGAGAGGATATTGACCCGGAGGCAGCAGCGACGGTTTTGTTTGGCATAACACAGGGGCTGGTCAATATCTGGGCTCTCAGCAACTATAGCTTCGACCCTCAGGAAAAATATGTGCCGCTATGGCATATCTTTTGCGAAGCTGTCGTCAAGCGCTAAATCCTGACTCTGGTCGGATTTCGCAAAAGGAGGTGCTTTGTGTGGACGTGGGAAAGTCTCAACAACCTAGTGAAGGAGAAGCTATCAGGCTATCTTTTTGTGGTGGTATCTAACCGAGAGCCTTATATTCACGCCTTCTCCGGCCGAAATATCGTGTGCCAAGTACCTGCCAGTGGTCTCACCGTTGCCCTCGACCCGGTAATGCAAGCTTGTGGCGGCACCTGGGTTGCTCACGGCAGTGGCGATGCTGATAGGGAAGTCGTGGATAAAGATAATAAAGTAAGCATACCACCCGAAGACCCACGATATTCTCTGAAGCGTGTCTGGCTTTCCAAGGAGGAGGAAGAGGGCTATTACTTTGGCTTTTCTAACGAAGCGTTGTGGCCTTTATGCCACATTGTGTACACCAGACCTGTGTTTGAGGAATCTGACTGGAAGACCTATAAGAAGGTGAACGAGATTTTTGCCCAGAGCGTCTTAGAGGAGGTTGGAGATAGAAAGGCGTTTGTCTTTATCCAGGACTATCATTTAGCATTGCTATCTTGGTTAATCAAGAAGAGAAATCCTAAAATTATTACTGCCCAGTTCTGGCATATTCCCTGGCCCAATCGGGAGGTTTTCCGCCTCTGTCCCTGGCAGGAGGAGATTCTACACGGTCTTCTGGGCAATGACCTTCTTGGTTTTCATATCCGCTATCATTGTAATAACTTTCTGGACACCGTGGACCGGGCGATTGAGGCAAAAGTTGACTGGGAAAGGTACGAGGTGACCTGCGGGGGCAAGAGAACAGCAGTCCGCCCCTTCCCAATTAGCGTCGATTTTGAGGACATTAATCAAGAAGCTCAAAAAGAGGAAGTAGCGAGAGAAGTGGGAAGCCTGAAGAACAGGTTAGGGATTGAGGATGAAAAGGTAGGAATTGGGCTGGACAGGATTGACTATACCAAGGGTATTCCTGATAGATTTAGAGCTATTGACCGCTTTCTGGAAAAGTATCCCGAGTACCGGCGCCGGGTGGTTTTTGTTCAAGCCGGCGTCCCTAGCCGAATGCAGGTAGCAGCGTATAAGAAATTGAATGAAGAGGTAGATATCTTGCTGGAGGAGATAAACTGGAAACATGGCATGAGGCGCTGGAAACCAATAATTTATCTTCGGGAACATCTGCCTCCTCTCACACTGATGGCACTGCGCCGGATGTCAAACTTCTGTGTGGTAAGCTCCCTTCACGATGGTATGAATCTGGTTGCCAAAGAATTTGTTGCCAGTCGCTTTGATGAAGACGGCGTTCTCATTTTGAGCCACTTCACCGGGGCGGCGAGAGAACTCACTGATGCCCTGCTGGTTAATCCGTACGCTACCGACCATTTCGCTGATGCCATCAAAAATGCTCTGGAAATGCCTGAGGCAAAAAGGCAGAAACGAATGCGGAAGATGAGAGAGGTGGTGCGGGAGAGCAACATCTACAAGTGGGCTGCCGATATAATTTCGGAGTTAGTAAAATTTGAATTCGGAGAATGATACTTGGAGCACCTTCTGTCCACCTGGTCTGAAGTTGCCGAGCAGCTCAAGAGCGCCAGACATATCTTACTTCTCACTGACTATGACGGCACTCTTACTCCCATCGTGGAGAGGCCGGAGCTGGCAGAGCTCCCGAAGGGTGTGAGGCAGTTGCTGCAGGCGCTGGCACGGCAGCGGCGCTTCACATTAGGCGTAATTAGCGGCCGAGCATTGGCAGATCTAAAGGCTAAAGTAGGTATCAGTGACATAATTTATGCTGGAAACCATGGTCTGGAGATAGAAGGGCCTGGAATCAGCTTTGTGAATCCTCTGGGCGAGGAGTTCAGGCCCGCCCTTCACCTTATGCATTATGTATTGACCCGGGCTCTGGGAACAATCAAAGGAGTTCTGGTCGAGGACAAAGGACTCACCTTAAGCGTCCATTACCGCCAAGTAGCGGCAGACAAAAGCACAGAGGTGAAAAGCATCTTTGACCGCATTGCTCAAGGCGCTGAGAAGTTAGGGAAGATAAGAATAACCTCAGGCAAGAAGGTACATGAAATCAGACCAGCACTTGCCTGGGATAAGGGCAAAGCGATAAAAATGCTTATGAAGAAGTACGGGAAAGGCGGACGAAAAAGCGGGCTCTTGCCGATATACATTGGCGATGACCTGACTGACGAAGACGGTTTCAGAGTTATTGAGAACTACGGGAGTGGCATATCGGTCTTTGTTGGAGAAAGAGACTATCATACTTCAGCACGCTTTTTTCTGGGGACTCCGGCTGAAGTAGCCAAATTTCTGAGCCTATTATTAGAGGAGGCTCGGCGTGACTTTAGATAAGAGGATAGAAAGTGCGTAGCAAAGCATGGAGAGATTCCTTTATGGTAAAATGGCAACAGAGTGGTGTCACAAATATATTAACCGAGTGGAGTAATTGCTGAATGATTGAGTGGCTGGCTGATAACTGGCTTAAGATAGCTATCCCGCTGCTGGCTTTTCTTGCCACTTATGTTGTTGGTTTGTGGCTCAGGCGGGTTGTCGATAATCTCTCTAGGCGCTGGAGAGCAAAGACAAGATGGCAGGGGAGCCAGATAGTTGCGAGGACAGTCCGTCGTCCCTTCTTGCTCTGGTTTCTGCTGCTAGGTATTTGCATCGCTATTCTAGTCTCTGTATTGCCTCCGGAAGCCAAGAATATGACCGGGAAAGCAACAGGGAGCCTGTTTGTTTTATCCTTTGGATGGGTAGCTATCGTCTTGAGTGAACAATTGCTCAAGCTGTATCTAGCCAGAGTGAAAGTTTCCCAACCGACCACGGCATTAGCAATAAATGTGGTTAGAATCACCGTTATTGTTATTGGCGTACTAATCGTGCTTGATATCTGGGGTATGCCCACCAGTCCTCTTCTTCTCCTCATAGCCGTGGCAGTTCTAGCGGCGGCACTGGCTTTTAGAGACGCTGTTCCCAATCTTTTCGCCGGGTTTCAGCTTGGTGCGACGCAGCAGATTAAAGTGGGCGACTACATAAAGGTGGAAACAGGCGAGGAAGGCTATGTCACCGAGATAAACTGGAGTAACACGCATATCAGGGCTCTGGATGAAAGCATCATTATCATCCCTAACAGTCGGCTTCTTCGTGGTACGGTTATTAACTACGGGCGTCCTTTGAAAAAAGCGAAGGAATCCTTCCATTTTGGCAGCCGAACGCACTTGACCGAGCTGACCGGACTTAAGGCAAAGAATCTTCGTGAACTTGTTGATGTTTTGAAAAGGGCGCCAGACGCCATAATCTATTATCATACCCATCACTTCCTAGAACAACACCATTACCTCACGCCTGAACCGTCCAATGATTTCGCCATCTGGGTAAGTGATGCGCTAGGCGACGAGGTACTAGGCGAGAGGCTGGCCAGTGTTGATACCTTTGGATTTCCCAATCTGGGAGCTCTGCGTGAAAGGCTGGTCGCAATCATTGAGGAATATCTTTCCAGCGGGTCCAATTTCAGAGAGGCGATGCCGGGAAGAGAATTCCACTTCATGAAATCAGTAAGCGTGACTCTACCGACTGCTTATGTGGTTCACGACCTCAGGGAGTTTGTTGAAGCCCTGCGCAAGATAAGTTTGGGTTCCCTCTATTTTCACGTTTTCGAATCAAGATTGAGGTTGGGGAGGGGGCTAAACGATTTCTCTATCTGGCTGCAGGATAGTCTGGATGAAAGCGAGCTTGGTGAGGAAATTAGCCGGCTTGACCCGTATACTTATACTCTGGAGGGACTAAGATCAGCACTGATACAACTTATCGAAAAACGCATCAAATAAGGGTTTCTGACTACGAGCCCATTATTGGCAGGAGTACCATTGAAGAGCTCCGGTTGCTGGCTGCCAAACTATCGGGCAAGGTCATCCAGAACATAAACTCCACTTTCAGCGGAGGAGGAGTGGCTGAGATTCTGAGCCGTATGGTGCCCCTGCTGCAACAGCTTGGCGTTGATGCTCGCTGGAATGTCATAAAGGGTAGTGATGAGTTTTTCCAAGTGACTAAGAAATTCCACAATGCTCTCCACGGTAGGCCAGAAAGAATTAGCGCGAAGGACTTTGCGCTCTACCTGAAAACAACCCAGAAGAATATTGCGGAGCTAGAACTCTATGGGGATATTGTCTTTGTCCATGACCCTCAGCCGGCTGCTCTGGTCACCAAGAAGAAAGAGCTGGGCAGGAAATGGGTATGGAGATGTCATATTGACCTGTCGCATCCCAATCCGGAGGTATGGAATTTTCTGCAACCCTTTGTGGCTCAGTACGATGCCGCGGTTTTCTCAGCGCCAGCCTTTTCTCGTGAGCTACCTATCCGCCAATTTCTTATCTCGCCATCGATAGACCCGCTCAGTGACAAGAATAAGGAGCTTGACCAGCAGACGATTGATTCAGTCCTAGCAAAATATGGCATACCTAAGGATAAACCTATTATTACCCAGGTCTCACGTTTTGACTACCTCAAAGACCCGGTGGGAGTAATTCAGGCTTTTGAACTGGTGAGGAAGAGCATAGACTGCCGGCTTGCCTTCGCTGGTGGCACTGCCAGCGATGACCCGGAGTCCGATAAAGTGCTGGCTGAGGTTAGGCAGAGAGCCGGGGACAATCCTGATATACATATCCTGCTTATTCCACCAGGTAGCGATATGGAAATAAATGCTTTGCAAAGGGCATCCACAGTTATTGTTCAAAAGTCACACCGGGAAGGTTTTGGGCTTACGGTAACCGAGGCTCTGTGGAAGGGAAAGCCAGTGGTGGCTTCTGCTGTTGGGGGTATACCCCTTCAGGTAAAGAACAGGTTCACCGGCCTTTTGTCTTACGGAATAGAGGGAACTGCCTACGCGATACGACAACTACTGACTAATCCCGACTATGCCAGATGGCTAGGGGAGAACGGCCGGGAGCATGTCAGGTATAACTTCTTGATAACCCGCCATCTGAAGGATTACCTCCTCCTATTTCTAGCTCTAGAACATCAAGAGGACATCATTCACCTCTAACAGTCTGAGGCAGGCGACAATATGATTTACTGGGCGCAATTGTTCCATTTTTATCAACCTCCGACTCAGATACCGATGATACTGGAGAAAATTGGAGAGCCGGCTTAGCTCGTAGAAGTCGGGGGTCTAACCTGAGTCTTCAGCAAGCCTCTGATAAAGTTCTAGATACGCTCGGGCAGACCTACCCCAGGAGAAGTCGGCTGTCATGGCATTCTTAATCAAAGTCCGCCACTGCCTCTTTCGTGAGAAAAGGCGCAGAGCTCGGTCTACAGCCGCTAAGAAGTCCGCGACCTCGTAGGAAACAAAGACAAAGCCGTTCCCGTTCCCTGTCTCGGGGTTGAACTCCTCAACCGTATCCTTCAGTCCGCCAGTAGCCCGAACAACAGGGATTGTTCCGTATTTCAGACTATAAAGCTGGGTAAGTCCGCCTGGCTCATACTGCGAAGGCATGAGGAACAGGTCGGACCCAGCTATGACCTTGTGAGCCAAGGATTCGTCGAAGGCAATCCGTACCGCAAGCTTTCCAGAATGTTTTGCGGCTGCTTGCAGAAAGAACTCTTGGTACCGCCTGTCTCCCGTTCCGAGTAGAATGAACTGGACATCCCGAGAGAGTAGCTCGTCCAGTGCTTTCTCCAAAAGGTCGACCCCCTTCTGTGCTGTCAGGCGCGAGACCATCCCAATCAAGGGAACGTCACGACTCTCTGGAAGAAAAAAGAGCCGCTGGACGTCCGCTCTGCAGACTTTCTTCCCCAAAAGGTTCTTAGCGCCATATGTTCTGGCGATAAGTTGGTCGGTCTCAGGATTCCATAGATTGTAGTCAACGCCGTTGAGAATGCCGCACAGGCTAGCCGCACGCTCCCGAAAGACTCCCTCCAGCCCAAAGCCTTGCTCGGCAGTCTTAATCTCCTCGGCATAGTTGGGACTCACCGTGTTAGTGGCATCAGCAAAGACGATGCCACCCTTAAGGAAGTTGATTTTCCCATAGAACTCTAGATACCGAGGGTTGAAGAAGCTCCAGTCGAGATTCAACAGGTGCCAGTCCAGATGCCGGAAGAGGCCCTGGTACCCCAAATTATGCACAGTGAAGACCGTTTTCACCGAGGAAAGCTCCGGATAGAGATGAGGCTGAGCCTTGACAAAGGTAATGGCCAGGGCTGACTGCCAGTCGTGGGCATGGAGAATTGAGGGTGGATCGTGCTTCAAGACTTCAAGTGTTGCCCGTGTGAAGAAAGTGAACCGCTCGGCGTTGTCAGAGTAATCGCCGTCTGGGGTGCCATAGAGGTAATCCCGGTCAAAGTATTTGTCGGCACGGATAAGGTAAACGGAAATAGAACTCCCCATCTTTGTCTTCAAGAGTAGCCCTTCCTCCCGGCGATTGGAGATGGGCACGGTGAAGCGCACTCCTGTATCTTCCACCGGGAAGCCGCTCCGCAGCACAGAGCGGTAAGCGGGCATCAGGAGAGAGACTCGAAGCCCAAGCCGTTCCAGGGCTCTGGCGAGGGAGCCTACACTGTCACTAAGACCACCAGTCTTGGCAAAGGGAGCAATCTCCGGCGACACCATGGCGACGTGCAGGGCTGGTGCTGTTTCTCGTCTATAGAATTCAGACATTTTTGCTCCTTGAATTCAATGGGCACCCTGGAATGCAAAGTCCTCTTCTCTAATACTCCTAATTATAACGCTTCTTGCGGCTACTGTCTCGCTTTTCACATCCTCTTTAAGGGTTGGTCTTGGGCTCGTTGGAGTCTTTGACAACTCGAACAGAGGTCTGTCATAATATGGCTACAAAGGCAGCCTCACTACTGCGGAGGGGTGCTCCGTGTTGACAGAAACAATGACGATGCGCGATATACTTGTTTCTCTAGCTATTGCCGTTCCCATCTTTCTTGTTGCCGGAATCTTCTACTATTGCCTTCGGCAAGTGTTGCGTCGGATGGCGGTCAAGATGGGCACAGCTCTGGACAATATGCTGGTAAAGGTTGTGCAGTGGCCAATCTTTGCTGGCATAATCTTGTCAGGGGTGTACTTTGCTATCCTCTATCTCCCCCTTAAGGAGTCGCTTGATTTCGAAATCCGGAGAGGCTTTCATCTTGCTTTTATCATCCTGGGCGTCTATGGGGTGGCAGCAGTACTGGATAGCCTGTTTCGGTGGTTCAAGCTTGAGGTGACCCCAAAGACCCACACTGCCCTGGATGCCTGGATTGTGGGCCTCCTTAGGATATTCACTCCGCTCTTGCTTGTCCTTGTGGCAGTGCTGGTTTCTTTAGGGCTATTCAACGTTGAGGTAACTGGGGTCAAGGATTGGCTTATTGCCCACGGGACGCGCATTGGGCTAATCCTCTTCCTTTCTATTGCGGCGCTTTTTGTACTGGGCATTGCTGGCTCTAAAGCTGTTACTGCTTTTATTACCCGAGAGGTTCCGGAACAGCCAGAGGAGGAGATACGAAAGCGAGCTAATACCCTATCACGTGTTCTCATAACCACGGGACAAGTCTTCGTCATATTCATAGCCACGTTCATCATACTTTCCGAGCTGGGCATTGACATTGCCCCGGTTCTTGCCGGAGCCGGGGTAGTCGGCATCGCCATCGGCTTCGGGGCGCAGAGCTTAATCAAGGATATAATTGCCGGCTTCCTAGTCGTAATGGAGAACCAGTACCGTGTTGGCGATGTGGTCACGATAGCCGGTGTTAGCGGTCTGGTGGAGGAGGTTAACCTGCGGCGCACGGTATTGAGAGACCTGGACGGTATCGTGCACGTAGTACCTAACGGTGAGATAAGGGTAGCCAGCAACTTTACTAAAGAGTGGTCGCGGGTCAATTTGAACATCAGTGTGTCATACGGGACTGACCTGGACCATGCCACCGCTGTCATCAACCGGGTTTGCAAGGAGATGGCTGAGGAGCCTGAATGGGCACCCTTAATCCTGAAGGCGCCTCAAGTGCTGCGGGTGGATAAACTGGGAGACTCAGGGATTGAACTGAAGGTCTTGGGAGACACCAAGCCCATCCGGCAGTGGGACGTGATGGGTGAGATTCGAAAAAGGATAAAGAAGGCCTTTGACGAGGAAGGTATCGAGATTCCCTGGCCGCACGCTAAGGTCTACTTCGGGAACATGCCCTTTAGCAACTTGAGCCGGGAAGAGAAGGGAACGAGGGGACAGTAGTTAAAATAAAGTTTTTGTCTGGCCGCCTTGAGTATTGAACTTAGGGGGTGATTTAGGTGGACAGGGTACTAGCCATAGTAATGGCAGGAGGAGCAGGGGAAAGACTACAGCCTCTGACCCGGGAACGAGCTAAGGCGGCTGTTCCCTTCGGGGGCAAATTCCGGCTCATTGATTTTACGCTGAGCAACTGCATCAACTCTGGTCTCCGTCAGATTTACGTTTTGACACAGTACCGGTCGGAGTCGTTACATAGGCATATCCAAGATGGCTGGAGCATCTCAAGTGCAGGGTTAGGCGACTTCATATACTGTGTGCCAGCTCAGCAGAAGCTTGGGGCAGAGTGGTACCGTGGCACGGCTGATGCAGTACGGCAGAATCTTAACCTGGTCAAAAGAAAAGACACCGAGGATGTTCTAATACTGTCTGGTGACCATATCTATAAGATGAACTGCCTTCAACTGGTGGCCTATCACAGGATGAAGAAGGCGGGTCTGACGATATCGGCTATAAGGGCGAGGAAAGAGGAGGCTGCCGGAAGACTTGGCGTACTGGAAATAGACCAAGAGAACAGGCTGATTGGCTTCGAGGAAAAGCCAGCGCAGCCAAAGACAATGCCCGAGGCTCCAGATTATGCTCTGGCTTCGATGGGCGTATACATCTTCAAGGTCAGTACCCTGCTTGAGGCTTTACAGGGACAGGAAGACGACTTCGGCGAACACATCATTCCAGGAATGATAGGTAAGCATAGCGACATTTTCGTTTATGACTACGAGAAAGAGAACGAAATACAGGATTTCGCCATTGAAGTGAAAGAGGGCATACGGGAGAAAATCCTGGTCGATAGAACCCGCGATTCCTCTTACTGGAAGGATGTCGGCACTATTGATTCCTACTACGAAGCGAGCATGGATTTGGTGGGCGTCGAACCACTCTTTAACCTCTACGGAGAAAGGTGGCCTATTAGAAGCTGCCAGCGACCGCTGCCACCAAGCAAGTGTGTCCTTGGTGGAAAGACACCCGACTCCATCGTGAGTGACGGCTGTATCATCAGCGGTGGGACAGTGCGGAACTCTATACTCTCTCCAGGCGTAATCGTGGAGAGGGACGCCCTAGCGGAACACTCAATTATATTCGACGACGTTGTTATCGAGCCTGGTAGCAGGGTGAGACGAGCTATCGTTGACAAGGAAAGCAGAATCCGGGCTGGCGCTTCAATTGGGCTTAGCCGGGACGCAGATAAGGCAAGAGGGTGTACCGTTTCAGATTCCGGCATAACTGTCATCCCCAAAGGGGCAGACATAGGTCGTAGTGAGCTCTCTCTTTTTTAAGCCAACTTGTTCGCCTGCTGTCGGCCAGCTCCCAAGCGGCATTCCTTCATAATACTCGATCGTTGCCTGGCTTTTGCCCTCCGTCCGTTGAGTGAGAACAAAGCCTCTCACTAGGGATTTTAATGATGTCCCTACCGGCGCTTGCAGTTTGACATTTGCGACCATCCCTCATTCGCGGACCCGCCTCTATACAATCAAGCGGTCAGATCCATATTTGACCGCCTTTGGCTTGCCACTCAATCATGAGGTCTACCTGCCCAACTCCATATCTATGGTGGGCGGTACTGGACTTGAACCAGTGACCTCTTGCGTGTGAAGCAAGCGCTCTAACCGCTGAGCTAACCGCTCAAAATCGTGCCTAGCTTGTCCTCAAACCCTGACGAAAATCCACCAAAGCAAGAGGTCTTTTGCCGTCTAATCAAAGCAACCCTACTCCTCTCACCCCGTCTAACCCCTATTATATGTGACTGGCACTCTGCTGGTCAACCCGATCTACATCTTGCTTTCAGGTTAGAAGTATACAAAACGCCCAATTGTGTCCCATTTTCCCCTCCTCTTTATTATCAACAATTCCTTAACATTTGTGTTATAAAATTAGATAAATATGACGAATCAGTAGTAGCCGCTACACATTCCGTCAGAATGTGTAAATAATTGGCTGACAAAAGATAGGTTCATACTTCAACAGACAGGAGCTGCCCCAGAGATTTGGTTATGACAGCTTTTCATCCCCTAAAGTTAGTAAACGTTTTGACAAGAAGCTCTGTATAGAGTATATTGTAGCTACAGTTATCTACAAGATAAGGTCGTCTAGTAAGCTTAAAGGGCAAGAGAATTAAATGTATTGGCTTTGGAACTACTTTCATCTTCATCGCTTTCGAACAGGAATTCTTCGCTGATACAGGCTTCGCCAATGAGACAAAGACGCTGTCTAGGTTGCTGGAGACTAGAGACGATACAGTTCGCATATTGCAGTAGCTATCAGCAGCGAAGCTAAGTAAGCCACTTATCTACATCCTCCTCGCTAAGACTATGTATTGCCATTTGAACTTCCCAGAGACAGAACTGTCTATTGTGGCGATTAATATGAATGAAGACGAGTAGGTAATACTGACGAGGATAGGCTACAAATGAGAATGAACAGAGGAAAGGTTTTGCTAAAGATATGAATTATCGCCGGGACATAAGGAATATAGTTATTATCGCCCACGTTGACCATGGTAAGACTACTCTGGTAGATGCCATGCTTAAGCAAAGCAAGGTATTCCGGGATAACCAGAAAGTGGGCGAGTTAATAATGGACCAGGGCGTCCTGGAGCGAGAAAAAGGCATTACCATCATGGCTAAAAATACCGCCGTAGTTTACCGGGGAGTTAAAATCAATATCATCGATACTCCCGGGCATGCCGATTTCAGCGGAGAGGTGGAGCGCGTCATAAGTATGGCTGACGGTTGCCTGCTTTTAGTGGATTCTATAGAAGGTCCCACGCCCCAGACTAGGTTTGTGCTGCGCCACGCTCTGAGAAATGGCCTAAAACCAATTGTAGTTATCAACAAAATAGACAGGAAAGATTCGCGAATAGCGGAGGTGCTTGGATTCACCCAGGACCTATTCTTAGAATTAGCTACCAGTGCTGACCAGCTTGATTTCCCGGTACTATATGCCAGTGCCAAGGAAGGTACAGCCGTAACCGAACTAGGTATGAAAGGCAAAGACATCACTCCTCTCTTCGAATGCATCTTAGAAGAAGTACCACCACCGCAAATTGAAAGTGGGCCATTTCAAATGCTGGTTTCTAACCTCGACTATGAAAGCCACAAGGGTAAAATAACTATTGGTAGAATCTGGAGGGGCAAAGTCGCCACCCACGACCCGGTAGTTAGTATGAGTGCTGATGGGAGCATAGCTCATTATGAGATTGGTGAAGTATTTACATATCTCGGTCTCAAGCGCTTGGAGGTAGCCGAAGCCGAGGCGGGTGACATAGTAGCTGTAACCGGGATCGAAAAAGTCAACATTGGAGATACCATTGCCAGCCCGGAGCGACCTGAAGCTCTACCGCGAATAGAAGTTGGCGAACCTACGATAGAGATGACCTTTGGAGTAAACACCTCACCGTTCGCCGGCCGTGAGGGGCGTTTTAGCACCACGCGCCAGCTACGGGAGCGACTCTATAAAGAATTGGAGACTAATCTTAGTCTCAGGGTCCAGGATACAGATAGCCCAGACACCTTCCTGGTAAAAGGGAGAGGAGAGCTACACCTGGCTATTCTGATTGAAACCATGCGCCGGGAGGGCTACGAATTTGAAGTCTCCAAACCAGAAGCTATTACCAAAGTAATTAACGGCGAGCTTATGGAACCCATGGAGGTTCTTACCCTTGATACTAAAGAGGAATATATTGGAGTCTTAACCGAGATGCTGAGCAAGCGGCAAGCTCAGCTTACGGATATGCGCAACGATGGCCATGATAATGTGCACTTGGAATTCCGTGTACCGACAAAAGGACTCATCGGTTTTCGCAGTGCCTTTCTTACCGCTACCCGGGGTGAAAGCATAATGAACGCTGTTTTTCTTGGCTATGAAACTTGGCATGGAGACATAGCTTCAACTCGTAATGGAGTACTGGTAGCATCGGAACAGGGCATAGCTGTTACCTATGGTCTAAATAATGCCCAGGGACGGGGCATCACCTTCATTGATCCCATTACACCAGTCTATGAAGGTATGATAGTGGGGCTGAATTCGCGGCCACAGGACATAGCCATCAACGTATGCAAGGAAAAGAAGAAGACCAATGTACGT
>Ga0116202_10000333_pt1 | contig 25758 bp, 25 predicted proteins | sample LakKivw325mmetaG_FD_94479 | JGI IMG/M metagenome (GOLD analysis project Ga0116202, IMG submission 94479) | Anoxic lake water microbial communities from Lake Kivu, Rwanda to study Microbial Dark Matter (Phase II) - Lake Kivu water 325m metaG | ecosystem: Environmental > Aquatic > Freshwater >... | reverse complement strand
TCCCGGGAGGTGGAGGATAAGCTCCGGGAGGAAGGACACCAGTTCAGCGCCCGGTCCGTGGAGGGGATCGGGGGCTACATTCGAAGCGAGTTCGTGGTGGAGGCTCCAAGAGACGAGGTCCACCTCCATTCGGGCTATAGGGGCGACGCCCAGATCAGGGTCGAGGGGGTGGAACGGCCGCAGCTCAAGTTCGAGCCGCTCCGGGCAAGGCGGGGCTACATCATCGCAGGGATCGATCCCGGGACCACGACGGGGATCGCCGCCCTCAACCTGAAGGGAGAGCTGGTGGACCTCCTCAGCGCGAGGGCCATGTCGCCTCCGAACGTGATAGAGTGGCTGGCGGAGAGGGGAAAGCCCCTGGTGGTGGCCACAGACGTCTTTCCCCCTCCCGAGGCCGTCGAGAAGGTTAAGCGTTCCTTTTCCGCCGTCCTCTATTCGCCGGGAAGCGACATCCCCTCCGAGGAGAAGATCGCTCTCGCTCGGGAGTACGGCTACAAAAACGATCACGAGCGCGACGCCCTCGCCGCTGCCGTCAGCGCCTACAAGAAGTACAAGAACAAGTTCCAGCAGGTCGAGAAGAAGTGCCCTCCGGGCCTCGACCCCGACGAGGTGAAGGCCCTGGTGGTGAGGGGCCTCTCGATAGACCAGGCGATATCGGGGATGACAAAGCTGCCTCCTGAGGAGCCGGCAGCCCCGAGGGAGGCCGAGGCGGAGGTCGACTCGGACCTCGCGGCCCTGATGGCGGAGAGCAGGCGCCAGGCCGACCAGATCCGGCGGCTGAAAGAGTACGCTGAGGAGCTGAAGGAAGGGCTGGCGAAGGATGAGGAGGTCCGCCGCCGTCTGGAGGCGAAGATCGAGAGGCTGAAGGACAAGTCCCGCCAAAAGATCAAAAGGGACCAGGAGATCAGGATCAGAGAGAAGGAGATCGATCGGCTCCGGGGCCTTTTGAGGCAGGAGAGGAAGGTGAACCGGAAGCTGAAGGCGAGGCTCAAGGTGGCCAGGAAGGCCGAAGAGCTGGAGGAGGAGGAGGTGGGAAGGCCCGTCAAGGAGGTCGCCTCCTTCTCGCGAGAGGCACTCCTGGAGGCGGCCGCGGGGCTCGATATCGGTAAGGGGGACGTCGTCGTCCTCAAAGACGCCAGCGGCGGCGGCCCCAACACCGCTGACCTCTTCATCGAGTGGGAGGTGGAGGCGGTGATCGTCGAGACGGAGATGGAGGCCTCGGTGGAGGGGTACCTCATGGACGGGAACGTTCCCGTCATCTCCAGCCGGGAGGTGCCGGTGAGAAGGGTGGCCGGAGTCGCCCTCATCGATCCCCAGGAGCTGGAGGGGGCGCTCGCTCGGTGGGCCGAGCGAAAGCAGGTGAGGGTGGCGAAACAGAAGACCGAGTGGCTCGAGGGGATGATCCAGGAGTATCGGGCCGAGCGGCGGAAGGGCGAGCGGCAGAGGAGAAAGACGGCAGAAGGCTGAAAGATCGAGCCGTCGTCACCGCCCAAAAGGCCCCCCTCTTCTCATCCCTTCGCCGCCCGCTCCGAGGCGAGGGCAGCGTTTTTAAAGTAAATCCCCCCTCACTGCCTTCCAATCATGCTCGCTGACGATATCTTGAAGTTGAAGAAGGAGAGGAACGCCGTCATCCTCGCCCACAACTACCAGCCCGGCGATGTCCAGGACGTAGCCGACCTGCGGGGCGACTCCCTGGAGCTCTCCCGAGCCGCCGCCGGAGAGAAGGCCGATGTGATAATCTTCTGCGGCGTCGATTTCATGGCCGAGACCGCGGCGATCCTCTCCCCCGAAAAAAAGGTGATCATGCCCGATGCCGGGGCCGGCTGCCCCATGGCTTCCATGATCACGGGCCAGCAGCTCCGGAAGTTCAAGGCAGAACATCCCGGCGCCGCCGTCGTCTGCTACGTCAACTCCTCCGCCGAGGTCAAGGCGGAAAGCGACATCTGCTGCACCTCCGCCAACGGGATCGAGGTGGTGGAGTCCCTGGAGGAGGAGACGATCCTCTTCGTCCCCGACAGGAACCTGGGCCGGTACGTCGCCCGCTTTTCCGATAAGAAGGTCATAACCTGGGACGGCTACTGCTACGTCCACGACCGGTATACCACCGAGGACGTCCGGCGGGCGCGGGCCCTCCATCCCGATGCCGAGCTCCTCGTCCATCCCGAGTGCCGGCCCGAGGTGATCGATCTCGCGGACCGCGTCTATAGCACCTCGGGGATGGCAAGACACGCCAAAAAGAGCCCCGCTCGGGAGTTCATCATCGGCACCGAGGTGGGGATGAACTATCGGCTCAAGCAGGAGAACCCCGAGAAGGAGTTTTACCCCTTAAGCGAAAAGGCGATCTGCGTCGACATGAAGAAGACGAGCCTGGAGAAGGTCCTATCATCCCTAGAGACCCTGGAGCCTCGAGTGGTGGTTTCTGAAGAGATCGCGGATCGGGCAAGGGGCGCCATCGAGAGGATGCTGGCGGTCTGAAGTTTGCACCTCTTGTACCAAAACGTTTATAGGCGAGATCTTCCATCCGCCCTTCCGCCTCCCTTTCGCTGGGGAGCTCCACCGAAAAGTATCTTATAAGAAAAGGATGAACCCGGAGCGGTGATCGCTTATTAGCCGATATATCCATGCCCGTCAGCTGCGGTATCCTCTCTTTGCGGGGAGCGTTCTGCTGCTTTTGGCCGCCGTGTACAGCGATGCGAACCAGTTGAGCATCGAGCCTCTGATAGAGCTCACGGGATTCGTGCTGATCATCATGACCGCCGCCACATGGCGGAAGTAAAACAAGGGTCATCTCTGCAAAGTTCCGATCGATCCTCCAGGAGAAGAGAAGCCGGCGCCCAAGATTGATGGTCCCAGGGGCGAGGGCCTTAATGCATGCTATTTATCCCCTGCCGTCCTCGCCTTCATCCGGGCGGTGAGAACGGCCTTCTCGGAGCTGACGGCTTCCCTCCTTCTTTACCCCCTCCAAGGAGTCGGGAAGCTCAGCTCCGCAGATCGGCATCATCTCCCGTCATTTGATCAAGATCCTGCAAACTTTCATCCCACCTCTCAAGAAAGCGGGCCAGATCCCTCGCCATCGCGGCCCCCTCTCCGATCCGATCAGCGGTGGCCAGGTCCCGAGGGCGGACCTCCGACTCCAGCCAGTCGGCAGCATCTCGAAAGAAGCCGGCAAGCCTTCCGGAGGCGAGGGCCTCGGCGAGGCCGGGAGAGTCGATGACGCATTCAGCCGCGACTTCGCCCGAATCGGACCACCGGGCCCTGGACCCCAGGGCGTCGCCAAAAGGCCCTCCGTAGGTGAGGGTCAGATGCCACGATACGCCCTCAACGGAGCCGTCTCGCGGATCGGTTCTGAACGGGAGGGGATCCTCGCGGTCGAACCTGTCGCACTCCATCCCGTCGGGCCCGGCCCGCACCACCTCGATCAGGAGAAGCTCTCCGATCCTGTCGGCCCTTCTTCTGATCTCCTCCTCGAACGCGAGGATCGCCCTCAGGGATGGAGGCGATCCTTCGCCATCATCGATTGACGGAATCTCCTTCGTCTCAAACACCTCTTGAGATCTCCTTCGGAGATGTAAATAGATCGATCAGAGATAAAAGACAGCGATCTGCCCGGGGAGGACGTAATTTAAATTAGATATTATAAAAAAATATATAAAATTGCTATCCATAAAACGTCCCTTAAAAGACCACATAAAAAATGAAAAATAGGGGGGTATAGGAGGGAGGGGATGGCAGCCGACAACTGCCGTACTATGCTACGGCATTTGTCTTATATAAGGTTTTTGGTCTCATTCGATCCCCCGATCCCGCATCGCAGACCAGATCTGACCGATAGTTTGATCTCCATTTCGACGTTCACCCTCTTTCGATGTCGTGCGATCTGGCGGTGATATTCGACGTTGCCGGCACCATGCTCCAGATGTACCGGGTGGCGAAAGACGTCTCCAAAAACGTCCTCATGGAGGGGATCGTCACCACGGAGCTGGTGATGGAGAAGGGCGGAAGGGCTCTGGTGATACCGCAGCTCGACCCGGAGGAGGTGATGGAAACTCCTCCGGAGACGCCCCTCAGCATATTCTTTTTGGGGCGGGAGAATAACGTCAAGATAAGCTGCTCCAGCACGGAAGTATCAGAACGGGAGGCGATAGCGGTCCTTCTCAGCTCTGCGGTCGAGGTGAGAAACCTCCAGGAGACGCTGGCAGCGGTCTGTGCCCGCTGTCCGCGGTTCTACTACACCACCGGGCTCTTAGTGGACGCCGAGGTGGGGAAGGTGACCCATTCCATCAGCACCGGCGGCAGGCCGTTCCCGGCCCTGGAGGCTGTTTTGAAGGAGCTGGAGGGGATGGGCGCCGATATCTACGTCGCCTCTGGAGACAGCATGAGGAGCCTTTCAAACCTCACCAGGTGCAGGGGAATAAAAGAAGATCGGATATACCCCGCCTCCAAGCCGCGACGAAAGGAGGAGATCGTAAAGAGCCTCAAAAAGGGCTATCGACTCGTCGTCATGGTGGGAGACGGCCTCAACGATCGATACGCTCTGGAGGCGGCAGATCTCGGGGTGCTGACGGTCCAGCAGGACAGCCGGCCGGGGGAGGAGCTGATAGAGGCAGCCGATGAGGTGATAGACGATATAAAGAAGCTTCCGGGTCTGGTGAGAGATCGGCTCCGCTGGATCGATGTATCCTGAAAATCGGCAATAACTCAAAATTTAACAAAATTGTCATTCACGACCAACTTTACCAGATTATGAGATTAATTATTAAGAAAACTATTTATACTTGGCTTTAGATCACCATTAGTAACTGTCTTTTCGGTAACTCGCGAGAGGGGGATGAGATATCGGATAAGATGCAGAGATTGCGATAAGGAGTACTGAACTGATGTTTGAAGAGCTTTTGGAAGTTTATAAGAAGAAAGTTGCAGACCGTGAGCGGGAGCTCGAAGAGGATCGGGCGATGATGGGCCTCATCATGGCCGTTGAAAATATGTCCAACATGCTCACCATGAAGCAACGGGACGTCGATCTATTGGGGAGACTGATCGACCAGGTAGACCACCTCTCAAAGGAGGTGGCCGATCTTAAAAGCCAGATGAAGACCAGACAGACGCGATCCGCCCTCGGCCCTCGAACTCCCAAGGTCAGCGAGGGGAACGCCCTCGACAACCACACCGAGACCTTGATCGACCTCATGAAGGAGAGGCCGGGAAGATATACGACGAGCGAGCTGGTGGACATGCTGGGCCTGAACAAGACCACGGTGATAAGCGTGATGAAGCGGGCCGTAGAGATGGATCAGTCCCACGTCAAGCTCACTCAGGGAAAGAGGCGGAAGCTCTACCTCTCCTACACGCCGGAAGATCAGGATTTGGGGGAGGATAAGGGAGCAGAGTCTGCATCCGATGATGCCGACAGGATGCGTCTAGAGCTAATGTCCATGACCTGAATGAAGTTCGTACCATCGATCGTCTGTCAGATTGGACCCTCAGGATTCGGCCACTCGGATCGGGCCCTCGCCGCCTGCGATCCTCTTTCATGAGGATTCTGCAACAGGAATCGGCAAAGAGTCCCATACCCAAAATAGGCCGGTTCTGGTCTTGGGGGGACTTACAATGGCAGGAGCTGAGGCATTCTATCCGGCGCTGGTTCTGACGTTCAGGGATTCTGATCAGTCCGCCGGCATCTCGTCCAAAAACCATCTCACGAGCCGGAAGTCTAACATCATCCCGGACCTCATCCTCGAATCGATCTCAGAGCTTAAGAGTCATATCGGAACCCGCTCTGGCCAGAGGTCCGGAGCGAGGCTGCTCGGTGCTGATAAGCCCCCTCGGGTCGTTACGTCTCCGCGTCACCGATCTTCGTCTTTTTCCCCGGCCGCCTTAGGGAGACGCAAAAGCGATCCATCCAGCCGGAAAAAGCGAGATGCCTTATAATTCCAGGATGATCCCTCTCTGGCAACAGCCTTTTTATCCCCTTACCATCTAGGGCTTTGCGGCTTTGAAGAGACGTAATCAACAGTCGAGGTGGCGGGATTATGCCGAAGCGAGAAGACATCAACAAGATCATGATCATCGGGTCGGGACCTATCATTATCGGGCAGGCCTGTGAATTTGACTACTCAGGAACTCAGGCCTGCAAGGCCCTCCGGGAGCTGGGATACGAGATAGTGCTGGCCAACTCAAACCCTGCGACGATAATGACCGACCCCGGGATGGCGGACGTCACGTACATCGAGCCTTTGAACCTTGAGAGGATGACCCAGATCATCGAGAAGGAGAGGCCCGACGCCCTTCTTCCAAACCTCGGCGGCCAGTCCGGCCTCAACCTCAGCTCCGAGCTGGCCAAGGCTGGAGTTCTCGATAAGTTCGGGGTGAAGGTGATAGGCGTCGAATTGGACGCCATCGAGAGGGGCGAAGACAGGATCGTCTTCAAGGAGACGATGAACCGGCTGGGTATCGAGATCCCGAAGAGCACCGCCGTCTATTCCGTCGAGGACGCGGAGAAGGTGGCCTCAGATCTTGGGTACCCCGTCGTCGTCAGGCCCGCCTACACCATGGGCGGCACCGGCGGCGGCCTCGTCTACAACGTCGAGGAGCTCCGGACCGTGGCGAGCCGAGGGATCTCCGCGAGCCTCATCGGCCAGATCCTGATCGAGGAGTCGGTCCTGGGCTGGGAGGAGCTGGAGCTGGAGGTCGTCAGGGACGCGAAGAGCCAGAAGATCACCGTCTGCTTCATCGAGAACGTCGACGCCATGGGGGTTCACACCGGCGACTCCTACTGCACAGCTCCGATGCTGACCATCTCGCAGGAGCTCCAGAATAAGCTCCAGGACTACTCCTATCGGATCGTCGAGGCGATCTCGGTGATAGGAGGAACCAACGTCCAGTTCGCCCACGACCCGAAGACGGGCCGGGTCGTCGTCATCGAGATCAACCCCCGAACCAGCCGCTCCTCGGCCCTCGCCTCCAAGGCCACCGGCTTTCCCATCGCCCTCGTCTCGGCGAAGCTCGCCAGCGGAATGACCCTCGACGAGATCCCCTACTGGCGGGAGGGAACCCTCGATAAGTACACGCCCTCCGGCGACTACGTGGTGGTTAAGTTTGCCCGCTGGGCCTTCGAGAAGTTCAAGGGCGCCGAGGACAGGCTCGGAACCCAGATGAAGGCCGTCGGCGAGGCGATGTCCATCGGCAAGACCTACAAGGAGGCCCTCCAGAAGGCGATCAGGTCTCTTGAGATCGGACGGTACGGCCTCGGCTTTGCGAAGGACTTCAACAGGAAGTCGCTTCCTGAGCTCTTGAAGATGCTGAAATGGCCTTCGAGCGAGCGGCAGTTCATCATCTACGAGGCCCTCCGGAAGGGGGCCGAGGTCGAGAAGCTCAGCGAGATCACCTTCATCAAGCCCTGGTTTATCCAGCAGATGAAGGAGCTGGTGGACCTGGAAGAGGAGATCCTGAAGTACAAGGCCGAGGACGGGGACAGAGCAAAAGAGAAGGCCGAAGCCCTCCGGTCCCTCCCCGACGACCTCCTGGTCCGGGCGAAAAAAGACGGGTTTGCCGACAGATATCTCGCAAAGCTCCTGAACGTTCCCGAGGCGGAGATCCGGAGCCGGCGAAAGGCCCTGGGGATCGTCCAAGGATGGCATCCGGTCCCCGTCAGCGGGGTCGAGGATGCCGCCTACTACTACTCGAGCTACAACGGACCCGACGCCACCAAGACGAGCGACCGGCGGAAGGTGATGATCCTCGGAGGCGGCCCCAACCGGATCGGCCAGGGGATCGAGTTCGACTACTGCTGCGTCCACGCCGCCTTCGCTCTTCGAGATTTGGGCTACGAGACGATCATGGTGAACTGCAACCCCGAGACCGTCTCCACCGACTACGACACCTCCGACAAACTCTACTTCGAGCCCCTGACCGTCGAGGACGTCCTCAGCATCTACGAGAAGGAGCGGCCCGAGGGGACGATCGTCCAGTTCGGGGGCCAGACCCCCCTGAACATAGCGAGGGAGCTGGAGGAAGCGGGCGCCAGGATCTTCGGCACGACCGTCGACACCATCGACCTCGCCGAGGACAGGGACCGGTTCAGGAAGATGATGGAGAAGATGAAGATCCCCATGCCCGAGTCGGGGATGGCGAGCAACCTCGAAGAGGCCCTGGTGGTGGCGGGCCGGATCGGCTACCCCCTGATGGTGCGACCGTCTTACGTCCTCGGCGGCCGGGGGATGGAGGTGATCTACGACGAGGAGATGCTGGAGCAGTACGTCCAGGCCGCCGTCGACGTGACGCCAGAGCGGCCGATCCTCATCGACCGGTTCCTGGAGAACGCCCTGGAGGTGGAGGCCGACGCCCTCTCCGACGGGACCGAGACTTTCGTCCCAGCGGTGATGGAGCATATCGAGCAGGCCGGGGTCCACTCCGGCGACTCGGCGTGCGTCATCCCCCCGGTGACCATCCCCGAAGGGCACCTTGAAACGATCAAAGAGTACACCCGGCGGATAGCAAAAGAGCTCGGCGTGGTGGGACTGATGAATATGCAGTACGCCATCGCCAAGGAGGTCGTCTACGTCCTGGAGGCGAACCCCCGGGCCTCCCGGACGGTCCCTCTAGTCTCGAAGGTCTGTAACGTCTCCATGGCTCGGATCGCCACCGAGCTTATGATGGGCAAACGGCTCGCTTCCCTGGGGCTTGAAGAGAGGGGGGTCCCCTACTTCGGGGTCAAGGAGGCGGTCTTCCCCTTCAACATGTTCCCGGAGGTCGATCCGCTTTTGGGGCCGGAGATGAGGTCGACGGGGGAGGTCCTGGGGATGGCCGACTCCTTCGGGATGGCCTTTTACAAGGCTGAGGAGGCGGCAAAGCAGGTCCTCCCCAAGGAGGGCGCAGTTTTGATCACTGTGGCCTCCAAGGACAGGGAAAATATCCCAGAGGTGGCGCGGGAGTTCTCGCAGCTCGGCTTTGCCATCAGGGCGACCGGGGGAACTCGCGACTTTCTTGCCAAAAACGGGATCGGATCCGAGCCGATCCTGAAGCTCCATGAGGGTAGGCCCAACATCGACGACGCCATCAAGAACGGGGAGATCCAGCTCGTCGTCAACACCCCCATAGGGAAGGCGAGCCAGTACGACGACTCCTACATCCGCAAAGCTGCGATAAAGTACAAGGTGCCCTACATCACCACCGCCGCCGCGGCCTCGGCGGCTGTTAAGGGGATCGCAGCATTCAAGAGGGGAAAGTCGGGGGTGAAGCCGCTTCAGGAGTATCACGCGGATATCAAGAGGTGAACTCTCCTCGATATCTCCGATTATTCCATATTTAAGTCAAAAGACGTACTGCGACTCAAAGCCGGGCGAAGAGCAGGCACAGCGCTGTCCCTTTTTTTTACAGCGTCTCTTTCGCGAGAACCCGAAAGCGCCATCAAATTGACGGGCCTGTTGCTTGCTCTGCCCAAAGGCTTTGGGCCGCATCTCGCGATGAGGAATGCCGGATTTGAGGCATACGCTACGCCCGTTACAGCGTGCATATATCCGACCTTATAGGTCTTCAGCCTCTCTCCGGTGCTTTGCGGATGCCGCCTCGATAGACAGCACCTCTCAGGTCTAGCCTGAAGAACTCAGCCGCTCAGCCTCACCTCGTTTTTCACGAAATGCGGCAAACTGTATATTGAGTCATTATAGATATTTATAGATTGCGGTTGACCGACACAAAGGCTTTTATATCATCCATTCTTATGCGGCCCGGACGCGAGAGTGGAAGGGCGGCTGCCGCTGGCGAACCCTTCGCCGGTGTGGAAAGTCCCCCCACCTCTGGACACGCAGACACCTCTTTCAGGTGTAGGGCGAGAGCTCTGGCTCTGGCACAGAAACGAGACTGCATCGCGTCAATGCCATGATGCCGAAAGGCTGAGGTCGCGCGAAGAGCAGATGAAACGGCGAATCCCTGCGGGTGCAAGCCAAAATAAGGGCGATCGATGGGGTCCAGCCAACGCCCGGGTATGGCGCTGAGCTGAATGCCGCCAATGCCGAAAGGCACCAACAGAAGGGGGCTTACTCTCCAGACTCGCGTCCATCCATCTCACCTACTTTCAGCACCAAGAAGAACCGATATATCAACCCGATTCACCCTCCGTCCATTCTCTGGATAGGCTCCGGGCAAGGAGCCTCGCCACCCGGAGGGGCTCGGGGACCTTCCCCTCCAGGGTGAAGGAGTTTAAAAGCCCCTTCGTCTCCTCCGCCGTCGCGCCGATGAACCGAGCGTAAACTTCGAACCCGGTCTTGAGCCGCAAGGGCTCCCGGGGGCCGAGCTTTCGGTACATATCTATCTTCTTCTGGGGGCGGGGGAAGTACTCTCGGATGTACCCTTCCAGCCCCTCCGACTCCTCGTAGGTGAGGCTTATCACCGGAACTCCCGTCTCTTCAGAGACAAAGTCCAGATCGACGATGTTAAACCAGCTTATAACGGAGCCGTTCAGGAGGAGGGCGTTTATGTCGCTCCTCTCAAGACCCCCGAATATATTCAAAATTCCCTCGGTAGCGTCGTCCCCCCCTACGGATATTCGAGCGAAACCAAATCCGTCGACCCTCAGATCCTTCCGCATCACCACCCCCGCCAGCGTGGACGAAGGCCTCGTCTTCAGGAAGCTCTCGGCAATCCCCAGAACCCGAACCCCCCTCTTGTTGACGTGAAGAGTCATGAGGATATACTTGGCCGACGAGCTGAAAATCTTTTTGGAGGTTTGTTTCGCTCTTCTCTGAACGCGTGCCGCTGCGAAACGCTTAATAATCCTTTGCTGGGAAGTTATCGGCTCAATGGACGAGGATGAGGTCGTATCGGCGGAAGAGGGCGTCTTCTACGATTATACGATACCCAACGACTTTGGTCCGGACGGCTTGGATGCCGCCTCAAACGGCACGACGAGTCTTCCCGCCGAACTCTCATCGGACGTCTCCGCCCAGCTTACTGGAGACGGCGCCACGTCGACTTCGGTCCAGATCGTCGATTACCTCAACTCGACCCTGGGGATCGACCTCGTCTCCGTCCTGGGAACCTTCGTCACCATAGTGGCGATTATCGTTTTGACCCGTCTCGCCGCCCGCATGGTGGATCGAGCCCTCACCGTCTACATCCCCAGAATGACGGCCAACTCCAAGGTCGGCCTCGACTTCGAGACCGAGGCGACCTTCAGGACCATCATCCGGAGGCTCCTGGTGGCAGCCATCTACATCATCGGCCTCATCATGATCGTATATCAGATACCGGTCCTCAACAGGCTCGCGGTGACCCTCCTGGCCGGCGCCGGAGTCGCGGGCCTGGCCATCGGCTTTGCCGCCAAAGACTCCCTCTCCAACGTCGTATCGGGGATATTCCTCGCTGTCTTCCACCCCTTCAGGGTCGGCGACTACATCGACTTCAACGGCGAGTACTCGCAGGTTGAGGACCTGACGCTGCGACACACCACCATAAAGACCTGGGACGGCCGGAGGATCTTCGTTCCTAACAGCATCATGGGCAACCAGCCGATAGTCAACTGGTCGATCGTGGACCCCGTCATAACCTGGCGGGTGGACTTCGGGATCGGCTACTCCTCGGATATCGACAAAGCGAGGGAGATCATCCTCGATGTGGCGAAGAGGCATCCTCTCGTCCTCAAGAACCGCGAGATCGCCGTGAGGGTGACTGAGCTGGGAGACTTCGCTGTGAACCTGAGGCTTTCGGTGGATGTGCCCAAGAGGGATGTCGCCTACTCCACCGGCTGCGAGATCCGGGAGGCGGTGAAGAAGAGGTTTGACAAAGAGGGGATCGAGATGCCCTACCCCTACAGCAACATCATAATCCAGAACCCGGAAGATCTGCCCTCGCAAAAAGGGAGTCCGGCAGCCGAAGTGCCGAAGAGGGATCAGGCCTTCTGAGCCTTTCTCGTCCAACCTCTCTGTCTTTGTGCGGCATAAGATCTAGGCGAAAATTTCATAAGTTCTCCCCTCCCAATTATAATCGTCCGAGCCGGGTCGGCAGGATAGCTCGAAGTTGGATCAGGGCGTTTGAGCAAGGAGGTTAAAAGATGAAGACGAAGGAGATGGAGAAGATGGACCAGGTGGTGGAGAAGATCGGGACCGGACCGGTCTGCATGAACGAGGCCCTCCTGAAGGAGGTCCAGAAGGTCCTCCTGGAGAAGGGGTACACAGCTGCCGAAGTTCTCGTATCCCAGCGGGCGGGGGCCGACGAGCAGGGCGAGATCGCGAGGGCGCTCACCATCTGTCAGAAGTACGGCCTCAGCCAGGAGGCCGGAGCCAAGGTCATCCAGAACCTGAACGTCATCAAGTCCGGAAAGTGGTGACGGTCAAAATCGGTTTGGTGGATCGGAGGACCTCTCCTCCATCCATCAGCATCTTTGACCCTGGACCCATGTTCGAACTCCAGCATGAAAAAAAAAGTTGTCTGGCCCCTCCCCGAGGAGAGGAGCCGACAGGTTCCGTCCCGCGGGTCTCCCGGCTCCTTCGCTGAGGATCGGGGAGACCGCCGCCACTGCGGCGTAGATCTCTATTCCACCCCGGCGCGAAGGTGGTATCCATCGAAGACGCCGTCGTCCTGGAGGTGGGGACCTTCACATCGCCAAAGATCATCCCCTACTGGAACAGGACCTTCTACGTCGTCGTCGAGAACGAGGACGGTTCCTTCGCGAAGTACTCGGAGCTCGGAGAGGCCGAGGTGAGACCCGGCGACAGGATCGGCGCTGGCCAGCCGTTGGGACGGATCGGATCGGTTCTGAACCCCGAAGAGATCGACGACGGCGCCCCCGCCTACATCCGAAGGCTGAAAGAGGGGGGCAGGCCGAGCATGCTCCACCTCGAACTTTACGAGTCCAGGCCCGAACCCTCGGAGAGATACCGCGGCGGAAACTGGTTTGGTCCCGGAAAGCCCCGGGGCCTTTTGGACCCCACCGGCCTCCTCCTCGCCATATCGGAGAGACAGGAAGCTTGGGACTCATGCCGTTAACTCTTGAAAAAGGCCCCCATCGGCGGGAGACGCTCATTCGAGGAGGACGAGCCCGAAGAGGGCGAACCCCTTCGAGTAAGAGTCGAGGACCTCAAGATCGTATCCGGCCCGCTCCAGGGTGCCGAAGACGTCTATCCCGCAGGCCTCCATGGAGGGCCTCACCTTCTCCTTGTGCCGACAGTTCCGGGCGTCGAAGGGGTCGATCCTCTCCTTCTCCTCGGGGATGCAGGTGGCGCAGAAGGTGCAGGGCAGGGCGTTGAACCCGAAGGCCTTGTAGTAGCCTGAGAGGAAGGCGCACCTCTCCAGCTGGAATATAGTCTCGTGAACTTTGTTTATCGAATCCCAAAGGTGGTGGTGTATGTGCTGGGGCGAGACCTCGGGGTCCGGTTCCGCCTCGAACCGAGCGACCACGCCCGCCCTGTACTCCTCCAGCACCTTTTTCGTCTCTTCCGGCGTCGGCGAGTAGGGGGGGCATCCCAGGTGCTTTCCGTACGCCTTGCAGCCATACCTGCACTTCAGCCTCACCCAGTTCGCCACCACCACGTCCTCGGCGGCGATGGGCGAAAGGTCCGGATGGACCTCCTTCAGCCTGCTCAGGAGATCTTCCAGATCGATCCTGCGAATGGTCATGGGACTACCATGGGACTGTCGGGTCCTCTCCAAGGAAGCCGATATAGCCTCCGCGCACATATCTTATCATATTTTTCAGAGGAGTAGTCTGCACCCTTCCGGTAAGCTGGGCCTGGATCCACGGATCGTCAGAATAACCACTGCTGCCGGGGCTGCCGGGGTACAGGTAATCCACCGAACGTGCTGAGCTGTTCACCGGCTGCAGGGTGCCGTTTACCAACTTCATCCACCGAGGCGTGCCTCCCCAATCCCACAGGCCGGTTGCATTTTTGTCGTTGGCCGCAGGCTGGTAGGGGAGATTATTCAGCCACGAAACTCCGAAATCTCCGCCGACGCTCACCGTCTCTATGGCGCAGACGGAGGCTGTGGCTACAAGAATGGCCAAAAAGGCAAGCATGATAACCGCTCTCATGATTAACCCACCATTTCCCTTTATGCAGGTTAGAGATGATGCCGCCAATAAAAGCCTTTCGAGATCCGACTGAATGCTTTGGATATGAGATGAAAAGTATAAGGCATGCGAATTTTCCTCGGCCTTGATTCACTCGATCTTCCTCGCCGCCACCTCGATCGCCCGGATGAGGCTGTCCTTCGGGATGATGGTGGCCACGGGGATCGAGAGGAGCTTCTCCACCGTGGGGCTGACGATGGGGGCGCAGACGAGGGCCCCGGCCCCGTCCCTCTCCGCCCGGACGGCGGCGACGATCGCCTCCTCAATGTTGGTGGCCGAGTACTCCCGGAGGACCAGGAGACGGTCGCCGATCTTCATCCTCTTCTCCTTGATCTCGTCGAGGACCGGGCGGGCCGCGATGACGGCGATGAAGCCGGTGTCGGCGCCCTCGATCTCTCTGATCGTCTTCACGATTTGGCGGAGGGTGGTGATGTTCGGCTCCCGGTGGCCGGACATGATCTTGTAGAGGGTGGACTGGGGTATGGCTGAGATCTTGCTGAACTCCCTCGCACTCAGCCCCAGCTCCGAGAGGACCTCCTTCAAGGAGTCGCGGAGCTTCTCGTCGGAGACGAAGGCGGCCCTCATCAATCTCTCCGCATATGTCATCTTATTGTAGAATATCTTTCGATTATTAGTACTTTTGGGATTATATATAGTACTGGCCGGAAAATGCTTTATACGGACCCTTTCTTTCCTTCCGGCGGTGATGAAATTTGAGGAGAGATTTTCTTATCGCAGCTCTGGCGGTCGGCCTGGTGGCGGTGATCGCCCTCGGCTGCATCGGCACCGAAAAGGAGAAGAAGATCACCACCCTCCGGATCGGCTACCAGCCCAGCACCCATCAGATCGCCGAGATGGTGGCGATGGAGGAGGGATGGTGGCTTGAAGACCTCAAGCCCTTCGGGATCGAGAAGGTCGAGGATTTCGAGTTCCCCTCGGGACCCCCTGAGATGCAGGCGATGCTCGGCGGAAGCCTGGACATAGCCTACGTCGGCGCAGCCCCGCCCATCAGCGCCATATCCCAGGGCCTCGACGCCAAGATCGTCGCCGCGGTCCAGAAGAACGGGTCGGACCTGGTCGTCAGCCCCGATGTAGACTACCAAGGGCCCCAGTCCCTCGTCGGGCTGAAGGTCGGAACCTTCCCGCCAGGATCGATCCAGGACACCGTATTCAAGAAGTGGCTCCAGGACAACGGCGTAGATCCTGCAAAGATCGACATAAAGTCGATGGGACCCGGCGACGCCGTCACCGCCATCTCCGCGAAGCAAGTCGACGCCGTATTCCTCCCCCATCCTTCGCCATCCATCATCGAGGTTGAGGGGAACGGCAAATCGGTCGTCTCCTCCGGCGAGATGTGGCCAAACCACGCCTGCTGCTGCCTCGTAGTCAGCGGAAAGCTGATGAGAGAGGAGCCGAAGCTGGTGGAGCAGATAATTAAGATCCACATCAGGGCCACAGAGTACATCAACGAGAACCCCGAGAGGGCGGCTTTGATCTACTCTGCCAAGACAGGCCAGAACCTGACGATGGTCCAGCACTCCATCGAGAACTGGGACGGCGCCTGGATCAGCGATCCCCACGAGATGATCCCCTCGGTCGTCGAGTATGCCAAGGTCGACTACGAGCTCGGCTACACCGGTGACAAGCTCCTGACCGAAGATGACCTCTTTGAGACGAGCTTCTACGACAGGGTTGTGAGCTGAAAAAGGAACGGAAACGAGAGATACGAATGAGAAAGGGGGCAGATCGGAGTTTGAAGTTCACCGAGAGGGCGAGGGATGAGCTGGCTCTGCATGGCGTCGAGACCCTCTCGGTGATGGGGCTCGTCGTCGTCTGGCAGCTTCTGGCGATGGCCATCGACAACCCTCTGAAGCTTCCGAGCTTCCTCCAGGTGGCCGATGCCCTCGTCCGCCAGTGGCCGACGATCCTCTGGGTGGACCTGCCGGTGAGCCTGATCCACTTCGCCTTGGGCATGGTGGCGGGGCTCCTGGTGGCCCTCCCCATAGGGATGGCGATGGGATGGTCGAGGGTTGCCGACAGGGTCTTTGACCCCATCGTGGAGCTGATCAGGCCGATCCCGCCCCTCGCCTGGATCCCCTTCGCCATAATCTGGTTCGGCCTGACGGCCCAGGCCGCGGGTTTCATAGTCTTCGTGGGGGCGGTATTTCCGATACTGATCAACTCCTACGTGGGCTTTCGGTCCGTCCCCCGAGTCTACGTCGAGTCGGCGATGGTCCTCGGAGCCACCAGAAACCGCGAACTGTTAAGGTACGTCGCCTTCCCCTCGGCCCTCCCCTCCATCGCCGCGGGGATCAGGATCGCCATGGGGATCGCATGGATGTGCATCGTCGCCGCCGAGATGTTCGGGGCGAGCACGCGAAGCGGCCTGGGGTACCGGCTCTGGGACTACTACTCCCTCCACATGATGGACCTGGTCTTCCTCTACATGATCGTCCTGGGCCTCCTCGGCCTCCTCATCGATAGGACCTTCAGGTTTGTCGTCCAGGAGAAGCTCCTCCGCTGGCAGGAGGGGCTGAGGCAGAACTAGGCTGGGAGCCGATTCTTGGCTGAGGGCGACAAGATATAAGGGCGGGATGATACCCCCGATGCCCCTGGCCCTTCTTCAAAACCAGAAACAACCGGATCGACAAAACGCCTGGGCAGGGGAGATCCTCGGTGCGAGGGCCAGCCAAAACGCCCACCAAGTCATCGGCCCTGAAGAATAGACGGCGGCTTATACACTTCATCGATGGTGGGAGGTGGTTTTAGTCCACCTCCCCCTCGATCTTGAAGGATACTCTCACCTTGGCCCTGTAGGCGACGATCTTTCCGCCCTCGAGCTTCACGTCCAGCTCCCTCACCTCGGCCACCCTCAGGTCTCTCAGGCTCTTGGCGGCCTTCTCGATGGCGGTCTTCGCCGCTTCCTCCCAGCTGTTGGGAGAGGACCCCACCAGCTCCACTATTTTATAGACGCTATCCGGCATAGGTTACTCCTCCAAAGAAAATACGATATCTCAATATCGAAGTCAAAGTTTATATAATTTCTCGAAGACTAGTCGGGGTCGATCCCCGTATACCGGTGGATCAGAACGTTTCGAAAGCCTCCCAGCCCTTTTATCTGCAGATAGAGATCCTCCGAGATGACCCCCTTCTCTCCCCGGGGCGTCAGCTAACTTCTCCCTCAGCCTCCAGCCGGGCTCTTCCGCCTTTCTGGTCAGAACGGCGATGTCGACGTCGTGGGGCTCTCTCTCGGGTTCATCTCTTGCGAGAGACCCGAAGAGATAAGGCCAGGATCACCCCCTCCTCCTCAAAAAGGCCGGAAAGCTCTCCGAGAGAGCTTCTTATCTCCTCTGGAAGGGGCCTATGTCCAGCCCAGAGCTCAGCGATGACCATGAAACTTCTCCTGCTCAAATATATATTTCACCGGAGGGGTACGTCGACTTTGTGCAAAGTCGGCGGAGGGAAAGCCTTCGTCTAGAGACCGCTTCGAAAGACCTACTGCCCGCAGCTGGTCAGATCATCTCGATCTGCCCGACCTCCAAAAAACGATGTCCAGCAGCACCGCCGTCGGCGTCCTCCCCGACCAGGCCAGGTTCCCGGCCCCGGCCACGGTCTCCTCAGCCTCCGCCGCGTTTGGCGCAAAGTGCGGGATCTCCATGGCGTCCAAAAGCTTCGGCGTCAACCTTCCCATCGGCACCTGGCCAGCGATCGTCTCCCCAGCGCCGCCCCGATGGGATATTATCATCAGGAGAGGAATTTTATAGAGGCCGTTCAACGAGGCGAGGGCGTTGATGCTGTTTCCGAGCCCGGAGTTCTGCATCAGAAGGGCCGGCCTTTTGCCCCCGAGATGGGCTCCGGCAGAGATCCCGACCCCCTCCTCCTCCCGGGTCACGGGGACGTGAGCGATCTTTTGGTCGGAGTCCACGAGACGGAGAAGCTCCTGAAGGTTGACGCAAGGAACGCTGGCGACGAAGTCCACCCCCGCCCTCTTCATCCCCCGATATACCGCCTCTGAGGGGTTTGCATCCTTCATCCGAGTACTGAAATTGATGCTATCGGATTTAAATGTTCACCGGGCCAGGAGGGTGCTGACAAAGAAGGTCCCGGCCGCAGCGAGGATTATCGTGGCGCCGGAGGGGATGTTCAGCAGGTAAGAGGCCACGAGGCCACCGAGGACGAAGGACGCCCCCATGAGGATGGAGAGGGCCATGATCCTCTTGAGGCTTCGGGCATGCTGCCTTCCGATGGCTCCGGGGATGGTGAGAAGGGCTATCACCAGGATTATTCCGACGATCTTTATCAGAACTACGACGCTGAGGGCCACCATGCAGAGGAGGAGGAGGCGAAGCTCCCTCACCGGGAGGCCCACCGCCTCGCCGTAGCTGGAATCGAAGGAGAGGATCATCAGGTCCTTGTAGAAGAGGGCCACCAGGGCCAGCATCGCCACGGTCAGGACCGAGATCATCAAAACGTCGCTCCAGGATACGGCCAGGATGTTGCCGAATAGGTAGTCGAAGAGGTCGGGGGCGTATCCGCGGCTCAGGCTCACAAAGATGATCCCAAGGGACATTCCAGCAGCCCAGAAGACGCCGATGGCCGTATCCTCTGATACCCGCGACCGGTCGCTGATCGCCCCTATGCCGAGGGCCGCCGCCACCGAGAATAGGACCGCAAATATGAGCGGATCTTTCCCCAGGAGGTAGCCCAGGCCGATCCCGCCGAAGGCGGTGTGGGCGATACCGCCGCCGATGAAGACGATCCTGTTGAGGATGACGTAGATCCCGATGACGCCGCAGAGGACCGAGGCTATGATGCCGGCGATAAGGGCCCTCTGCATGAACTCGTAAGCGAATATCTCGATCATCGTCAGTCGTGCTCCCTCAGAACCCGATGGGGTACTCCGTGGGCGATCATCTCCACGGGGCAGTGGTAAGCCTCCTCGATCTCCTCGGAGAAAAGCTCCTTTGAGCTGTGGTAGTATAGCTTTCTGCTGACGCAGGCGACCTTCTTGACGTAGGTCGATACGGCGCTGATGTCGTGGGAGACCATGATTATCGTCATCTTCTCGTTCAGATCTCGAAGAAGCTCGTAAAACTCCTTCTGGTGGGAGCTGTCGATCCCTGTGGCGGGCTCGTCCAGGAGGAGGAGGTCGGGCTCCGAGACGAGGGCTCTTGCGACGAAGATCCGCTGCTGCTGGCCTCCTGAAAGAGCCCCGATCTCCCGATCAGATTCCTCCTCCATCCCCACCGCCTCCAGGGCCAAGCGGGCAGCCTCCCGATCCTCCGGGGCGTAGCGGCCAAAGAGCCCCTTTCTCCCATACCTGCCCATCATCACCACCTCCAGGGCGCTGACAGGAAACCTCTGGTCGAAGAGGCTCTTCTGGGGGAGGTAGCCGACCCGCCTTCGAGCGGCTTCAGGGCTCATCCCGAAGACCAAAACCCTTCCGCTGGAGGGCTTCACCAGCCCCAGGATCGCCTTGAGGAGGGTCGTCTTCCCCCCGCCGTTGGGGCCTATCAGCCCGAGGAAGTCCCCCTCTTTCACCTCTAAGTTAACATCCTCCAGGACGGTTCGGCCGTCCAGCCGGACCCAGAGGTTCTCGATGGATACGGGATTTGCTCCGGTCATTTTTGCTTGCTCCTGGCCAGCTGCAGCCTCTGATCTCAGCCCTCAAGGCTCGTGGCGATCTTCTGGCCCACCATCCTCATGTTCTCGATGTAGTCTTCGGCGAGGGGGTCGAGGGGCACGACGACGCCTCCGATCTCCGCCGCGATGATCTCCGCGGATTTAGGGTTGAAGTTCGGGTCTACGAAGATAGTCTTGATGCTCTTCTCCCAGGCGACGTCAACGATCCTGGCGAGGTACTGGGGGCCCGGCTCCTTCTCGCTTTCGAGGATCGGGAGCTGGACGAGGCCGTAGTCTCGAGCGAGGTAGCTCCAGGCGGGGTGGAGGACGATGAACTCCTTTTTATCTGTCTTCGAGAAGGTCGAGTTCAGCTCAGAGTCCAGCTCCTTCAGCCTGCCGATGTATTCGTCCCTGTTATTTCTATAAAATTTGGCGTTCTCCGGATCGACTTTGATCAGGCCATCGCAGATGTTCCCTACGATGATCATGGCGTTCTTCGGCGAGAGCCAGATGTGGGGGTCCGCCGTGCGGATCTTCCCATCAGCGCCTTCATCGCCGAGATCTGCTCCGTGGTCATGGTCGTGATCGTGATCTTCGGATTCGGTCGTCTCTATCAGGTCCACGCCGTTGGAAGAGTCGACGACGAGCATATCTTCGTTCGCCCCGATTATCTTCTCCATCCAGATCTCAAGGCCCGCCCCGTTCTTGACGTAGAGGTCGGCATCCTCCACCTCTGCGAGGTTCGAGGGGGAGGGCTCGAAGGTGTGGGGGCTTGTGCCCGGCGGAACCAGGAACGAGACCCTCACCCGGTCCCCTCCCACCATCTCCGAAAAGGTGGCGAGGGGGACTGTGGTGGCGACGAGGTTGACCATCTCTTGGGTCTCCGGCTGAGACGCCGGCTCGTCGGTGGATATGCAGCCTGAGAGGAGAGAGATCGAAAGGATCAGAGCAAAAACGAAAACGCCCCTCGAACTCAAAGCTCCACCTCCTTCAGGACCTTGCCGATGTACTTCGTCCGTGTTTTTCCGTCCTCTTTCCAGTAGCAGTACCAGTATGGCCCATGCGGGCATTTTTTGCACTCCTTGCCGCAGTACACCCACTCCTGCCGGTAGGTGACGGACCCATGCCTCTTCTCACCTGTTTCTGCTTTTGAGGCTCCTTCTTCAGGAGATCCTTCGCGATGGGTGATCAATCGATCGAGGTAGTCTCTGATCTCCAGGAGGTGGGGGAGGTCCTCCTCGGCCAGCTCGTCCAAGATGTATTTGGGGATCAAGGCTCCGTCTTATGTAACCCATCCAGTTAAATCTTTTGCCTAAGTTACATAAGAACGTCAACTACTACCTTGAAGCCCCTGTTTAGCCAGATCAGGATACCGACGAGCTGATCGATTAGGCCGTCTACAAAATCTATGGTCTCACCGAGGAGTAGATCATGATTGTGGTGTACAGTGCAGGGAAATAATGGAGGACTTTAGATCCTCGAGTAAGCGGGCGACATCGAAACATTTTTCGTGGATCGTGACAAACCCCATCTCTGATAGGAGATTAAATGAAATGAGACTTAAAGCAATTTTGTGCGTGCTTGCGCTAGCGGCGCTGGCGATGCCTGTCGTGGCTGATAGAGTAGACGATACAGTTTGGGATCTGTTGTATGGGGGAACGCCTGACGTCCGAGCGAGTGCTGCTGTGTCTCTAGGCAGGGTCGGTGATCCAAGGGCAGTAGGTCCTCTTATCCAGGCTCTTGAAGACGAGGATCCAGACGTCCGAGGAAATTCTGCGGAGGCTCTCGGCCAGATCGGAGATGTCAATGCCACTGATCCTCTAATCTTCGTGGCTCTAAACGAACCGGTGAAGCTGGTCAAAGATAAGGCTATCAAGGCTCTTGACAGGATCGGCGATCCAAAAGCTGTTGATCTTCTCATCGTAGCTCTTAAGGATGAGGATCCAGAAGTTCAAAAAAATGCTATCAGGACTCTCGGGGAGATCGGTAATTCTAGGGCGGTCGATCCGCTCATTGAGGTTTTCAGAGATAAGGGCGAGGACCATTGGGTCAGAGCTGATGCTATCTCTGCTCTCGGGGAGATCGGTGATTCCAGGGCGGTCGATCCACTCATTGATGTTTTCAGAGATAAAGGCGAGGACTATTGGGTCAGAGCTAATGCTATCTCTGCTCTCGGTAAAATCAATGATTCCAGGGTAGTCGATCCACTTATTGAGGCTCTCAGCGACGAGAATTATTTTGCTAAAGTATCTGCTGCCAGGTCTCTTGGCGAGATTGGTGATCCGAGGGCAGTTGGTCCTCTTATTGAGATTCTTAATCAGTATTGCAGGTTGGATTGCATCCGAGATGAGGCTGCAGAGAGTCTCGGCATGATTGGTGACCCCAGGGCGATAGATCCACTAACCTATGCAGCGAAGAATGACGAAGACGAAGACGTCCGAGAGGCGGCAGCAGAAGCGTTGGAAAAAATCGAGAGGGTGTCTGAGGGCTAAGAGTGAGATGGGACTAAACCTCACCGGCCCTAGGTCTTTGGGGAGATCTCACCCTCATTTCTCCTCTCAATCCACAATAATCTAGAATCTAAACATCTTGATCGACGCGATGACGAGCCTGTAATGTTTGCCGGGTTTGGGCCTCATCTCATCTCCCTCACGAAGACCGTCCTCCCGTCGTACCTGATCCGGAGGATCCGGTGGTAGGGTATCATCGTCTCGCCGTAGGTGAAAAAAGATCTTCCGAGGGAGATATCGCTCGCCCTGATGGTGATCCTGTCACCGGGCGCTCCCCGGTGGAGGACGTCGATCTCGCACTTCTCCATATCCAGGCCCCGCCACTTGATCTCGTTCAAGATATGCCGAGGGTGTCTTCCCTCCGGCTCGAAATCCGCCAAAATCAGATCCCCTCGTTCTCGTCTCTTTTTTTTCACTTCACCGGTTTCTCTCGTCCTCTTTCTCGTCTCTGTGTTCTCTTCTTCACCCTCTCCTTCTTTTGCTCCTCCTATTTTTCGCCAGCCCTTGAGAAAGCCTTTTAGGGAACCGGGCCGTTCGTCATCTCATTCCCTTTACATCGGACTTGATCGAGATGTTCCCCGAGGACGCTTACAACCTGGACTTCTTCAAGGAGGAGGGCTTCACCCGCAAGACCTGCGAGAGGTGCGGCGGCCGTTTCTGGACGAGAGACCCGGCCAGGAAAACCTGCGGAGACCCTCCCTGCGACCCCTATACCTTCATCGGATCCCCGGTCTTCCGGCGAGAGATCGAGCTGGACGAGATGCGCGAGCACTACCTCTCCTTCTTCGAGGAGAAAGGCCACACCCGGATAAAGAGGTACCCTGTCATCGCCCGGTGGAGAGACGACATCTACCTCACCATAGCCTCCATCGCCGACTTTCAGCCCTTCATCACCTCGGGGCTCGTCCCGCCGCCCGCAAACCCTCTAACGGTATCCCAGCCCTGCATCAGGCTCGACGACCTCGACTCCGTCGGGAGGAGCGGCCGCCATCTCACCACCTTCGAGATGATGGCTCACCACGTCTTCAACACCCCCGAGCGGGAGATCTACTGGAAAGATGAGACCGTCGCCCTCTGCGACGAGCTCCTTCTCGGCCTGGGGGCCGACCCCCTCGCCGTCACCTACAAGGAGTCGCCCTGGGCGGGCGGGGGAAACGCCGGCCCCAGCGTCGAGGTGATGATGGGAGGCCTCGAGCTCGCAACCCTCGTCTTCATGGACATGAAGGTCTCGCCTCGGGGCGAGCACTTGATCAAGGGCGAGCGGTACGAGCGGATGGAAAACTACATCGTCGATACCGGCTACGGCCTGGAGAGGTTCGTCTGGGCCAGCAAGGGCTCGCCCACCATCTACGACGCCATCTTCCCCCAGGTCGTCGATCACATATCGGAGCTGGCGGGCATCGAGTCCTCGGTCTCCGACGACGAGCGGGCCCGGATCCTGGCAGAGAACGCCCGCCTCGCCGGGATGGTGGACCTGGAGGACGCATCCCTCCGGGACCTCCGGGGCAGAATCGCCTCCGACATCGGGATCTCGGCGGAGAAGCTCGACGAGATCATCGCCCCCATTGAGCGGATCTACGCCGTCGCCGACCACACCCGGTGTCTCGCCTACATGCTCGGCGACGGGATCATACCCTCCAACGTCAAGGCCGGCTACCTGGCAAGGCTCGTCATCCGAAGGACCCTCAGGCAGATGAAAGACCTCGGGATCGATCTCCCTCTTTCAGACCTGGTCTCGATGCAGATATCGAGGCTCGACTACACCGACCTCGACGAGCGGCTCGGGACCATCGTCGAGATCCTCGACCAGGAGGAGGAGAGGTACGCCGAGACCCTGGATAAGGGCCGCCGCCTGGTGAAGAGGATCGCCGAGGGGCGCGGGAAGAAGGGGGAGAGGATAACCCTCTCGGAGATGATCTCCCTCTACGACTCCCACGGCATCCCGCCGGAGATCGCAAAGGATGCGGCCCTGGAGTCCGGCGTCGAGGTCGACCTTCCCGACAACTTCTACTCAAGGGTTGCGAGCACCCACATAAAGTCCGAGAAGGAGGAGAAGGAAGAGGTGACGATCGACCTCCCCGAGACCCGGCGGATGTTCTACGAGAGGCCCTTCGAGAGGAGGTTCAAAGCGAAGGTCCTCGATCTCGTCGACGGAAACGTGATCCTGGACCAGACCCTCTTCTACCCCGAGGGCGGCGGCCAGCCCGCCGATAACGGCCTGATCCGGAGGGGGCCGAAGGCCTTTCGGGTCGCCGACGTCCAGTCGTCGGGAGGAGTCGTCCTCCACAGGATCGCCGAGGAGGATTCGGTGGCGTCCGCCGCCGAGATCAGGCCGGGCGACTCGATCGAGGGCGAGGTAGACATGAGCCGGAGGCTGGCCCATGCAAGACACCACACCGCCGCTCACATCGTCCACGACTCGGCTAAGAAGGTCCTGGGAAGCCACATCTGGCAGGCCGGGGCCCAGAAGGCGGAGGATCGGGCGCGCCTCGACATCTCCCACTACAAGCGGATCAGCCGGGACGAATTGAAGGAGATCGAGCTGTTGGCCAACAGAATGGTGATGGAGAACATCCCCATAACCACGGGGTGGCTGGACCGGTCCGAGGCGGAGAAGAGGTTCGGCTTCGAGCTCTACCAGGGGGGCGTCCCGCCAGGAAAGTCCATCAGGGTCGTCCAGATGGGGACCGACGTCGAGGCCTGCGCCGGGACCCACTGCACCAACACAGGGATGGTCGGACCTATCAAGGTCCTGCGGACCGAGAGGGTCCAGGACGGGGTCGAGAGGATCGAGTTTGCGGCTGGCGAGGCCGCCGTGCGAAGGGGTCAGGAGAGAGACGACCTTCTCTTCGGAGCCGCCGAGGCCCTCAGCGTCCCCGCCGAGCAGCTCCCCAAAACAGCGGCCCGGTTCTTCGAGGAGTGGAAGGACCTCAAGAAGGAGGCGGCCCGGCTCAAAGAAGACCTGGCCCGTTCCCAGATGGAGAGCCTGACCGGCAAGGCCGTCGGTGTGGGCGACCTCAAGGTGGTCGTGGCGACCCTGGAGAACGCCGACGTCGAGGAGCTGATCAAGGCGGCCTCGATGATCTCCGGGAAAGACTACGTCGCCATCCTCGGGAGCGAGAAGGAGGGAGCCAAGATCGTCGCCGCCGTGGGGAAGACGGGCCTGGCGAGGGGCCTTGCGGCAGGCGAGATCGTCAAGGCCGCGACCAAGGTCGTCGGCGGCGGGGGCGGCGGAAAGCCCGAGATCGCGCAAGGAGGCGGCCCCCAGGGTGAAAAGCTGGCGGAGGCGCTGGAGGCGGGGCTCGCGAGGGTTCGGGCCTCCTCCGGGGCCTGAAAATCCCTTTTTGCGGGCTCTTCGCTATTCCGTGAAAGCGATCAAGGGGCATTGGAAAGGAGTTCTGAACTATATAAACACCAGAATAGATAATGGAATCTTAGAGGGAGTCAAACATCGCACCCCGCTGCAAGCAGCGGGGCATGTTCGCGATGTTCATCAGCTATTCGAATTCTAACAAATTCATCTGTTTATAGCCTTCCTTCTCTTCAGGAGTCCCTTGTGTTTCT
>Ga0116202_10000331_pt1 | contig 25822 bp, 27 predicted proteins | sample LakKivw325mmetaG_FD_94479 | JGI IMG/M metagenome (GOLD analysis project Ga0116202, IMG submission 94479) | Anoxic lake water microbial communities from Lake Kivu, Rwanda to study Microbial Dark Matter (Phase II) - Lake Kivu water 325m metaG | ecosystem: Environmental > Aquatic > Freshwater >... | reverse complement strand
TTTACCCTCGGCGACCCACTTGGCCACAGTGCCGGCGACGCCAAATTCGGCATCGTCGGCGTGGGGAGTGACTACCATCGCGTAGTATTTTTCAACCATATATCAGAGACCTCCGAAGCGGGTGTTACATAAAATTGTACGATACTATCCGCCCTGATACAATGGGAACGTAAACAAAAAACCAAAGACCAAACGCCAAAGATAATACAATATATAAGATTACGACGATTAAGTAGAGTTAGTGAATATTTTCTTTATCGTATCATCGTGAGCAAGGCGAAGGATCTCGGCGGGTGTAAACAACGAATGGGAGATGAAATAACGGTAAGGAACTGCAGACCGCAGGACGCCGGGGATGCGGCCGCTTATGATCGGCTGAAAGACGGCGCCGTTTTTTCCCTTTTGCTGACCAAGCCGGGATACAGCGTGGACAAGGACCTTTTCTTTGCCGAGGCGAAGGGCTCAATAGCCGGCTTTATTAGCGTGATTCCGGAATTGGGCATAAATCGAGCCGTGCTGGAGTATGGAGCCGACCCATCACAGGACCTGAAACCGGTGCTAACGGCGCTAATGAAGCCCGCCCTGGAAAGAGCCCAACAGGTAGGAGCCGCGTTAGCCCATTTGGGAATTCCAGCGCTGTCAACGGAGCCGGTAACCATCATCCAGGGCCTGGGTTTCAAACCGGTCCGACGGTTCTGCGACCTGGAGATGAACATGTCGGAAATAGACCTGGAAGGCGCCGACAAGCTGGATTGGGAATATCGCTTTTTTGAAGACGGGGATATGCAATTGCTTTCCGATATCCAGAATCGATGCTTTGCCGGCGAGTGGGGCTACAATCCGAATACCGTGGAAGACACCACCTGGCAGCTGAAGGTAAGAAACAACTGTCCCCAGGATGTTATCCTGGGGCTGGACAAAAGCGAGGTGGTAGGTTACTGCTGGACTGAATCGGAGTGCGGTATCGAGCCAATCACCGGTGTGCCCAAGGGACGGGTCTACATGCTGGGGGTCGACCGAAGGTACCGGGGAAAAGGCTTGGGGAAACAGCTTCTGCGCGCGGGGTTGCTCCACTTGAAGAGTCAGGGGCGGGAGCTGATAGAAATCACGGTCGACACTCAGAACACGGTGGCGATTGCCCTTTATGAGACGCTGGGTTTTAAGCTGTGTCGGGAAACGGTGTTTTACGAGAACAGACTTCGCTGAAGTGTTTTCTTGACGGGGAACGGAGGGGATGACCGCCGTCAGCCGCGGGGCTCAGATGATTACGTCCTGAATTTGGCTCTCCGCACGGGAGATATTTGACATAAACTCTCGCCGCAGGCGTTTGTGCTCCGCACTATCGAGAATTCGCTGTAGGCCAGCCAGGTCCTGCACCTCAATCATGATAGTCCGTTCTGGCCAGCCCATCAATTTATCGGCGTAGACGTGGTAGCCTTTCACACCGGTCTGACCGGTCCAAAACTTATTGGCTTTGTCGACAATGAACCGGTCTAGCTCTTCCTCCTGGCCGGGTACCGGGTCGCAATAAACACTGAAATATACCATTTTCGTTAAGTCCTCCTTTTCTTTACTGAACTGCCCCCAGAAGTTCCGGTTGGGCGGTCCCCCTCATAAACAACTATCATAGCAGGGAGATTTGAAGATTCCGTGAAGAAAACCGGCAAATTGCGTAAAAATCGGGGTGGAAAAATCTGGCTCAGGGATAAGAATTTATATCAGTCGAAGCTGCTGGGGAACGGTCGGCTGCTGGGATGGGGCGCAGAGCCTGGTGGTGAGTTCGGATTCGTGCTGCTTAAGCCATTTTTTATGTTGCTTCCAGGCAGGGCAATAGCGTGCAACAAGCTCCCAGAACTTTTCTGAATGATTCATTTCTTTGAGGTGGAGAAGCTCGTGGATAACGACGTATTCAACTACGGCTTCCGGTGCCATAATCAGCTTCCAGTTGAAACTGAGGTTTTTATTGCGGGAGCAGCTGGCCCAGCGCGTTTTCTGGCCGCGAATGACGATTCTCCTGTAGCCGATGCCGATACGCGAGCTCAGCCTGTCGGCAATTCCCGTGATAACTATGGTCGCTTCGGCGCGGTACCACTTCTCTAATGCCGGCTCCAGCAAGTCGTTTGTAAATAAACTGGAGCGGACTGCCAGGCTGTCTCCGTGACGGGATACGCTATCTCCTCGGAGATTTTCCTGTTTTGCCAGCACCAGGTCGTGGCCCAGATAAGGCACAGTGGCTCCCGGTTCGAGCTGCTTTGCCGGGGGCATTGATTTGTCCTGTTCCAGCCTGGTAAGTTGCCTGGATATCCAGTGCCCCCTGGCTTCCAGTAGGTCGTGCAGGCGTCTAGCCGGATATGAATGGGGTACCACCACGGTGAGGCCTGTCCTGAGGCTTATTTCCAGACGCAGCCGGTGTGCCTGGAAGCTGCGTCGCAGTGTATAGCTGATGATACGGCCGTCAATATCAACCTCGTGTTTTTCGACGATCGGCGGCTTACGTCTTTTCGGCATATTTATATTAACGGCGGCTGCTGAATATTTAAACCGTCCGCCATATATTAAAACATATCTGCCGGGTCAATCCACTTCGGGAAGTACTGGTAGTATTCAGGAGGGTTAGCTTCGTCCAGTCCTTTGTAACTGACCCTGGCCATTGTTACCCGATTTCGCTTGTCCCGGTACAGGCTGGCCAGGCCCTTGTCTTCGAGGCCGGCCAGGTATTTACCGAGGTCGTCATCGGTGACGTCCAGCGATTCTTTGAGGTCGTCCATAGTCATGTAGAGGCCGGGATTTATACGGTATTCTTCGGCCAGTATCTTCAGCACGTCCGAATCTCCGGAGGCCTTTATCTTCGACCGCGGCTGACTCAGGGGCATGGGCACCCTGAGCACTTCGTCGATTGCTTTAGGAATCGGTTTCAGGTCGGACATCATGCTGCGCAGTCCCATGCGGTAAATGACGACTCTCAAGATTTCGCTGGTACCGGCGGCTATCTGGTTTATCTTCATGTCCCGCATGATTCGTTCCACGGGATAAAACCTGGTGGCTCCATCGCCGCCCATGATCTGGATAGCCTGCGCTGCTATATTGAGGCCCTCATCCATGGTGAACATCTTGGAGATGGCGGCTTCGAGCGGTACATCCTGGCCGATATCGAAGCAATAGGCAGCATAATAGGTAAGCAGCCGCGCCATCTTCAGCTTCCATATCATATCGGCGATCTTAAACTGGTTCGTCTCCATTTCGGAGGAAGGCATACCGAACTGAATGCGCCGCTGGGCATGCTGGAGCGCATACCTCAGGCACTCACGAATCGCCCCCAGGCCGGGAGCTGCGTTCAGCACTCGCTCCACGTTGAGGCCGCTCATCATGACGCGCCAGCCGTCGCCTTCCTGCCCTAGCCGATTGGCCACTGGAACTTTAGCGTCCTTGAAGATGAGGTAGCCGTTATAGGCGCCGTCGTAGCCCATGAGCTCATTGACTTTCTCCACGTGAAAGCCTGGCGTGCCCTTCTCGATGACCAGCGCTGTAAGATGGCGGTATTTAGCGACATCTTCAGCTTTATGGCTGCTTCTCACGTAGGTCATGTATATGTCTCCCGCTGCCAGATTGGTCTGGAATCTTTTCCTTCCGTTAACGATATAAAAGTCGCCGTCGCGGATGATGCTGGTCTCCAGTGAGGCGATATCCGAGCCGAAGTAAGGCTCGGTCATGACGATTACACCCAGCCGTTTGCCGCTGGCGATATCGGGCAGCCAGCGCTGTCTCTGTTCTTCGGTACCATCGTGAATTATCTGGTGGACGCCGCCAAACATGGTAGGGCCGAGCGGTATGGCTAGAGAACCCGCTCGACCGGCTTCCTCCAGGACGATGGCGGCGCCGGTGACTCCCCAGTCCTCCGCTTTGCCTCCATATTGTGATGGTATTTGAGCGCCGAACCAGCCCTTCTTGCCCATTTCTTTAACGCCTTCCCAGGGATATTTCTTCTGCCAGGCGCTCCTCTCCGCTAAAGGTATCAGAACTTCGTCCGTAAATTTCTTAGCTTCTTCAGCGAGCTTTTTCTGGGAATCTTTCCACCAAGGATACTGTTCCACGTCTGTCCCTCCTTTCAGTGCCCCCAATTTTCAGTATGCTTATATAGTTAATCATTGTCAAGAGTAAGTGCGCATTAAAACTGTAGGCTTTAGAAGACAAACGTGTGGTTAATTAGCCGATTACGGGGGTTAAGTTTTGTAGCGAATTAAGAATTTAGGGCAGGCTAGGTTCCATGCAGTTGCTGGGTTCGCCGACGTAAATTATCTTGTCGCGGTTTACGGCTACAAAATCAAATGTTGATTCGGTACTGTCCTGCTCGCGGTAAACCTGCACATTGGTGAGCGGAATGAATTTATCGGCTCTATCGACTACGTCCAGCATCTGCTGCCAGGCTTCACCGTACATCAGGCCTCTAAGGATATATAAGGGCAGGTGTATCTCGGCGGGCAAAGGGGTCTTAGGTTTGACGCGATAGTTGAGTTGCCTACTGTTGGCTTCCGGGGTAGTGGATTGATTTTCGTTTTTCTCACCAATAAAGAGGATGCTGGATTTCCTAATTATTGCCTCTCTGGTGTTCTTCTTTGCTCCGTTGGGGAACGAAACTTCGACATCTGCCAGTAAAAAAAATTCTCTCCCCAAAGCTATCGAGTTGGTTGAAATGTTTTGATTGAGTGTGTCGAGAAGGCGTTGATTGGTTCCACAGAAAGCGTTTCCAGCAAATGCACATGTTTCGGTGCATACCAACACCTTAACCCTCTTGAGCCTGGTATTTACGTGAAGGCTATAGTTAGGCCGCGGCGATAGCTGTATGGCCAACGCGGTTCCTTCCCTTACAAACCTATCTTTTGTTGACTCTAGCTACAGTATATCGCTCGTTAACGATAATGCGAACCAATCAAAGGTACTCTTTTGATTTAGGACAATGGTACTAGGGGCAAAACTCGTATTGGACGGTTTATCAGGCAGGAGCAGGGTAAACCGAGGCTTCGAAATGATTAGTTTATCGATAAGGGAAGATCAGCCGCCTCTGTGGGTTCGCAAACGTAAATTATTCTGTCGCGGTTAACAGCTACGAAATCGAACGTTAGCTCGGTATTGTCTAGTGTGTGGATTACCTCGACGTCAGTCAATGCGATGAATCTATCGGCCCTGTCTACCACGTCCAAAATCTGCTGCCAGGCCTCGCCGTATATCTGTCCTCTGAGGACATAGAGAGGCAGGTGTATCTCGGCTGACAGAGGTGTCTTGGGCTTTATGCGGTAAGCAAATTGCCTGTCTTGAGATTCCGGGATGGCCGGTTGACTTTCGCTTTTTTCCCCTACAAACAGGATGTTGGATTTTCTGACATTCGCCTCCGGCATGGTTTTCGTGTCTTCGTTAGGAAATGACACCTCGACCTTTATCAGCGGCAGAAAGTCCTTGCCCAGAGGCATGGCGTTAGCCACGGCGCCTTGATTAAGGGTATCCAGTAGTCGCTGATGATTCAGGCAGTAGGTATATCCCTTAAGGTCGCAGGTCTCGGTGCAGACGAATACCTTAACCTGCTTCAGCCTGGCGTTTCCCTCCAGCGAGTCGTTGGGCCGGGGCGATAACTGTAAAGACACTGTAATTCCTTTCCTTCAGTTAACCTATCTATTGTTTACTGCACCTGAAGTATAACGCCCTTGGCTTCAATGTGAACCCATCAGAGGTACTTTTCTTGTGCCTACAATGGTACTACGGTTGGAGCAGTACCTGATGGTGAGTCGATTGGAATGGCGAGGCTACGGTTTTATGACGACCTTTACGGCTCGCTCCGGGTCTATCTGGACCTCGAAGGCTTCCATGATTTTGTCCAGCGGAAAAGTGTGTGAAATTAATTTCTTGGCGTCCACCTTGCCGCTGGAGACAAGCTCGATTGTCGCCTTAATTTCCTCGGCTATCGGTCTTTGTCCCTTGCTGTATGAGCTTATTAGGGAAAGCTGCTTGTGGATTATGTGATTAATATTCAGCGGCACTTCCTGTTCAAAGATCCCGACCAGGACGATACGGCCCCCGGTTCTTGTCATTTCGATTGCCTGCTGTAAAGCGACGGGGACCCCGGAACATTCCATGACGATATCGGCACAACCGCCGCCCTTACCGCTGAAACTGCGACCCGTGCCCGTAATCTCCATTACTTTTTGTAGCGGGTCCTCCTTGGTGGCGTCGATAACTACATCTGCACCCATCTCTTTCGCCAGCTTCAAACGTTTCTGCGATACCTCGGTAACTATAACCTTCGACACAAACTGTTTAAGTACCAACATTACCGATAGGCCGATTGCGCCCAGACCGATGACTACCGCCGTCTCATGAGGTTTAGGGTTGGCCATCATCACCCAGCGATAGGCTCCCCAGAGGGGTTCTATGAGGGCTCCTTCTTCCCAGCTCATGGAGTCAGGTATTTTAAAAACGTTTTTGTCGAGCACTGCGTCAGGGACAAACACGTATTCGGCATACGCGCCGTTTCGGCCATAGCCGATTAACATATGCCGCTGCATGCCGTCGCACATCCAGAATCTGCCCGATTTGCAATAGTCACATTTGCCGCACGGTTTATGGCCAACGGTTGGACACCAGTGAGGCTGTCCCCGTAGGCACCAGAAACATTGTCCGCAGCCCTTAGGTGCCACGTGAGTCGGGGCTACCAGGGCTACCACACGATCACCGATTTTTATTCCCTTAACTTTTTTGCCCACCTCAGCCACCTCGCCGGAAAATTCATGGCCCATGATAAAGCCGGGGCGGGCGAAAATACCTCTCTTAAACGTGTGAACATCAGAGCCGCAGATGCCACACGCCTTCACCCTGACCAGTACATCTGTCTCCTCCCTCTTGGGAGGTTCGACATTCTCCACGCGGAAATCACGGGCACCATAAAATACGGCAGCTTTCATGCTTACTCCTTTGAGGTGTGCTGGGTGAATTATATATCAGTCGCCGATAATTCTGTAGTATTCTTGCAGCACTTTATCGGCAATGGCGGTCCAGCTGAAATCGGCTATGTTGTCTTGTCTGGCCTTAACGGTTGACGCGTCTTTGGGGAGGTCTATGAGAACCGATATTTCGGCAGCCAGGTTAGTCGGAGAGTTGTCGTTGACGATCCGCCCCATTTCGCTGTTTCGGACAATGTTTTTCATACCACCGACGTCTGTGGCAACTATAGGTGTACCACAGGCGAGCGATTCCAGTGCCACCATGCCAAAGCTCTCGTAGTAGGATGGTATGGCGCATACGTCAGCCGCGCTGTAGAACAGAGGCAGCCTGCTCTGCGCTACCGAACCGAAAAATTTAACGCGCTCCTCGATATGCAGCCGGCCGACCATTTCCAGCGCAGCTTTCATCTGGCTCCGGCTTTGCCCGTCGCCACCGACAATTAATAGCATGGGCGGTTTTTCGCCATCCATATGTGCCAGCGCCATAAGCAATTGTTCCAGCCCTTTCAGAGGATCCATTCTGCCTACGAACAGTATTAGCTTTTGATGGTCGAGGCCGAGCTCGCTGCGAGCCAGTTTCCGGTCAACCGGCTGGAACAGGTTGAGGTTCACGCCGCACGGAATAACTGCAATTTTCTCCGGAGTCGCATCGTATAGCTTTACCAGATTTTGCAGCTCCCCGGGAGTAGAGGCGACTATCCGCTGGCAGCTCCTTATTACCTCTCGTTCGCTTTCTATCCGGAGGTCGGGTTCAGGTTCGCCGATGCCCAGATTGTTTTTGATGGCTCCCAGCGTGTGGAACATAACGGCCTGGGGCATTTGCCACAGAGACTGTAGTTGCTGCCCAATTAGACCTGAAAGCCAGTAGTGGCTGTGTATCAGGTCGTACTGAAGCTGGTTATACTTTCGAAAATTTTCGGCGACCTCAGTTAACTTGTGGATATAGTCGTAGATGGCCAGCTTGGGCATATCTTCGTCGGCGCCTGTGTCCAGGTGGATGATTCTGACATTCCGGCCCAGGTTTATGGGCGGCCCGTGTTCCGGCTGGTGGGCCTTGGTGTATATGTCAACCGAATGTCCCCTTCTGGCCAATTCCGCTGCCACTTCCCGCACATAGACGTTCATACCGCCAGTATCTTTACCGCCCAGCACTGCCAGCGGGCAGCTATGGATGCTAATCATAGCAATATTGAGTCTTTGTATCATATGTTGGCTCCTAAGCTGTGTAGCTCAACGAGCATTGGAACAGTGGCAGTTCCTGACCTCCCAGTTGATATTTGTAGGCTTCATCGCCCTTGAGAAAATCGAATCTTTTTTTACCCCTCTCTATGCTGTCCTTTATACACAGCGCCTTGGATATCACGCCAACGCTCAGCCAGCCGAAGTCGGGTTCGTAGCCGCTATTGTACAGGTACACCGTGTCGCGATAATCAAAGCACATCGTAGCGGCCACGGCCTTTTTATCAAGTTCGAGGATGTTCAATCTGAGCAACTTCTGGTTGGTCATGGCGCGGGCAATCGACCGGAAGAAAGATTCCATTTGCTCGGTCAGGAAAGCTGCTTTATCTTGGCGGCTTTCACGGAACAGGCGTAGAAAAGTGTCGATGTCTGACGGGCTGGCATCCGTGCCGGTTCGATAGTTGAGGTCGCCTTCCTCGTTCAGTCTTCGGAGCTTGCGGTTAAGCTCGTGCCGCTGTTTGCCGGAAAGGAGCTGCAGGTATTCGTCCCAGCTTGAGGGGAGGCTGAGTTCCACGGTGACATCCACCTGCGAGCAGGCGACTTGCCATTTATGTTTCGGGGCGATATTTATCAGGCTGGTGCGGACGGTGGAGTCGGGTCTTAGCGGTGCCAGCTCTAGCCGGGCTATTTTTTCAACCTTAAGTTTGTCGAGTAATTCGCTGAAAAATACATCTTCGCTGCCTGGAACAACAACGAAGTCCAGATAATCGCAAACATCGCTGTTGCCTATAAAAGAGGCGCCGTTACCGTTAATTTTTAGCGGAGCAATGCCCATAGTCTTGCCTCCCTGTTTGATGGCAAGAATGAACAATTTGGCGTCTAAGCTGAACTGCTGCCACCAGGCCTTCGACCATTCGGGCGAGGTGAATATCGGAGCCAAAGTCGAATGCTCGTAAATGTCTTTCCAGGTATCGTATACGGACTCAAAGCCCGCTTGGACTAATTCAGTTTTCATAGGCCTAACATTTCATTATAGCTTGCGCAATTGAGATTAGCCAAATAGCTCTTAATTTTCCAATTTTTGAAGAATGTGATAGATTAAGAGCAAGTTCACCGATTTCATGACACAGCTACGGAGGTCTCAAAATGAATTCCAGCCATTTTCCTAAATTGTTCGAGGCAGGCTGTATCGGCAGCCTGGAACTGAAGAACCGGCTTATCATGCCGCCGATGGCGACCAACTTTGCCGATAAGGACGGGCAGGTTACCGATCGTCAGATAGCTTACTACGCAGAAAGGGCCAAGGGAGGTGTCGGCCTCGTTATTGTGGAAGTATCCTGCGTGGATGCTCCCGTGGGCAAGGGTTTTAGCGGGCAGTTATGCATCGACGACGATAAGTTCATACCCGGCCTGAGCAAACTGGCCAAAGCCATCAAGCGAAACGGAGCTAAAGCCGCCATACAGCTTCATCACGCCGGCAGGCAGACATCGTCCCGGATTACGGGCCATCAACCGGTGGCACCGTCACCTATAGCCTCGGAAGGGGAAGAGCAGCCAAGGTCTCTCACCGCTGAGCAGATAGGCATACTTGTTGAGGCGTTTGCAGAGGCAGCCAGCAGAGCCAAGAAAGCCGGCTTCGACGGGGTGGAAATTCACGGCGCGCACGGTTATCTTTTATCACAGTTTCTGTCGCCGCTGGCCAACCATCGGCACGATGATTATGGCGGCAGCCTGGAGAAACGGGCCAGGTTTCTGATCGAAGTGATAAGGGTAGCCAGAGGCCATGTAGGCGATGACTATCCGCTATGGTGTCGCCTTAGCGCCGTGGAGATGGGTGTTGATGGTATTATGGTGGAGGAAACGCAGCAGGTGGCTAGGATGGCGGAGAAAGCCGGTGTGGCTGCCATTCACGTCTCGGCGCACCAGGTCGGCCCGGCACGGCGCCCTCCCATGGCACTGCCGACCTGCTATTTCGTACCCTGGGCGCAGGCCATTAAAGAAGTCGTTTCAGTACCGGTCATAGCCGTCAGCCGGATACCTCCGGAAATCGCCGAGGACGTTCTCAAAGACGGCAAGGCCGATTTTATATCCATCGGCAGGCAATTGCTGGTCGACCCTTATCTGCCGGAAAAGACACGGGAAGGTAGATTAGAAGATATCAGGCCGTGCATTTATTGCTTGACCTGTCTGGATAGTATCAGATGGAGCCGGGACGGCGTCCGCTGCGTGGTGAACCCGACTTTGGGCCGGGAAAAAGAGTCGGTGTTGAAACCTGCACGAAGTCCCAAGAAAGTCGTGGTAGTTGGCGGCGGGCCTGGCGGCATGGAGGCGGCGCGGGTGGCATCCTTACGAGGCCACAAAGTGGTGTTGTTCGATGAAGGTAAGGAACTGGGCGGCCAGCTGATTCTGGCAGCTAAGCCACCGTATAAAGATACTCTGGAGACCTTCCGGCAGTACCTGGTGAGGCAGATGGCCAAGCGTAAGGTTGATGTGCGGTTGGGGCAAAAGTTTACCCCTGAAATGGTTGAAAAATTGAAACCGGATGTCGTAATTCTGGCTGCCGGCGTCAAGCCGTTCGTACCGCAGATACCTGGAATCGGAAGTAAAAAAGTTATCCAGGCCGACGAGGTACTGATGGGCGTCGAAACTGGAGACAGAGTGGTCATAATCGGCGGCGAACTGGTCGGCTGCGAGACGGCAATGCTTCTGATTGATAAAGGTAAAAAAGTCACCATCATGAGGCGTGGGCCAAAGATGGCAACCAAGATACACGAATTTATCAGGGAACCGATGTTGAACAGGTTGAACTATAAAGGAGCTGTAATGCTAACCGGCGTCGATTATAAAGAAATCACCGATGCCGGGGTAGTTATCCAGACCACAGAAGGTGAGCGAAGGCTCATTGAGGCTGATACTGTGGTGCTGGCCGTCGGTTCCACGCCGAATACCGAACTGGCGGCGGACTTGAAGTGCGCCGTTGACCGGCTGCTGTTCGTGGGCGATTGCGTCGAACCGCGCACTATAATGGAAGCAGTGCAGGAAGGTTTCAAGGCTGGAGCCGCTATATAATAAATCCTAAAAAGCAAAAACTAAACACAAAATAATAGTAAAACGCTAACTACGAAACTAAAAACACCTGCTGTGATTATTTGAATTTTTAATTTTGAGCTTGCTTAGGACTTCGGATTTAGAGATTAGGATTTAGCCTCGAGGCTCTTGAGGTATTCCGCCCGCCAGGTCATAGCTGACAGCGCCCTTATGGCGTTATCCGGCATTATGTAAGTGGGTATACCACGTTTCGCCGCCAGGAACATTCCCTTATGCTGGTCCAGTGAGTTACCGGGTATCATGATTATGGGCTTCCGGTTGCCGTCTCGGATGTTCTCCAGGCGCGACAGGAATGCTTCATCTTCCAGGAAGGCATAGCAAATGCAAAGGCACGAATCTACTTCGGGGACTATCATCTCAATAGTTGTCGAATAGACTTCCAGCGCATCTTCAAAATCAACCCAGACCAGGTCCACCGGATTAGCCCGAGCCTTAGACGGCGGTACCCTGCCCTGAAGGAACTCGCGTAACCGCTGCTGGATATTTTGCGGCAGCTGCGAGATACGAAGCCCGGCTTTGGTGCAGGCGTCGCTGGCCGCCACGGCGCCGCCTCCGGCTTCCATGAGCAGACCTACCTCTCTGCCCCTGGGCAGGTAGGGGCAGCTGAAGGCGACCGCCAGGTCCAGCATTTCCTCGAGGCTTCCGGCTGTAACTATACCTTTCTGCCGGCAGGCTGCCTCGAATACCGCGTAGTTGCCGGCCATTGAACCGGTGTGCGATTGAGCTGCTCTGGCGCCCAGCTCCGATTCGCCGCCCTTCCATACGATAACCGGTTTCCGCGTTGAAATTTCCTCCGCCAGTTTCAGGAAGCGCCCGGGCTGTTTTAAGCCCTCTATATAAGCCACGAATATAGTTGTCTCTTCGTCGTTGCCGAAATATTCCAGGAAGTCTTCGATTGTAAGGTCGCTCTGGTTACCGATGCTTATGATGCCGCTGAAACGCAGGCCGCGGTCGCTGCCGAGGCGTGTAATGTTTTCGCTTATCCAGCCGCTTTGACCGACGAAAGCCACGCCTCCGGGCTCCAGTGGCACTCTCGCATGAGGCACGATGGTATTGATGCGGCCTTTAGGAGAGAAAATGCCCATGCAGTTGGGGCCAACTACCCTCACTCCACCCTTGCTGGCTGCTGCCACCATTTGTTTCTCGAGGTCTACACCTTCGTCTCCCAGTTCACTGAAACCCACGCTGTGGACGATGGCAAACCTGACGCCTTTTTGGGCACATTCAGCCATTGCCTGCGGCAGGCCCTGGGACGGTATCGCCATGACAGCCAAATCTATTTTCCCCGGCACGTCCAGGACCGTCGGATAGCTTTTGAGCGATTGAATCTCGGATTCATTACGGTTTATGGGGTATATGGCGCCCTTATAATCGTCCTTAAGCAGGGCAGAAACGAACATGCCGCCGGACTTAAGCTCGTTCTTTGAAGCGCCGATAATGGCAATGGATTCAGGCTCGAAAAGATATTTCAGGTCGGAAGACATGTCAATAAATTAAGCCCGCAGTGATTGAGATTATATAATAGAAACTCGGTTAAGGGAAAGCTATGTAATGATGGAGCTCATTTTGGGATTAGGCAACTTAGGCGGCAAAGCTAGCGCCGCTCGGTCCTTCAACTTGGGTCCCTTCATCAAGCCCGGTGGTTCGAGTTGAGAAAAAGGCACGCTGGTATATGTAGATGACCTCTTAGCTCTTTCCCGTATGGCTTTAACGAGTTGGGGATTGTCCTGTAAACGTGCCACCTTGGGATAAGCTTCCGGAAGCTGGCCGTGCCTGCGCGCCGAAAGCTCGTAAGTGATAACGCTGTTGCGCTGCATGGCTACCTTATAGCTGTAAAGGTCGTCGAAGCGGTTTATCATGCGGCGGGGAGCGGTAGGTTTTTCGGCCCCCGCTATCCTGGCGTAAGCCAGCAGCGCAAGCCCGAATGGAGTGGTAAAGGGCTCGGGCATGAAGATTAAGGCCAGGGCTAGAGATTGCAGCCCTGCAGCGGCAGCAGGTTTCATATCAAATCAACCAAAGTCATATTTAACGCTTTTTCTTTTTGTTTGTCAAACTATTGTTGCCTCCCTTTGACGGAGAAGGTCATTATGAAGCTGAAACTTACTGCTTCAGCTTTTTTCGAAGCCAGGCGATTCGCGAAGCTATGATTTTGGCCGCTTCGGCACTATTATCAATGGCGGATACGTAGTTGGCCAGTTTATCGTCGCCGAAGACATCGCGTATCCAATTTCTGAAATCGTTCTTCAGCGGCGTCACGTGATGTTTAAAAGATTCTTCGGGCATGTGAGACAGGCAGTCGACCAGTTGCTGCAGGTTGCTAGCAACACAGCCATCGTGACAAAAGAAACGTTTGTCCCCGCTGGCCTCGGACAGCACTCTGGCTGCGTCTTCTTTAGTTCTTACTGCCATAATCGATTAACCTGGGACTGTTGACCGAAAGAGCGAGATGCACTACAATGTTGTGTCTTTGAAGTAATGAAATTTACTTCATATAAGGCTGAATTTCAGCCTTTAAACTTAACCTTACACAATTTCTTTACTGTTGTCAAAGGCGTTACAAGAGAGGAGCGGCATGGCCAAGTGGACTTTCATTACCAGTCATGGTTTAGTTTTCGGTTATATCGCCGGTAATCCCAGCAGCACTGCCCGTGTCATTGCGCAGACAGTGGGCATTACGGAGAGGACGACTCACAAAATCATTGCTGAACTGGAAGAGGCCGGCTACATTTCTCGAAGAAAAATCGGCAGGAAGAACCAGTATGAAATCAATCCAGACCTGCCCCTCCGCCACCCCAGCCATGTCGACACGGTGGTGGGCGAACTGCTTCAATTGCTGGCCTGGAAAAAAGCCACACCGGCCAGGGAGCAAATGAAGCTGCCCATGACCATCCCCTAAAACCTCAAGAGGTACATCTTATCTTGGATTCGCTTATCGAGCGCGCCGCCCGGGATCTATTGAAGAGCAATCATGCCATTGCCTTAACCGGCGCCGGCATGTCGACCGAATCGGGCATACCTGATTTCCGTGGGCCGAACGGCGTCTGGACAAAGAACCCGGACGCCGAGAGAAAAGCTTACGAGACCTATCACAATTTCCTCAGGGATCCCAGAGCTTACTGGATAGACGTGCTCGGTGGGCGGTCGATGCTCGGTGATTTAACCAGTGCCAGCCCGAATCCGGGTCACGATGCGCTGGTGGCACTGGAGAAACGGGGCATCTTAAAAGCGGTTTTGACCCAGAACATCGACGGCCTTCACGTCAAGGCGGGCAACAAGCGTGTACTGGAATATCACGGTTCGGTTTTAAAGCTGCGCTGCCCTTCCTGCGGCACCAGGTACGAGCGCTCGGAGTATGACCTTCAGGGACTGAAGGAGCAGGATAAGTTGCCGCCCCGGTGTAACCGGTGCAGCAGTCCCATAAAGGGAGACGTGGTTCATTTCAACGAGCCCATACCGACGGATGTAGCCCAGGACAGCCTCGAGGAGGCCTTGAAGTGCGACCTGATGCTTATCTGCGGTACTTCGGCCGTGGTCTATCCTTTCGCCCAGCTGCCAAGGGCAGCCAGGCAGAGGCGTTGGGAGGAGGGGCAGACCGCCGAAACTGCTACCATCATCATCGAGATCAACGCCGAACCGACGCCATTAACCGCTGAGGGAATTTCTAATTATCTGATTCAGGGCCGAACTGCGGAGATTTTGCCCCGGATTGTCGAAGCGGTTAATAAACTTTCGCTGTAAGCCACAGTCATCGTCCACAAAAAGGCGAAAAAACAATAAATTCTTTTGCCCGACACTTCTATTCTTTTTCGGAGGAAAGTAAGGCTATTAATTCGGGCGAGTTGTATAATTCATAGGTATGTTAATAATGTTGTGGGTATCGGCAACTGTAATCCTGGTTTGCCTGGTTCTGTATTTCGTAGTGTCCTGGACTATAGCTGCCGTGACCGCTTCTGTATTAACAGTCCCCATCACGCGCACACCCGTGACTTTAAGCCTGACTTATGAAGATGTATCTTTCTGCAGCAGGATTGATAATGTCGGGCTGAAGGGCTGGTACATACCCGGTGGAGATAAAGGGACGGTTGTTGTAGTGCACGGAGGGAAACAGAACCGTGCGGACGCCAGCATGAAATTACTGGAGCTGTGTTGTGATCTGGCCGGGCGAGGCTTCAATGTGCTGACTTTCGATAGACGGGCTTGCGGTGAATCGGAAGTACCTAAAGCCAATTATAGAGCGCGTTTCGAGCGCGACGTGGGCGGCGCTTATGATTATATTCGTCAGAGGAACGGCCAGCCGGATCGAATCTTTCTGTTAGGCATATCGTTGGGCGCGGCGGCGGTTGTGGTTTTCTCGGCTGGTGAAGATGGTATCAACGGTATCGTGTCTGATAGCTGTTTTGCTGATATGCGTGAAATGACGCAGCGGGTTCTTAATAAAGTAAACAAGATATTGCCCTGGTTTGTCGCAGGCGCACTTTGGCTGGGAAAAGCAATATACGGCCTTCAATTATCCAGCGTTACAGATTGTATTAAGCGCGTAACTTGTCCTATATTTTTCATTCACGGAGAAGCGGATCCGGATATTCCAGCAACCGACTCCGTCAGGTTATTTAAGGTTGCCAAGAACCGCTTGAGTGAATTGTGGGTAGTTCCTGGTGCTCTACACGGCCAGTCATATTCCACTGCTCCCAGCCCATACATCGACAAGGTAGCCACTTTTTTCGCCGGTAAGTGTGCGTAGGTCGTTACGCTACAAATTCAATAATTGTCTGTGGCAGACTAACTTGTTCCAGCTTTTTGTCCCGTGAGTCCGTAGTTGTTGATTCTTAGTTTGCCATCGCAGAAAAACGGCCGCTCGGCTGCCCACGATTCGCCAGTCTGCCAGCGGGTCACCATCTACAATGACCAGGTCGGCCGTTTTGCCGCGCTCAATGGAACCGAATTTGTCTTCCAGCCCCATGGTCTCGGCGCTGTTAATGGAGGACAGGCGCAGAGCATCGGCCCCGGTGAACTTCCTGGCTTTTTATCGGCGTTTAGATTTAAATTGAACATGCCCATCTCGTACTTAAGTGCTGCCGGCGTGCGTGGCGGGATGCCGCCGTTATTGGCGCAGGCCATCCGGGCGCCTTTCTCATGCAATAACCGGGAAGTTGCGGGTATCGTGGATAACGTCAGGGGCATAATAAAGGTACAGGGCGGTGCCATCCAGGAAGCCCAGCGTCTTCATGATACCGCTGGAAAGCCTCTGATGGCTGCCCAGTACGCTTTCTTTTTGAGGCTAACGCTGCGACTGGGGTAAAATGATGCTGAACATGAGCTTCCGCAGGCCCGATATTATCCGCCCGCCCAGTGAATGGAAGAGCTATTTTCTACCTTTGACCTCCGGCTGCTCCAATAATACGTGCGCTTTCTGTGGCTTTCACGGTTCCAAACTGCAGATGCGGGATATCGAAGAAGCCCGGAGCGAGATTGATGCTCTGGCCTTGTTCCTGCGCAACGGAATTCGTCTGCCTACGGTTGATGGAATCGTTTATGCGGTGGCCCAACATTGGGATGGCGAAAGGGTGTTTTTACAGGATGGGGATGCGCTGGTTTATCCGTTCGCAAAGTTGAAAGAGGTACTCCAGTACTTAAATGAAAAACTGCCTTCCGTGGAAAGGATTGCCACCTATGCCACCCCGCAGGATGTCCTCCGCCGGACGCCGGAGCAGCTAAAGGAGCTTAAGGACCTGAAGCTTATCATATTTTATATGGGGGTGGAGAGCGGTGATGACAGTGTGCTTCAGACGGTCGGTAAAGGAGTGACCAGCCCGCAGATGATTGAAGCCGGCCGGAAAGTGAAAGAAGCCGGCATAGCACTTTCGGTAACAGTCATTCTGGGACTCGGTGGGGTAGATGGCAGCGAGCAGCACGCGCTGGAGACGGCCAAAGTCTTAACTGAAATCGACCCGGACTATGCGGGCGCGCTGACGCTGACACTGGTTCCGGGGACTCCTCTTTACCAGGAATGGCAGGAAGGTAAATTCCACCCCGTCTCTCCATTTCGTTCTCTTGAAGAGTTGAGAATAATTATAGAGAACTCAAGTTTTACCAATTGCTTTTTCAGCTCGATGCATGCCTCGAACTATGTTGCAGTCAGGGGAACATTACCTCAGGACAAGAAGAAGATGCTCAAGCAGCTGGATTTGATCCTTGCCTCCAAAGACCCCACTTTGCTCAGACCCGAGTTTTTACGCGGGCTGTAGTGAGGCCCTGTTTCAGTTTTCCCAAATTTTAATGTATAATCGCTGGTCATATTGCCATTTTTCCGCTAAGCGGAAGTTGTCTTAATTATGTTAAGTAAATGGGTTATTGTAGGCGCGGGGGCGATATGCCTGGCTGCTATAATCGGAGGGGTAATATTTACCCTCAACGCCTTTTCACAAGACAAAGCTCCGGCTGGGGCATCCGTACAAGCACCCGTGCCCGTGCTAATAGAGACGCCTTTACCGGCAGATAGTACAGCACCGGTAATTACCGATGTGTCCGTCCTGGCCACTGGCAGGACAGGCGCCGCCATTACCTGGACCACCGATGAAGAGGCCACAAGCGCGGTTGAGTACGGGTTAAATAAATACTACAGTTTTGCTGCGTCACCGGATGAATACCTGGTTACGAGCCACATCATCATTTTGAGTGGTCTTACTCCCCAGGCTAAGTACGACTTCAGGGTGAAGTCGACAGATGCCGGCGGAAACGAGTCCATTTCGGACGACTACACTCTGACTACATCTAAAGACGGAACGCTAGTTAATGGTACACTCTCCGAAAATACTACATGGACGGAGTCCGATAGCCCGTACCTAATTATCAGCACGGTCCAGGTACCGGCTGGAGTAACTTTGACTATGAATCCGGGGGCTTCAGTTATTATGAGTGGTGGCAACGACTATTTGTTTAAAGTGGACGGAATGGTCCTGGCCCATGGGCGCCCGGGCAACAACATCACACTGGATGGCGGCGGGCATTCCTTTTTTACCAGCGAAAATGCCGGCCCTGACGCTACGGTTGACCTGGACTATTGCACGATCAAGAACGGCCGCAGTTTAATTAACTTTGCCAGGGGATTCAATCTAAGACATTCCGAAGTAACTAACCTCACGCAGAACTCCGACATCTCATTCGGCCCGACCTCAGATATTTACATCGAATATAACAATTTTACCAACGCTTCCGGCTTTATCACAGGCGGCTCTACGGTTAATATACGTTACAACCACTTCTACAGCAGAAACCGCACCGTGCAGGATACGCCCTGGATTATCAACAGGGCCGGTCCGGCCACTATGGTCAATTACAACTTTTTCATTGAGACCGACGGTATTGCCGTAATGCTAGAAGGTGGAAGCGGCACGGAGAGCATTGAGGCCGCTTTCAACTACTGGGGAACTTACAATATCACCACTATTAATGCCATGATCTGGGATAAACATGACGACTCCGGTCTGGCCAGCTATATCGAGTACATGCCGACTCGAAATTCCCCAGAACCCATCAGGCTGTTTACTTTTTAGCTCTCAGTGAAGACCTTCGTCATTTCCCGGTTTTTTCCCTGTATAACTGTGGCAGGAACTTCGGGAAATGGCTCATCTCCGTAATATTGTGTCTGCGTAAATTATCCTTGAATTCTTGAGGTGCAAAGGCGGGGATGGTGAACGTGGAACGCATTCGCGTCCCGTAGGATGTCTGCTCATATTCATGGACGACGCTGCCCACTGGTATATCATCGGTGCCGGGAGCGAGAGGACTGCCGACGTTAACGTGTCCGTAAATTGTCGATATTGGAGCTGCCTCCCGTTCCTCCCAACGAATACGTAGTATCCGTGCCGGCTCACTAGCTATCTTTTCACAGGCCATATGGATAGCTCCGGCATGCCCGACCTGCGTTGGCGGGATTTGCCACTCCAGCACCAGTCCAGCATATCCGGCGTTACACCGCGTAACTCGTGTTCCATGACCAAAGCTACGGTCTCATTCTCCAAGAGCTTTTTATAGACCACCTGCGGTGACGATTTTTTCATTCTTCTCCACTCCCCCAAATAGTTCAAAATGCAACATCATGTTTTAACGATAGATCGGAACCGTCGCTCTATCGCGTTAAGTGGGTACTAAATTATATGGAAAGCTATAAATTCTTGGGGCTACTTTTTCTTAGCTCTACTGGCCTTCATGGGTTCGCCGCAGCATATGATGTCGCAGTACTCGACACAACCGCAGGCTTCATCGACTGAAACCACCAGGCCGCATACCTCACATTCGTAAGAATCGCCCTTGGCCGTTTTTCGTGCCGGAGCCTTTTTCTTCAGGGCACTTTTCCGTGCGGGCGCTACCTTCTTTTTAGTTGCTTTCTTTGTCGCCATTTCTTTTTCTCCTTTGCGGTACTTACTTACTATCATATGATGTTATGTGCCACAAAACAACCCTCCGGAGAACCAATCAGCTCAGTCCACTGTTTCAGTTAGTGCCGCGCTTGACAATCGGCCCATATAGCTCCGGCCGCCGGTCGCGGATAAGGTTAATCTCGAATTCACCGGGTTTGAAAATCACGTGCTTTTGCCTGGCATCCTCCAGGTTTATCTCGGCATAAATAATTTCTTCTTCGGTGGCGCTGGCCTGAACCAGTGTATCACCCCAGGCATCGACTATCTTGCTCTTGCCTATGAATCTGGTGCCGCGTTCTTCGCCTACCCTGTCCACGGCCACGAAGTGTACCTTGTTCTCGTAAGCCCTGGTATTTATGACGTATTTCACCACTTTCCCTCTGCCCTGGGGCCAGTTGGTGGGCAGGATTAATATGTCCGCTCCGAGAAGCGTCATCACGCGAGCCGACTCAGGGAAAGTAGCGTCATAACAGATATGGAGGCCCAGCCTGCCTAACGGCGTATCGAACACCTCGAAAGCCTTATTTCCGGGATCGAGGAAACGGTCGATACCCAAAAAGGGGAGGTGGTTCTTTCTGTATTTTCCAACCAGCCCGTCAGGGCCGATTAAGGCGGCAGCATTGAAGCATTTAGCCCTCTCCTTTTCAAGTAGGCCCACCACCATATATAGTCCGAGTTCCTTACACAGACCTCCGATCTCCTCGGTAGCCGCTCCGGGAATGGTCTCCATAAATGGAATCGCCTCCTCCCGGCTGCTGAATACGTAGCCGGTCAGGGCACATTCAGGAAATACTATTAGCTTGGCGCCGTTGCCGCCGGCAACTCTGGACTGGTGCAGTATGGCATCGAGATTATTCCTGTTTTGCATAATCTTTGGGTTCATTTGAACTGCAGCTATTTTTATCTTGTCACGCATATTTCACTCCTGTTTCCTAGGTGCGGACCTATTGTTGACATCAAGCTAAAGAAAAGCCCCTCCGCGAAAACGGGGAGGGGCTTAATTCTGGTCTAAACTAGTTATTTCTTGGCCGAACCGGCGGGTACCTTGTTATTATTCTTAGCTGCTTTTTCCGGCGCCTTGAAGGGTCGGTACCTCATCTTGCCCAGGGAATCGCGGTCGCCGCCGCTCATACCGGAAATATATCTCACCAGCTTCTTTCTGGCCTCGATGTCGTACTGGGTGGTTATGGCGATTTGCTCCATAACCGGCGAGCCGCCGCCGTGATAGCCGCCCACGTTGTGTATGCCGCCTGTGGCAGAGCAGAGCCCATCACCGAGGTAGCGCCAGATCTGCGCCTGGTCCTCAACCGACATATTCGGGTTCCGCTTGGTGTATTTCAGCAGAAGGTCCTTGGTGTCTGGATTGAGGAAATCATTCTCATGCGGGAAGGTGGCCATGACACCGCCGCCGATGTCGCAAAGTATTTCGGCTTCACGCCACACCGCTTCGCCCGAAAGGCAGCGGCCGACATTGCAGTAAATCGAATTTGGTATGAAGGAGCCGGGGCCGTAAGGCACGAAGCCAACCCCCGGCATGTAGACCTCCGGCTTTCCCAGGTCGGAAGCCGTGTACCCGGCGGCATAGCCCAGCTCGGTGGTCATGATAAGTTCAGCCAGCTTCTCGCGTACATGGGGCGCCTTGTGCACGTTGTTGGCTTCCGCGGCTAGGGCGGCCGTTCCCATGACAATATCGCCGATGGCCGGTTTGCAGCCGGAATAGGAATGGCGATGGAATAGGGCAAACAGGAGCGCCAGAACGCCGCCGTGCTGCCATTCACCGGCAAGGAAGACCCTATCCCAGGGGACGAAACAGTCATCGAAAATAATGTAGGAATCAGTGCTGCCGGGCATGAATCCGCGCTTGAAATGCTCGCGCGGCCTGTAGTTATGGATAGTGACTACCTGTTTCAGCCCATCCCAGTCGCCGGGAATGGCGAAGGAGACGGCGTAGTCCTTGTCTTCGGGACGGAGCGCCCTGGTAGGCACTACCAGCACCTCATCGGCTACCGAAGCTTCGGAGATATGTACCTTGCAACCGCTAACGACGATGCCGTCGCTAAGTCTCTCCTTGATGCGAACGTAGGCATCGGGATTCGGCTGGTCGGCAGGCCTTAGCAGCCTATCGCCCTTTACGTCTGTCTGCGCCGAGCAGCCTACCAGGTCCTCGGTCTGGAAGCGGGTAAGCCATTTCTTGAAGTTCTCGTGGTACTGGGTGGCACCCTTGTTGAGCTTGTCTGCTTCGTACGATACGTTATAAATGGCGTTGACGGCATCGATGCCCATGCATCTCTGGATGCAGCCGCCAACTTTCTGGCAAAGCATGCGGGTCATGTCCTGCTTGGCATGCAGGTCCTCTTTGCTCATATGGATATTGGTGAAGCGGTTAATCCTCTCTCCCGTGAGATGTGAAATGGCCGTGCACAGGTCCTGGTTCTCAGGCTTGGCGGCTTCATCGAACGTAGTGCCCATAACGTCGAGGCATTCCGCCTGCAACGGGTCCGTCCGGTCAATAAGCGCGCCATCGTAGTAGATGTTCCGCTTCATCTTGGATAAACCTTTGATGTATTCCGCTTTTGTCCTCATGATTTCCTCCTTGATGAATGTGGTAAATGACTGCATAATATTACTACTTTCAAGCAAAAAAGTCATGCCAGGATTGGGTACGGAAACCTGTTTAAAATTACCAGGGATTTACCCTGTTCTCAGGCGCTTAGCCAAACTAATAGTTTAGTGGTAGAATAGCAATCTTGGAAATCAGGAGGTGACAACATGGAAAACGGCAAATACCAGTTTACCAGGACTCTACGATGCAAGAATCTTAACGTACCCGGCACCCTGGGCAAATTAACTTCCACCATAGGCAAAGTGGGAGTCGATATCGGAAATCTAACCACAGTTCATCTGGGGCATAACTACACCGTACGAGATATAGAAGTGATGCTCAGAAGCCAGGAGGACCTGGCCACCATAATCGATGAGGTGTCCAAAATTAAAGAAGTCACCGTGCTGGAGGTAAGGGACGACGTTCTCGACCTCCACAAGGATGGAAAGATTAAGATGGTCAGTATTCATCCCATCAACTCAATCGACATACTCAGAAAGGTGTACACGCCGGGCGTGGCTGAGGTCTGTAAATTGATACAGGAAAGGCCGGGACTTAAATACACCTATACAAATATTCAGTCTACCATTGCCATCGTCACCGATGGCACCGCTATCCTGGGTCTGGGCAATATCGGTCCGGAGGCCGGTATGCCGGTGATGGAAGGCAAAGCGGCGCTTCTGCAGGAGCTCGTAGGAGTCAGCGGCGTTCCCATCTTGCTGAATACAACGGACGTAGACCAGATTGTGGATGCGGTTAAATATATCGCTCCGACGTTCGGAGCCATTCACCTTGAAGATATAGCTTCGCCAAGGTGTTTTCCGATTCTGGACAGACTGATCAATGAATTAGACGTACCGGTCATGCACGACGACCAGCAGGGCACCGCCGTCGTGGTACTGGCGGCCCTGATAAACGCCTGTAATATTGTGAAGGTGTCGCTCGAAGAGGCCAAAATCGGAGTTATCGGACTGGGAGCAGCGGGTTTGACTATCGCCAGCTTTTTACTCAAGTACACCGGTAAGCCGGTGATGGGCACTGCGCGAACCGAAGCCAGCATTAAACGGCATGTGGAACGGGGAGGTATTGCCAGCAACTTAAATGAAATTATGGAGAAGGCGGATATCGTTGTTGCCACCAGCGGCGTGCAGGGCTTGATAGAGCCCCGTATGGTCAGAAAAGGACAGATCATCCTGGCCTTATCCAATCCCGTTCCCGAGATTGCGCCCGAACTGGCGAAAAAAGCCGGCGCGGCTCTCGCGGTAGACGGCAGAACGGTCAATAATTTGCTGGGATATCCCGGCATCTGGCGGGGGACGCTGGATGCCATGGCCACCAAGCTAAATTATGAAATGTACAAGGCCGGTGCTCTGGCGATCGTTGATACTACCGACGAAGGGGAACTGGTGCCCAATCCTCTCGACGCCAAGGTACATCGGGCAGTAACCCATGCCGTGGCCAGGGCTGCCGTTGAGTCGGGTGTAGCCCAGCGGCCATTGGACAACGATTACTTCGAGAATTTAAATATCAAACAGCCGCCTTGGATGTAGTTTAGCGGCTGATAATGTTCTTTTAGCAGAAGCGTGCTATTGTATTTCAAATCGACCATGTGGTAAAGCGCTGATGACTGCTGAAAAAGAAGTTGTGCATGTAGTGGTGGTACCGCCGGTCCCGCTTGATGAGGAGCTGGTGGGAAAGATAGCTCATATCATCGGTAAAAACCCGTACGAGACCCGACTCCGATTAACCAGTAAGATACCCAAGATAATAGCCAACTATGACACTGTACAGCTGGCTGAACGGTCAGCCAACGGACTCAGGGAGCTAGGGGTGCTGGCGACTGCGGTTTACAACGCCGAACTGCATAAACCTCCTCAGATATTTAAAGCGCGACATCTCAAATTTGAAGAGCAGGCTGTTATGTTCTATAACAGGGCTGGAGAGGTAAAAACGGTGAGGACAGAGGAGGTATTTTTAATTCTTAGTGCCAGGTTTCAGGCTTACACCGAAGTTGAGACGACACAGACAAAGAGAAAGATCAACGTTACGGCAACACTGTTAACCGGCGGCATACCCATCACCAAAAAGGTGGAAGAAAAGGTCAAGAGTCAAACTTTTGAAAGCGAAAGTTTTTCACGGTTGTATAAATGGACAACACCCGATGCCGCTATTCAGCTGTCACAGTCTAATTTCGACTACTCCTTCCTGGGTTCCGAGATGGCGTCTTCTGCTATTGCCAACTACGGCTTAACCATAAATAAAATCAGGGCAGCATTTCCTCAGGCTATTTTCGATGACAGGCTGACTGCCCCATTCGGCTCTAATATGCCGGCTACTGTGGCCCGCGATGCCGTGGAAGTTAACTGCAGGTTGATTTACTGGCAACACCGGACACAAAAATCATAGAAAGGTAAGGCAGTCCGGGTCGCGGCATAGGGCGGACTCTCAGCTTGACTGCCACCTGTAGCTCATCTACAATGGCGGTGGCAGAAAAGTTATGCTTTTGTTCCTGAAATACCAGCCGGGCGCCGTCCCGCCCCTACTGCCTTTCCGTTCGATTATCCCCCGTTCGCTATCGCATAATCGTTCCAGGAGGTCCAAAAGTGCCTAGATTTTCGTTGTTTCCGCGGGAAGAGAAGTTCTTTGTCCTGTTCGAGCAGAGCGCCCAGAACGCGGTTAAGACCGCCCACCAGCTGAAGGACCTGGTGAATACCTGGGAAAACGTGAGGGCCCGGGTGGAGATGATAACTACCATGGAGCACGACGGCGACGCCATTACCCATCAGGTTATGGCCCAGCTGTACCGGACATTTATTACGCCGTTGGACCGTGAAGACATCGCTTTGCTGGCACAGACCTTAGACGATATCACCGATTTGATTCATTCTGCTGCAGATGCCATGCTGCTGTACAAAGTGGACCGTCCTACCGACAAGGCCAGGGAACTGGCCGATATCGTGGTCGAAGCTGCCACGGAGGTTCAGAAGGGTGTGGCGGAGATACGCGAGAAAATCGACAAGGACGAGCTTCTTAAGTGCTCCATGGAAATTAACCGGCTGGAGAACGTAGGAGACAACATTTACCGGTCGGCGCTGGCAGAACTGTTTGACAGCTCACCCGATTACACTTATCTGATCAAGTGGCGCGAGATCTACGAAGATATCGAATCTGCCATCGATAAGTGCGAGGATGTAGCTAACATACTGGAGGGCATTGCGCTCAAGTATGCGTGAGTACCTTCCATTAATTTGTTACATAATCGACCCGGCGGGATACTGTGGACCTTAATTTAGTTTTCATCATCTTTGTAATTGCCGTAGCGCTGGGTTTCGATTTTACTAACGGCATGCATGATGCCGCCAACTCCATCTCCACCGTTGTCTCTACTCGCGTACTTTCGCCCAGACAAGCTGTGATATGGGCAGCTTTTTTTAATTTCGTTGCCTTTCTCATATTCGGTACTGCCGTTGCGACAACCATCGGTAAGGGTATGATTGAGCTTAGTACCATAACACCGACTGTGG
>Ga0116202_10000330_pt1 | contig 25840 bp, 25 predicted proteins | sample LakKivw325mmetaG_FD_94479 | JGI IMG/M metagenome (GOLD analysis project Ga0116202, IMG submission 94479) | Anoxic lake water microbial communities from Lake Kivu, Rwanda to study Microbial Dark Matter (Phase II) - Lake Kivu water 325m metaG | ecosystem: Environmental > Aquatic > Freshwater >... | reverse complement strand
TTCCACAGGCACGCCTTGTTTTCAGCCGCTGGAATGCTTTCTCCCGCGTAGATATTGTGGAGAGCACTGGCATACATTCTGCACCTGGGCTAAGCCTCTCCTTCACCGGGGAGTTACCCAAGCAGTTGGGACTGATGGTGGATGGAGGCAATCTGAGCCCTATCACCTGCATTGAAAAGCCCTCTGACGAGCTTTTCCTGCCGTATCTGCCCACTGCACTGCCTTACATGTTACGACCTCAGGCACGAGTTCTGCTTATTGAGCCACGAGGCGGTCTTGACCTTCTGACTGCATTGCACGGTGGTGCATCGTCTGTGGTTGCATTGGAGAGCAACCCGCTTGTGGTGCATGCCGTGCGTGGCCAGGTTGGCCGATGTGGTGCAGCAGCCTACGATGATCGGCGGGTTACAGTCATTTCAGAAGATGCGCGCAGTTATCTGCGGCGTTCCACGGAGCAGTTCGACGTAGTATTGCTATCCCTGGCCGATGCCTACCAGCCGGTCATCTCCGGCGCTTATAGCCTGTCCGAGTCTTATGCTTACACGGTGGAAGCTTTCCTCGAATACCTGAAGCATTTGAGCGAAGAAGGCATCCTCGTGATAACTAGATGGGTGCAGTCCCCTCCTAGTGAGGAACTGCGTGCCTGTGCACTGTTAGCTGAGGCATTGGAACGAGCTAAGGTAGGAGATCTGTCCAAACGAGTCATCGCTTTCCGTAGCTGGTCCACAGCTACGATCCTGGCCAAGCGCACATCTTTTCGTAACGACGAAATTGCCGAGTTGAAGGATTTTTGCGCCAAGCGTAGCTTCGACCTCATCTACTATGAGGGCATGGCAGCCACGGAAGCCAATCGCTACAATGTGCTCTCCGATACAGCTCACTACGACACCTTCCGGAAGGTGCTGTCTGGCAACGAGCGGCAGGATTTCTTGAAGCAATATCCCTATCAGGTCTCGCCACCCAGCGATGATCGCCCCTTCTTCTTCCACTATTTCAAGTGGGGTCAGACACAGAGTATCCTCAGGAACTTGGGCAAGACATGGCAGCCCTTTGGCGGTAGTGGCTTCTTGATCCTGATAGCGCTCTTGGTATTGGTGATCGCCCTATCTGCTGTGCTTGTTCTGTTGCCGCTTGTTCTGAGCCACATCAAAACACTTCCTACTTCCTACTCGCTGCGCCCTACGGCCTGCTACCTGCTGTACTTCGCCTGTTTGGGATTGGGCTACCTCTTTGTAGAAATGCCGCTGTTGCAACAATTCATCCTGTTCCTGGGTCAACCTACATACTCCTTCTCCCTGGTGCTGTTTTCGGTCTTGCTTTTCTCTGGGCTTGGCAGCTTTCTTTCGGCCAGGCTCCCACTGCGTCCGCTATTGCTTATCCTCGCTATAGTCGTACTTGCTTACCCATTGTTCCTCTCCTGGTTGTTCGCCCTTTCCATTGGCTGGTGCCTTCCTTTCCGTCTAAGCGTTGCCGTGCTTAGCCTCGCACCTCTCGGTTTTTTGCTGGGGCAGCCTTTGCCTGGCGGTATTCGCCTGCTGGAGGGACGCGCACCGCAACTCATCCCTTGGGCCTGGGCAGCCAACGGCTGTGCATCGGTCATAAGCTCTATTGTGGCGGTAATAGGTGGTGTTACGTTTGGTTTTTCCCGTGTCCTGGTCGCTGGGGCGCTAGCCTATCTCCTGGCATGGACTGTAGTGGCTTTTTCGCTGTCACGGCCAAATCCAGGGGTAACGACATGAATGTAACATTGCCTCCTGCAGGGGACAAGCTAGTCCACTTACAGAATCTGCGCACACTGACGCTGCGCAACTTTCTCTTCGGGTTGCGGATGAACATCGTACGGGCAATCTGGCAGCCTTTTGTCCTCAGTCTGGGTGCCTCTATGCCTTTGCTCGGTCTCTTGGAAAGCATTGGAGGGTTTGGGGGTATTGTCTCCACGGCGATGCTGCTCCTGGGTGGCTGGCTCTCTGATCGTCATGGACGCAAGCCGTTTGTCATCATCGCCAGTGCCTTTGCCGTTATCGCATTGTCCACCCTCGCCCTGGCTGGATGGATGCAAAAGTGGCAGTTGCTCCTGCCAGGAGTTTTGTTTCTCGGGCTGGCGGCCATTGGTCGCCCTGCTGTGGATTCCATGACCGCAGAGTCAGTGACACCCGATGCTCGCGGTCAGGCATTTGGCCTGGTAACCATGTCCTACGCCATTTCTGGCATCTTTGCGCCAACGTTGGGGGGATTCCTGGCCGGTCGCTGTGGTTTCTTAACTGTGCTCCTGGCAGGTGCTGCCCTGGAACTGGGTATCCTCTACTTGATAGCTATTGCTTTATGTGAGACGTTGCCATTGGAAGGTCAAGTTCCTCTGAGAGCATTCGAGTTCTTTAGGTTGCTCAAGAGAATCATCACGCCACCAGCCAACCTGCGCAACTTTTACGTCGCCGTCACAATAGACGTTTTCGCCTTTGGCACAGGTGCGACCATATTAGCAGGCCTCCTTACCAAAACCTACCACTTTACACCATTTCAGTTGGGCATCATGGCCAGCGTGAGTTCTGCAACCTGGGCTATTTCGCAGTTATTCATTGGCCAACAGGTGGACGAACACGGCTGCGTACCTTTTCTGATTGCTTCAGAAACTTTGGCCGTGTTTGTCACCGGAGGATGGCTCGTAGCCAAATCCTTCGAGGCATTCGTCGCTCTGGAGGTTCTCAATGGCTTGATTCCCGCCACTTGGATGCCAGCTTTTATGGCCTGGATTAGCAACAGCGTTCCTGAGGGCCAACGCGCAGAGGAGATAGGACGACTAGGTGCTTTTCGAGGATTCCTTGGCTTTCCAGCGCCCTATGTTGGTGGCCTGCTATACGAGGCCGTTGGCTTTCGGGGGCCGATCATGGCTAACCTGATTGGCGCAGCGATGGTAATCCTCGTTTTGTGGCTCTTCGTCGGAGAACCGCAAAAGGCTTAAGCCAGCAGAGGTAGCTCCCAGGCTGCTGAATTGTCAGGCGTTGCCTGAACCTGCCAAAGGGCGTGTTACCAGATACGCTTAAGGGGATGGGTGGGTGCCGGTCAAGGGTACAAAGATGACGCCCATGATGCTTTTTGATACGATTTTCTCGCCCTGCTTCTCGATCTGCCACAGAGTTTGGAAACTACCCGGAGGGCCAACTGGAATGACAAGCCGCCCACCGTCTTTGAGCTGGTTGACCAGCGGCTGTGGAACGTGGTCAGGAGCAGCGGTAACAATGATAGCGTCATAGGGCGCATGCTCTTCCCAGCCGTAGTAACCATCAGCGTGTTTGGTCTTCACCTTTTGGTAGCCGAGCCGCTTCAATGTCTCACTGGCACGTTTATACAGTTCCTCGATGATCTCTACAGAATAGACCTCGTCGGTCAATTCGGCCAAAATGGCTGCCTGGTAGCCAGAGCCTGTGCCGATTTCCAACACTCTGTCGCCGCGTTTCAGCTTGAGTAGTTCAGTCATCGCAGCTACGATGTATGGCTGCGAGATGGTCTGACCGTAGCCAATGGGCAGCGGCTGGTCTGCATATGCCTTGTTCAGGTAGTCAGGAAGCACAAACTCGTGGCGCGGCACTGTTCTCATGGCGCGAAGCACATCGGGATCGTGGACGCCTCGTTCCTCAATATCGAATGTCACCATATGCTCCCTCAGCGCTTGATAGGGGTCGGCGGTCACTTCCGCAGTCGCCTGGGTCGCAAGTGGGGTACGAGTGGCGGAGGGAGTGGTCGCACTGCCTGGCCCGCAGGCACACAAACTTGCTAGCAGCAAGGCTATGGCCCATTTCAGGAGAAGCGGATGTGGCTGTTTCATGCGTTTGCCTCCTGCCGAACACTTACGGCGCGCATGAATGTCAACAAATTCTGGTTAATTTTAACATTTTTCTCCGCGGATGCCAAGCTTGCCATGCAACATGCGTCAGTGGAAACACGGCACAATATTTGTTTGACAAAGCCGTCCACTCATGATATATTTAGCATTATTAAATAACCACCGTGTGTGTTTCTGTCCGGTTGACAAAGGGGCATGTTGGAAGACCAGGAACCGCTGAATCAACTGGCGAGTATCGAGCAATTGATATTACGCGTGGGCTGGTTGGAGCAGCGCCGCTTTGCGCAAGACCTCAGTGACTTTGATCTGACAGTGCCGCAATTCTTTGTCCTGCGTTCTATCTCCCTGAGTGAACAGCAGTGCACCATGAGCGCGCTGGCTGGTGACACTTTACAGCATTGCGCAACCATGACTGGCATCGTGGATCGCTTGGCGAAAATGGGACTTGTAACACGCCAACGGGACGTCTGTGACCGACGCCAAGTGCTTGTGGAGTTAACGCCGGCTGGCCGCGAAGTGCTGGCCAAGGTGCATGGTAGCCGCGAAAAGCGCCTGCGCGAGACACTGGCCTGCCTCTCGGCACAGGATGCCAGGGAATTGCTGCGCTTGCTGAGAGCCTATCTGGAGGCCTTCCGTCTCCAGTACGAGCGGGTAGAGGACACATTGCAGGAGAACTATGGCTCAGAGACTGGCACCGCCGCGGAATAAACGCGATACTGTAGCTGCCGTGGGTCTCATGAGCAAAGCCCTAGAAGTGCACCAACGGTTGGTGGAGATCTTCGGTGAGCATCCCCATAGACCTCGCCTAGACCCTATCGCTGAATTGGTCTCCACTATCCTCAGCCAAAATACGAACGATGTGCTGCGCGACAAAGCCTTCGACTCATTGCAACAGCGTTTTCCCACCTGGAAACAGGTGCGCGATGCCCCAGTGGAGGAAGTCATAGTAGCGATCAAGGTCGCCGGGCTGAGCCAAAAGAAGGCTCCGCGCATTCAAGAGGCATTGCGGCGCATCTCGGCAGAGCGGGGCGAACTGAGTTTGGATTTCCTGCGCGAAATAGGGGTAGAAAAAGCGAAACAATGGCTCATGGCAATCAACGGCGTTGGGCCTAAGACAGCAGCTATTATTCTGCTCTTTTCTTTCGGCATGCCGGCTTTCCCCGTGGACACTCACATCCATCGGGTGGCTAGGCGATTAGGTTTGATTCCCCTGAAAGCCTCGCGTGAAAAAGCCCATGAGTTACTCGAGGCGTTGCTGCCGCCGCAGGCGTACTACGCTTTTCACCTCAACCTGATCCAGCATGGCCGTGAGGTCTGCCAGGCGCGTCGGCCCCATTGCGAGGTCTGTGGGTTGCGCGACCTGTGCGACTATTACCGTGGCGTGGTGCATCCGCTGCAAGTCAAAGTTCTTCTGTCGTGAAGGCTACTACCTCATCAATGGAAGCAGCATCCAACAGCAGCATAACCAGCCTATCTATGCCAAGGGCGATCCCCGCCGATGGAGGCATCATCTCCAGCTCGGTCAGGAACTTCTCTGGGAGGGGGTAGGGACGTTTCCCAAGTGAGCGGCGGTATGCTTCTTCATGGAGAAAGCGAGCACGCTGTTCTTTGGCATCCGTTAGCTCGGAGAAACCGTTGGCGAGTTCAAGCCCACCGATATAGAGTTCAAAGCGTTCAGCTACGGATGGATCATCCTGTCTCAAGCGGGCCAACGAACTCCGCACAGCAGGATAGTCATAGATAAAGGTTGGTCTTTCGATGCCCAACTGCGGTTCAATATCCTGCACCATGAGCTCATCGAAACGGTCGAGTTCCAGTGCTTCGGCCATGGAGATATGCGCGTAACGAGAGAACGCTTCTCTGACCGCAATCCTTTGCCAAGGCCCTGCTAGATTGATTTCTTTTCCCTGGTAAACTATCCTATCTGTCAGGCCAATTGCGCGAACTACGCTCTGGATAAGCGACTCGGTCTCCTCCATCAAACCCCAGTAATCGGTTCTGATACGGTACCACTCCAGCAGGGTGAACTCAGGGATATGGCGATTGCCTCGTTCCCCTTCCCGCCAGCAATGGCAGATCTGAAAGATACGTTCATAGCCAGCAGCCAGCAGACGTTTCATACACAGTTCAGGAGAGGTGTGGAGGAACCAGCCATTGGCAGGGATGGCATCAATGTGGGATTCTGGTGCCGGGGCTGGAATGCGTTGCGGGGTTTCTACTTCCAGATAGCCACGGTCAATGAAGGATTTCCGGATCCCTTGTACAATCTTGGCTCTGGTCCAAAGGGCCTTTTGGCGCTTGGCCAACTGCCAGTTCATGCTTGCAGGACTATTCCTTAACCCTGGTAATATACTCACCGGTTCTAGTATCAATAGTTATCAAGTCTCCCTCTTCGACAAATGGGGGGACGCGAAGCATATACCCGGTCTCTACCGTAACTGGTTTGGAATCGGCTCCTGACGTATCGCCCTTCGCCCAGGGTTGGGTTTTCGTAACACGCAGATTCACAAAATTGGGGACATTCACACCGATCGGTTTATCTCGGAATAGGAGAACATCAACGGTCAGATTGTCAATCAAGTAGTTTTTCGCGTCACCCAGCGCCTCTTCGCTGATGCTGGTTTGCTCGAAAGTCTGATTGTCCATGAAATAATAGTTGTCGTCCTCTTTATAGAGAAACTGCATGCTGCGTTGATCCAGAGAAGCCGGCTCAAGGGTGTCTCCAGAGCGGTAAGTTCTGTCGATCATCGTTCCGTTTACCATGTTGCGCAGTCGAGTGCGATAGAGTGCCTGCCCCTTACCGGGTTTAACGAATTCAAAGGAGGTGACAATATACGGTTCGTTGTCAATAATGATGGTTAACCCTTTTCGCAAGTCAGAAACCGTGTACATAGGCAATGTTCCCCATTAAAGTAGTTTCTAAACAATAGTCCAAATGAGCCAGTTTGCTCAGCAAAAAGAAAACCTTTCACAACCGGTATTATACACCCAAGAGGTAAAATAGGGTATAACATCATTTTCGACATGGTCGAGCACCTCGCCTCATGGCTTCATGCATGTTTGGTGGGATATGTCCGTTTGTCCGATTGCCATCCATAGACTGCTTGGCCCATTCGGCCCCATAGGCCCAAAAGTCATGTAAAGTTTTCTTGACAAAAAGTCAAAAATAGTATACAATTTCCTGTATGTCATCCGTCTACACGATTCTGATCAGTGTTGCGCATGGCAGTGATCCCATAAGTGAGGGTGCTAGTGGCCCAACTGCGCAATCGCTTAAAGGAGTTGCGAGCACGGCACGGCCTGACGCAGGAACAACTGGCGCAGGCAGTTGCTGTGACGCGTCAGACAATTGTGTCCATTGAAAGAGGCGATTATTCCCCTTCAGTGCTTTTGGCACTGCGCATTGCGCGTACGCTATACGTGTCGCTGGAGGAAGCGTTCTGGCTAGATGACGATGATAACCAGGAAGGAGTACAGTAATGAAGAGAGATCTGCGCTGGTATTATGCTACTCGTGGTTTACTCATCTTAGCCTGGATAGGCCTCATGGTTTTGCTGAAGGCACGCACAGAGATCATCTTGTTCGGTGCCTTGGTGATGATCATTCTTTACTTGTGGCTACCCCACAGTGGTCGCTATGTGATCCGTACAGACAAACCGCTCTCCCCATTGCAACGAGATGAACGCGAGCGGACAATCTCTTTTCGAGCGACTGCCTATGCTTTTTCAGTCTTGCTTGTTCTGTTAGCTGCGGCTGTGATCGGCGCTGGTTTGCGCGGTCAGAACACATTGTCAATAGAACTGGTCAGCACAATTATAGCCCTTGGTATGATCATACAGCTTGCCGCCAATCTCTGGCTGCGTCGAAAAATGTAGGAAGGAAAAAGGAAAGAACATGGTAGCATATGCTATCGAAACGAAGGAAATGACACGCTATTTCGGTGACCTATGTGCTGTGAATAAAGTATCACTGCAGGTGCCTGCTGGCACCATCTTTGGCTTCCTTGGTCCCAACGGTGCGGGCAAGACCACCACTCTGCGCCTGTTGCTGGGTTTACTGGAGTTGCATGGTGGCTCTGCTACAGTGTTGGGTTATGATGTCGCTACCCAGGCAGATGCCATCCGTGAGCACACGGGCGTATTGCTAGAGCATGATGGTCTGTACCGGCGTCTGAGTGTCTACGATAACCAGGAGTTTTTCGGCCGCATCTATCACCTGGACAACGCCGCTCGTCAGACCCGCATCCGTGAGTTGCTGGAACATCTAGGCCTGTGGGAGCGGCGCAACAACAGTGTCAGTGAACTGTCCAAGGGTCTGAAGCAGAAAGTAGCCGTTGCGCGTGCTCTGTTGCACCGACCCAGCCTGGTTTTCCTGGACGAGCCATCGGCAGGCCTGGATCCTGTGGCCGCTGTCGCTCTGCGCGAGGACATCCAGAGCCTGGCACGCAGGGAGGGAACGACGGTTTTCCTGACCACGCATAACCTGGCAGAGGCTGAAAAGGTATGCGATATAGTAGGTGTCATCCGTAAGGGCCAGTTGATCGCTGTTGGTACGCCAGCCCAATTGAGGGCCAGCACAGGCAAACCAATCGCCGAAATCTATGGGAAGGGATTCAGCGACAGTGCCATCTCTGCGCTTCGCTCGTTGCCGCGGGTATGCTCTGTGCTCTTACACAACGGCCACCTGCAAGTTGAACTGGAGCCCGGTACAGAGACCGCGCCGCTGGTCAGCCTGCTGGTGCATGAGGGTGTTGAGGTCGAGGAAGTGCGCAAAGGACAAGGCAGTCTAGAAGAGGCCTTTGTTGCGCTGATACAGGGGGAGGAGAAGGAAAGTAAGGAGAGTGACCATGAATGATGTCATGACCATTGTTAGGAAAGAGCTAAAGGAATTTTGGCAAGCACGTGGCACTCTGCGCTCACGCCTGCTGTCTTATCTGCCGATTCCACTCATATTCGGGGTGTTTCTACCGCTGCAGGAGCGCGAAGCCTGGACAGAGACCCCACTGGCGGGGATCTTCGCCATGATTCTGCCCTTTGTCCTGGCCGGCGGTGCAGTAGCCGACAGCTTCGCTGGGGAGAGAGAGCGGCATACATTGGAGACATTGCTCGCCACACGGCTTTCAGACCGAGACATCTTCCTGGGCAAAGTTCTAGCCACGGTCATCTATAGCGTTGGCCTGGTCTGGGCTTCTATGCTGCTCAGCCTGGTCACGCTAAACGTCATCAAGGGTTCGGGCCCACCCTTTATCTACAGCGGCTCGGTCCTGATGATGATTACAGTTGGAGCCATTCTGCTGAGTCTATTGATTGCCGCAATAGGGGTGTTTGTCTCGCTTCGCGCGCCCACTGTCCGTGCTGCTGCCCAGGTGTTCAGTCTGGTCACGCTGGTGCTTTTCGTCGGTGGCCCGTTTCTGCTTCGGGCACTGCCGGACTCGGTCAAGGCCGTGATTCTGGAGGCGTTGAATACGGCGGATATGGCCACTGTTGGCGGTGCTGCCGCTCTGATAGTACTGGCCATTGACACTCTGCTGCTGGCTTTGGGCATTGCGCGTTTCCAACGCACCCGCCTCATACTGGAGTAGCCGGCTTATGGGTACTCTCTCGCATACATAATATGTTGCACCCTTCCCCCTTTGGTATGGCTCAACTTTGCTTCTGCCGGGCAGCCAGCTATACTCCTGGTATCAGTACGTGAAACCCTCTTTCGTCGGGCGTGAGAGCCCGACCAATTGTCTGATATTATTCGCAACTGTGGGCAGTGATATGTGTTTCTATGAATGTAGATCAGTGAACGGAGCCAAGACATATGATGGAGGTTCTGCGCTACGTGTTAGTGGCGCTTATGGGCTACTTGCTAGGATCCTTTCCAACGGGCTACCTGGCTGCCCGGCTGTGGAAAGGTGTAGACCCCCGGCAGCACGGTAGTGGTCGTACGGGGGGCACGAACGTGCTGCGTGCCGCAGGCAGGGGCGCAGCAGTGTTTACTGTCCTCGGGGACTTACTGAAGGGCCTGCTGGCCGTCTTATTGGCGCGCAAGCTGGTAGGCACTGATGTCGCTTTGGTCATGGCTGGACTGGCCGCAGTGTTTGGACATAACCGTTCGATCTTCCTGGGTTTTCGTGGTGGTGCAGGGTCTATGACCAATGCGGGAGTTATGTTGGCCATGGTTCCACATGTTGTCCCCTTCATGGCCGCAGCCGCACTCATTGTTGCCCTACGGTCACGGATTGCCTCCATAGCCTCTATCGCCGCTGCTGTGATGATGGTTGTGGCTCTGCTGCTCTCGTTCTTCCTGTTGCTCACGCCGGTAGCTTATGTGGTCTATGGCGTGCTGGCCTGTGCCTTAATCCTCTTTGAACTGCGACCGAACATCAAACGCTTGTGCTCAGGTGCAGAGCGCCGCGTGGAGCATTACTAGATCAGGATCTTGCTGAGGAATTGCCTGGTCCGCTCTTCCTTGCAACCTGTGAGCAAACCCTCTGGTGTCGTTTCCTCGATGATGTGCCCATCACACATGAAGAAGATCCGACGGGCAGCGGCTTTGACAAACCCCATCTCGTGCGAGACCACAACCATAGTCATGCCTTCTTTGGCCAGGTCCAGCATCACGTCCAGCACCTCTTTAATCATTTCTGGGTCCAGTGCGGAAGTGGGCTCGTCAAAGAGCATGATCTTCGGCTGCATGGCCAACGCGCGAGCGATGGCCACTCGTTGCTGCTGTCCGCCGGAAAGTTGCGCAGGGTAGGCATTAGCCTTCTCAGGAATGCCCACTTTGGCCAGAAGTTGGTGGGCGATGCGCTCAGCCTCCTCTTGTGGCTTCTTGCGGACAATGCGCTGCGCCAGGGTGATGTTCTCCAGAGCCGTCAGGTGTGGGAAAAGGTTGAACAGTTGAAAGACTATGCCTACCTCGGCCCTTACTTTATCAATGTTCTTCGCTTCGGTCAGTGGGATGCCATCCACGACGATGCGCCCGCTGTCTGCAGATTCCAGATGGTTGATGCAGCGGAGCAAGGTGGACTTGCCTGACCCGCTGGGCCCAATGATGACCACGACCTCGCCTTGTTTCACCGTCAGGCTAACGTCGTCGAGCGCAACCACCCGGCCAAAGCGCTTGCTCACATGCTCGATCTCGATAATGTTAGCGGACAAAGCTCGTCTTCCTTTCCATATAGGCCACGACACGGGCAAAAAACAGGGTCATTACCAGGTACAAGAGTGCTACCATCATCCAGGTTTCGAGGGGTATGAAGGTAAAGGCCATGAACTCGCGTCCCCTTCGTGTCATGTCGGCTACGGCGACTACAGAGACTAACGAAGAGTCTTTCAGCAGTGCCACAAACTCGTTGCCCACCGGGGGTAAAATGACCCGCACTGCCTGAGGCAGTATAACATAACGCATGGCCTGAAAGTAGTTCATCCCCAATGAGCGCGCTGCTTCCATTTGTCCCTTGGGGATGGACTCGATCCCAGCGCGAAAGATCTCCGACATATAGGCTCCATAACAGACTGTTAGGCCTACTACGGCGGCTCCGAAAGGATTCAGTTTAACGCTGATCAGTTTGGCTGAGAGGGTTGGCCAGATACTAGACAGTCGCAGCCCCAGGTCACGCAGCAAAACGGGCGAAGCATAATAGATAAACAGAAGTTGTACCAATAATGGGATACCTCGGACGATCTCCACATATATCGAGGCTATGCCATTGATAATCGGATTCTTGGCGACACGCCCCAACCCTCCAATGAGGCCTGCAAGCAGAATAAGCAAGAAGGATACAACAGTAATGCTCAAAGTAACACGGATGCCATCTTGAAGGAAAACAAAGATGCGCCGGTAAGGATCCGGTTCCTTGATGATCAGCAGAGAAGTGATAATGACGACACCGACGAAGAGTAGCCACCAGCGATCTATGCGCAGCAAGAAAGGCCTGCTTTGTGCTTCTTGGGCAGGTGCCATTCTTTCGATCTCACGAACTATATCATTGCCCTCGTTCGATACCATGAGCAGAAACCCTTTCTAGCATAAAACGTGAAGCGTGTTTCGTGGTGCGTGTTGCTTGTACCTTGCTGCTCGCTGCTGCTTTACATCCGCAGGCGTGGGTCTAGCGCATCGCGCAAACCGTCGCCCAGGAGGTTGAAACCCAGCACGGTGAGCATGATAGCTATGCCAGGGAAAATGATGATGTGGGGCGCGGTGAACACGGAAAACCTGCCCTCACCCAGCATAGCTCCCCATTCCGGCATGGGGGGTTGAGCACCCAGCCCCAGGAAACTGAGGCCGGCTGCATCCAGAATGGCTGTAGCGATGCCCAACGTGCCCTGGACAATAATGGGGGTGATGGAGTTGGGCAGGATGTTGCGGAAGAGCATACGGCCAGTGCCCACACCAATCGCCCAAGCGGCCAGAATGTAGTCTTGCGTTTTAACGGATAGCACCTGAGCTCGAACTAGGCGGGCGTAAGTAGGGGTGGAAACGAGGGCGATGGCAATCAGCATGTTCATCAGGCCAGGCCCCAGAATAGCCACAATGGCGATGGCCAGCAGCAGTGCCGGGAAGGCCAGCATAATATCCATGAGGCGCATGATCAGGTTGTCTGCCCAGCCTCCCCAGTAGCCGGATATGAGCCCCAACAGCGTGCCGGCAAAGATAGCCAGGCTGACCGAAAGCACTCCCACTCGTAGCGAGACCTGCGAACCGAAGATAATGCGGCTCAGGATGTCGCGGCCCAGATCATCCAGGCCGAAAGGGTGTTGCGGCGAGGGGGGGTGTCGGCGGGAGATCAACTCTTGTTTCACGGGATCGTAGGGAGCTATAAGCGGGGCGAATAGAGCGCAGACAAGAAATATGCCCAGGATGACCATGCCGACAATGGCTAATTTGTTTCTTAGCAAACGGCGCACGGCGTCCCGCCACAGGCTGGTTGGCGCCCGCTTCTCAAATGGGGCGAGGCTTTTCTCTTTCAAATCCATTAGGCCAACTCTTCTCCCTTTATCCAGGCCCTCGCCGCAGGCTGGAGGCGTGGGGGTACCCATCGAGCTCCGCAGGCTTTGCTGCGCAAGCCCTATTCGTAGTGAATACGGGGATCGAGGTAAGCATAGGAGATGTCTACCAGCAGATTGATAAACACGAATAACAAAGCAATGACCAAGACGCCACCCTGCACGGCCGGATAATCCCGCGCCAGGACTCGATCCACCACCAAGCGGCCCATCCCTGGCCAGGAGAAAATGGTCTCGGTCAAGATGGCACCTCCCAGGAGGCCACCCAACAGGAGACCAATAACCGTGATAATCGGCAGAAAGGCGTTCTTCAAGGCATGTATCAGGATCACCGCCTGTTCTGGCAGCCCCTTGGCACGGGCCGTGCGGATGTAGTCCTGGCCCAGAACCTCTAGCAGGCTGCTGCGGGTCATACGGGCGACGTTGGCCATGGGAATGGTGCCCAAGGCCATGGAGGGGAGGATGAGATGCTTGGTTGCATCTATCAAGGCTTCCGGGTTGGCGGTAACCAGGGCGCTGAAGATGTAGAAGTTGGACAGGAAGTCACTAAGAGCGATGACCTTATCACCAAAGGAGCCGCTGAAAATGGCTCGAAGGTTATAGACCTCAGTAATGGTGGGCAGTTCAACCCCCACTGTAAGGCGAGCAGAGGGAGGAAGCAACTGCAGTCGAAAGCCGAAAATATAGCTCAGGATCAGTCCCAGCCAAAAGACAGGCATGGAGACGCCTATCAAGGTGCCAACCATAGTAATCAAATCGAAAAAAGAATTATGTCGGTAGGCAGCGATAATACCAGCCGGGATACCGATCAGGCAAGCCACGAACATGGCCCCAAAGGTCAGTTCCATCGTAGCCGGCAATCGCTGGGCCAATTCTTCAGTGACCAGGAAATTGGTGCGCACAGAGCGCCCCAGGTCTCCTCGGGCAATTTTGCTTACATAGCGTAAGTACTGGATGGGTATGGGATCATCGAGACCGTATGCCTTCCTAAAGCGAGCCACCGACTCATCCGTGGCATGCTCTCCCAGCATTACGTCGGCCGGGCTGCCTGGTACGAGGTGCATCATAGTAAAGGTGATGATCGAAATCCCCAGTAAGACGAAAAACAACAGTAACAAACGCTGGATAATATAGCGGGTCAAACGTTTGTCCTCTTCTTAGAATACAGTGCAGGGGGTCTTCCCCCCTGCACTGAGGGTATGGTCTGACGCCAGATGAACCTAGTCTCCCTTGAACCCACCGAAGAAGTCGCCGAAGTAGACGTACTCGTTGGTATGGGCAGTCTTGCGGTAGGGATGGTTCGGATCCCAGGCTCGCTCGATGTTGAAGACCACGGCATCGGCGTTAAAGTCCGTCCCGTCGTGGAACTTGATCCCCTTCTTGAGTTTGATGGTCCACACCAAACCATCTGCCGAGACTTCGGGCATCCCGTCGGCCAGCACCGGCTCGATTTCAGTCGAACCTTGCTTCCGGGCGTACAACCCTTCGAAGATCTGGTTGGTCACCATGAAGGATTCGCCGTCAGTCTCATCCCAGGCGTCCAGGCCGACCGCGTCGCCGGCCCGGCCCCAGATGAAAGTGCCGGTGGGGGTCTCGATGTTCCACCAGTACTCCAGATAGAAGGGGTCAGGAACGATGCCCTTGACTTCTTTCTTGGCAGCGAAGCCGCCAGCGTTGTGCATCACCGGCACGCCCAGAGCAATGTCGTGGATGCGCTGGTTAGCCTGTTTGTACATCTCAGTGCGCTTGGCGATGTCAGGCTCAGACTTGGCCTTGATCAGCAAGTCGTACAGTTCTTTGTCGGGCGGTCCCTTGGCCCAACTATCAGTGGTGCCACCGAAGAAGGTGAACAGGTTGTTGTCGGGGTCGCCGAAGTCAGACATCCAGCCCAACATCCACAGGTCAGCCTCGTCGTGGCGGATCTTGTACAGGTAGGTGCCCCAGTCATAGGTTACCAGGTGCACGTTGAGGCCAATTTCCTTGAGTTGGCTCTGCATGATCTCCGCGATCAGCTTAGCTTCGGGGAAGTACGACCGCCGCACTGGCAGGTACCACAGGTAGACCTCGAAGCCTTCAGGGTACCCAGCCTTGGCCAGCAGTTCCTTAGCCTTGGCGGGGTTGTACTCGTAGTCCACGATGGCATCGTTGTAGCCCCACATCAAAGGCGGCAGGTACTCTTTGGCCGGCTGGCCAGTCTCTGGAGCGATGGCCTGAACAATGGCCTTCTTGTCAATGGCATGGTTGATGGCTTGGCGGACCTCCAGCTTGTTGAATGGCTCGCGGTCAGTGTTCATGCCCAGATAGCCGATGGTAAAGGCCGGGCGGAGGTACAGAGCTAGCTTCGGGTCGGCCTTGATCACGGGAATGTCGTCAGGTCGGATGCTGTCCGCACCGTCAATGGTTCCCGCCTGTAACTCCAGAAGCCGGGCCGTGTCCTCCTTGATGACGCGGAAGACCATCTTCTCGAGCTTGGCCTTTTCGCCCCAGTAGTCATCGTTGCGCACAATGGTGATGGTGTCCTCGGGCTTCCACTCCACGAACTTCATGGGGCCCGTGCCCACGGGATTCCTGAAGCTATTTTCCATGTACTTCTTGACTGCTGAGGGGCTGACCATGGGCATCATGGCCGAAGCCAACTGAGCCAGGAAGGGCGCGTGGGGCCGATGGAAAGTGAACCGAACAGTGTAGTCGTCCACCTTCTCTACCGACTTTAACACGCAGGCCGCTTCCGCGACCGGCTTGGGCGCGTACCACTTGGCCTCTATTTGCGCAAATATCCCTTTGTCCTTGACCGCTTTGAGGCCCTTGTTGACGGCGTCGAGAATCTCTGGTGCGTTCTTCTTGACGGCGATGCCATAGAACTCGGTGGTGAATGGTTCGCCAACGGCCTTGATCTTGCCGGCGTACTTGGCTACGTAGTCCAATACCAATGGATTGTCGGCAACTACAGCGTCAATCTGTCCATTGATCAGGTCCAGGAAAGGCTGGGAGATTTCATCATAGTTCTTGAGCGTGGCTCCAGCAATCTTCTCAACCTCCATCGCCCCTGTCGTGCCAAGTTGTGCGCCCGCCACCTTGCCTGCTAGATCCGCTGGCCCTTTAATCCTCTCGTCATCAATGCGCACAGCAATGAGCTGCCCAGCGCTGAAATAGGGTTCAGAGAAATCCCACTGCTTCTTTCTCTCCTCGGTAATGGTCATAGAAGAGATAGACGTGTCATATTGACTAGCAGCCATGCCTGCCAGCAGGGCATCCCAGGGAACGTTGACGAATTCTATCTCAAAACCGGCTTCTTGAGCGATGGCTTTCATCAGGTCAATGTCGAAGCCAACGATCTCCTTGGTTGCTTCGTCAACGAACTCCATTGGCGGCCAAGTCGCGTCGGTGGCCACCGTAATCTTCAGCTTGGGTTTCGGCGTCGCTGTCGGTGGTACCGGAGTGGGTGGAACAGGAGTCGGTTTAGGCTTGGGCGTAGGCGTCGGTGTAGCCGCCGGGCGACAAGCACTCAGCACCATACTGACAACGACGAGAACGGCAACGAGACTCCAAAACTTGCTTTTCACTTTTTCTCCTCCTTCATTAGGTTAGTCCGTATTTCACGAGCTGGATACTGAGGGAACCTACCCCCTGCGCTGAGCACCTCAGCAATCTACTGTTTTTGCTAAGGCTTGACCACCTCCTTTTTGAAAACCCTTGAACCGACCTGTGCAGACAGGCCACCACGCTGAGAACCTATCTACACAGTTATTGCTCAGTGTTGAGCAGACTGGCTTTCCTTGTTTTGTATTGTTAAATTATACACCATCTCGTAAGACCTATGGTTCAACGTTTGAGCAAATTAAAAGCGCTGAGACCCTTCTGGAAGAGCGTAACTAATTGCTCGCCGCAGAGCCTACATAGGCTTCTACAAATGTCCGCACAGACCTACGAGCCCGTCTGCTCCTTTTCTCGGAGATACAGCCCGCAAGAACTAGCAGTATAACTCCGAGATGACAATGGCCAGCAGCGAACGGCTCTCTCAAAAGAGACAGCGCTGTTTCTACAAAGCAATTATACTAGAATTATGTGGCTTGTCAAACAACGCCCTCACATGCACAATCGGTCCAGAGGGGAAATTGGCACAAATTCGAAAAACAAAGAAAGAGCCGCCAGATATTCTCTGACGGCTCTTTTGTTCGTCTGGCAGCGATGTTACTTATTGATGCCGTTGTAGGTAGTGAAGGAGTCGCCGTAGTTCACAGGATAACGGGTATCCACATCGTTGCGGTGAGACATGTTGGCGATACCAACGATGTTGCGGTTGCACGTTACCACTGCCGAGCCATTAAAGTCCGGAGCTATCCCAGCGACGCTAGGCAGGAACTGGCTCCAGCTCTGCCCGGCAGGGATCGGAATACCACTCACTACCACATCAGCGCGCCCGGCCATTGAGTAAACTACCGTCAATGTGCCATCCTGGTCGCTCACGTTCTGGATCTGGATACCGCTACAGTATCCATAATACTTAGAGGTTACCTGCGGGAACAGCACAGTCGTAGTCGCCTGGCCATCCAGGAAGGTGTTGTAGGTAACCCCGCGGCCCATTGAGCGGTTGTCTTCGTTGACGGTGGCCACGATGGGTTGGCCCGAAGAAGTGATCACTGCCGAGCCAGAACCGGCAACGCCAGCCAACTCAGGCACTTGGGCTGGACTGCCCATGTAAGGACCCCAAGCCTGACCAGGGCCGATCGAGGGTGAAACCTGGGTATACGTGTTGGCACCAAACCTGTACTGCACCGTCACCGTCGTTGGACCAGCACCCACGTTTTGCACTTTCAGACCACTCTGGTAGCCGTAGTAGTCCTTGACTATACGTGGTGCGTACAGCTTGCTGGCGCCAGCGCCAAAGCCGTTGTAGCTGTGGAACTGGGCAGTAGCATCACTTGTCCCGGTGTTGTAGAAATTGCAGATCACGGCGAGGGCTTTATTGCCGACGATTTTGGCTGAGCCACTGAAGCTAGCTGGCAACCCGCCTTCAGCCTCCTGGCGGAACACATAGGTCGAGTACGGATGCAGCGATTGCGTGTTTGTTGCTACCTGAGCGCCGCCGGCATCATAGTAGTACACTGTAACCGAAGCAGTATCGGCGGTAGCATTTTGAACAGCGATATAGGAATTCCACCCATAGTAGCCCTTCATCGCCTGGGTCGCATACATCGTATTCTGTGGTTCCAACACGCCACTGGCCGTGCCCACGCGGTTAGGGCTGCTCGGAGTAGCCCCGGACCCGGATGGAACCTGGGTGTTGATAATCGCTGCCACTGGCTTGTCAGACTCGACAACCACCGAGCCAATAAAGCCATCCGGAAGGCCCACAATGCTCGGCGTGAACCAGGTCTTCGATTTGTTGGCCTGAATCACATCGGTTATCGTGTGCGCTACCGTACCGGCACCTGGCGTTCCCTCAGCCCAATAGAACTTGATGGTGACATTGGCCGCATTCGTTGGATCCTGGTTCTGAACAGTAAAGCCCGAGACCCAGGTACCCCCCTGAGCGCCAACCAGGGTAGTCGTCAGTTGCAGGCTGATAATGACGAGTGCGACCACAAGTACTAATCTGAACAATTTTCTCATCTAGATTCCTCCTTCTTTTCTTTGCCACAGTTTGCTGTGTTTTATACCTCAAGATAGTCCAAACAGTGCCCTATCACCCTGTCAGCGAAAGGCAACCGCTAAGGGACCTGCTTATCGGTTACCAGCACTATAGCACAGAATTCAGTTTTTTTCAATAACCCCTTTGGGTGATTTTCCACGAATTGTCTTCAGCACCATAATTGCTGAGCTATCAGAAAGCAAAGCGCTTCGCTCACAATCACGATTACTCGGACCAGAATGGCTACAACCGATGCTAGGGCCATCGGCAGATGGAATCCCAACAGAAACGCAAGCGCTCCTTCTTTGACCCCAATGCCCATAGGTACGAAAACCACTGCCAGGCTGAGAATAGAGGACACTACCCAGGAGAAGGTCAAGGAAGGCAGATCGGCAGGGCTCAGTGGATACAACATAGAGGTGAAGGTGTAGAAGGCCAACCCCAATACCAACCAGGCGATTACCATCAACATCAGCATCAGCCACAATGATTCGCGGTGAATCATAATACCGGGTACGTGACCTGCACCAAAACCTTGTAACCCGCGACGCAATAGCCAGGGTGAAGTAATGAGCAGCACGGTCAGAGCCATTACGCACGGCATGCGCCACAGTGATAACGTGCCGATGCCCCAGGCATACAGCCATGCCTGGGGAAGGGCCAAGCCAGCAACCCACAGTCCGGTCAGCACAACGCAAGTAAACTCCAGAGCGATACCAGTACCGATAATCCAACCAGGTACGCCTTGGCGGTTACAGAGATAGGCCTTGCCCAGTATCTGCCAGGCATACCCGGGCAGATACTTGACAATGTTGGCACTGAGATGAATCTTGAAGTTCACACGCAGCGGCAACTTCTGGCCCAGTCCGTCCAGGATCAGCGACCAACACCAACCACCTAGGAAATTGCTAATCATGAACAATGATAGGGAAAGAGCAAGAGGGATGGGTTGTAGTCGGAGTTTCGAAAGTTCGACCTGATCCAGGCCGCGAACAATGTTGTTGCCTAGGTAGAAGAAGGAAAGGCCTACCACAATTAGCGCAGCGGCAACCCTGACCCCTCTGGGTAATTCAGAAATGACCTTCCTGATGTCCATGCTATTTGGACCCCGCAGGCTCATCTGTCACTTCACGATAGACATGTAGCATTCGCCTAGCGGACTCGTCGTTAGAGAACAACTGCGCCCGCGCCAGGCCCAGCGAGCGCATACGCGCGGACAGGCTCTGATCGTGCAATACTTGTTCAATGGCCGAGGCCCACTCCATCTCGTTATCGGGTTCACTTATAATGAGCGCTGCCTCGCCGACTACTTCTCGGATTGCACCTGCGCCGGAAGTGATGACAGGAAGGCCGCAAGCCATGGCTTCCAGGGGCACTAAACCAAAGCCTTCTTGTAAGGATGGAAATGCCAAGGCAGCGGCGCAGTTGTAAATCGCTGGGAGGTCTTGGTCGGGAACCGCACCCAGTAGGATAACCTCGTTGGCTATGCACCTTTCGTTGAAGTAGCGAAACAGTTCGTCATCGTGTGCTTTGCCATATATTCGCCCTACTAGAACCAACTTGATTGCTTGTTCAGCCTGCTTGAGCTTAGCGACAGCCCGTACTAGGGCCAGCAGATTTTTCTTGCGCGAGATGCTACCCACATGGAGGATAAAAGTAGGGGGTAGATGGTACTTCTGCCTGACTTTGTCCACCAGTGCAGCAGACAATGGACGGAAGTGGGGACTGCAGCCTGGATAGATGACGGTGATGCGTTCCCAGGATATGCCATAGAATTTGACGATATCGTGAGCGGTGTCTTCGGAGATAGCTATTATCCGGTCAGCTTGCCGCAGGGTGAGGGGTTCAATCAGCCGCCAGTACAGCCGGTCGCTAAGGGGATAGATTCTGGGATGAACCAGTACACTGAGGTCATAGACGGTGACGACCATCTTCCCAGGGGTGAAGAACGCCCCCAGGTTTTTGACATAGTGCACGAGGACAACCTTCTCTCGTCGCAACACGACTGGCAAGACGAGTTGTGCCCAGAATCTGGCTGAGAAACGACCCCTTACGCCGACCACTCGCTGGCGGACATTGCTGGCCTTCAACGCTGGCTCCTCTTCATCTACAAAGAGCAGATAATCGTTCTCCCGATCCATTTTGAAGAGAGCTGCCAAGATATTCAGAGTGGCAGTGCGGCCACCACCAGGCTGAGTGATACCAAGCGCGTCAATAGCGATCCTCATCGCGCCTTCCTCGCCAGGGCAAAGATGTCATCGCAGAACACCCAACGGAAAGGATACCAACTGGACAGGATGCGCATGAAAAAGCGAACAACTCGGTTCTTCTCTTCGTTGTAAGAGTGGTTTGGCTGCAACCACACTCTGGCATGGAAACCAGCACTTCTCAAGGCCCGCCGCAGCCGCCAGATGTCCTGCTCGTTGACGTGGACTGCGGAGACGAATTGCCACCGCTGTCGTGGATCCCTGGGGAGCCTTTGACCACGCATGCGTTGGACCAGCCGGTAAAGCGGATAGCCTATGCGGTAGTACCAAATATTGGGCATGGTATGAATGATCAAAACCCCATCTTCCTTCAGCGTTCTATGCACTTCGCGCAATGCATACAGCAATTGCTCAGGGTACAGATGCTCGACGATGTCCAACATAAAAGCGACGTCAAAAGTCTTTTCCTTGAAGGGCAAGTGTTGCGCATTGGCTAGTTGGAAGTGGGCTAACCCGCGGCCACCTCCTGTATCATTGGGCCATGCGGCTTGGGCAAGGCCCAGTGCATCCGACGAGTAATCAATCCCATAGGCATCAGCCCCACTTTGCGCGCAATAGAATATGACTTCGCCACGCCCGCTGCCCACGTCCAGCACTTTCTTGCCCCTGAGTTGTCCCGCCAGCCGTAGGGCGGTTTTGAGCCGTAGTGGCACGGTGCCGGTCAGAAACTCCGCGTGGCCATCACATTCGGTGAGGAAGTACTGGCGGCTGTAAGTAGCCGAAGGAACTGTTGCTATATCGCCTCGCTGGGTTCGGGGTGCTGATCCTTCATTGCTGTGCTGATCGTCTTTTCTGAGTAGCAGGTTGTAATTAGGTAAGAGAGGGTAAAGCCCTCGCCATACAGAGCTGGGAACATGACGAAGGACCTTCGCAAAAGGGATCTCCTCTGCACAATGATAGTGCTCAGGAGCACGCAGCATCTCGACCGTATAGTCCTGGATCGCGAAGTGCCGCAATAAGCGCCGCAAGCTTCCGTAAGTGAGTGGCTTTTCTTCGTACAAACGGCCGTGTCTGGTCACACGAAGATACAGCGACGCCAGCCATGATGGCAGCCAATGCAAGAAGGGAAGCCCGTAGTGGGCTTCCATAATGGACAACTTGTTAGGCCCACTGAAAAAACAGACGCCCCTGTCTGCCAGCACGCGCCAAATTTCAGCCACCAACCGTTTGGGATCCGGGACGTGCTCATACACCTGGGCACAAACCACGATGTCGAACGAACAAGCTTTGAACGGGAGGCGCATCGCGTCGCCCTGTACGAATCTGAGATTGAGGCGCTGGGGTGCCAGTCGCAGAGCTGACGCGTCCGGATCCAGTCCCACCACCTGCCCGCATTCAGCCGCGAGGTGGTGTGAGATGAACCCTGCCGCGCAGCCGACATCCAGACAACGCAGGCCGCGACAATCGTGCCCCAGAGCATGGCGCAATACGGCCAGGATCTTGCTAGCTTTTCTCTGCCTGGATTCATGGTCGTATAACCTGGAAGAGGAGGGCGATGCCAGAGCCTCACCTGCCTTCAGCAATAGCCTGTTCATATACCTCCACCATGCGGCTGGCGACGTTGTTCCAGGCCAGCTCCGTCTCGGCCTTTAAGCGATTTACTGCGCCGTAGCGTGCGGCGAGCGCAGGGGATGCTAGCAACTGAACGATGGCTTCTGCTAATTGGCGGGGATTCTTCTCTTCTACCAGCAGACCATTCTGTTTGTCAATCACTATTTCCGGTATGCCGGCCACCCGAGTGGCTATCAGGGGTTTTCCACAGGCCATAGCCTCTAACATAACATTGGGCAGGCCATCCACATTGCCTCTATGGTCGTGCACCGATGGCACAACGAAAACATCACACATATTAAAGTAGTGCACCGTGTCCTTCCAGCGCACATTACTGATCAGCAACAGGTGCTTGTGCACATCCAATTTGTTTGCTAGGCGCAGCAAGTCCTCGCGCAATGGGCCATCGCCAGCAATCACGACTTTCACAGTGCCGAATTGTGCAGCGATATCCGGTATGGCCTGAACCAGATATTCGAAGCCTTTCTTGTACACCAACCGACCCAATGCCAGGACGATTGGAGCATCCAGGGCGATGCCCAGTTGCTTACGCAAGGCACGGCCAGCTTCCGGGTCATGGCGGAAACTGCGGTTGTCAACTCCATAGTGGACCAATTGGCTCTTATCAGTGGGCAAGCCGTGGCACTGTGCTCGTTCCAATAAATCCGTGCTGCAAGCAGTGACCTGACCAGCATGTGCAAAGACCCAGTGTGCTGCCAGGTCGGCTAGAGCGTTTCGTTCTAGCATGAACACATCGGAGCCATGGAGGCTGAGCACCAAGGGAGTTCGCGTTAGGGAAGAGACTACTGCGCCCACCCAGCCGCTCGGAACCACCCAATGGGCATGGATGACATCAAACTTAACTCGGCGATGCCACCGCCACAGTCCCCAGCACGCTGCTGTTAGATAAAGAGGTAGCAGCGGATAGATAGCCTTTTTCAAAATCACATCGCTTTCCAGTGACTTGGCATAGCCAACCAGGTACCACCGGTCACCGACAGCATAACGGAAGCGGTGCACCAGGACAGCACCAAGGGGCTCATCAAGCGCCGGGTCATACGGAGCCAGCACATGCACCTCGTGGCCGAGTTCGGCGATGCTCTCGGCCAACGAACGGACGAAAGTTCCCGCGATATCGCCCTCAAAACGCGGGTAAGACGAGGTGATCATTCCAATCTTCACAAGTTCTCCTACCAAGGCGTCAGTGCCAACAAATTGTTTGATGGTGCCAATTGAATTATAATAATTCTTAGTTCATAAACCAAAGCTAAGGAGTCTGCTCGTGAACAAAGTCAACAACGCCATGCGGCTCATCGCTATTCTGGTTTTGCTGGTTGGCTGTAAGACCGTCCCAACACCGTCACCCCAGCCGACAGCAACTGCGATTCCCCCTACTCCTGCTATAAAGGTGTGGCCAACCTCTTCCACTCCAGCGCCTGAGGAGCCAGTTATCCCGCTTGGTTATGCGGCTACGTTTCAAGATACCCAGCACAACGTTGCTGGCAAAGCTGTTATGGCAGGGTTACAGACCATCGTCATCAGCAACTTCACCTACGATGGTCAAGGCCCCGAGGTGGATATCCGTCTAGTCAAGGAAGGAGATCTCGATAATGCCGTAGCAGTCCTGGGAAAGCTGGAGCAGAGGCCATATGACCACGAGACCCTCATCTTCACTATCCCCAGCCACCTCAAGCCAGGGGATGCAGACAGCATCTCCGTGTATTGCGACGAGTTAAAAGCCAGTTTCGGATGGGGACGTTTTCAGTAGCCCGAAGGTTACTTTGCCATTCTTCTGACGACCAGGTCAGCAAGCAGGCCCAGGGCAGCGATCTGGATCGCCGTTAAGATGACGAGCACCGTGGAGGGCGCAAAATGAAAGCGGTAGGCGAAGATGTCGTAGATTGCCTTAAGTATACCCAAAGTGAAGAGCAGTAAACTAATGGGCAAGAACACTTTGAGTGGATTAAAGTAGGTCACGGCACGCACAACCAGGGTGATATAGTTATACGTGTCCCTGATGGGATGGAACTTGGACTTGCCTTTGCGTCTGTAATAGTCAATGGGCATGTATTTCACTGAGTAACCATCGCTCAGGAAAGCAATAGTGATTGTGCTTACCCAGGAGTGCGATGTCGGCAGGATATTCAAGTACTTCAGAGCAATATCCCTCTTGAAAGCACGAAACCCCGAGTTTAGGTCCGGAATCTTGGTCCCTGTCAGGTAAGCGGCCAGACGAGCGATGAACCACTTGGCTGGTGTACGGAGCCACTTCAGGGTCCCGTGCTCCTGAGTCCGCGCACCAATAACCATGTCGCATTGCTCCATGTATTGCAGCAGTTTGGGCATATCCTGGTTGGGATAGGTACCGTCGCCATCGGTCATGATGATAATATCCCCTTGGGCTGCCCTAATTCCGGTTGTACGTGCTGCACCGGTACCACGGTTCTGCTCATGATGGATGAGTTTGACGTCCAGCTTGCTAGATACAATCTCAACCGTGCGGTCCGTGGAGCCATCATTGACAACAATGATCTCATATGGGCATCCGGTGGCATCCATAGTCCGCTTAATGAGGTCTAAATCATCGCCAATGGCCTCTTCTTCGTTATAGACGGGTATCACTACACTGATAAGTCCCATTGTCATGTGTCGTCCAAGCCCGCTATACTTCTTCAGCGAAAACTTTGCTGTAACGCATGAAAACGAGGTACCCAACGACCAGCGTCAGTAGAGCAGTAACAAACGTACGGAAGAAAAAATCTGGGGCGGGGCGCGCGCCAAGGTATAGGATAACGCGATAGGTAGAAATCAATGAAGCCATTGGGTTTAAGATATAGGTCAACCTGTGGATGTTCAAATCCAACCCTAGCACAAGACGATGTTGGGGCAGGATTTCAATTTTCCAGAAAATTGGCGTCACGAAGAACCAGGCCAGCATCACTACATCCATAATCATACCTGTGTCGCGGTAGAACACGTTGGCGGTAGAGAGCATGAATCCTAAACCTAGAGTGAATAGCAACTGGGTGAATATCACCAGCGGCAATAGCAGTGCCCAGTCAGTAAGCCTAATACGGAACACAAAAAGCATAGCGAAGAGGACGATAAGCGCCAGCAAAAAGTTTACCAGGCTTGACAAGACCACGGACAGAGGCAGAACTTCACGCGGGAAATAAACTTTCTTGATCAGAGACGAATTACTCACAATGCTTGTGATAGAACCCACAACCGATTCCCGGAAAAAGTTCCAAGGCAAGAGCGCACAGAGTACAAAGACTGGAAACTTCTCGATGTCATTGTTGGGCATCATGAAAGTGAAAACGACAGTAAAAACTGCCATCATTGCCAGGGGGTTAAGGAGGGACCAGAGGAACCCCAGGGCAGAGTTCTTGTAGCGCACCTTCAAATCACGAATAACCAGACTTTCGATCAGTTCCCGGTATCGAATTAGCTCCCTCAGCCTCTCTATCATTACCTGCCTCGCCCTCTATGACCCAAGCTGTCGCTTTTCTACTTGTAGTGAAGTGAAGGGGGATATAAAATAATATAGCAT
>Ga0116202_10000329_pt1 | contig 25868 bp, 38 predicted proteins | sample LakKivw325mmetaG_FD_94479 | JGI IMG/M metagenome (GOLD analysis project Ga0116202, IMG submission 94479) | Anoxic lake water microbial communities from Lake Kivu, Rwanda to study Microbial Dark Matter (Phase II) - Lake Kivu water 325m metaG | ecosystem: Environmental > Aquatic > Freshwater >... | reverse complement strand
GTATCATATATTATTTTTTTCATTATTAAAAATAAGATTAGATCTCAAAGCCAGCTTTTTATTAAGCAGCCCTGTGATGTAAGTACAGTATAGGATAGACTATAGGGCTTAAGGATTTCTTGCTCAAGTTGTATTTTAGAAAGAATAAAAGAAACAGGAAATTTTTACAAAACCGGAGGTTTCTTCAAAAGCCGGTGAGCTCTCTTATTGTCTTGTTTTCATAAATGAAATTAAGGTGATGGAGAGCGGAGAACAAAACTGGTTTTTGGGAAGGCTTTCGGTTTTTGTTTTAAATAAGAATTTCTTTATGTTGAAATTTATTCTAGGACGAAAATTAGGTATGACTCAAGTTTTCGATCAAAAAGAAAAAATAACGCCCGTAACAGTAATAGAAGCGGGCCCTTGTTTGGTGACGGCAGTTCGTTTGATGGAAAAAGATGGATATTCTGCTGTGCAAGTCAGCTTTCCTTTAAAGAGTCATAAAGAAGGTAAGAAACATTCTCGAAAGAAGAACATTTTTGTACGAGAATTTCGTGTGAATGAAGATGAGGTAAAGAGATATAAGGTAGGAGATCAAATCAAATTTGAAGATTTCAAAGAGGGTGAAAAAGTAAAGATTGCCGGAAACAGTAAGGGTAAGGGTTTTCAAGGTGTAGTTAAAAGATGGGGATTTTCCGGTGCACCAGCAACCCACGGCCATAAACATGACGAGAGGGCACCTGGTTCCATCGGCGCCACATACCCAGAAAGGGTGATTAAGGGAATGAAAATGGGAGGTCGGATGGGCGGAGGGCGAATTACGGTTAAGGGATTGACTATCTTAAATATTAACCCCAAAAAGAATCTTTTGGTAGTGAAAGGAGCAGTGCCAGGTGTTAGAGGTGGTTTAGTGGAGATAAGGAGTGAAGAATAGACCCCCAAATTTTTTCTACCTGTCGGTCTGCCTTATGGTAGACAGATAGATAGACAGAATTTTGGCGAGGCATAAAGGTGAAAATTATGAAGTTGCCAATTTACAATTTAGAGGGGAAGAAGACTGGTAAATTTGTTACTCTCGCACCAGAAATTTTTGGGGTGGCAGCGAATCCTGTTTTAGTCCATCAAGCAGCGATAGCCCAACGCGCTAAGAACCGCCATCCTGTGGCTCATACGAAGACACGGGCTGAACGTCGCGGTGGTGGAGCAAAACCTTGGAAGCAAAAAGGAACAGGAAGAGCGAGAGCAGGTTCACGCCGTAGCCCTTTGTGGCGTAAGGGGGGTGTGATTTTTGGACCACGCAGCGAAAGAAATTTTGCAAAGAAAATCAATAAGAAAGCTAGACGCAAAGCAATTCAGATGATTCTTTCTGATCGAGCACAGACGGGTGCAGTGGTTGTTGTCCAAGAATTAAAGATTCCTGAAGCAAAAACAAAGCAAGTAGTTGCCCTCCTTCAGAAATTTCCTTTGAAATCTAAACCTTTGATTCTTCTTTCTCAAAAAGATGAAAAGATTCGACGTTCAGCTCGCAATTTAGCCTCACTTAAAGTTTTAGATGCAATTAGTTTAAATGTAGTCGATCTTCTAGATTGCAATTGTATTTTGATGCCTCTTACAGCGGTGAAAACAATTGAACAGACCTATAGCTAAAATATTATGCCTTTTTTGAAACGCAAAAAAACTAAAGCCCCGGCAACGCGAAAGACGAGGAAAACTCGAACTGAAGCTTCAAAGACAGTCTCTCATAAAAAAAGAGAGGTTTCAAAGTGGAGCCGAGCTTTTCAAGTTTTAAAACGACCTTGTAATACAGAGAAAGGAACTAATCTGCAGGCGTTAAATCAATATGTTTTCGAGATAGATTTAAAAGCTAATAGGAAGGAAGTAAAAAAGGCGATTGAAGAACTATACGGAGTAAAAGTATTGAAAGTAAACATTATTAATTTTGCAGGAAAACAAAGAAAATATGGACGCAGCAAGGGTAGAACGAAGGCATGGAAGAAAGCAATGGTCACGTTGCGGCAAGGTGACACGATTAAATTATTTGAAGGAGTATAAAGATAAGTAATGATTAACAAGTGATAAGTAAAACAAGTAATAAGTAAAAATAGTCAGTGATTATGAAATTTTATAAAGCTATTACGCCGGGAAGGAGACAAATGACAGGAAGCGATTTTTCTTCTTTAACACGGAGGAAAAAACCGGCAAAAAAATTGACCAAAGGTCTTAGGGAAAAGGCGGGTAGAGATAGATGGGGGCATATTACGGTTAGACATCGAGGAGGGGGTCACAAAAAGAAATTTCGCCTTATTGATTTCAAGCAAGATAAATTTGAAATACCGGGCAGGGTCGCTTCTATTGAATATGATCCAAATCGTACCGCCTGGATTGCTCTTATTCATTATAGAGATGGAGAAAAACGTTATATTCTTGCTCCTCAAGGATTAAAAGTAGGGGACACGATTTTGTCTAGCCAAAAGAAGATTGAAATGCAGACAGGTAATCGTATGCCGTTGGCTGAGATTGCAGATGCCAGCCCGATTTATAATTTAGAATTGAATCCAGGGCGCGGTGGCCAAATTGTGCGAGCAGCAGGAGGCAGTGCAATCTTAATGGGCAAGGAAGGAAAATATGCCCAAATTAAACTTCCTTCAGGGGAGATCCGTAATGTTTTAAAAACTTGTTTAGCCAGTATCGGCACTTTAAGCAATCCAGAGCATGATAATATTAACTTAGGCAAGGCGGGAAGAAAGCGTTGGTTAGGGATCAGACCTACAGTGCGGGGGAAAGCGATGAACCCAGTAGATCATCCCCATGGCGGAGGAGAAGGTAACCAGCCGATTGGTTTAAAATATCCTAAAACTCCTTGGGCTAAACCTGCATTAGGGGTAAAGACACGACGAAAGAAAAAATATTCGGATAGGTTGATTGTGAGGAGAAGGAAATAGGATAATAATTTTCAATTTAAAATCGTTTTAAAATTTATTCATTTATTTCCAAAAGATATGTCACGTTCACTGAAAAAAGGTCCTTTCTGTGATCTCAAGTTGTTGGCAAAGATGAAAAAATTGAAACCCGGAGAAAAAACCATTATTAAGACTTGGTCGCGAGACTCAATGATCTTTCCGGAGATGGTGGGTTTTACTGTTGGTGTGCATAATGGCCGGGAACACATTCCTGTTTTTGTTACAGAAGATATGGTGGGTCATCGCCTTGGTGAGTTTGCGCCTACCCGGAAGTTTGTTGTTCATGGCGGTCGAATTGCACGAGAAGAGGCAGCCCAGAAGGCAGAAGCAGAACGTCGTCGGGTAGAAGCAGGCCAGAAAGAAAGTATGAAATCTGAATAAAGACAATATTTTTTTGATGAAGATAAATAAATTTCGTTGAAAGTTTTCAAGAAAAAAATATGGAAGTAAAAGCAAAACTTAGACATTTACATATTGCACCACGTAAGGTAAGATTGATTATTGATTTAATTCGCGGTTTAGATACAGCTCAAGCTTTGGAGCGACTTATGGTCATTAGACAGAGGGCAGGGAAACCAGTATTAAAATTATTAAAATCAGCGATAGCAAATGCCGAGCATAATTTTAATTTAGATAAAGATAATTTGTATATTAAAGAAATTCGGGCAGATGAAGGGCCAAGCTTAAAACGTTGGCAGCCTCGGGCTTTTGGCCGCGCTTATCCTATTAAGAAGAGAACTACTCATATTTCTATTATTTTAGAAGAAAAGGTTGTTGGTTCTAAAAAGATGAAGCAACAAGGTGTACAGAGACAAGTAGTGCACGAAGTGAAAAAGGATGCAAGTAGAGTTGTAAAAAGCAGAATAACACCTACTCCTAAGATACTGCAGGAGGAAAGTATACCTTTAAAACCTTGGGATCCTCGTCGTGAAGCTAGCCGTCGACATAAACAGCATCAGGATAAGAAGAAATTAGCTAAAAATAAAACTCTGGGCGGCTTGAAACGATTTTTTCAACGTAAATCGGTATAATGTTTTCTTATAAAATGTTTTCTTATAATTTGAAATTTGTAACATAGAAAATTTATCTTTTATGTCACAGATTATATGTTATAAGTTATAAGTTGATTATGGGACAAAAAGTTTCACCAACTGCACTGCGCTTAGGTAATCTCTATTCTTGGAAGTCCAAATGGGTGGCTAATAAAAAAAATTACCGCAAGTTTCTTGAAGAGGATGTCCATTTGCGCAGTTATATTATGAAAAAACTTAAAGAAATGGGTATTGCCCGTGTGGAAATTGAACGCTCGGCAAATTTGATTAATATTATTATTTTTAGTTCACGGCCAGGTATGATTATCGGTCGTGGAGGAACAGGCGTCGAGGATTTAAAAAAAGACTTGGCGAAATTCACAGGTAATAAACCATTTAAAGTAACGATTGAAGAGGTAAAAAATCCCGAGGCTAATGCCCAGTTGGTAGCACGGACAATTGCTGAAGCATTGGAGAAAAGAATTCCTTTCCGACGGGTTGTGAAGCAATCTTTAGAGCGAGTGAAAGAAAATCGGGAAGTAAAAGGGGTGAAGATTATGGTAGCTGGTCGTTTAAATGGGGCAACAATGAAGCGGCGCGAATGGGTAGCCTCGGGAGAAATTCCTTTGCATAATCTTCGAGCAGATATTGATTTTGCCCAAGATATTGCTCGGACTACTTACGGAATTATTGGGATTAAGGTTTGGATTTACAAGGGAGAAATTTTTAACAAAAAGGAGAGGGAGAAAATAAAGTAACTAGTAAACTAGTAATTAGTAACTAGGGAGATAGTGAATGGTAATTAGTAAATTTTGGCCGTATGTTAATTCCTAAAAAAGTAAAACATCGTAAGCATCAACGGGGACGCCTTAGTGGAAAAGCGAAGGGAGGAGATTTCCTTGCCTTTGGCGCTTTTGGTTTAAAAGCGCAGGAAAGTGTTTGGCTTACTTCTCGTCAGATTGAAGCAGCGCGGCGGGCAATGACACGTTTTGTCCAGAGAGGAGGTAAGATTTGGATTAGGGTATTTCCGGATAAAGCAGTGACTAAAAAGGCAGCTGAAGTAGGTATGGGTGGAGGTAAGGGAGCAGTGGATCATTTTGTGGCAGTGGTTAAGAGGGGGCGAATTATTTTTGAAATGGATGGTGTGCCGGAAAAGACTGCTCGGGAGGCAATGCGTTTGGCTAGTCATAAATTACCTATTAAAACTAAATTTGTGCAGGATTAAGCCTCCAAAATTCTTTTCAGAATTTTTAGGAGACATATGGTGAATAATAATTTTATGGGAATGAAAGAATTAAAGCAGAAGAATATATCAGAATTGCAAAAAGAGCTTGCTTCTAAGAGAGATGAAATGCGAGAGCTTAGATTTAAGTTTGCGCAAGGCGAGGTTAAAAATGTACGTGCCCTGCGCAAGATCAGGAAAGAAATTGCACAAATTTTAACCTTGTTAAATAGTCGCAAGGCAAATTTCACAGGATCAACTTCATTAAATATTCAGAAGGTTAGGTCTTAAAATATGCAGCCTAATAAAAGTAAAAATATCAAGAGTCGTACTCTCCAAGGAATCATTATTTCGGATAAAATGGACAAAACTAGAGTGGTTGCTGTGGTCAGTACCAAAATTCATTCTAAATATCTCAAAAGATACAGGATGACAAAGAAATATAAGACACATGATGAGAAGAATGAATATCATACTGGAGATAAAGTAATAATAGAGGAAACAAGACCATTGTCACGAGAAAAGAGATGGAGGATAATTAGAAAACTTGCCTAAATAGTCATTGTTCCATTGTTCAATTGTTAAAGATTGAAATTGATTAGAAGAGCAATTGAATAATTTAAGCAATAGAATTATATGATTCAAGAACAAAGTCTTTTAACAGTCGCCGATAATACCGGCGCGAAGATAATTAAATGCATTAAGGTTTTGGGCGGCTTCCGGCGTCGCTTTGCTTATTTGGGTGATGTGATTGTAGGGGCAGTGCGAGGGGCACTTCCTCATGGTACAGTGAAGGAGCATGCCAAGGTTTATGCTGTGATTGTGCGTCAAAAAAAGGAATACCGGCGCGAAGACGGATCTTATATCCGTTTTGATGATAACGCTGCCGTAATCTTGCAGAGTAGGGAGAGCAAGGATCCTTTGGGTACACGAATTTTTGGTCCAATTCCGCGGGAACTTAAAGAGCGTGGTTTTAATAAAATTATTTCTTTAGCTAAAGAAGTACTATAATAAATTTTCAATTTACTAATTTTCAATTTTCAAACTTAAACTTTTCAAATAGATATGAGACTTAAAAAAGGTGACAATGTTATTGTAATAAGCGGCAAGGCTCGTGGGAAAAAGGGAAAAATTACACGCACTTTCCCGGCTAAGGATAAGGTTATGGTGGAAGGTGTTAATCTTGTTATTCGATATACACGGCCCAAAAGGCAAGGTGAAAAGGGACAGCGTATAGAAGTGAATGCACCTATTCATATTTCTAATGTGAAACTGATTTGCCCTAAGTGTGGCAAGGGAACAAGAGTCGGAATGAAAATTTTGCCGCAAGGCAAAAAAAGATTGTGTAAAAAATGTAAAGAAGTATTTTAAAGATTTTTCGTGAAATTTAAATCTATGACTCGACTTGCAGAAAAATATCAAAAAGAGGTAGTACCGGAAATGAAGAAGATTTTTGGTTATAAAAATAATTTAGCAGTACCCAAAGTAGAAAAAGTAACCATTAACATCGGCACTTCCCGTGCCCTGAAAGAGCCAAAATTTTTGGAGATAATGCAAAATAACTTAACCAATATTGCGGGCCAAAAGCCAGTAGTAAGACGCGCGCGTCAATCCATCTCTGGCTTTAATGTAAAGCAAGGAATGATAGTAGGTTTAAAGGCGACTTTGCGCGGAAAGAGAATGGAGGAATTTTTGGATAAACTAATCAGTATTGCTCTGCCGCGAGTGAGAGATTTTAGAGGCTTGCCCGTAAAGTCTTTTGACAGGGAAGGGAATCTAACCATTGGTTTTAAAGAGTGTTTAGTTTTTCCCGAGATTGATTCTAATAAAGTAGAGATAATTCATGGATTAGAGGTTTGTATTAGTTCTACTGCCCGTAGGCGTGAAGAAGGAATCAAATTATTAAAGCTATTGGGTTTCCCTTTGGTAGAAAAAGAATCTTAATTATTTAAAGTTGAAGATTTGTTTTATACCTTTTAGATTATGGCAAAGAAATCTTGGATTGCAAAAGCAAAAAGAAAACCGAAGTTTAAGACACGTATTGTAAGACGTTGCTGGCGTTGCGGTCGGCGGCGGGGATATATGCGCGATTTTGGTTTATGTCGAATTTGTTTTCGAGAATTGGCCAATAGGGGTGAGATCCCGGGTGTTCATAAAGCTTCATGGTAATCATCTATGACGATTGATTTATCCAAACTGCAAAAAATAATCTATCAGAATAAGGTAAATAAAGGTTTTAATGTCACAGATATTAAACTGGAATTACTTCTTATTTTGGAGGAGTTAGCAGAGCTATCTGAAGCAGTACGGAAAGAGAAAAAAAACATAGGAGAGGAGATTGCGGATGTGATGATTTATTGCTTGGGTCTGTGCGAGATATTAGGTATTGATGCTCGAAAAGAAATTCTGAAGAAAGTTAAAATTAATCATAAGAGAAAATATGTCCGTCAAACCCAAAGAATATCTTAAAATTTTTTTCCCTAGTTATATTAGTTTTTAAAAATATGAATGATCCCATTGCTGATTTATTGGCCAAAATTCATAATGCTCTTGCAGCCTCTCAAAAGGAAGTAATTTTGACATCTTCAAAAATGAAACTGGCGATTGTTGAGATTTTAAAGAAAGAAGGTTATATTACAGATTATGTTATAGAAGACAATTCACCTTATGAGAAATTAAAAATTATTTTAAAATATACCGAAGAGAACAAGCCAGCAATTAAAGAGATGAAACGGATAAGTAAGCCGGGTCGTCGTCTTTATCGTGGCTATAAGGAATTGAAAGCAGTAAAAGGAGGTTTGGGTATCGCCATTATTTCTACATCGCAGGGTTTAATGACTAGTCGCGAAGCTCAAAAGAAAAAATTGGGTGGGGAAGTAATTTGTGAAATATTCTAAATAATCTTTAATTTTCAAGCACCAATTTTCAATGAAGCTCCAAATTCCAATTTTCAAACTAAAAATTGAAAATAATTGGGATTTGGTGCTTGGAATTTCATTGGAATTTGAAAATTGAAAATTTTAATTTTATGTCTCGTGTGGGTAAAAAATCTATTTCTATTCCGGAGGGGGTGGAGGTGAGCATTCAAGATAACCATCTGAAGGTCAAAGGACCGAAGGGGGTTTTAGAATTAGAATATGACCCTTGTTTGAAGATAGAGAGAGGGGAGAATACCATCTCTGTTTTACGTTATGATTCTAAAGATAGAGCAAGACAAACTAAGGTTTTATGGGGATTGACCCGTAATTTGATTAATAATATTATTCTGGGCGTTTTCCAGGGTTTTGAAAAGAAATTAGAGATTCAGGGAGTGGGTTACCGGGCAAATATTCAAGGTAAAAAGTTGATTTTGGAATTAGGTTTTTCCCATTCTGTGGAATATGCCATTCCTGATGGCATTGAAATCAAGGTGGAAAAAAACATTATCTCTGTAACTGGTATTGATAAACAGAAGGTGGGACAGACGGCGGCAGAAATTAGATCTTTTCGTCCACCTGAACCTTATAAGGGTAAGGGTATCCGTTATGTGAATGAGTATGTGCGCCGTAAGGCCGGAAAGAAAGCGACTACTGAAGGGAAGTAAATAAAATTAAATTATTATTTTACGAGTGCGTCTTATGCAAAATATAGAAAAAAGGAAGAGATTATATCGACGCCGAATGCGTGTCAGGGCTAAGATTAAAGGTACGAGTAAAGTACCCCGTCTTTCGGTTTACCGCAGTTTAAAGCATATCTATGCTCAAATTATTGATGACGAAAAGGGAGTAACTTTAATCAGTGCGAATGATCGAGAGATAAAAGATGGGAAGGATATTGTGGCGAGAAAACAAAATAGAGGAAAACAGGATGGGGGAAAGGTCTTATCTTCAAAAGGTAGGATTTTGGCTTTTGCCCTTGGTAGACTCGTGGCGGATAAGGCTTTAAAAAATGGAATCAAAAAGATAGTTTTTGATCGAGGAGGAAGGGCTTATCATGGACAAATTAAGGCTGTGGCTGAAGGAGCGCGTGCTGGAGGTTTAAAATTTTAAGTAAACCCCTAAGATTCTGAAATAATTTTGGGGGGATCCCCACTTTTAAATTGATATGGCAAAAAAAATTAGTAAAAAAACATTTCGTAAAATTCCCAAAGAGTATGAACAAAAACTCGTTGATTTAGCGCGGGTGACGCGAGTTGTGGCAGGAGGGAGACGTTTTAGATTCCGTGCTACAGTGGTAATTGGTAATAAGAAGGGTACAGTAGGAATGGGGGTAGCGAAGGGGACAGATGTTTCAACAGCTGTAGAGAAAGCGGTAAAGCGTGCTCAAAAAAAGTTAATTAATATTTCGCTGCGAGGAGGCACTATTCCCCATGAAACAGAGGTAAAATATAAAGGAGCGCGGGTTTTATTGAAACCCGCACGAGAAGGAACAGGAATTATTGCCGGTGGTTCTGTCCGAGCAGTAGTAGAATTGGCAGGAATAAGGGATATATTGAGTAAGATGTTGGGTAGCCAGAATAAAATCAGTAATGTACGGGCGACATTAAGAGCACTACAAAACCTGGAGACAAAGGATGATATTTTAAAAAGGAGGGGAATATGGCAAAGAAAATCTTAATTATTGTTCCGTCTCATGATTTTAGAGATGAAGAATATTTTATTCCAAATAGCCTTTTTGAAAAAGCGGGTTTTATTGTAGACACAGCGAGTACGGCCTTAGGCATTGCTTATGGGATAATGGGAGGCGAGGCAGAAGTAAATCTTCTCTTGGAGAGATCGGAACTTAAAGATTATACGGCAGTAGTGTTTGTGGGTGGGCCAGGAGCAAAGGGTTATTTTGATCATTCTGAAGCTCACAGGATTGCTAAAGAAGCAGCAAAATTGAAGATAGTTTTAGCTGCGATTTGCATTGCGCCAGTAATTTTAGCAAGGAGCGGCGTGTTGGCGGGAAAACGGGCTACGGTTTGGACTTCAAAGTTGGATAAAAAAGCAATCCAAGATCTCGCACAGGGAGGTGCTAGTTATCTTAAAGAAAGACTGGTTACGGATGATAATATTATTACTGCAGAGGGTCCGGATGCAGCTTCTGATTTTGCCACAGCAATAATTCAGAAAATTAAATCTCCTAATTTATAGTTATGTCTTTAAGTTTACACAATTTAAAATCTAGTTCTAATAAGAGGAAAAAACGCGTAGGCCGTGGCAATGCTTCAGGGCATGGTACTTATAGCACACGTGGCATAAAAGGACAGAAGGCACGTTCAGGAGGTGGGAGGCGTCCTGCTTTTGGTTTACATCTTGCTCAGCATTTACCCAAAATCAGAGGATTTAAATCTCGCATTCCCAAGATGGATATTGTGAATCTTCAGGATATTAATCGTTTTTTTCAAGATGGCGCAATGATTACTCCTCGGACGTTGCTGAAAGTGAAGTTAGTTGATAATATTAAAAAGGGAGTGAAAATTTTGGGACAAGGAGAGTTGAAGTTGAAGAATCTTAAAGTGGAAGGATGTTATATTTCCGCATCAGCGAAGAAACAGATTGAGCAAAAGGAGGGAAAAATAAAAATGCAAAATGCAAAATGACCCACCTACGCGCTATGCGCTTCGGTAAGGCAAGTAATGTAAAATTTCAAAATGGGAATTTATGCTTTAGCATTTCAGGATCGTAGTTGAGTATAAATTACTGCTCTTGCAGTAAACCAAAGTTCTGAAAGGCTAAAGCCTGAATTCCCAAAGTCATTTTAGCATTTTAGATTTTGAATTTTCTTTATGGCTGGTAACTGGGAAAAATTTATTTCTGTTTTTAAGATGCATGATTTGCGTAAGAAGATTTTTTTTGTGTTAGGTATGCTTGCACTTTTCCGCTTAGCAGCACATATTCCAGTGCCTGGCGTAGATACAGGAGCATTACGTCAATTCTTTGCTGGAAACCAGTTTTTTGGTTTATTGGATATTTTTTCTGGCGGAGGATTATCCAATTTTTCTTTAGTAATGTTAGGGGTTGGTCCTTACATTACTTCTTCCATTGTTTTTCAGCTTTTAACAATGATTATTCCTCGGTTGGAAGAACTGTCTAAAGAAGGGGAGAGTGGAAGGCAGAAAATTAACCAATGGACTCGCTATTTAACTGTCCCTCTCGCTGCTCTCCAAACTTATAGCACTATCAATTTATTAAACCGAGGAGGGCGAATGATTATTACCGATGTTTCCCCTTTGAATATAGTCACGATTGTTTTGACTGTCACGGCAGGCACCTTGTTTTTAATGTGGATAGGAGAGTTGATTTCCGAAAAAGGTATTGGTAATGGTGTTTCTTTAATTATCTTTGCAGGTATTGTGGCGCGTATTCCTGGTGATATCCGCCGTACTTTCACTGTGTTTGATAGTTCACAGGTAGTTAACCTTATTGTTTTTTTAGGAATTGCTATTTTGGTAATTACAGGAATTGTATTTATTACAGAGGGACAACGTAATATTCCTGTTGCCTATGCAAAAAGGGTGCGGGGGATGCGGATGTATGGTGGTACTTCCACACATCTTCCCTTGAGGGTAAATCAAGCAGGTGTCATCCCTATTATTTTTGCCCTTTCTATTATGCTTTTTCCAGGTATGGTTGCAAATTTCTTGGTTGGTTCTGGTGTTGCCTGGCTTTCTCATTTTGCACAAAGTATTGCTAATCTTTTTCAAAATCAGATCTTTTATGGTACTCTTTATTTTTTAATGGTGATTTTATTTACTTACTTCTATACAGCAGTTACTTTTAATCCTCTTCAGATTGCGGAAAATATTCAAAAACAAGGTGGTTTTGTGCCAGGGATTAGGCCAGGAAGGGCAACAGCAGAGTATCTTCATAAGGTTTTAAACCGTATCACTTTGGCAGGAGCATTCTTTTTGGGTTTTGTTGCTGTTTTACCGTTTATTGCCCAGAGTTTGACTAAGATTCAGACTTTAACGATTGGCGGTACAGGCATTTTAATTGTGGTTAGTGTGGTTTTGGAAACAATAAAGCAGATTCGTGCCCAGATGCAGATGAGAGATTATGATACATTTTAATTAATTTATGTTAAATATTATTATTACTGGGCCGCAGGGTTCGGGTAAGGGAACGCAAGCAAAACTTTTGGCAAAGAGATATAATTTGGAACACATTGAAGCAGGAAATCTTTTGCGCGAATTAGTGGAGAGAGGTGGCTCTTTGGGGCAGAAAATCGACCATTATCTTTTAAAAGGCACTCTTGTGCCTACGCGTATTTTAATTAACGAGGTTTTAAAGCCCAGACTTGCTAAAGTATCTCCAGAAAAAGGTATGGTGTTTGATGGTATTCCCCGTCGTCTGCGGGAGGCAAAAGCTTTAGAAAAGATTCTTTCTTCTTTAGGGAGAAAGATTACCTATGTATTCTATATAGAGATATCTGAGAAAGAAACCTATGAACGTTTAGGCAAACGATTAACTTGCAGGGGATGCAGCCGACCTCTCATTTTAGGCGTAGATATTATTAGTCTTCAAGAAAAATGTCCTCATTGTGGCGGTGGTCTGTACCAAAGAGAAGACGATACTGAAATGGCAATTAAAAAGCGGCTTCAAGTTTTTCATCGTAATACAATACCTGTTATAGAGTATTTTCAGAAGAAGAATCTGGTAGTTAGGATTAATGGTGAACAGTCTATCGAAAAAGTGCAGGAGGATATTGTAGCCGTAATTAGTAAATGAAGAACGGTTCTTTTTTGATTATTATTTAATTTACTATTATTAATGTTTGTTTTAAAGAGTCCAGAAGAGATTCGGACGATGCATGAGGGAGGAAAAATCCTTGCCCGTATTTTAAAAAAAGTCGGTTGTGAAACGCGAGCTGGTGTTAATGCCTCTTATTTAAATAAGTTGGCAGAATTAGAAATTGAGAAATGGGGAGGAGAGCCTGCCTTTAAGAATTATGAAGGATTTCCAGCTTCACTCTGCGTTTCTATAAATAGCGAGGTAGTACATGGTGTACCGCGGGGTAAAATAATTTGTAGTGGAGATATAGTAGGTTTAGACTTGGGATTAAAATATAAGAATTTATACACAGACGCTGCTATAACAGTGATTGTGGGAAAGGTAAGTAGGGAAATTCAACAATTTGTTCAGGATTGTCGCAAGGCACTTTACTTAGGTATTAGGCAGGCAAAAAGTGGTCATCATCTTGGCGATATTTCTTCAACAATTCAAGATTTTGTAGAGGGAAAAGGATATTCCGTGGTAAAACAGTTGGTAGGTCATGGGATTGGTTACCAGGTGCACGAAGAACCGCGTGTCCCTAATTATGGTCAAAAGGGCGAGGGTTTACTTTTGCAGCCGGGTATGACATTTTGTATTGAACCAATGATTAATATAGGAGAGGCGCAAGTGAAGATAAAAGATGATGGTCATACCTTTGAGACTATGGATGGAAGTCTTTCTGCGCATTTTGAGCATACTGTGGCAATAACAGAAAAAGGGTGCTTAGTTTTAACAGAATAATTGAAAATTTGAATTTATTACTATGTCTATTCTTGGTTTAGATTATGGTGAGAAGCGGATTGGTTTAGCGATTAGCGATCCAGAAAAGAGAATTGCTTTAAGATATAAAACTATTTTTTCAGAGAATACAGAACAACTTTTAGAGGAGCTAAAAAAAGTTTGTCAAGAAGAAAAGGTAAACCGTATTGTTATTGGTTTGCCGGTTTCCCTATCTGGCCAAGACTCGCTGCAAACAAAAGCCGTGCGGGAATTTGCGAAATATGTTAGAATGAAATTAAATTTGGATGTACAGTTAGAGGATGAACGTTTAACGACTAGAGAAGCAGAGAGGACACAAGCGAAAGATAAAGATATTGAGAGTGCACGTTTGATTTTGCAGACCTATCTAGATAAAAAGAAAGGATCTGAAGAGAAGATCCACTTGAACTTTTAAACTTTTATGCCTCGTAGAGAAATTTTGAAATATTTAAAGATTACTTAAAAGAAGGTTAAAGGAATATTTCTTCAGAAAAGACTTAAATAATTATTCAGCAATATTTAATTCTAATTGAAGAATTGGATAATAATTAATAAAATAATTATTATTCAAAATTCTTCTTGTGAGGTATGCTTGAAATTCATCTCTCTGTGATTGTCCCTGCTTATAACGAAGAGAAAAGGATTGCTGCAACTCTAAGGGATATTAATGATTATTTAAAAAAGCAAGCTTGGGCGAGTGAAATTCTGCTTTTAAATGATGGCTCGCATGATAAGACTGCAGAGGTAGCCCGATCTTTAAATATTCCGAATCTGAAAATTATTGATAATCCAGAAAATCATGGTAAGGGTTATGTGGTACGGGAGGGAATGCTAAATGCTAAGGGTGCTTATCGTTTATTTATGGATGCGGATAATTCCACGAGGATTTCTGAATTAGAAAAATTTTGGCCCTACTTTCAAGAAGGTTTCGATATTGTGATTGGTTCTATTGAAGTCAAAGGCAGTACTGTTCGTGAGAGAGCTGCTTGGTATCGGCGGGCTTTAGGAAAATTGGCCAAAATTTTAATTCGTCTAATTTTGATTTGGGATATTTATGATACCCAGAGAGGTTTTAAATGTTTTACTGCCGAGAGTGTCTTCAAAATTTTCCCTAAACAAACTATCGAGCGCTGGGGTTTTGATATGGAAATTTTGCAAATCGCGAAAAAACAAGGGTTGAAAATCAAAGAATTGCCCGTATCTTGGGAGAATCCCGCAGGGAGCAAAGTAACTTTAGGGTCTTATCTTTCCACTTTACGAGAGTTATTGAAAATTAAATGGAATAGTGTGAGGGGGAAATACAAATAAAATTTTTAATTTCTATTTAATGATAGCCAAAAATAAAAATCAAATATTAAAGTCAGAATTACGTCAGGATTTGGTTACAGGAGAATGGGTGGTAATTTCGCCTAAAAGGAAAAAACGGCCGACTACTCCATTTATTGAAGCCCATTATCAATATAAAGATCAGGCAGAATGTATATTTTGCGATCCTGTAAAATCCAACCAGGAGAAGGATGTTTTGATTTATTATAATAAAAATAAGGAATGGGTTGTGCGGGTTTTCTCTAATAAATATCCCGCCTTCCAAAAAGGAAATAGCTTGAATAAAAAATTGAACGGTCCTTATCTGGCGGAAGATGCAGTTGGCTTTCATGAAGTTGTGGTGAGCCGAGATCATGATCATTCTTTACCTGATTTAGCATTGGAGGAAATAGTAGCGGTTTTACGAGCCTATCAAGAGCGATACATTAAACTAATGAATAAAAAGTTTGTAGATTACATTCTAGTTTTTCATAATCATGGACGCACAGCTGGTGCTTCAGTAGCCCATCCCCATTCCCAATTAATTGCTATGCCATTTGTTTCTATGGATATTAAGAAAGAAATAAGAGGAGCGGAGGATTATTTTTTAAAGAATCAAGAATGCGTTTTTTGTCGCATATTAGATCAAGAGTTGACGGAAAAAAAAAGGATAATCTTTCAAAATGAATATTTTGTGGCTTTTTGTCCCTTTGCCTCTCGGATGGGATATGAAATGTGGCTTCTGCCTAAAGATCATCATCCTTATTTTGAAAGATTAGGACAGACGGAAAGGGAAGAGATGGCCCGAGCTCTAAAAGAAGTTCTTTCCCGACTAAATAAGTTACTGAAGGGACCTGATTATAATTTTTATCTTCATACTTCCCCTTGCGATGGTCATATCTACTCTTATTATCATTGGCATTTAGAGATTTTACCTAAGTATTCTACGTGGGCAGGATTTGAGTTGGGTACAGGTATAGAAATCAATACAGTAATACCAGAACTAGCAGCGGAGGAACTAAGGAGAATAACTTAATTTGTGATTTATCCTATTTTCGTGAGATGTTAAATTTTAGCAATGGAATAATAGAACAATTAGACAATGGAGTCGTTTCCACTGGTTCTCCGATTTTTTGAATTGGTATATTTTTAATTTCTGTATTGATTTGGAAGATAATTTATTATTAATTTTATGCCTGACAGTACAAAAAAAGATATTCTTGTCGTTGGCAACTGGAAAATGCAGATTTCTTTGAAGGAAGGGAGAGAATTAGCACATACGTTAGAGACTGAAATAACAGATGAGGAGGGGAAGGTTGTGGTTTGTCCTCCTTTCACGCAGCTCGCGGCGATAAAGGCGAATATCCATAAAATTCATTTGGGCGGTCAGGATCTTTTTTGGGAAACAACGGGTGCTTATACAGGTGAAATTTCTGGTGAGATGCTCCGAGAAATTGGCTGTGAGTATGTAATTGTTGGCCATTCTGAAAGAAGAGAATATTTAGGGGAAACCGATCTAATGGTTGGCAAGAAGATGCGGGCCGCAAAGAGGAGTGGTTTAATACCTATTTTGTGTGTTGGTGAAAGTCTCTTACAAAGAGAAAAAAATCAAACCTTGGAGGTTGTGGAGAGAGAATTACTCGCGGCTTTAGAAGGGATAGATGCATCAACTAACTTGGTGATCGCCTATGAACCAATATGGGCTATCGGCGCAGGACAGACAGTAGAGCCGAAAGAAGCAGAGATGGTTTTGCACTATCTCCGTCAGCTTATATCCAAGAAATATAATGAGAAGACTGCGAGCCAGAGTAGAATGTTGTATGGCGGAAGTGTGGATGGGGAGAATGTAACCGCTTTTACAAATCAAAAAAACATTGATGGGTTTTTAGTAGGGGGTGCAAGTATAGATGCTGGAGAGTTTATAAAGATTGTGAAAGCAGCAATGTAAAGTATAAAAATTAAAATTGTAATATGTTAGCTCAACTTAGAGATTTAATTGAAAGGGCGCGGGATGGGGCTTATGCCCTAGGTGCATTTAATACATGTAACCTAGAGGTGACCCAAGGAATTATCCATGCTGCTTCTAACAAAAAATCCCCCCTTGTAGTTCAGGTTTCAGAGACAACCATTAGTTATGCGGGTTTAAAAGCAATCACGCGGATTGTGCGAAGTGTGGTAGAAACAGAAGGTAAGGATGTTCCTGTGGCTTTGCATCTTGATCATGGTCGGAGTTTTCGTTCTATTGTAGAATGTATTAAAGCAGGTTTTTCTTCGGTACAAATTGATGCGGCAGATTTGAGTTTTGAAGAGAACGTGGCTTTGACCCGCCAGGTAGTAGAATTTGCTCATTCCAAGAATATTTTTGTCCAAGGCGAATTGGGTCGTATTCCAGGGTTACATGGACAATTAAAGAATAATCATAAGAATAATGTTGTTGAATATACGGATCCTCTGCAGGCAAAGGAATATGTAGAACGAACAAAAATTGATTCCTTGGCTGTTTCTGTGGGCACTTCTCATGGTCTCTACCGTACGGAAATTAGATTTGATATTTTGGAGGAAGTCAGAAGTTTAGTAGATATTCCTTTAGTCCTTCATGGTGCTTCAGGAGAGACACGTCAAGATATTAGGAAGGCAATCAGAAGTGGCGTGAATAATATTAATATTGACACTGAACTTCGTTTTGCTTTTACAAAGGCTTTAAAGGATTTCTTTTTGGAAGATAAAAAAGAGATTGATCCTCGTAAAATTTTGGCTTGTGGTCGTGATGCTGTACAGAAAGTTGTGGAAGGAAAATTGGAATTGATGGGTAGCATAGACCAGGCTCATGCCAGAGTCTAATCTGCAATATAATAATATTTAAACGATAAAATTTATAAATTTGAAAAATATGAAAATACAAGATACGCGAGAGGTAAGCCATTCTGCAAAAATTAAAATTGCGATTAACGGCTTCGGAAGAATTGGGCGGACTGCTTTTCAGGCCGCATTTGATAAGAAGAATTTAGAGGTGGTCGCAATTAATGACTTAGCTGATCCAGAGAATTTGGCTTATCTCTTACAATATGATTCAGTTTATGGCCGCTATTCTAAAAGAGTAGAAAGTGAAAAAGATAAAATTAAGGTGGCTGGAAAGGAATATAGATGTTACAAGGAGAAAGATCCGGCAAAACTTCCTTGGAGAACTTTGGATGTTGACATTGTCTTAGAATGCACAGGATTTTTCACGGAAAGAGAGGGAGCGAAAAAGCATCTTTTGGCAGGAGCAAAGAGAGTGATTATTTCCGCTCCTACTAAATCTGAAGATATACCAACTTATATCATTGGTGTTAATCACGAAAAGTACAATAATAAAGATTTAATTGTTTCTAATGCTTCTTGTACAACAAATGCTTTGGCACCACTTTTAAAGGTTTTAGATAATGCTGTGGGTATTGAAAAATCTCTAATGACGACAATACATAGCTACACCTCTACCCAAAATTTGGTAGATGGTCCGGCAACAAAAGATTTCCGGCGAGGTCGGGCAGCGGCTCTGAATATGGCACCTTCTACGACTGGCGCTGCGCGAGCAGCAACCAAAGCCCTGCCTACTCTTGTTGGAAAATTTGATGGTTTGGCAGTGAGGGTACCTACTGCCTGTGTATCTTTGGTAGATTTAATAGTTTTATCCAAAAAGAATACGGGGCGAGATGAGATAAAGAAAATTTTTATTGAAGCCAGCCAAGGTCCTTTACAAAATATTCTAGGAGTCATCGCTGAACCTGTGGTGTCCACAGATTTTGTGCATGATTCGCATTCTGTGATTGTTGATTTAAAAATGACACAAGTAGTTCAAGGTAATTTAATAAAAGTGTTGGGATGGTATGATAATGAATGGGGATACTCGGTAAGATTAGTAGAATTAGCAGAACATATAGGTCATAGTATAAAAAATAGGTAAGGCGCAAGTTTAGTCTATGAAAACACTTAAAGATATTGATTTAAAAGGTAAAACTATTTTGGTGCGTGCAGGTTTTGATGTACCAATTGAAAACGGTAAAGTACAAGATAATTTTCGGATTATTGCAGGCTTGGAAACATTGAAATATCTTCTCCAAAATCATTGTAAAATTATTCTTGCTTTTCATATCGGTCGGAAAGGGGACAGGGAAAACCCTGCGCACAGAGTAGCACCAGTAGTGAGAGAATTGAGAAAATTATTAGGAGGGATTTCTTTTTTTGAGGCTCCTGTTTGTGTGGGCAAGGGGGTTCAGAAAATGGCGCAAGGCTTAAAAGAAGGGCAGATTTTAGTTTTGGAAAATCTTCGTTTGTATCCCGGGGAGGAAAAAAATGATGATCATTTTGTACGTGAATTAGCATCTTTAGCAAATACGTTTGTCCAAGATGCTTTTTGTGTTCTCCATCGTAATCATGCTTCGGTTACTAGTGTTCCTAAATATCTTTTAACCGTGGCTGGTTTCTTGGTAGCAAGAGAAGTAGAAGAGTTGGGTAATGCTGCAGAGCACCCTACTCACCCAGCATTAGTGATTATTGGTGGAGCTAAAACTGAAACTAAAATTCCTGTTATTGCCAATCTTTTAACAAAGGGTTATGATCAAGTATTATTGGGAGGGATAGTGGCAAATAATTTTTTAAAAAATCAGAAAATTGATCTCAAAAATTCAGCTTTAGACAAAGATTATTTAGATGATGCAGCAGCTATTTGGAATCAATTTCAGGGCAAGATCATTCTTCCTTCGGATTATCTATGGAACACAAAAAAGCGAATTTTTGACATCGGAGAAAACACAATAAAAAACTATAAGGATTTAATCGCTACCAGCCAAACTATTATTTGGAATGGTCCAATGGGAGTTTTTGAGGAAGAGAAATTTCAGAAGGGCACTCTTGAAATTGGCCACGCAATTGCCTCTGCAGGGGCAAAAAAGATTGCCGGAGGAGGGGATACAATTGCGGCTCTGCGCAAATTTCAGCTTTTAGAGAAGATGGATTTTGTATCTACGGGCGGGGGAGTAATGCTAGAATTTTTAGCAGGAAAAAGACTGCCAGGATTAGAAGTATTAGAAAACAACAAATGATATACTAGCAATATCAAAATTATGGGCAAATTTAAAAAATATCTTTTTATCTACATTAGCTTTATTTTAATTCTGGGAAGTTTTGCTGGCGGTGTTTTTTTGGGCGCCAGTCAGAAAATTCAAGCCCCGGAATCAGGATGGCAGATTTTTAGTTCCCTGGTGAAGGGGAATGATCAGAAGCCAAAAGAAATTGATTTTAGCCTTTTTTGGCAGGTCTGGAATACTATTGAAGAAAAATTCACTAATGGTCCTTTGGATCATCAGAAGATGATTTATGGTGCAATTTCTGGGATGGTCAAATCTTTAGGTGATCCTTATACTGCTTTTATGACGCCAGATGAGGCACGTGAATTTGATCAAGAAATGGAAGGGAAATTTGATGGTATTGGGGCAGAAATAGGTATCCGCAATGATCATTTAACAGTAGTGGCTCCACTTTCTGGCTCGCCAGCAGAAAGGGCAGGATTGAAGGCTAAAGATATTATTTTAAAAATTAATAATGAAGATACAGTAGAGATGAATCTTTTAGAAGCAGTAGCAAAAATTCGTGGTGATAAGGGAACCAATGTCACTTTGCAGATTATGCGTGAGGGAGTGAAAGAACCTTTTGATGTAACAGTTACTCGCGAAGAGATTACGGTAAAAAGCGTTAACTGGAAAGTGCGCAGCGACAAAATTGCAGTTATTGAAATTTCTCGTTTCGGCGACGATACCGAGGAAGCATTCAAATCCGCAGTGGTACAAATATTACTTGCCTCTCCTCGAGGTTTAATTTTAGATCTTCGTAATAATCCTGGCGGTTATTTAGACACTGCTGTAAGCCTAGCTTCGGAGTTTATTCCTAAAAAAGAGGTAGTGGCTATGGAGGAGTTTGCAGGCGGGAAAAGGGATAAATTTCTCTCCGAAGGCCCTACTCGCCTTGCCGGAATACCGACAGTGGTTTTAGTTAATGAAGGTTCAGCTTCTGCCTCTGAAATTTTGGCAGGTGCCCTGCAAGATTATGGCATTGCCAAACTCGTAGGGAAAAAGACCTTTGGTAAAGGTTCAGTGCAGGAATTGGAAGAGTTTTCAGATGGATCACGCGCGCGCATTACGATTGCAAAATGGTTGACGCCAAAGGAACGATATATTAATGAAAAGGGGATTGAGCCCGATTATTCTATAGATTTAACCACTGAAGACAGTAACGCAGGTAAAGATCCCCAATTAGACAAGGCAGTGGAAATATTGACGAATCAGTAAGGGTTGAGGTAAAATGATGTACATTTTAGTATTTAATTTTTATGAAAATAATTTTGAAAAGAGAATATAGAGGCTTAGGGAAAAAAGGTGAGGTGAAGGAAGTAGCCGACGGCTTTAGCCGCAATTTTTTGATTCCCCAAGATATTGCTCTTCCCGCTACTCCTTCTAATGTTTCTAGTATTATTCATCTGGTTCAAGAGGAAGAGCGGGTAAAAAAGCAGACCGCCGAGAAGTTAGAATCTTTAGAAGAAAAAATCAAGAATCTTAAAATTACTTTGGAAGTACAGACTGACGTCAGGGGCAAACTTTTTGGTGCAGTGGGGCAAAAAGAAATTCAAAAGGAAATAGAGAAAAAAATTGGGGTTAAAGTTCCCCAACAAAAAATAAATCTAGATAAACCTATTAAGAAAATAGGTAATTATGAAGTGATGATTAATATTTCTGAACAATCCCAGCCTAAAATAAACATTCAAATTCTTCCCTTAGGGCAGCCCCTTAAAAAAACTTAAGCTTGGTTTTGTTTTAATACAAAGCCAAGCTTGATGCCGAAAATAATTATAAGTTTTTATTTTCGCCCCTTTTCCCATTATGGTTTTGCGTTAATACTCTCCATTTACCATTTTTTTCAATGATTAACGCTTCTTTGGTTGGGCTATCTAATTTTTGTCCTGGTTTTTGGATTATAGGGGAGCCATCATAACATTTTCCCCTTAAGATTACATTCTGCATTACGACGATGCCATATTCATTAACGACTTTAACTAGTGCTGTGCCCATTTTTTATTCCTCCTTGTTTTATTTTCGGTATCTTTAATATATAGGATTAAAGAACTTTGTCAATAACAAAATTTCTTCCCCTGATAAGGGGGGAGAAATTTATCTAAAGTTTGGTTTTAAGTATTCTGGGGAGAGGGGGATTTTATTTTACTATTGTAACAAAATGGGTTTTTTTCAATCCGCCAGTGAATTTTTTTACTTTTTTGGTATAAAATTTTACCACGCCGTTGCAGAGCGCGAAAAGAGTATCGTCATTGCCTCGCTTAACATTTTTGCCAGCATGAAAATGAGTGCCGCGCTGGCGGATGATAATTTGTCCAATTTTAACTTTCTGACCGCCGAATTTCTTTACCCCTAATCGTTTAGATACAGAATCGCGGCCAAGGGCGGTAGTACCGCCGGCTTTAGTATGGGCCATAAATTTTCATTGTTCTATTGTTCAATTGTTTCATTGTTTAATATATAAAATATAACTGAAAAATTGAATATGGTCAAGTGGTTTAAGGAAAACCAAAATAGGCTTGTTCTGGCTTGCGGAATGATTTTAGTGGCCGCTATCTCTTTTGCAGGCGGAATTTTAATAAGTCACCAACAGAAAAAAGAACCTCTGGTTTTATCAGAAGACACCCAAAAGGCAGAGCCACTTTCCTTATTAATTAAAGGAATAAAAGATAGCTCCATATCTCTCAAGACTGATCCTAGGGCAACGGTAAGGGTTAATGAAGAGATTGTTAAAGGTGATGCAGAGGGAAATTTTGAATTTGAGTTTAAGTCTGGGGAAAAGCTGACGGTTTACAATGAAAACAATATTATTACCTTTGATCTGAATAGTTTAAAAGATCAATCAGAAGGGACTGCGGCGGGAGAAACTAGGCCAGAAGAAAGTACAGACCAAACCGTAGGGAAAATACAATCTAATGCCCAGCCTTCTAATCAAGTAGAATCTAATAAGACAGGGCCTGGAGAGACGATTTCTACAACTGAAGTACCAAGAGAGGGGCAGTTGGTGGGAAGTAAAAATAGCACGAAATATCATTTACCTTCTTGTCGCTTTGCCAAGAGAATCAAACCAGAAAATCAAGTTTGGTTTTCGTCTCGTGCAGAGGCGGAGAGCAAAGGTTACCAACCTTGCGGGACATGTATAAAATAGTAACGGGGAAAGTAACTAGGGGTTAGTAACTGGTAACTATTAAGTTGATAGGGAGGATAATCTTTTGCCAAATCCTCTTTTTTGTTATACACTATTAGTAAAACTATTTATAGAGAACATATTTATGCCTAAAATTTATTTAGATAATTCAGCGACTACGCCAGTGGATCCAGAGGTACTTCGTGCAATGTTGCCTTATTTTAGCCAAAAATTTGGCAATCCTTCTTCGATCTATTCTTTCGGCCAGGAAGCAGCAGAGGCGATTTTGCAAGCGCGAGAAAAAATAGCAAATTTTTTGGGATGCCAAAAAGAAGAGATTATTTTTACAAGCGGCGCTACCGAAACAAATAATCTTGTTCTTAAGGGGGTAATGCAGGCTTTTTATCAAAGAACCGGAAAGAAAGGTCATTTAATTACCTCTCAAATTGAACATAAAGCGATTTTAGAGCCAGCACAGATTTTAGAAAAAGAAGGCTATGGTGTAACCTATTTACCCGTGAATAGAGAGGGGATTGTAGAAATGCGGGAAGTGCAAAAAGCAATCAGAGACGATACAGTTTTAGTTAGTTTGATGTATGCCAATTCTGAAACTGGCGCGATCCAGCCGATTGCAGAGGTAGGAAGAATGGTTAGAAAAATAAATCAAAAAGGGCGCAAGGTGAACCCCGAAGGAATCGCTTCGCGACCCTACGGGGTGAACAAAATTTTTGTTCACACGGATGCGGCGCAAGCAGTACAATATTTGAATTGTAAAATAAATTTTTTAGGGGTAGATCTTTTGACTTTAGCAGGCCATAAGATTTATGCCCCTAAAGGGGTGGGTGCTTTATATGTGAAAAAGGGTACGCCCATTATTGCTATTCAACAAGGTGGTGCCCAAGAATATGGTTTGCGCGCCGGAACTGAAAATGTGCCTTATATTGTTGCTTTGGCAAAGGCTTGCGAAGTTGCGGAAAAAAATCGCGCTAAGGTAAGCCAAAAATTAGTTGAGTTAAGAGACAGACTAATTTCTGATATTGAGAAAAAGATTCCTGAATCTAAACTTAATGGCCCAAGAGGGGAGAGAAGGCTGCCTAATAATGTGAATTTTAGTTTTAGAGGTGCAGAAGGGGAAAGTATTGTACTAGGGTTGGATCTTGCAGGGATTGCAGTTTCCACGGGTTCAGCCTGCACCTCCCATGATTTAAAACCTTCTCATGTTTTGACGGCAATGGGCATTCCGCCTGAAATCGCCCATAGTAGTATTCGGATTACTATGAGTAAATATACTACTGTTGCAGATATTGATAAATTAATTCAAGTTTTACCGAAAATTGTAGAGCGTTTTCGTAAGATGGCACCAAAGGAAGCGTAAAACGTAAAGCGAAAAGTGTAAAATTATATTTATCATTTTAAGTTTTTCGTTTTTAGTTTTAAGTTTGAAATATGTATTCCAAAAAAGTTTTAGAACACTTTCAGTCTCCGCGTAACCAAGGTAGAATAGAAAATCCAGATGGTGTAGGGCAAGTCGGTAATCCAGTTTGTGGAGATATTATGAAAGTTTATATTAAAGTTAAAAATAATAAAATCAGTGACATAAAGTTTGAAACCCTGGGTTGTGGCGCGGCAATTGCTACTTCTTCAATGATTACCGAATTAGCCAAGGGTAAGACTTTAGAAGAGGCAATAAAAATTTCCCGTCAAGACATTGCTGATGAATTAGGTGGATTACCTTCCAACAAGATGCACTGCTCTAATTTAGCCGCTGATGCCTTGAAAAAGGCGATTGAGGACTATTTGACTAAGGGAAAAGATAAAAAATATGAGAGAAATTAAGAGAGATATCGTATCTGCATTAATAATTTCCAGCGATAATAAAATTTTGATGGGTCAGAAAGATCAACAAAGGGGAGGAGTATATTCTGGTTGTTGGCATTTACCTGGTGGAGGGGTTAATGAGGGTGAAAGTTTAGAACAGGCCTTAAGGAGAGAAATATTAGAAGAAGTGGGTATTGATATTAAACAGTACGACATTGAATTAGTGTGTGATGTAGGTCAAGGTCAGGCAGAGAAGCTTCTTAAAGACACAGGTGAAAGAGTTTTATGTAAAATGCATTTTAATGTTTTCAAGATTGTTATTAAGGATCGAAAGGCTGAACAGATTAGAGTTCAGATCGGCGATGACTTGGTGAAATATAAGTGGTTTACAGCCTCTCAATTAGGTGCGATAGAGTTAGCTCCTCCTTCAAGGGAGCTATTTTTAAGGCTGGGTTACAACCTAACCTAAGGGGTAAACTTAGTCGGCGAATCATTTATGGGGGAGAGGGATTTTATATTTAAAAAATAGAAATTCTTAAATAAAATAGATTTAAAAAATCTTTAAGCCTTAACGAAGGTGGGGAAGGAGGCGAGAAGAGAAGGAGAATTTTTAAGGAATTATTTTTTATTATTTTATTTTTTGATAAGTATAAAAAAGGTGATAATTGGTATTTATTTTTTCATTTTATCAGGGCTGTGGATAAGTATAATGTCGTAAAAGCTACATTAAACGACATTAAATCGCAAATAAAATTGGCTATTTATAAGCATCTTCTCCCTCTGCTTCCTTACCCTCCTACTCAATTTTAATTTGATTTTTATATTTTAT